>Ga0209382_10003044_pt1 | contig 23595 bp, 23 predicted proteins | sample SoiMetdeltSBSDD5_FD_187599 | JGI IMG/M metagenome (GOLD analysis project Ga0209382, IMG submission 187599) | Bulk soil microbial communities from a Populus tree surrounding site in Tennessee, USA - Soil MetaG P. deltoides SBSDD5 (SPAdes) (version 2) | ecosystem: Environmental > Terrestrial >...
AGTCGACTAGGACTAAGGTCTCACCAAGATCCTGCAAATGGGATTCTTGTGAAAACGAGTCGTGCCGTTTTCAGGGCCGGTTCGAGAATTGGTCGTTCAAGGAAATTGATTGCTGCGCTCCCGCAAACGTTCGCTTTTTGAGCACGCGCTTCCAATCGGCACGCGTTCCGTTGAAACTGTTGCGGTCGACCGGGCCGGCGACGCCGTGCACGCGCCCTGTGGTGGTGAACTGCCAGAACACCCAGTTGCGGTCCTGGTACTTCGCTTCCGGCTTCGCCGCCACCGAGCGCAGCCAGAAATGATGATTGGTAAACTCGCCTTCGAGCACCTCGCGGTGAAACTTCGGGTCAGTGTAGATGATCGGCCGCTTGCCGCTGTACGCTTCCATCGCCTCGAGCATGATCTTGATCTTGGCGATGGCGGTGTCGCGCGCGATGCGTTGCGGGCAGGTCTTGGAGTGGCTGTTCCACTCCACGTCGAGCACCGGCGGTAGCGCGTCGTCGTCTTCCGGCACGTTCAACATGAACCACGACGCCTGCTCCTTCGCGGGCCGGCACCAATACATGAAATGATAGGCGCCGCGGGCCACGCCGGCCTGCTTCGCCGCGTGCCAATTGTCGATAAATTTCGGGTCGAGGCGGTCGCCCCCTTCAGTCGCCTTGATGTAAGCGAATTTGACTCCCGCATCGCCGACTTTTTGCCAGTCGATGTCGCCCTGCCAATAGGAGACGTCGATGCCCTGGACCGGCATCACGTGGGCTGCGGCGACGCCGTTATGCGACTGCTTGTCCGAGAGCATGCGAGGAAGTGCGGGCCGGGCGCCTAAGCTTGCGGCAAATATTCCCACGGCAAACGCAATGACCGCCATGCGGCATCGATCAAGCGTAGGCCTGCGCCTTCTCATCAAGTCGATTATAGGCCTTCCAGCGCATCCATTTTGGCTTTGGCGGGAATGCACTAATAACATTGTTGGAATCATCTTCTTAGGTCTTCCGATTTGGCAGTGGCGGTCCTGGGGTCAGCGATGAATGACGATCCGAGTATTTCCCATACCGTAGCTGCGCACGAGGCGATATAGCGTTGCAGCATTTCTAGGATGAAGCCGCACACATCCGTGCGAGACCGGTCGGCCAAGGCTTTTGACATAACCAGTGCCGTGAATGGCATAGCCGCCACGAAAGAACACTGAATACGGCATTGGTGAGTTCTCGTATTTGCTCGAGTAATGCATGCGCTTTAGGAGATAGGGCCGAAAGCTTCCAATCGGGGTGCGGTAGCCCCTCCGCGCTGTCGAAACTCGCCAAGTGGCATAATGCAAGCCTCGCTGCAGTTAGCAGCCAACCTGGGAGAGCTCAGGAGCAGGTCGCGACAGATTCTGCTGATCTGATCCTCTTCAACGGCAAGATCGCAACGCTTGACCGACAAAACCCCGAGGCCGAAGCGCTCGCAATTCGAGCCGGTCATTTCATGGGAGCGGGAAGGGAGCGGGAGATCCTGCGCCTTGTAGGTCCTACGACGCAGCGGATTGACCTGAATGGCCGGCGCGTAATTCCAGGTCTCATCGACAGTCACATGCACATCATCCGGGGCGGCCTGAATTACAACATGGAGCTTCGCTGGGATGGTGTTCGTTCGCTTGCTGATGCGATGCATATGCTGAAACAGCAAGTGGATCGCACACCACCGCCACAGTGGGTGCGCGTGGTCGGCGGGTTCACCGCACACCAGTTCGCTGAGAAGCGCCTGCCGACGCTTGATGAGATTAACGCCATCGCACCCGATACGCCTGTATTCCTCCTGCATCTCTACGATCGCGCGCTGCTCAACCGTGCGGCAGTACGCGCCGTCGGCTACACCAAGGACACGCCGGATTTCCCCGGTGGCGAAATCGTCCGCGACGGAAATGGTGAGCCGACTGGTTTGCTCATTGCTAAACCAAACGCGACGATCCTTTACGCGACGCTCGCCAAAGGTCCGAAGCTGCCGCCCGAATATCAGAAGAACTCGACGCGGCATTTCATGCGCGAGGTGAACCGACTCGGCGTGACAGGGGTGATCGATGCTGGCGGTGGTTTCCAGAATTACCCCGATGACTATCGGATCATTGAGGAACTGCATCGTGACGGCCAGCTCACCGTGCGCATCGTTTATAGTGCGGCAGACTTCGAGGACTTTCAGGTCGAACGTCCCGACGTGCCGCCAAACATGGAGACGGACCTTGAGCCAGTTGTCCGACTGCTCGCGGCTAACCACTGGCCGTGGCGCTTGCATGCCACCTACAACGAGACCATTACGCGCGCCCTAAACGTACTCGAGAAAGTCAACCGCGACATTCCGTTCAATGGCCTGCATTGGCTGTTCGACCACTGCGAGACCATCGACGACCGCAATATCGAACGAATCGCCAAGCTCGGCGGCGGCATCGCGATCCAGAACCGCATGTCTTACCAGGGCGAGTACTTCGTGGCGCGTTACGGTGCCCAAAAGGCTGAACGCACGCCACCCATTAGGCGGATGCTGGAATTGGGAGCGCCGGTGGGCGCAGGCACTGATGCAACGCGTGTCGCGTCTTATAATCCCTGGGTGTCGCTCGCGTGGCTAGTCACCGGCCGTACCCTAGGCGGCATGCAGCTCTATCCGATAGCGAACCAACTCGATCGCGAAACCGCGTTGCGGCTCTGGACCGAGTCGAACACCTGGTTTTCCACCGAGGTGGGCAAGAAAGGTCAAATCAAAGCGAACCAGCTTGCGGATCTAGCGGTGCTGTCGGACGACTATTTCTCCGTTCCCGATGACTCGGTCCAGGACATCACCTCGGTGCTGACGCTCCTTGGCGGCAAGGCGGTTTATGGCGACGCTGACTTCAAGGATCTGGCACCGCCGCTTGCGCCCGCAATGCCGGACTGGTCGCCGGTTCGCACGTTCGGCGGCTATCAGAAGCGTGCAGGCGCCGACCAGCAGAACAGGCAGGCCTCCACCGCCGCCTGCGGATGCAGCAACTCCTGTGAGGTGCACGGCCATGTGCATGCATGGGAATTAGAAGCGCCCACCGACGATCGCTCCTTCTGGGGTGCGCTTGGCTGCTCATGTTGGGTGGTGTGATATGAACGCCATCGAAAGCATCGCAGCTCGGTTGGCGACACCGCCGGTTTACTGGATCGCTTTGCTTGGGCTTTGCGCTGCCTATCTGCAAGGCGGTATCGTTAAGGCCACAGTTTCAGCGCCGCCATCGCGGAGATGAATCACTTTGGCCTTGCACCGGCTGTCCCGATTGCCATCGCCGTGATCGCTCTGGAGCTGGGGGCGTCGATCATGATCCTCACCGGCTTCTACCGCTGGCTTGCGGCCCTAGCGCTCGGAGGTTTTACGCTGATGGCAACATTGATTGCGCTGCGCTTCTGGGAACTGCCACCGGGCCAGGAACGGTTCATGGCGGCGAACGCCTTCTTTGAGCATCTCGGGCTGGTTTGCGGCTTTCTGCTCGTCGCGTGGCACGACCTCAAGCACCTCTCTGCGGAAAAGGGATAAAGTCAAATGCTTGAGGGTTTGGAAATTCTCCAGGAGATGCCGACTCATTTTGAAGTGGTGCTCTTGCTAGTTCTTTAGTGGGTTCAACTAAGGGAGAAAGGCTCATGACAAACAATATGTGCAGAGCTGTTTTTGCATTCGTTGCTTATCTGACAGTCACCGTCTGGGTGGGTTCGGAGGCTATGGCCCAAACTACGGATGGCACTCCCCAATCAAGCGTGCTGCCCACGGGGGGTGGTCAGGCTCTCATCGATCCCTCAGATACGGTGTTTTTGCTGCTCGATCATCAAGCTGGACTGTTTCAAACGGTGAAAGATGTCAGCATCACCGAGCTTCGCGCCAACGTCACAATGCTCGCAAAGCTTGCAACGATGTTCAACATTCCTGTCATCACGACGGCATCGGAACCTAATGGTCCGAACGGACCAATTATGCCCGAAATTCAACAGTTCGCACCTCAGGCGGTCTATGTGGCCCGAAAAGGGGAAGTCAATGCGTGGGACAATGCTGATTTCGTCAACACTGTTCGCGCCACCGGCCGCAAAACGCTCATCATGGCCGGAGTGTGGACCAGCGTCTGCGTGACCTTTCCGGCGCTCGATGCCAAGGCCGCAGGCTTTAAAGTATACGCAGTGATGGACGCTTCGGGTGATCCGAGCGAAATGGCTTCGCGCACGACTCTAGCACGTCTCGCTCAAGCAGGGGTCATCCCGACTTCGACAAATGCTGTTCTCAGCGAGGTTCACCGGACTTGGAATCGACCAGAAGCGGCCGAACTCGCCAAACTCTACGGCTTGGTCGCGCCGAACTATGCAGCGGTGATTGAGAGCTATCGAAAGGCGCAGGAAGTTGCAAAACAACCGTAGTTGAGGCGGATATCCGCTCCCGTATGCTAGTCGTACACAACTTGAGGTATCGGTTTGCCCGGAGCGGTTGACGAGTGAGGAATGCAACGGCACCTTTCTCGTACCACCACACTAAGGTGGTGGGACACTGCTGCGCAAAACGTAAGGAAACCATGAGATATAACGCTGTCCCACTTTTAGGTAACCTATTGCGATAGTTAGGTTTAGGCACTCCCCTAGGGGGCGCCAATAAGGGCTGCAGCAATTGAGCGATTTTCTGAGCCAGCGCAGCCCACGAATGCTCCCTTCCCAAGCTCGTCACCCCGCGGGATATGAGGGGCTTTACGTACATCCACAAAGCCGGTTTACAAAATGGACTCCATCCCGCAACTCCGAAATATCTCAGCAGATCTTCATGTTATTCTTTGCAATATGCTGGGGTACGTCTACCAATGCTCAACCACGTTGGAAGGCATTTGCATGGGCATATCTTTTCGATGAAGGACCGCCAAGACCATCCTTACGGCGATGCCTGTTTGCTCTTGTTATTGCTCTTGTTATTATGAATGTTTTTGCTTTTGCCTATTTCGCTTACATACTTTCTGTGCTGCCTTCGATAGTTCCCGCTGGCAAAGCTCCGCATGGCATTACTCCTGTAGCTGCCTTTTTGAGCGTGCTTCCTGCATTGGGAGCATTCGGATTCTACCGCTTGTGGTTTGCGGTGATTCAACTGAATCCGAACTACTTCTACGATTTACCCCGGTGAAGAAAAATACCCGGGTTTGACACAGGAGGACCTTAACCCGGTGCGGGCGTGGTGGCACCTCTGGATAGCCTAAACGGTGCTGGAAAACGCTTCCTCCAATCCGCGTCTCTGCTGGGCTCCAAACCGGGGAGGGAGGGAGGGTAGCGGAAGGCGGGCTATTGCCTGGTCATTGGAAAGGGAGAACTGCAGAATGCCCACAGACAGACGTCGCAACTCTCCAGGATGGACGGGCTGACCGGCCAGTCCCAGCTTCGCATGAGGATGGGCTATGCCGGGTGGACGAGGAATAGTTCGCGCTGCAGCAGGCCGTCCTCAATAGCCTTTAATTGCGATCGCCATTCGGCCAACCGCTCGGCAGAGGCGGAGGCGCCGATAAGTGCTTCCAATGTTGATTTGAATTTCTTGTCCGCTTGAAATTGGCGGGAGCATGTAGCGGCATAGTCGAGCGTGATATCCCGCCGATCCACGATCAGCCAGCCTGTCTCACCAAGCAGCGTTACATAGTCGGTTTCGGATTCGACAAACTCCGGTCCGTCCATAACAGCGCGCCTGTATTGTGTTGCCGGAAGATCAGGGGCAATGGAAATGACGGTAAAGACCATTCGCCCGAGGTCGCGGATCGCTTCGCGACAGCCCTCAAGAACGGTGCGCTTCTGACGAAGACAGCAAAGTAGGTCACTGTGACTGATTGCATCGAAACTGGTGGCTGGAAATGGCAGCAGTGCAGCGTCACCAACGACAGCTGAACAGAGACCCGGGATCAACTCATTAGCGGCCCTCTGGGAAGCGATCCGAAGCCCAGCGAAAGGTAGGTCAAGGAGTATAACCTCGCAACCGCTCGTCTTCGCCATATATAGTCCCGGCCAGCCTGAACCGGCACCGACATCCAAAAGCCGCAGACCAGGTTGCAACTGCAGGAGTGCAGCCATCAGCTCTGCTTCAGACCGTGTAGTCCAGCTATTGCTGCCATAGTCGCAGCCGCAAACTCGCCGCTCAATTGACAACATTGCCGGCAACTGAGCTCTCACATAGTGCTCATCCCATCGCTTCGTCTGGGCCTTCTCTTCATGGCTGCGTCCCATCCGTCACGGTCCGCAATTAAATGGAAATGCCTCTAAAGCGCCCCGAATTCCAATTCAAACTGTCTGGCGCTTTTTTCACACCGGAAGACCCGCATTGCGGAATCCCTCGAACAGTTTTTCCAGGCTAGCGGGATCGCCAATCGGTATCAGGCGGAGAAGATAGGACCGCCATTGTTCGGCGTCGTTGCCGGGATACTGGGCCATTTTCTCGCGTTTGAGCGTCATAAATCGCTGCATGGCAGCGCGCGCGGTATCACGCTGGCCGAGATTCCAGAGCGCCGCCGCCAGACAGGCGAGAACTTCATCATATGCCCCGGAAATCCGGGCGAAGCCGTTAACCGCGTCAGCAAAATTGCCTTCCAGATATGCGCCAAGAGCGAGTGCGTAAAGACAGGCCTCTGGCACGAGAGGGTTAAGTTTGAACGATTCAGCGGAGTAGCTTAGGCCCTCCGCGACATGACCATTGCAGGTCAAGGCGAGGCCTAGCAAACACATGCTGTATTGATCATTCGGATTTTGCACCAATGCCATATCGGCATGGGCCTTGGCGGCATCGAAATTGCGGTTGCAGTAGAGTTGCGCGGCTGCAAGTGCCCGGTGGGAGTTGCTGTTAGCAGGATCGACCGCGACCGCCTGTGCGGCCATGGCGAGCGCTTCCCGCCCAGCGACGTCTTGATTGCTACTCCAATCGCTTTCGTATTCGGCCAGATATCCGAGCGACAGTTCGGCATAGGCAGATGCGAAGCCGGACTCACGCGTGATGGCCTCGTGCAGCAGGGCTCGGGCCGCTAGAATACCCTCCGTGCTGCTTCCCTGCTGAAGGAATCTGGCTTTCAGGAACAGGTCGTAGGCTTCATAGTCGATGGCGGGTTTTTGTAGTGTCTTTGCCATCTCGAACGCTTGGACGCGGGCCGCCAGCACGGCGACAATACGGTGTACGATGTCGTCCTGAAGCGCGAAGATATCGCCGAAATCACGGTCAAAATGTTCGGACCAGAGCATCGTGCCATCGGCGGCATGAATAAGGCTCGCGGTGATACGGATGCGATGCTCCGCCCGCCGCACGCTGCCGCGCACCAGATAGTCAGCATCCAGTTGGTGCGGCCTGCTTTCGCCAGACTGGGCATATTTCCTGACCGAAGCTTGGGCGATGACCGCCAGGTCGGCGAAACGGGACAGCCCGGTATTCAAATCTTCCGCCAGTCCCTCGGCGAAGTGCAGGTCATCGGCGTTTTGACCGGGCAATTCGAAAGGCAAGATGGCGATCGAGGCCTTCGTCCTTCGTGCTACGATGACTGGAGCCGATGCTTCGGCAGATGCGGTTAGCCCGGTCTGCGGCGCTGACCCATCCTGTATAATCTGCCGGGTCAATGCGTCTGGTTCCACGCCCAGTTCACGATCGAGTTTTTCCCGGAACTCCTGATAGTGCCTGAGTGCGAAGCTGCGATTGTTCATGGCAAGATGCGTTCGGATCATCGACTGGTGGGCCAGTTCGCAAAGCGGATCGACGGACAACAATCGGCCGGCAACCTCTAAGCTTCGCCGATGATCGCCTTCGCGCTCGAGAGCACGAAGCAGCCTCGATGTCGCCTCGCACCACAGATTGTCCAGTGAACGGCGGTTGTCGTCGATCCAGTCGGCGAAAGCGGTATCCTCCGGTGCTGGGCCCTCGATGAACCGGCCGCGCCGCAGGGCGAATGCTCGCTCCAGAGTTTGCCGGTCGTCGGCACGGCGGAGCCGCTGAAACTCGGCAACATCGGATACAATGGCCGTTCCATTGCATGAGATGGCGCCATCGGTTGCGATATCGAAGACATGGCTGGCATGGCCGAAATCACGGCGCAGATCGACGAGCAACTGACGCAGACTCGCCCGGGCCGTCTGCCGGTTCGGCCACAGCAACGCGCAAAGCTGATCGCGGCCAACCGGCTTGCCGTCGGCCAAGGCAAGACAGGCCAGCAGTCCAACACCCTTGCGCGACCGGATCGCAATCCAATCGCCTGCGGAAGTCTCAAACTTGGGCGTGCCAAAGAGATGAAACCGGTAAGCCGTCATGAAAACTGCTCCGACATCGGCGTACTTGATCCCTTTGTCCGGGCGAATTGACTTCAACATTAGCAGAATTGACGCCCCAATGACGAGAGCTTGACGCCCCGATTGGCAGTTGCCTGACGGCGCATCGCTAGATTGACCCTCAAGGAACTGCACACAGCGTTCCGCGACAGGGAGAAACGCCATGCGTTTCGATATCCTCGATGAATATTCCACTCTGGTTCCATTTGGGTTTGGCGTTTCCAAGCGCAATAGGGTCGTCCAATATCCCACCGCCCCGGCCAAGGCAGTCAAGCGCGGCGCCATCGCCAATTGCGCCGGCCGTTTGAAGCTGTTGCTCAAATTCTTAGCGGGCCGCCGAAACCGCAGGGTCGATGTCTATTCATCAACTCAGCGGCCTCCTTGCGACAGGTGGGGACGCGGCGCCCTGTCGGACTCGCGCATGAGGAGTGCAACGACGGCTCCTGAAAGGAACGTGAGCGCAGCTATCGAGGTGATCGCCGATGCAAATCCAAAGAAATCGGCGATGATTCCTGCTAAAAGTGCACCGATCGCATAACCAAGATCCCGCCAAAAGCGATAGACGCTGAGCGAGCGCGCCCGCCAGGACGGATGCGAGGCGTCTGACACGGCGGCGATCAGGCTTGGATACACCATCGCGGTTCCAAGGCCGAGAAGAAGACTGCCGACGAGCCACCAATTGAAGCTGCGGGTCGCGGCGGTCAGGAACAGGCCTCCCGCTTGAACCCACATGCCGGCGACGATCAGGCCCTTTCGTCCCCATCGATCGCTTAGCGTGCCTGTAGCGATCTGCAAGATGCCCCATGTCGCGGGATAAACGGCCTTGAGCATGCCGATACGCTCGACGCCCAGTCCGAAGCCAGCGAAGAACAACGGAAATATTCCCCAGCTCATGCCATCATTGAGGTTGTTCACGAGCCCGGCCTGCGACGCGGCGAAGAGATTGCGGTCGCGGAACGAGGTCAGCGCAAAGACGTCCCTGAATCCGATCGGCGCAGCCTTCGCTCCGCTGCTGCTAACTTCCAGCCGGACGTGGTCGCGCGTATCGCGGACGAGGAGGACTGAGAGGATCGTACCGGCGAACGCGTACCCGATACCGAGATAAATTGGCACGGGCCGCAATCCATAGAGCGATGCGAGATAGCCAGTGAGAAAAGCCGTCCCGCCGACCGCGATATAGCCGGCGAACTCGTTCAGCCCGACTGCCAGGCCTCGCGACTTCGGCCCGACCAAATCGATCTTCATAATCACCGTCATCGACCAGGCAAGGCCTTGATTGATTCCAAGCAGCGCGTTGGCGGCGACGATCCATTCCCAGTTCGAGGCCCAGACCAGTATGAATGGAACAGGCAAGCCGAACAGCCAGCCCAGGATCAGCACACGCTTGCGCCCCCAGGAGTCGGCAAGTTGCCCGGAGACCAGATTGGCAATTGCCTTGACCGCGCCGAAGCTGACGATGAAGGAGAGAATCAGCGTCGTGGATGCGATGCCGAATTCCTCCGCCCCGATCAGCGGCACGATGGTTCTCTCGATCCCAACCATTCCGCCGACGAAGGCGTTGATCACGATCAGTAATGCGAACTGTTGCCAATTGGCCCTAAGGCCAAGCACAATTTTTCGTGCTGGGACTAGATCTGTCTCAGAGGGGCTCATGAGGCGGTGGAAATGCCGGCGTTGATTGCACGCATCTCCGCCGCCCTCAATGGCACGGGAGGAATATCGGTGAGCATGAGGCGCAGGAAGGCTTCTTCATCGTCAACACGGAATGCTTTGTTATGGCGCTTCTCGAACCCGATGGTGGATGACGGTTTGCCGCTCAGGCTGCGCCCGCACACCGAGCCCGAATATGCTCCAGGCAGCACCTCGAGATAGTCCGGCAGGTCTTTCAGTCTCTGCACGCTGCGAAACAAAGCGCGCGCTCCTTCCTCGGCATTCGTGGCGAGCTCGGTGCGGCCGAGATCGCCGACCATCAGCGCGTGACCGGTTAGCACGAACCACGGCTCATCGGAGCGAGTTTGATCAGTAACAAGCAACGAGATGTGTTCAGGCGTGTGCCCGGGCGTATGCAACACTTTGATCGAAACATTGCCGAGATCCAGAATGTCGCCGTCGCGTACTCGTCGGAAGGAAGGTGCTGCTTCGGCGTCCGCAAACAGGACGTAATCGGCGCCTGCTGCGTCAGCCAATGCCCTGCCGGCGGACAGGTGATCGGCATGGAGATGGGTATCCAAGACGTAGCGTATGCGCATTCCTGACCGCTGCCCTGCATCGAGGTAGCGAGTGATGTCCCCGATGGGATCGACGACCGCCGCAGCCGAATGCCCGGCACATCCAAACATGTAGGAAATCGCAATGGGATCAGAGTGCAGGTATTGGCGAAGGATCATGGGCATCCCTCTGGGTTGACTTCTTCTTGGATATCATTCAATAATATAATTGAATGATTTAACGAACATGGAATGTCAGTGTCAAGCGAGAATCCCAAGCAGGCCTTGTTCGCGCAGTTTGCGGCGGTGGCAAAAGCCGTGGCGCACCCGCACAGAATCGGGCTGTTGGAGCAGCTCGCTCAAGGCGAGCGGAGCGTCGACGTTTTGGCGAAGCGTGTCGGCTTGTCGGTCGCCAATGCCTCCCAACATCTTCAGCATATGCGCCGCGCCGGGCTGGTCGCTGCCCGACGTGAAGCCAAGTTCGTGTTCTATAGCTTAGGCGATGACACCATTCTCGATCTCCTCGCGTCGGTCCGGCGTATTGCAGAGCGGAATCTAGCCGAGGTCGAACGTTTGGTGCGCGGCTATTTCGATCGCCGCGACAGCCTGGAACCTGTGTCGCGCCTGGAGCTCATGGACAGAGTGAAGGCTGGGATCGTAACTGTGCTCGATGTTCGACCCGGAGACGAGTTCGCCTTGGGCCACATACCGGGAGCCCTCAATATTTCGCTCGGCCAGCTCGAAAAGCGATTAGCGGACATCGACCCGGTTCATGAAGTCGTTGCCTATTGCCGCGGTCCCTATTGCGTCCTGTCATACGAAGCGGTGGCACTGCTCAGAGCCCGTGGCTTCAAGGCTCGTCGCTTGGAGGACGGGCTTCCGGAATGGCGGGCTGCCGGTTTGCCAGTGGAGACGGCGTGAGGCTCGCGATGGCGATATCTTACACATCTAGCAGTGCTCCTGTCGCGGATTACCTCAAGAGCATGTCATGACGGTTGCAAGCCTACCTATGTATGATCTGCCCGAGATCGAGGCGGCCACCGATGAATGGTGGAAGGGGCTTGCACGGGCATTTCGGCGGGAAGGCATTTCCGATGTGCCTGATACTCTTTGGCGCGGTCAGTCCTACCGCGAGCTTTGGACGCGAAGCGATCTCCTTCTCAGCCAGACCTGCGGCTATCCTCTGATGCACGAGCTTCGCGGCAAGGTCACGTTGGTTGCAACACCGTGTTACTCAGCACCAGGGTGCAACGGGCCGGACTATTGTAGCGTTGTTGTTGTTCATGAGGATTCCAACGCAGGCGATATTAACGATTTGGAGGGAACAAGATGCGTCGTCAACACTCGGAACTCTCAATCGGGATATAATGCACTTCGCGCACTGATCGCTCCCATTGCCTTGGGCAAGCGGTTTTTCCGAAGCGTGACAATCAGCGGGAGCCACCCGAACAGCCTGAAATTAGTGGCCGAAAGTGAAGCAGACGTTGCCGCCATCGATTGCGTCACGTACGCGCTACTTACGCGGTACCGCACCAACGCCATCGAAGGAATACGGCCTTTGTGCCTTACGCCGAATGCGCCGGCCTTGCCTTACATTACCAGGACCAATGTCAAAGACGATCTCGTGGCAAGGTTGCACCGTGGATTGCGAGCTGCCTGTGATGATTTAAAATTGTCAGATAGCCGCAAAATCCTGATGCTTCGGGATTTTTGCATTCTTCCTATCACCGAATATGAGCGCATTGCCGATATGGAGAGAGAGGCCGTCGCTTGCGGGTCCGAATTTGTCGAGATCCAATAACACCCTGATGCGCCGACCAGTGCCTAACCTGCGCCGCCCAAGATCGGCGGAGGGCCGTTCGTCGACGAAATGTCGAATTAACAATTCGTAAGAGCCCAAAAAATAGGAGCACAACAATGAATCCGAACAAAGCACTTTGGGAAAAAGGCGACTTTACGCGTATTGCACAGTGCATGAGAAAGAGCGGAGAGGTGCTCGCTAAAGGACTTGGAATCACTAAAGGCCTCAAGATTTTGGACTTGGGATGCGGTGATGGCACAACCGCAATACCGGAAGCGAGGCTTGGAGCGGACGTGCTCGGTGTCGATATTGCCAGCAATCTTGTGGAAGCTGGGAACAAACGAGCAAAGAAAGAAGGTTTGGCAAATTGCAAGTTCCAAGAAGGCGATGCGTCTGATCTTCACGGACTCAAAGACAATTCCTTTGACTTGGTGGTGAGCATCTTTGGCGCCATGTTTGCACCCAGGCCGTTCGATGTCGCCAGAGAGATGGTGCGCGTAACTCGATCGGGAGGTCGGATCGTCATGGGAAACTGGATTCCCAATGACCCGACGTTGGTAGCCCAAATTTTGAAGGTAAGTTCTGCTTACTCACCACCGCCGCCGGAAGGCTTTATCAGCCCGATGACTTGGGGAGTTGAAAGCAACGTGATCGAACGATTCTTAGGAGCAGGAGTACCCAAGGAGAATGTTTCGTTCGCAAGAGAAACCTTCACCTTTGAGTTTCCCGGCACGCCGTCAAAGTTCGTAGACGAATTCAGGAAGTTCTATGGACCGACAATGAATGCTTTTGAAGCTGCTGAGAAGAACGGTAAGGCGAGTGATCTGCAAAGAGAACTGGAAGTTTTATTCAGCAACCAAAACAAAAGTTCGATCAAGGATACCACGTCGATTCCAGCAACCTACTTACGAGTTACCGTCGTCAACGCCAGATAGCCGACCATACCATGGCTGACCGAGCCGACCTGAGTTGATCTCGGCGCGCTCCACTAACCAGGGAAATAACGGCCATGATCCGATTCTTCATCGCGCTACTCGGTGTCGTGCTGGCCGCAGTCCAACCGGTAGCTGCAACAGAGCCTCGGAACTTCATACTCCACGGGTCGCCGAAGGCGCTGCCGGAGGTTCAGTTCAAGGACGAGGAGGCCCACTTGCATTCCCTTGCTGAGTTTCGCGGCAAGGTCGTGCTGCTGAACATCTGGGCGACATGGGGTGCGCCCTGCCGGGAGGAGATGCCAACGCTCGAACGGCTGCAGATGCAGTTGGGTGGGCCAAACTTCAATGTTGTAACGCTATCTGTTGATCGCGGCGGGTCAGCACCCGTGAAAGCGTTCTTTACGGCGACCGGCATAAAGCATCTTGATCTCTACATCTACACATCCACCAAGGCGTTGCAGGAGCTTAGCGTCATCGGTCTACCGACGACGCTACTGATCGACCGAGATGGCCGTGAGCTAGGGCGGCTCGTCGGGCCTGCCGAGTGGGATGCACCGGACACGATCGCCTTCATCAAACATTTGATCGAGATCGGTACTTTACCAATACGACAATAGCTCTCCAATTTAGTCATGATCAAAATTCTGCTCGGAGTGTGCGCGCCCACGTTGGTCTGCGCTCATTGCACATGTCCGTCTTTATAGTGAATGAGTTTTTTCATCTTCCGCCGTTCTTCCGGTGACCACTGTTCAGGGTTCTCCTGGTGAGCGGCCGCGGCATGCAGCTCAATGTGTTTCCAGAGTTCCGTCTCGGTCTCAGCCGTGAACGATCCGGGACAAGCTTCCATTCCGGGATAATCTTTGCAGGCGTATAAGTATGTCGTTTTCACCGGGTTCTCCCTTCACGAAGCAGTGGGGCATTAGAATTGCTCATGTGTGGCCAAGCCGTCATGAAGCTTCACCCAGGGAAGTTTATGCTCGACATACACATGCGCCGTTGGCGTCGCGATGCCGGGATCGTCAAGAGTTGGAGCAAGGACACTTACCTTTCCGGGCCAACGCTGTGCCACATAGGTCAGAGAAGTCCCGCACTTGCCGCAGAAACCGCGTTCGACACCGGGTGAGGTGTTGCATACTGTAATCTGACCTTTCGTGACCTGGAAGTTTTCCTCTTTCACTCCGACCCAGGTCGTGAATGCTGCTCCAGTCGCCTTCTGACAAGACCGGCAATGACAGTGCGCCGACCAGTCTGGCTCACCATCGATCCTGTAACGTACCGCACCGCAAAGGCATCCGCCTTGATGCTGTTCGGATGTGTCGGTCATGTCATGGCCTCCTCTGAACACAGCGAGGCGGATATCGAGGTGTGGCCGTCGGTCCAATGTGTAAGCCCCTCAGCTGTACGCCGACCCACTCGTACGCTTAGCAATGTTGACATCATTCACCAAAACCTGATCTGAATCGACTTAGAAAAATAGTAGAGATGTAAGATTATCTAACAAATGAATTGGGCTGATGTTCCCTCCTTAAACAGCCTGCGGGCATTCGCCATTGTGGCGGAGACGGGAAGCTATTCGCGCGCTGGCACTAGGCTGAATGTCAGCCACGCGGCGATCAGCCAGCAGGTCAAGGCGCTGGAGGTCCGGCTGGGAATGACCCTCGTTATCCGAGAGGGGCGGGGAACCAAGCTGACCGATGAGGGTGCTGCGCTGGCCCTCCATTTGGCAAGAGGGTTTGCTTCCATCCGCGAAGGTGTGGAAGCCCTGACTGGCGCTGACACCACGCGCCCGGTTCAAGTTACAATGTCGCCGGCCTTCGCCGTGAGCTGGCTCATGCCACGCATAATGGATTTCCAGCGCCAGCATCCCGGGCTCACGCTTATGTTGAATCCAACCGGTGCGGTGATCGACTTGGTCCCAGGCGGGATCGACATGGCGATACGATTCGGCGATGGCGATTGGCCGGGCATGGCGGTCACACCACTTCTGCTTCCCGATATGGTCGTGGTTGCCGCGCGGAAGCTGATTGGTACGAAAGACATCACCAGTCGCGCGATACTCATCGAAATGCCGTGGCTGCAGGACTTGGGCACCAATGAGGTCGCGGAGTGGATGGAGCGCCACGGCATCAACTTGGACCGGCCGCTAATGATTACCCATATGCCGGGGAACCTAATCATGGAGGCCGTGCGACGGGGAGACGGGCTTACATATACTGCACGCTGCTTTGTGGATAAGGAAATCCAGTCAGGGCAGCTCGTGGAGCTATCCTCAGAAAGTGATGCTGGCGGCTACTACATCGTCACACGCCCCGGCGTGCTGAGGACACCAGTCCTGGCATTCGCCAAATGGTTGAAGCACCAAGCAGCGCCCAAAGCTTCCCCGGACAAATCGCAAACCAAGTCACGCTAATCCGCGAGCATGCTTCTGACAGACAATAGCTGCCGGCGTCCGGTCCTGGCTTCCTATATACTTGACGAAAAGCAATAAAGGATTTCCCCATGGCAGAGTGCTGCCACGACTGTCATCCGCCGGACCCACATCGCGCCAACGCAGCCTACCGCCGTGTTCTGTGGGCGGTTTTGGCCGTAAACGGCATTATGTTCGCCGTCGAGATTGGAGCTGGCCTAGCGTCTGGCTCCGCGTCACTGCAGGCGGATGCTCTCGACTTTCTTGGCGATGCCGCAAACTGCGCAATCAGCCTATTTGTGGTCGGCATGGCGCTACGTTATCGAGCGTCAGCCGCACTTGCTAAGGCCGGGACCATGGCCCTGTTTGGCCTATGGGTTATCGGGGTGGTCATGTACCATTCGCTGCACGGGACGCTGCCTGGCGCCGTCACAATGGGAGCTGTCGGTTTTGCCGCCCTCGTCGCGAATGCCGCTTCCTTTGGTTTGCTGTGGGCTTATCGTGCCGGCGATTTGAACATGCGTTCGGCTTGGATTTGCACCCGAAATGACGTGCTTGGAAACCTCGCTGTCCTTGTAGCTGCAGTCGGCGTTTTTGGAACCGGCACCGGCTGGCCCGATATCGTCGTGGCCGCAATCATGGCCGGTGTAGCGATTGAGGGCGCGGCTACCGTCATTCGGCAATCGTTAGGTGAACTTCGCCACCCTGTTTCTGCTGCAGAGTAAGTGAGAGGCCCCAAGGGCGAACGCCGTCCCGCCGATGTTGTCGGGGCCGCCGTCATGGTGACGAAGATCGCGACATCGTCACTTCCGGAAACGGCGCAACTGCGGACATGACGCCGAGCCAGTTGGACGGAGATTCTTGATCCATACCAGAAGTGTGTCAGCGGTAGATTGAAATCCGACCAAGCGGCGCCACAGTCGCAAATGGACGCGGTCTCCTGGCCGCCAACACGGGCCACCGTCGCGGTCAGTATCCGTGCCGCATCATGACGGCGAGGACGACTGCCAGGCATATATGCTTCAAGACAGCGCCGGAGATGGCGAATGGTGGAGGTCGGTGCTTGTGAACGACTGCCTATCGTGGCAATCTCGGCCCAACAAAGCCGATCATCCGGTGGATGTCGGCTTAGATCAAACGGGGGGAGATCTAGCATGCGCACCATTTCATTGACTGCGGGACTCGCCGTCATGCTCGCAGCGGCTGCACCTACGATGGCGGAAACCATGCGATCCAAGGTTGCCTTCAATACCGCTATCCAGCAACCGGCGGCCAGCCAGCCAGCCGGCGGAATCGCCACGACATGGGACGTAAGACTGTCAGGCGGCGAACTCGACGGCTGCACTGCGAGCATCGCCGAAAGCCTGTTTCCGCGCGACAACGGGAGTTGGGGCATCTTTCAGCTCGAGGCCAGCGTGGCGTGCGACAAGGGGGCGTTCAGATTCACCTCCACCGGTTCCTGGGACAAGAATGGCTTTCATGGCGCCGGCGTCATCAGCGAGGGCGGGCGCAGCGGGGAGTTCTCGCAGGCAGAGGGGCGCGTCGCGCAGATCGGCGGACGTGTTGTGCCGGCGGCGACGGCGGGCACGTTCGATGTCACCTATGAACTGATTGTCGACCGTACGGACAAGTAACGCGGGCTGCCGGCGGCCGGGAAAGAGAACTGAGCCGGCCAGGCATCTCGTAGTGACTTAAGGGTCCTGAACATTACCAAGGCGTCGATGTATCCGAGCTTGAATTTTCTTCCTAGGACAATGCACAATTCGGAGATCTGTCTGTTTTTCAATACTCTGACTGCGCAATGTTGATTTCGGTCGATTGAAAGCACTCTATTGGGATATTGCAGACTTAGCCAACTTTCCTTCGCCATGTCTGTTCTTGCCCCGGAGCGCCCGAATGGCTTCTGCGATCCTCTCTCAGAACCCCCCCATGCCCTTCTCTTGACATGGCTTTTCGACACACTCGTGATAACTTCTTGATGCCTCAAGTGGGGGTGCAGAATGAAGGAAACCCGCAAACTTGCAGCGATCCTTGTTGCCGATGTGGTCGGTTATAGCCGCCTTGCCGGGGCCGACGAGGACCGAATTCTCGCGCGGTTGCGAGCCCTGCGTAGCGATCTGATCGATCCCACGATTGCCGTACATCACGGTCGTGTCGTCAAGCGCACGGGCGATGGAGCGATCATCGAATTCCGCAGCGTTGTGGACGCTGTTCGCTGCGCGATCGAGATCCAGAACAGCATGATCGAGCGGAATGCCGGCCTGCCAGAGGACCGCCGCATCGAGTTCCGGCGATGGAGTCAACATTGCTGCACGACTGGAGGGTATCTCGGCGCCGGGAGCAATCTGCCTTTCGGAGGATGCATACCGGCAGGTGAAGGGGAGGCTCGAAGTCGCCGTGACCGACCTTGGCTCAACCCAACTCAAGAACATCGCTGAACCTGTCAGGACCTATTCCCTGCAGGTCGGCAAGCCTTCGCAAACCAAGCAATTGCCCGGTAAATCGTCGCCGGGGTCAAAGAAGCCCTCGGCACGGGCGTTACTTGCGGCTGGGATTGCGGCACTGCTCGTGGCCATCGCACTGGGCTCCTGGTATTTCCTGTCCGGAGACCGATCGACCACCTTGGCAACCGGAGAGCAACCGTCTGTGGGAACGAATGCGTCCGCGCCTGAGGTTGCTCGCCTGTCGCTTGTGGTACTGCCGTTTACCAACCTCTCGAACGACCCCAGCCAAGATTACTTTGCTGACGGCATCACCGAGAATCTGACCACTGACCTGTCGCGCATTCCGAGCAGTTTCGTGATGGCCCGAAATACGGCTTTCACCTTCAAGGGGAAGAACATAGACGTTAAGCAGATCGGCAAGGAGCTTGGCGTGCGCTATGTGCTGGAAGGCTCCGTGCAGCGCGATCAGAACCGTGTGCGCGTGAACGCGCAGCTGATCGATGCAACGACCGGAGCCCATATCTGGGCTGATCGCTTCGAAGAAGATGTTGCCGACCTCTTCAAGCTGCAGGACGAGGTGGTGGCGCGACTGGCCAATAGCCTCGGTTATCAATTGGTCAAGGCGGAGGCAAAAAACAGCGTCAGTTCAAAAAATCCGGACGCAATTGATCTGGAGCTGCGTGGTCGAGCGCTGTTCTTGACGCGTTTCCAGCAGGGCGCCGACTATGAGAAAATCGCCCATCAGGCGCAAACCCTATTCGACCAGGCACTCGCGATCGACCCCAACAATGCCGACGCGTTAGCGGGCTCTGCCTTCACCTATTTCGTACAGTATTATTATGGATGGAGACCTAGTGCTAGTGACTACGAATCCAAGATCCTCGATCAAGCTGACCGGGCAATCTCTCGCGATCCTAACAATATGCAAGCGTATTATGTGAAGAATTTCTACTTGAATGGTACCCAGCGGCCAAGAGATGCACTCCGCGCGGCCGACCAGGGTCTGGCAATCGATCCGAACTACGCGGCACTGTACAACGCGCGCGGCTACTCCAAGATTATTCTGGGTCAGTTCGACGAGGCCAAATCCGATATCCTCAAAGCTATGCAGCTCAGTCCGCGCGACCCACAAATGGGCTTGTGGCGGACGAACCTTGCTGACGCCGAGATGGGACTTGGAAACTACGACGCGGCAATCGATCAGTTGCGGCGCGCAATCGATGCTGGCTTCCGCACAAGCTATCCTTATCGGGAACTTGCGGCTGCATATGCACTCGTAGGCAAGACGGAGGAAGCGAAGACTGCCTTGGCCGAAGCGCTGAAGTTCAGTCCCAATCTGACAATCAAATCAGCTGAACGCACAAACCCTGTGCCGGTTGTGTTGGAAGGTCTGCGCAAGGCAGGGCTGAAGGAGGAGTAAGGAGCACCCGTTGCGCCAATTTGAGTTGACTTCCGGTATTGGCCCATCGCGGAAGTGGCTCAGAAGGGCGCCTATGTCCGCATTTGGGGGCGAAGCGGACAGAGCGCCTTTGTGAGTTCACGCCCTAGTCAGTTATTGCGTCGAAGCGACTCGTCCTTGCACATCTGTGCCTACCGGAAATGGTAACTATATCAACGAAGCTGGTTCAGTTAGCCACAGGATTTCGATAAATCCAATGGGGAGTTCTTTCTCAGGAAGACACAGCGGCGCACCCATCATCGAGCAGGGCCTCAAGCTCGACATCAGGCGGCTCCGCAAGCAAGGACTGTTTCGGCCCGGCCAATGCCGCCAAGTTAGTATTTCATGGTCCAGTGGCTCTTCAGTGAGGCTTGTATTCGAGCCAGACGCCATGCGCATCCTGTACAACGCCAATGGACTGCCAGTGAATGACAGGGTCTCACTTGTATCTTTTCCTCAGCCTTTTGGCGGCAATCGCTGGTACTTCATTTGCCCGAGCACCGGTAAACGTTGCCAGTGCCTTTACATGCCACCCGGAGCCTCGCGGTTTCGCTCGCGGCAGGCATTCTCCTGCAGACTTCTCTATCTCTCACAGACGCTCGCGCGCCCGAGTCCCGCTACCAGGAGCAGGCACGTCGAATTGCAAGGCGGGTTTTCGAGGCCTGGCCCGTAGCTTGGCGGCTTGAGAACGAGGATAAGTGGGATTTCCCGCCAAAGCCGCCTTGGATGCGCTGGAAAACTTATCGTCGCCTGGATCAGCGATACGAAGCCTATGAGGAAGCCAGTGCCGGCAATTGGGTTGATCGCGTTGCGCGGATTCTGGCCCGTTGCTAGCCGACAAGTATGTTCAATATCGCTGTGGGAACAGAGGTCGGCACAAATATTCAGCTTTGGATTTCGGTGCTATCTAAATCTTCTTTCTGCGGAAGCTGTCCAAGGAGTCCCCGGCGAAGTGCTTCTTCGCCCAATCCGGCTAGGCCGCGCCCAAAAGCATTCGGTGCACCCTCTTTGAATTCCTTGCTTGCTTCCTCCGCCGGATGGCGATTACACGCCCTTTATCGTAGTAATTTTCGAGCGTACTTGGTTTGCAATTCTTGTATTGGTCGGTGTCGAAGAAGGTGCTGAGCAGACCCTTGTATTTTACCTCGCTGGAAGCATTCTTTGTGGTTGCCCACTTTCTACAGGCCCAAGATTTTCTCTTTAACTTGCTCTCTGCTCTAATTGCCTCAATTTCGTTGTAAAGCGCCACCAGTAAATCGTCGTGGTTTCGCTTTGGTCTACCTGCTTTCGCGGGTGGCTTATCGACTGTATGAAAGCCAGGAACCCAGTCTAGTGCTAGAGTAAACGCGAGTGCCAATGACGATTCTCGTGGCAAACGGTAATGTGTGAAGAGCATATCAAGCTTTCGAAGGGCGATTGCTTCCCGGCGTTTGTACTCTTGTTGTTCAGCGTAGTCGGCTCCGAACATGCCTAGCACAAACGGCTGTTCTCGAATAATCGGTTGAATGAGTTCAGTCGGATAGTTGAGCCACTTCGCTCGTTTGGAGATGGTATCTTCTTCCATAGCCGCACCTTGCCTGTTGCACCGTGAAGGGGCTGGGCAGCCGGTGGTGCTTTTTGTTTTCGGCCCGTCGGCCGAGCCCTGCGTACGAATAATACCGGATGTCAGCGTACTAACGAAAGCCTAGGAGTTCCCGGGTGTGCTAGGCCTTTCTGGCATTCACATTGCGATGCGGTACGACACTGCGCGCGATTTCAAGTCCAAAGGAGGGCAGGGCGGCTCTTACCGTGTCGGCAATGTAGCTTGCGCTCAAGTGGGCATAGTGGCGAGCAGTAACGGGCGAGCCCTTAGCGTGCCCAAGTTGCTCGCCAACGACAGCTAGCGGGACACCACGCATGACAAGCCCTGACGCATAGGAGTGGCGCAGGACATGGAAGCCGATGGGCGGCGTGATACTGGCCTGCTTGCACGCATCGGCCAGGGGCTGCGTTTGCTGAGCAGACTTCCAAGTCCCTCCATCGGACCTAAGAAAGACCATTTCTTTGCCTGTCTTGCCGACGCAGAGCGAGGTAAAAAGCGCTCTGCCTTCATCGTTTAGGGCGACATGGCGCGCATGCCCACTTTTGCTCTCACGAATATGGATTGCCCCTGCCTCTGGATTGAAATCATGGACCCGCATGCGGGCGAGTTCAGAATAACGGCAGCCTGTAAGCAGCGCTCCTTGCACCATTGCCCGTAGATCGGGCTGGCAGGCGTTTAGGAGCCGCTTGGCCTCATCCACGGCGAGATAGCGAACGCGCACAGAATCGGCTCCCTTGTGGCGCTTGGTGGCGCGCCAGGCTTCATTGTCGGCAACGTACTGGTGATGATGGGCAAGGTTCAGCACTGCCTTCAGTATATTCAGGAGCCGGTTAGCTGTAGCCATCCCCTCACAGCATCCGGGTCGCTTATGTCGATTTTCCGGAAAGCCTGGACCTTAGCTTCAGTGCTATTACGCCTCTCACGGCTGAAACAGGGGTTCGATTCCCCTAGGGGGCGCCAATTAAATCAATAACTACTTATGAGTTAATACGAGAATTTGGGGTTTCGATTGCGCTTCCAAGGATCATGACACAATGCGCTTGATCAGGCGGCGCTGGTTTTCTGGAACTCTCCGCCAAATAGGAACTAACAAACGTCGGATGCGCTGGCTTTCTGCAAACCTTCGCCATGGCTTCCCCTGTCGGTAGCGGACACCGGTCCCGTCGCCCCAGTCTATTTCGCGCAGGAGCGCATACATTCTATCTAAGCCGATGCGTTTGGACTCGCTTCGGATTTTGTTGCCGTAGGGCTCCGTCACCCACGCATGTGGAGCGGTGTTGATCTCGTAAACGACATCTCGTCCCCGAAATGTTGCGTGATCGGCCCTGCCCCATTCCACGCCAGCGATGTCAAAGGCGCGGCGCACGTTGTCTGGCACCTTATTGGCAATCATCGCAGCCCGCTCCTCCAGCTGCAACGCGTCGCTCGTGAGGTGCTGCCCATAATTCTTATTTACCCAGTTGTCGGACAGATACTGGTGCCAAACCGAGTTGTTCTTGCCGATCCGGTGTGTTTCGTACCTACGCCAAATGCCACTCTGCTCAGGCTCGGCCGCATATTCGATGACGAGGAGACCGCGCAGCGGCCGACCACCGTCAACTAGTCGCTTGAGATAGTCATCAAGCTCTTCCTGATCCTTTAGGAGAGCGGACATCGGCCCATTATGGTCGGACTCATTGCGAACAAAAACTGGGAACCGCGCGGGTTTTGGCTGCCCGTCCGCACGATAGGCGGCGAAAGAGTTTATCCCCTCCTCGAATAGGCTGCAGAGCAGCTGGTAGCGCACCATGACTCTGGCGGGATCGTTGAGGCAGGGGATGCTGACCTCGCGAAGGGCGCGATAAAGCGTGGCTGCCGACACCAGTTCGCTGTCGCTCAACCGTTCCAGATCGGTAAAGACATGCACGGCCTTGACCGTATGGTTTGACTTCAGCACGGCATCATAGGTCGTCGCCTCGCAGCGCGGCACGCCTGAACCGGGTAAAGGCCGGACAAAAGCCTCTGCTGTGGACTCATACCCGGGCGTCGTCAGGAAGCGAAACATGCACGCAACCCAAGAAAATTGACCGGAGCTGGTCTGACCAAATCACCTGGCCGGGAGCTTGGCGAGCTTAGCATTCATCCTTGACCTTACTAAATGACCGTAACAGATTCAGGCGGGGCGCACACCGGCGAGCATGAGGGGCTTTACAACGGAGAAAAACACGCCAAGCTCCACATCGGCAGGTGACTCGACTTTGAATTGCTCAGTCGATGCGGCCGTGAACATCCACCCAAAAAGAGTATCCTTGTGCATTCCAAAAAGGACTTGATATTTTCTGCTCTAGCATGTGCTGAAAGGGTAGAAATTACTTCATCATGAGATAGCCAGCGTCCTGGTAATGCGTCACCAAAAGGACCTGATGAGCCGTGAGGAAACGTCCAATTGCCGTGTCTACGAAAGCGTTTATGGAGCCAGCTACGCCCACCGAATTTGTCGAAAAGCAC
>Ga0209382_10003045_pt1 | contig 23593 bp, 17 predicted proteins | sample SoiMetdeltSBSDD5_FD_187599 | JGI IMG/M metagenome (GOLD analysis project Ga0209382, IMG submission 187599) | Bulk soil microbial communities from a Populus tree surrounding site in Tennessee, USA - Soil MetaG P. deltoides SBSDD5 (SPAdes) (version 2) | ecosystem: Environmental > Terrestrial >...
CGGTCAGGCCCGATCCGTTCCGCGTCCGGCTCCGATCGAAGCGGGCGAGGCAGGTGGTCCTGTTCTATCTCTTCTGCCACCGCCTGCGCGCGGCCGTGGGGTTCCCCCTCCACATCCTCAGGCTGCAGGCGGCGGGATGGCTCAGGCGGCTGGCGCGGCCGGCCGATTGACCCTGCCGATCCGCGGGTGGTAGTCTACGAAACGTGCGCAAGCCCCGATTGAAGCAGGTTTCGTGGGACATCCCGCGGCGGCCCCTCGGCGCCCACATGTCCATCGCCGGAGGCGTCGACCTCGCGATCGCGCGCGGCGTGTCCATCGGTTGCACGGCGATCCAGCTGTTCACCAAGAGCAACAGCCAGTGGGCCGCGCGGCCGCTTCCGGAGGACGAGGTCCTGCGCTTTCGAAGCGAGCGGGCGCGCCTTGGGAGTTTTCCTGTGGTGGCGCACGACTCGTACCTGATCAATCTCTGCTCGCCGGACGACGTGCTCTACGAGAAGTCGGTGGACGCCTGCGGGCTCGAGCTCGAGCGCTGCGCCCGCCTGGGGATCGAGACCCTCGTCGTGCACCCGGGCGGCCACATGGGACAGGGGGAGGAGTTCGCCATCCGCCGGATGGCGGCGGCGATCGATCGCATCCACGATCGGGTGCCGCGGAGCGACGCCTCGATCGCCCTCGAGACGATGGCGGGGCAGGGCACGGTGATAGGGCACCGCTTCGAGCAGATCGCGCGGGTCATCGCACGGACCCGGGACCCGGATCGGGTGGGCGTCTGCCTCGACACGTGCCACGTCTTCGCCGCCGGCTACGACCTGAGAACGCGGCCGGCCTACGAGGAGACCCTGCGCGCCTTCGCGGGGGAGATCGGCTTCGCGCGCCTGCGGGCCGTGCACGTCAACGATTCCAAACGGGACCTCGGATCGAGGGTCGACCGGCACGAGCACGTCGGCAAGGGGTTCCTGGGGCTGGAGGCCTTCCGGCTCCTCATGAACGACGGGCGGTTCCTGGACGTGCCGCTGCTCCTGGAAACGCCGAAGGACGAGACGACCCTGAAGGAGGACGTGGAAAACCTCGACCGGCTCATCGGCCTGGTTGCGCCGCGTCCCGCGCACCGGCCGCTCGGCACGGGGACCGCGGCCGCGGCACTCCGCGCATGAGCGTCCTGACCGTCCGGCCGGGGCGCGCGGCCACCCGACTCCGGATCAACGAGATCTTCCACTCGATCCAGGGCGAGTCGCGCCACGCGGGGCGGCCGTGCGTGCTCGTCCGTCTGACCGGCTGCAATCTGCGCTGCTCGTGGTGCGACACCGCCTACGCCTTCGAGGAGGGGACCGACCTGTCGGTCGACGAGGTCCTCGCGAGGATTGCGGCACACGGCACGCGCTACGTCCTCCTGACGGGCGGCGAGCCGCTGGCCCAGGAGGGCGTCCACGACCTGGCGCGCGAGCTGTGCGACCGCGGCCACGAGGTGGCGATCGAGACGGGCGGCAGCCTGGACATCGGGCCGCTCGATCGGCGGGTGATGGTCGTGATGGACCTGAAGTGTCCCGGCAGCGGCATGGTGGACAGGAACCGCTGGGAGAATCTCGAGCTTCTGAAGCCGTCGGACGAGGTGAAATTCGTCCTCGCAGACCGGGCCGACTACGAATGGGCCCGGGACGTCGTCGTCCGGTATCACCTGGACGGGCGCTTCGGGGTCCTCTTCTCCCCGGTGCACGGCGTGCTCCACCCGCGGCCGCTCTCCGAATGGGTCCTGGCCGATCGCCTCCCGGTGCGAGTGCAGCTCCAGATTCACAAGTACATCTGGCCCCCCGATCAGCGGGGGGTGTGACGCGCGCCGCCCATGAGTCCGGCAGCCGGCGACAGGCCCCTGGCGGTCGTCCTCCTGAGCGGGGGCATGGACTCGTGCGTGGCGGCGGCCATCGCGCGCCGGACCTGCGAGCCGGCCTTCCTGCACGTCTCGTACGGGCAGAGGACGGAAGCGCGCGAGCTCCAGGCCTTCCACGCCATCGCGGACCATTACGGGGTCGCCCGGCGGCTGGTCGCGCGGCTCGATCACCTGAAGGCGATCGGCGGATCGGCGCTGACCGACGAGACGCGCGACGCCGTCCATGCCCGCCGTGCCGATTCGACGATCCCCGACACGTACGTGCCCCTGCGCAACACGCACCTGCTCGCCATGGCGGCCTCGTGGGCCGAGGTCCTGGGGGCCCGGCCGATCTACATCGGGGCGGTCGAGGAGGACAGCAGCGGGTATCCGGACTGCCGCGAAGAGTACTACCGGGAGTTCAACCGGCTCCTGGGCGTGGCCGCTCGGCCGGAGTCGCGGCTGCACGTCGAGACCCCGCTGATCCACCTGAGCAAGGCGCAGATCGTCCGGGAGGGCCTGCGCCTCGGGGCGCCTCTCCATCTCACCTGGTCCTGCTACACGGGGCAGGAGGTCGCCTGCGGCGCCTGCGAGTCCTGCCGGCTGCGCCTCGGCGGGTTCCGGGACGCCGGGGCGCGCGACCCGATCCCGTACCGCCCATGAGGCTCGAGGACTTCGACTACCGGCTGCCGCCGGATCGCGTGGCGCAGGCGCCGGCCGGGCGGCGGGACGCCTCGAGGCTCCTGGTCCTCGACCGGGCGGTCCCGGGACTCGTGGAGACGATGTTCGGCTCGATAGGCAGCCACCTCGCCGCGGGGGACCTGCTGGTCCTGAACGACACGCGGGTGATCCCGGCGCGCCTGCGCGGCCGGAAGGTCACGGGGGGGCAGGTCGAGCTCCTGCTGGTGTCGCGCGAGGCCGGGGATCCCGAAGGCCGGACCTGGAGCTGCCTGGCGTCCGCCTCGCGCGGCCTGCGCCCCGGATCGAGGCTCCACATCGCCGCCGGGTTCGAGGCGGAGTTCCTGGGCGAGGCCGGGGACGGGCAGGTCCGCGTGCGGCTCCACGCCGATGGAGGACCCGTCGAGCGGGCGATCGAGCGTCACGGAGAGGTCCCCTTGCCCCCGTACATCCGGAGGAATGCCGGGGACGGACCGGGCGCCGCCGACCGGGAGCGGTACCAGACGGTCTACGCGCGCGTCGACGGCGCCGTCGCCGCCCCCACCGCGGGCCTCCATTTCACGCCCGAGCTCCTGGACGGGCTGCGCGCCAGGGGAATCGCCACCGCCGCGCTGACGCTGCACGTCGGCCCGGGGACCTTCCAGCCCGTGCGCGCCTCGCGCATCGAGGACCACAGGCTCCTGCCGGAGGCCTTCCGCCTCCCCGAGGCGACCGCCGCCGCCGTCGCCGCCTGCCGGGCGCGCGGCGGACGCGTCGTGGCCGTGGGGACGACGGTCGTCCGCGTGCTGGAGGAGCGGGCGCGCGACGGCGGCGGCGTCGAGGCGGGGGAGGGGTGGTGCGGCGCCTACATCACCCCCGGACACCGGTTCAGGGCCGTGGACGCCCTCCTGACCAATTTCCACCTTCCGCGGACCTCGCTCCTGATCCTGGTGTCCGCCTTCGCGGGGCGCGAGCGCGTGCTGGCCGCCTACCAGGAGGCGATCGAGCGCGGGCTGCGCTTCTACTCGTACGGCGACGCGATGCTGATCCTGTGAGCGGCCCCTTCTCGTTCCGCACCCTGGCGCGCGACCCGGCGACGGCGGCCCGTCGCGGCCGGCTCACGACGGCGCACGGCACCGTGGAGACTCCGGCGTTCATGCCCGTGGGGACAGCCGGCACGGTGAAGGCCATGGCCCCCGAGGACCTCGAGGCGCTGGGATACGAGATGATCCTCGGCAACACCTATCACCTGGCGCTCCGTCCCGGGGAGGACGTGGTGCGGCGGCTCGGAGGGCTGCACCGCTTCATGGCGTGGGACCGGGGCATCCTCACCGACAGCGGCGGATTCCAGGTCCTGAGCCTCGCCGACCTGCGGACCATCTCGGACGAAGGCGTGGAATTCCGCTCGCACCTGGACGGATCGCTCCTGTCGATGACCCCGGAGCGCAGCATGCAGATCCAGATGGCGCTCGGCAGCGACATCGCGATGGCGTTCGACGACTGTCCGGCCCTTCCGTCCGAGCGCTCCCGGATCGAGGCGGCCGTCAGGAGGACGACGCTCTGGGCGCGACGCAGCCGCGACGCGTTCCGAGGCGAAGGCCGCGCGCTGTTCGGCATCGTCCAGGGGGGGGACGATCGCGCGCTGCGCGAGCAGAGCGCGTCGGAGATCTCCGTCATGGGGTTCGAGGGGCACGCCATCGGCGGTGTCTCGGTGGGCGAAACCGCCGGCCTCAGCCGCGCGGTCGTGGAATCCGCCGTGCCGCTCCTGCCGTCCGACCGGCCGCGCTACCTGATGGGCATGGGGACGCCGGGCGATCTGGTCGAGATGATCGGGCTGGGGTGCGACCTCTTCGACTGCGTCCTTCCGACGCGCAACGCGCGCAACGGGACGCTGTTCACGTCCACCGGCAGGATCTCGATCAAGCGGCGCGAGTTCGCGGACGACCCGCGCCCGATCGACGAGTCCTGCGCCTGCACCGTCTGCCGGCGCTTCTCGCGCGCCTACCTGCGCCACCTGTTCCTGGCCGGCGAGATCCTGGCCATGCGGCTCAACACGCTGCACAACCTGCACCTCTACGCGGACCTGATGCGCGGGGCGCGGGGCGCGATCGAGGCCGGCCGCTACGCCGAGTTCGCCGCAGGCCGGCGCATCGCGGGCGACCCGCAGATTGCGAGGGAGGAAACCGAGTGATATCATCGCGCCCCATGTCGGACGCGCCTTCGAACGCCGCCGTGCGGCGTCCCGTCGATCGGTGGCGGCGGATCCCGCTCGTTCTCCTCGGGGTCGTCCTCACCGCCTGCTCGAAGGAGAGCGCCGCCCGGCGGACCCTGTCCCAGGGCATGGCCCTCTACAACGAAGGGCGCTACGACGAGGCGCTGCCGGCGCTCCAGAAGGCGCGCGAGGCGGGGCTCAAGGACGGCTCGCTGCTCTACCAGCTGGGCTACTGCCGGGAGGCAGTGGAGAAGAGCCCCGATCCGCGGCGCCAGACGTGGGGCGAGGCCGAGCCGCTCCTTGTTCAGGAAATCGCCCAGCCGGGCGGTGCGACGCTCGAGCGGCTCTACTACCTGACGGTCATCTACTCCGACACCGACCGTTACGATTCCATGACTCAGTACGCCCGCCAGGCGGTGGAGCAGTTCGAGAAGGGCCCGAACCCGAACGCGCTGGGTGGGGAGGACTGGTTCCGCCTCGGCCGCCTGCACGACTTCCTTTCCGAGGAGTCGCTCGCGGAGGCGGCCTACCGCCGCTCGGTCTCGGCCTACTCGGACGGGAAGGGGGGGGCCGCCTCCTATCACTCTCTCGCGCTGGCCCGCGTCGGCGACTACGACCTGAAGGCGGGGCATTACGCGAAGGCGGCCGACGCGTTCGACCAGGCCCTGAAGCTGTACCCGCCCAATACCCAGGTCAACGCGTTCCACCACGGCCTGGCGCTCCTCGCGGTCCGCCGCTACGACGACGCCATCACGCGCTTCGGCGAGGACAAGGACGAGACCAATACCGAGTCGCAGTACGGCGGCGACCTGGCGCGCAAGGCCAAGGCGGTCGAGCCCATCGACGATCTCGACACCGACGGCAGCCCCATCCAGCGCCTGCCGGAGGAGGTGCTCGCGACGCGGGTCAAGGAGGCGGCCGCGGCGTTCCGGGCGGCGCGCGTCAAGAACTCGTACCGGTCGGGGGACGCCCTGCCGGCCGAGGTGACGCTCCACCAGAAGCGCTTCGTCGCTCTCGTGATCGAGTACCTCCTGCGCACCAAGGGGATCCAGGAGTTCAGCCTGAAGGAAGGGTTCGCCGACCTGGTGCGCAACTGAACGATGCGGCCGCCTGACGCGCCGATCGTCCTCCTCGGCGACGCCCACCTGCGCGAAGGGGACCCCGAGGTCGGTGCGTTCGTCCGGTTCCTCGACCGCATCCCGGACGACGTCGGCGTCCTGGCCATCCTGGGGGACCTGTTCGCCGTCTGGATCGGCTCCCCCGAGCTGCAGCGCCCCCACCACCGCCAGGTCGTCGAGGCCCTCGGGCGCCTGCGCGCCCGTGGGTGCACGCTGGTGTACGTCGAGGGGAACCACGATTTCTTCCTGGAGCGGATCGACGGCGGCAGGCTGTTCGACCGGCTCACGCCGGACACGCTGGGGCTGACGGTCGCCGGCCGCCGCGTCCACCTGGCGCACGGCGACCTGGTGAATTCCCGCGACCGTCAGTACCTGGCCTGGCGCCGCCTGTCGAAGAACCGCCTGTTCTTCACGTCCTTCAGCCTCCTGCCGGCCGGCGCCCGGCTGGCCATCGCCGACCGGCTGGAGGCGCGGCTCGCGAGGACCAACCTCGAATTCCGCGGCGGCTTCCCCCTCTCCGAATGCGAGGCCTACGCCCGCCGCCGGATCGCGGCCGGGGACGAGGTCATGGTGTTCGGCCACTTCCACGAGGAACGCCGGATCGACTACGGGGTGGGAGACAGCCGCGGGTCGGTCTTCGTGCTGCCGGCCTGGCGCGCCGGCCACCGCTACCTGAGAATCGACCCGGGGGCCGAGCCGGTCTTCGCCTCCGCCTGAGCGAGGGCCTGGAACAGCCCCAGGATGCGGAGCGTGATCGCCCCGGGGCGGCCGTGCCGGATCGGCCAGCCGTCGCAGCGGCGGATGGGCAGCACGCCCTTGAGCGTGCCGGTCAGGAACGCCTCGTCGGCCCGGCGCAGATCGTCCGGGCCGAGCGCTTCCTCCGCGGTCTCGATGCCGTCGCGCCGCGCCAGTGCGAGGACCGCCCCGCGGGTGATCCCTTCGAGGAGCCCCTCCTCGAGGGCAGGGGTGGACAGCCTGTCCTTCCTCACCACGAAGACATTGCTCGTCGCCCCCTCCGCGAGGCGCCCCGAGGCATTCAACAGGATCGGCTCGTACGTTCCCTGCCGGCGGGCCTCGCGCCACGCGAGAAAGTTGTTGAGCAGGTTGCTCGACTTGATCGCCGGATCGAGAGCCCCGGGGGCATTGCGCGTCACGTCCACGACGGCGACGTCCACGCCCTCGCGCAGCCAGGAGTCGGGGATCTCCGGGCAGGGGCGGGCGTAGATCACCACGGTCGGGGGGCCGCAGGGCTCGGGGTCGTAGCCGATGGGGCCCGGGCCGCGCGTCAGGACGACCCGGACGGCTGCCTCCGCCTCGCCGGTGTCGGTGAGGGTCCGCAGGATCTCCGTCTCGATGTCGACCGGCGCGCGATCGTACGGAATGTCGAGACGCTCCGCCGATCGGCGCAGCCGATCGAGATGCTCGCGCAGCAGGAACGGCCGGCCGCCGTACGTGCGGAGGGTCTCGTAGACGCCGTCGCCGTACAGGAAGCCGCGATCGAGGGGCGAGATCGACGCCCGGTCGGGCGGGCCGATGACTCCGTTGACGTTGATCCGCTCGGACACCGGAACGTCCCGCGCCTCCCGGGGGGAGGCGGCTCGTCAGGGGTGAGTGCTCGTCGGGCCGAACATGCAGTCGTAGCCCCGATCGCAGGCCGCGCCGCCCTTCAGTCCGAAACGGTTGCCGGCATTCAGCCCGAGACCGCCGAAGTAGGACGGCGACGACGTGCCGGGAGAGTAACCGAGGAAATACAGGTGGTCCGGATAGCGATACGGGCCGACCAGCGTGCCGTACGCCACGGGAGGATAGGCCACCGGGACGACGACCGTTTCGCGCGGGGCCGGGTCCGGCTGGTGGATGTTGATGATCACCGTGGTCCCGCCGCCGGATTCCGTGGACACCTCGACGTCGTGCGAATCGGTCGCGGCTTCGCCGTCCCCGCCGTTCACGACCACCTTGACGGGAGGCGCGGGCGGACGCTCCGGCGCCGCAGGGGCGGGCGCGGGAACCGACGGGCGCGGGGGAATCGTCCGCTCGTCCCGTGCCGGGTCCTCGGCCGGCCGGCCCGGGAAGTACCGGCCTTCCGCGTCGACGTTGGTGAGGACGACGATCGGAACCCCGTTCCGATTGACGCTGCGGTAGATCCTGAGCTCGGTGGACTGGAAGAGCGTCTCTTCGGCGGGAGACGCGGCCCGCGCCGCCGTCCCGGGCGCCCCGGAGAGGAGCATGAGCATCAACGCGTGGAGCGCCAGGATCCGGGTGGTGAAGGGCCCGCGCATCGGAGGGGCCTCCTGCTGCAGCAGGCATTCTAGCACTCTCCATCGGCGCGACCCAGTGTGCTATTCTGCGCGCCACATGCGGGGAAGGGTGCGAGGAGAGCGGCGCCAGACGACGAGAGGCCGGCTGGTTCTTCAGGACGGCTCGGTGTTCCCCGGAGTGTCCTTCGGCGCGCCCCGGCCGGTCGCGGGCGAGGTGGTGTTCACGACCGGGATGGTCGGCTATCCGGAAGCCCTCACCGATCCCTCCTACCTCGGCCAGATCCTCCTGTTCACGTATCCGTCCCTGGGAAACTACGGCGTCCCCCGGCCGCGACCGCAGGGGGAGAACGGCCAGCCGGACCGCCCCTGGGAGTCGGATCGGATCCACGCCAGCGGCGTCGTCTGCGCGGCCTACTCGGAGAACTACTCGCACCACACCGCAGGCGCCAGTCTCGGGGCCTGGCTCGCGGACGAGAGCGTCCCGGGGCTCACCGGGATCGACACCCGGGCGCTGACCAAGAGGATCCGGACGCACGGCGCCCTGCTCGGCCGCATCGAGATGGACGGGCACGCCGTGCCGGAGTTCGTCGATCCGAACGAGCGCAACCTGGTGGCCGACGTGTCGGCGCGCGAGGTCGTCCGGTACGGCCGGGGCGGCGTGCCGGTGGTGCTCATCGACTGCGGCCGGAAGAACAACCAGGCGCGGATGCTGGTCCGGATGGGGGCCGAGGTGATCGTCGTGCCGTGGGACCACGACGTCCGTTCCCTGGCGCGACAGTGCGCCGGCGTGGTCATCAGCAACGGGCCGGGCGATCCCCGGCTCGCGGCGGCGACGGTCGCGACTGCCCGCTGGCTCATGCGCCGAAAGATTCCGATCCTGGGGATCTGCCTCGGACACCAGCTCCTGGCCCTGGCGGCCGGCGCGCGCACCTACAAGATGAAGTTCGGCCACCGGGCGCACAACCAGCCGTGCGTCGAGGCGCGCGGAGGCCGCTGCTACCAGACGAGCCAGAACCACGGCTACGCGGTCGACGGCGCGAGCCTGCCGCGCGGGTGGGAGACCTGGTTCCGCAACGCCAACGACGGGTCGAACGAAGGGATCAGGCACCACAGCGGCCCCTGGCGATCGGTGCAGTTCCACCCCGAGGCGGCCCCGGGCCCGACCGGGACCGAGTGGATCCTGGAGGAGTTCCTGGAGGAGATCCGATGAGGGCCCGCGCGCGCCGGCAGCCCGACCGCGGCGACAGACCGATGCGCGTGCTGGTCCTCGGCTCCGGCGCGCTGAAGATCGGGGAGGCAGGGGAGTTCGACTACTCCGGCTCGCAGGCCATCAAGGCCCTCAAGGAAGAGGGGGTGGAGGTCTGGCTGGTGAACCCCAACATCGCGACGATCCAGACGTCGCCGGGGCTCGCCGATCGGATCTTCCTCCTGCCGGTCACCCCCCACTTCGTGTCGCGCGTGATCGCCCTCGGAAAGCCGGACGGGATCCTGCTGTCGTTCGGAGGGCAGACGGCGCTGAACTGCGGGCTCGCCCTGCACCGCGAGGGGGTCCTGCGCCGGCACCGCGTCCGGGTGCTGGGCACGCCGATCGCGGCCATCGAGAAGACCGAGGATCGTGCGGTGTTCGCGCGCGCGCTGCGCTCGATCGGCGTCGACGTGCCGCGCAGCGGCGCGGCCGGCGACGTCTCCGCGGTGCTTCACGAGGCGCGCCGCATCGGGTATCCGGTCATGATGCGCACCGCGTTCACGCTCGGAGGGCGCGGCTCGGGCATCGCGCGGACCGAGGGGGACCTGAGGCGCATGGCCACGGAGGCGTTCACCACCTCGCCTCAGGTGCTGGTCGAGGAGGACCTCACCGGCTGGAAGGAGGTCGAGTACGAGGTCGTGCGCGACGCGGCCGACAACTGCATCACGGTGTGCAACATGGAGAACGTCGACCCGCTCGGCGTGCACACGGGCGAATCGATCGTGGTGGCGCCGTCCCAGACCCTGACCGACGAGGAGTACTTCGCCCTGCGGGCGCTGGCGTTCAAGGTGATCCGCCACTTCGGGATCGTCGGCGAGTGCAACATCCAGTTCGCCCTCGATCCGCGATCGAACGGCTATCGCGTCATCGAGGTGAACGCCCGGCTGTCGCGTTCGTCCGCCCTGGCGAGCAAGGCGACCGGCTACCCGCTGGCGCGCATCGCGGCGAAGCTGGCCCTCGGTCACCTCCTGCCCGACCTGAAGAACTCGATGAACGACACCACCACCGCCTGCTTCGAGCCGGCCCTCGACTACATGGTCGTGAAGATGCCGAAATGGGACCTGGAAAAATTCCAGGGCGCCTCGCATTTCATCGGCAGCGAGATGAAGTCGGTCGGCGAGGTGATGGCGATCGGGCGCAGCTTCGAGGAGGCGCTGCAGAAGGGCTGCCGCATGCTGGGAGACGGCATCCGGGGCCTGGTCGGCAACGACTTCAACATCCGCCAGTCGCTCAAGGACGTCTCGCAGCCCACGCCGCGCCGCGTCTTCGCCCTGGCCGAGGCCCTGTCGCGGGGTCGCACGGTCGCGGACCTGCACGCCTCGACCGGCATCGATCCCTGGTTCCTGGAGAAGATGAAACGGATCGTCACGCTGCGCGCCCGGATCGAGGCGGCCGGGCGCCGCCGGGGTGCGCTCGAGGCAGGGCTGTTGCGCCTCGTCAAGCAGGCCGGCTTTTCCGACGATCAGATCGCCGCCTTCACCGGCCGGACCCCGGCCGCGGTCGCGCGGCGGCGCATGGTAGCCGGCGTCGTTCCCGTGGTGAAGCAGATCGATACGCTCGCCGCCGAGTGGCCCGTGAAGACGAATTACCTGTACACGACCTATCACGGCACCGAGGACGACCTGGTCCCCGCCGACGGGGAGAGGAAGGTCCTGGTCCTGGGCTCGGGGGCCTATCGCATCGGCTCGTCCGTGGAGTTCGACTGGTGCTGCGTGTCGGCGACCGAGGCGCTGCGGCGCCTCGGCTACTCGCCGATCGTGATCAACTGCAATCCGGAAACCGTCTCCACCGACTACGACATGGGGCACACCCTGTACTTCGAGGAGCTGACCTTCGAGCGGATCCACGACGTGTGCATGAAGGAGCGGCCGCTGGGCGTTTTGCTGGCCTTCGGAGGGCAGATCCCGAACAACCATGCCCTGGCGTGCGCGGCGGCGGGCATCCCCGTGTTCGGCACGCATCCGCAGGACATCGACAGGGCGGAGGACCGGCACAAGTTCTCGTCGCTCCTCGATCGCCTCGGCGTGCCGCAGCCCGCCTGGGCCGAGGTGACCTCCCAGCGCGAGGCACGCCGCTTCGCCGGGCGCGTCGGCTATCCGGTCCTCGTCCGCCCCTCCTACGTTCTGTCGGGCGCCGCGATGCGCATCGCCTCGGACGGGACGGCGCTCCTGGCCGCGCTCAAGGGGGCGGCCGAGGTCTCGCGCCGGCATCCGGTCGTGCTCTCGAAGTTCATCGAGGGGGCCAAGGAGCTGGAGGCCGACGCGGTCGCCGCGAAGGGACGGATCCTGGCGGTCGCGGTGACCGAGCACGTGGAGAACGCCGGGGTCCACTCGGGGGACGCCACGGTGATCCTGCCGCCCCAGAAGATCTACCTCGAGACGGTCCGCCGCATCCGGTCGATCACCGCCGAGCTCGCGCGCGCCCTGAGGATCACCGGACCGTTCAACGTCCAGTTCCTGGCCGTGGACAACCAGGTCATGGTCATCGAATGCAACCTGCGCGCCTCGCGCTCGTTCCCGTTCATCTCCAAGGTGAGCGGCGTCGATTTCGTGGACCTGGCGACGCGGGCGATGATGGGGGCCGAGGTGCGCCCCGTGCCCGCCTCGCTCCTCGACCTCGGCCACATCGGAGTGAAGGCCCCGCAGTTCTCCTTCTCGCGCATCAAGGGGGCGGACCCGGCGCTGCGGGTCGAGATGGCCTCGACCGGTGAGGTGGCTTGCCTGGGGGACGACCTGGCGGACGCCTTCCTGAAGGCGATCCTCGCGGCGGGCTTCAAGCCCCCCACGCGCAAGCAGGTGCTCCTGACGATCGGATCGCTGAGGGACAAGACGAAATTCCTGCCGTCCGCCCGCGTCCTGCACGACCTGGGCTTCACGCTCTACGCGACGCGCCACACGTCGCGTTTCCTCGAGGAGCAGGGCGTGCCCAACGTGAGGCTCTACAAGATCCACGAACGGCGCAAGCCGTCGCTCCTCGACTACATCACGCCGAACCGGCTGGACCTGATCATCAACGTGCCGGCCGGCTACGACCGCAAGGAGCTGACGGACGGGTACATCATCCGGCGCCGGGCCACCGACGTGGGCATCCCGCTCATCACCAACCTTCAGCTGGCGGAGCTCTTCGTGAAGTCGATCGCGAGCACCAGATGGGAGGATCTCAAGGTGGAGCCGTACGATCGCTACGTGGGCCCCGCCGCGGGCTGGAAAGGGAGCGGCGCCGGAGAGATCGAGGGGCCGGCGTTCGTCCGGGGGGCCGGGCGCGCGGAGAACGAGGGCGCCGGCCGTGACGGGGGGAGCGCTCCCGCTCCCGCACGGAAGCCCGCGCGGCGCAGGGTCCGGGTCGAGCCCCTGGCTCAGGCCGTCTTGGCCTGAGCGTCGATCAGGTCGAGGATTCCTCGCTCCCGCAGCTTCTTGAAGGCGCGCAGCGCGTCCACCTCGCGCAGCGGCGAGATGCTGATGATCGAGCGCAGGTCCCACGACCCGTTGACCCGGCTGACCAGGAAACCCTCCTCCGGGCTGAGGTCCTGGCTCATCAGCGTCTCCAGCGGTTTCTTCAGGACGGGGATCTTCTTCGGCGGCAGGTAGTGACGGTAGGCCTTGTCGATGAAGTGCTCCTCGGCCACCTGGATGAGCGCGTTCATCTCGGGATTCTTGCCGGCGCTCTTGCGCGCCTTCTCGAGGATGACCAGCGCCCCTTCGGAGTCGCCGCTCTTGATCAGCTCCTTGGCGGCGTCCATCAGCGCCTGGGGGCTGTCGGCCGGGGGGCGCGAGGGGGCCGGCGCCGCGGACTCCTCCTGGACGACCTCCAGGAATTTCTTCTGGACCATGACGAACAGCACCTGGCAGACGTTGTACTCGGAGGCGTGCGCCTCGAGGACGATCTGGACGAGGGTGCGGCGGCCGTCCACCAGGTCGTAGATCCTCCGCGGGAACTTCTTCGCGGCGATGTCGGACGGCAGGGGCCTCTGCGATCGACGCAGGACGATCCCGTTGTGCGGCAGGATCTGGCGGATCTTCTTCGAGGTGTCGTAGCGCCGCAGCCCCTCCATCAGCACGTCCTCGACCTTGATGGAGATCAGCACCTGGTCCCCGGGCGGAAGTTCGTTCTCCATGAACTCGAAATCGGCCTCCATCCACAGGAAGAGCGAGTAGATCGTCTCCTCGGCCTTCAGCCTCAGGACGTCGCCGACCTTGGCCTCGGACACGAGTCCCTTCTTGACCAGGATCCGCCCCAGCATGACCTTGGTCTGCGCCTGGAGGTCGAACGCGTCCTTGAGCTGCTGCTCCGTGATGATCCCCTCGCTGAGCATGAACTGTCCGAGGTATTCCCGGTTGTCGTCGCTGGACGATCCGATGATCGCTCCTTCCTGGAAGTAGATTTTCTTGTGGAGGGGGCCGCTCTTGAGGGAGAGGGTGCCGGTCTTCCGCCCCGCCCCGGCCCACTGGAGCAGGTCGGGGAGGGACATCGTCTTCAGGTTGCCGGTCAGGCCAGTGCCGGGCATCGAACCTCGCAGGGCCCTCTCTGTCGCACGCGGGCCGCACCGGGCGGTGCATCACTCCGGCCGGTGTCAGTCGTTTGACACGAGGAGGTGATGCTTCCAGGAGCCCTGTCAATATAGGGAAGCCCCGGGTGGGGCGCAACCGCCGGCCCAATACTCGGACAGGCTCCTAGGTGGATGGATGGGGCTGCGAAAGCCGGCAGGCCTCGTACCAGACCGTCAGCATGACGAGCCCTCGTATCAAGGCCTGCTGGGAATCGTCCCCCCCGAGAAAGGCCTCGACCACAGGCTCGAGACGGGCACGATCGAACGGCCCGGTCCGCACGGGCTCCAGGCGGGTCAGGTCGCTCACGATGCCCCGGAGCTCGGGGACGTCCCTCAGGTACCGGTTCCATGGCACGCCGAATCCCCACTTGGGGTGACTGTGGACGGCCTGCGGCAGGCGGGATCGCATCGCCCGCCGAAGCAACGGCTTGCCCCGCTTTCCTTCGAGAAGTGCCGAGGAGGGAAGCGCCGCAAGACCCTCCACCAGCCGGTAGTCGAGGAAGGGCACCCGGCATTCGATGGAGGCCCCCATGGTCATCCGGTCGTTCCGATCGAGAACCGAGGAGAGAAAGGTGTGCTGGTCGCTGTACATGGCCTGGCGCACCAGGTCGGAGGGAAAGAGCGCCGCAGCCTCCTCCAGGATTCTCCGGCGGTACTCAATCTCGCCACGGGGGCGCATTCCAAGCCGTTCGAGATCGCCGGGGAGGACGTCGCAGGCGTTGTACATCACCATCGACGCGAGTGAATCCAGGCAGAGAAACCGCGCGAGCTTGCCGATCCGGCCTTTCATCCGCAGCGCCGCGAGCCGCGGCCCCCAGGGGCGGGCCAGTCGGAGCCATCCGGGGTATCGCAGAGGCGTGTAGCGCACGTACCCCGCCAGGGTCTCGTCCCCTCCCTCTCCGGACAGGAGGACGGTGACCAGGGGCTTGGCATACTCGGAGATGGCGAGGATGTGCAGGTCGTTGCCATGCGCCAGGGGCTCGTCGTTCAGGAACGATGCACGCTGGAGGCGATCCAGGAGGTGATCGGGGCCGACCGTCAGCTCGTGATACTCGAGGCCGAAGTGGGTCGCCACCTCCCTGGCCAGGGGCCCCTCGTCGTAGCCGGCCTCGGAGAACCGGACGGTGAAGCTGGCGACGCCCCGGCCCGCCTGAAGGGCGAGGGAGGCGGCGACGCTCGAGGAATCCAGTCCGCCGCTCAAGAGCACCCCGATCGGAACATCGCTGATGCGGCGGAACTGGACCGCGCTGTCGAAGGTGTCCAGGAACCAGGAGACCGGATCGGACGGTGGGGCACCCCGGAGCGCCCGCGCGCGCTCGCCGAGATTCCACCAGCGACGGAGGGTCACCTCGCCGTTCTTCCAGACGAGACAGTGGCCGGGCAGGAGGCGCTTCACCCCGTGGTAGACCGTGCGTTCGCCGGCGACGAACCGGAAGCACAGCAGCTCCTCCCACACGTCCGGATCGAACCGGCGCGGGACCCCCGCGGCGAACAACGACTTCGGCTCGGACGCAAACAGGATCCGTCCATCGTGCGACGCGTAACAGAGGGGCTTGATTCCGAGTCGATCGCGGGCAAGGAAGAGGGATCGCTCGACGGAATCCCAGATCGCGATGGCGAACATTCCGTTCAGGCGCTGAAGCATGGCGGGGCCTTCGCGCGCGAACAGGCGCAGGATCACTTCCGTATCCGAGTTGGACACGAACCGCTCGCCGCGGCTTTCGAGATCCGCGCGCAGCTCCTTGAAGTTGTAGACCTCGCCGTTGTAGGTGATCCAGTACCGCCCGTCGGGAGTTTCCATCGGCATGTGCCCGCGCTCGGAGAGATCGAGGATGGCGAGCCGCCGCGACCCGAGCGCCACGCCCGGCCCGATCCGGTGCCCGGCGTCGTCGGGGCCCCTGTAGGCACACGCGTCGCGCATGTCGAGGAGGGTGCTCTCACCGAGCGGCGGAGTGGCCGCCTGGTGGGCGGCGCCGCACAGGCCGCACATCAGGAGAACGCGGAGAGCCCGGTCAGGGCCTCGCCGAGTATGAGCGTGTGAATGTCGTGCGTGCCCTCGTACGTGTACACCGATTCGATGTTGCAGAAGTGCCGCCCCGACTGGAACTCGTCCGTGATCCCGTTGGCTCCCAGGATCTCCCGGGCCAGGCGGGCGCACTCCCGCGCCACCCAGATGTTGTTCCGCTTGCCCATGGAGATCTGCGCCGGCTTCACCTTGCCCTCGTCCTTGAGACGACCGAGGCGCAGCGTCAAGGTCTGGGCCTTGGTGATCTCGCTCGCCATCCAGACGAGCTTTTCCTGCTGGAGCTGGAACGCGGCGACCGGCTTGCCGAAGACCACCCGCGCCTTCGCGTAGGCGAGCGCCTCGTCGAACACGGCCTGCGCGGATCCGATTCCGCCCCAGGCGATGCCGTAGCGCGCCTGGTTGAGGCACATCAGCGGGGACTTCAGGCCGCCCGTGCCCGGAAGCAACGCGGTGGCGGGAATCTCGCAGTCCTGGAAGATGAGCTCCGAAGTCACCGAGGCCCGCAGGGAGAACTTGCCGCCGTGATCCCGGGCGGAGAAGCCGGGAGTCCCGCGCTCGACCAGGAAGCCGCGGATCACGCCGTCCTCGCAGCGGGCCCAGACCACGGCGACGTCGGCGATCGATCCATTGGTGATCCACGCCTTCGACCCGTTGAGAACGTAGCGATCCCCCTTACGGGACGCCCGTGTCCTGAGGCTCGCCGGGTCGCTGCCGGCGTCCGGCTCGGTCAGGCCGAAGCAGCCGATGGCCGTCCCCTTCGCCATGGCGGGCAGCCAGCGCTCCTTCTGCTCGGGAGATCCGAACGCATGGATCGGGTACATGCACAGCGCGCCCTGCACGGACACGAAGGAGCGAAGCCCGCTGTCGCCCCGCTCCAGCTCCTGCATGATCAGGCCGTACGCGACGTTGTTGAGCCCGGCGCATCCGTACCCTTCGAGGTTGGCGCCCAGAAGGCCCATCCTGGCCATCTCGGGGACGAGCTCGACGGGGAACGTGCCGTCGCGAAAATGCCTCTCGATGATCGGCAGCACCCGGTCGCTCACGAACGTCCGCACGGTGTCGCGGACCATGCGCTCCTCGTCGTCCAGGAGGTCGTCGATGCCGAAGAAGTCGAGGGCCTGGTAGGAGCGCTTCATGTCGGGGTCACGGCGCCAGCGGCTCGAGCAGGAGCGCGATTCCGAGCCCGCCGCTGATGCACAGGGTGGCCAGGCCCCGCCGCGCCGATCGCTTCCGCATCTCGTGGATCAGGGTGGTCGTGATGCGGGCTCCCGTCGCCCCGATCGGGTGACCGAGGGCGATGGCCCCGCCGTTGACGTTGGTGCGGGACAGGTCGAAGCCGAGATCGCGCTGGCACGCCAGGACCTGGGCGGCGAACGCCTCGTTGATCTCGATGAGATCGATGTCGTCGAGGGCCAGGCCGGTCCGTTGCAGGAGATCCCGGACTGCCGGAACGGGCCCGATTCCCATGAGGGCGGGGTCGACGCCCGCGGTCGCGTAGGCCACGACGCGGGCCTGGGGCCGCGCTCCGAGCCGGCGCGCCGCCTCGGCGGACATCAGGACCATCGCCGAGGCGCCGTCCACCAGGCCGGACGACGAGCCGGCGTGGACCGTCCCGTTGGTCTTGAAGACCGGCGGCAGGGCGGCGAGCGATGCGGCGGTCACGCCGTCGCGCGGGTGCTCGTCCCCGGAAACCAGGGTCGGCCCCTTCGGTCCGGCGACGCTCAGCGGAACGATCTCATCGGCGAAGCGCCCCGATTTCCGGGCCCGCTCGCAACGTTGCTGGGACTCCGCGGAGTAGGCGTCCTGCTCCGTGCGGGAGATCTCGTACCGTTCCGCCAGCGTTTCGGCCGTTTCCCCCATGACCTGGTCGCAGAGAGGACAGAGAAACCCGTCCCGGTACATGGCGTCGGTCAGGCGCTGGTGGCCCATCCGGTAGCCGAACCGGGCCCCCTCCAGAAGATAGGGGACGCGGCTCATGGACTCGGCCCCGCCGACCAGCACCACCTCGCGGTCGCCGGCGGCGATGCTCTGGCACGCGTTCAGGATCGCGCGCAGCGATGAGCCGCAGGCCATGTTGACGGTGTAGGCGGGAGCGCGATCGGGGACGCCGGCCCGGTGGGCGATCTGCCGCGCCGGGTTCGGGCCCGTGCCTGCCGGCCGGGCATTGCCCATGATGGTTTCCTGGACATCGTCCGGCCTGATGCCGGCCCGCTCGATGGCGGCGCGGGCCGCGGCCGCCCCGAGCTCCGGGGCGCTCAAGGACGCGAGAGCCCCCCCGAATCGGCCCAGCGGCGTGCGGACGGAACCCGCAATCACCACCTCGGTTGCGCTCTTCATCATCATCTGTATCCCGTTGAATCCCTTGCGCTGCGTGCCCTCGCACGGGCGTATACCATAGCATGGATGGGGGCCATCGGGGCGGGCGCGGGGTTTGACTGCCGGGGGGCCGTCTGATAACGTCCGCCACTCATGAGACGAGCGCTCGCGAGCGTCCTCGATGTCGCCTGCCGGCTGTCCCTGGCGCTCGCGCTCCCGTCGCTTGCCCTGGCGGCCCCCGCCGCTGAATCGCCCCCCCGACCCCCGACGCTCGGGCTCGGCTACGAATACGATCTGGGGGCGGGGCGCGAGGAGTTCCTGCTCCCGGATCCGATCGAGGACCCGTCGATCGCCTCGGACCATCCTCTCTACGTGCGCATCCGCGCGCCGTGGTCCCTTCTCGAGCCGCAGCAGGGGGCCTACGACTGGAGCGAGGTGGACCGGATCGTCGACCCCTATCGGGGGGCGCGCTTCGTGGTGACGCTCTGCCTCTACGGGCCCAACCCGGCGGTCGATCCGGCCGGCTCGATGCCGTCTCCCGGCCGGGTCGCCGTGCTGAAGAGCTGGCTGGACTTCTGGCGCTCCGCCGCGCAGCACTTCAAGGGGCGCGTGCGCTATTACGAGATCGGAGACGCGCCGAACCGCGAGACGGCATGGGCCGCCGACCGCGTGGCCGACTTCGCCTACGTCCTCAAGAACACCTCGGTGGTCATCCGCTCCGCGGATCCCGAGGCCCGGATCGCGCAGGGGGCCCTCGACCTCGGCGCGGAATCCCTGCAGGCCGACCTGGACTGGCAAAAAGCCCTGTACGATCAGGGAGTCGCGACGTACGTCGATGTCCTTCCCGTGCGTCCGTCGCCGGACCTGCCGGTCGAACGGGCGGTGTCCCGCGCCTACGACGTTCTCCTGGACCAGGATCCCTCGGCCCAGCTCTGGGCCGTCCACGTCACGGCGGCAGGGAGCACCGATCGCGAACGGGCGTCGGACCTGCTCGGCCGGTTCATCACGGCTCTCGGAGAAGGGGCGGCGGTGGTCAGCTTCGACCTCGAAACCGACGTCAACGGACAGCCGGAATTCCGGGGCGTGCTCCTGGACCTGCACAAGCTCTTCCTGCCGACCTATGCGCCGGTGAGCGGCGCCCTCGCTTTCGAATCGACGGGGGACGGGACAGGGCGGCGGATCGAGGGGATCACCGCCTACGCGTTCTTCGACTCCGAGGCGTATCAGGGGCTGGTCGGATTCTTCGCCGGCAGCGCCGTGCCGGAACGAGGGGCCCGCCTGGTGATCCCGACCGCGGCGGTGCGCGGAGTGGCGATCTACGACATCGTCGGCGGAGCTGCCGGCCCGCCGGGCGGCGGGGCCGAGCCGGACTTCAAGAGCAACACCACGCGCGTTCCCGTGCCTCTCTATTCCCGTCCGCTGGTGCTGCAGTACTCGCGGGTGGCGATCAAGGGGTTCGAGGCGGAGAAGGAGAAGCTCCACATCGAAGGGAAGGGCCTCGTCACCGCGGAGGAGGTGATCACGGCGCACCAGGCGTTCATGGCCGATCAGAAGTTCAGGCTGAAGAACTACCGGGCCGACGCCATGCTGACGTATCACGGCAAGTTGGCCGACACCCGATCCATAGACGTGAGTTTCGACAATCTGTTCTTCTGGGACCCGGCAACCGGGGCCGAGTGGGAGCAGCGCGCCCTGTATTTCAACGGGGTCCTCTGGAAGGGGAAGAAGCTGCCGGAGCTGCCGATTCCGCAGCCCGAAAAGGTCTTCACCCTGCCCCTCGACATCAATCTGAACAAGGACTATGTCTACGAGTACGTCGGCGAGGACAGGGTGGGAGGGTTCGACTGTCATGTCCTGGCATTCCGGCCGATCGATCCCTCCAAGAACCTCTACGAAGGACGGGCCTGGATCGAGACACGGACCTTCGCCCCGGTGAAGACGTCCACGGTCCAGTCCAAGCTGCTGCCGCCTTTGACCTCGAGCGAGGAACAGGACTTCTTCACGCCCCAGCCGGGGCCGGACGGCACGACCTATTGGCTGCTGACCCGGCTGGAGGGTCAGCAGATCCTCTCGGTGGCGGGGCTGGCCGTGGTCCTCCATCGGGAGATCGACTTCAAGAACCTGAAGATCAACGATTCCGGATTCGCGCAGGCGAGGGAGCAGGCCTATCAGTCCGAACGGCAGATGCTCCGCGACACCCCGGAGGGGCTGCGGTACCTGGAGCGCACCGAAGGCGGTGAAAGGACGGTGAAGGAGCAGACGCGGAAATCGGCCCTGGTGGGACTGGCCGGCCTCTACCGCCAGCCCGGCCTCGACTACCCGGTCATCCCGCTCCTGGGCGCCGTGTATTTCAATTATGACGTGGGGGGCCGCGGTGTGCAGACGACCGCGCTCCTCGGCGGCGCCATCAACCTGTTCTCATACAGCGACCCGCACCTCTTTGGAAAGCGCCTGGACGCGACCGCCCAGGTGCTCACCTTCGCGATCAACATCACGGACCAGTTGTTCGTCCGGGGGGAGGAGCTCGCCGACAGCAACGTCGACTCGCGAACCCAGAGCCTCTCGGGGGCGCTGGGAGGCGCGCTCGGGAATTTCATGCGCGTGAAGGCCACGTACGGATTCGATTATGTCAACTACAGCCGCGACGCCGACACGAAGACGTTCATCGTGCCCCGCGATACGTTCATCCAGTCGCCCGGCCTCGAATGGGAGTTCAACCGCGCGGGGTGGAGGGTCGCTGCGGCGGGCCAGAAGGGCATGCGCAGCCGCTGGGCCTCCTGGGGGGACGAAACGCTGCCCTGTCCGTCGCCCGGCTCGTGCGTGACCGACTTCGATTCAAGTCAGAAGACCTACGAGACCTACCAGTTCGATGTCGAGAAGCAGGTCTTTCTCCCCCTGTTCCAGAAACTGCGGTTCCAGGCCTCATGGAAGATCGGGTCCCGGCTGGATCGCTTCAGCGAATATCAGTTCTCCTTCTTCGGAGACCGGGTGCGAGGATTCTCAGGCTCGGGGGTTCGCTTCGATGAGGGCGGCATCGTGCGGGCCCAGTACGGCTTCAACGTCGCGAACGTGATCCGCTTCGATGCCTCGCTGGACCGCGCGAGGGTGCGCGACTCCCTGACGTCCGATGATTTCCATTCCTTCACCGGGTTCGGCATTGCGGGCAACATGATGGGGCCCTGGGAGACCGTCCTGCAATTCGACGTCGGCGTGGCCGTGCAGTCCGACTTCGCGCCCCTCAGGGGCGGGACCGAGTTTCAAATCGGGCTGTTGAAGTACTTTTGATCAAGTTCCGGGCTCAATCCACCCGGTTTGAAGTCGAGCGAAGCACAGCGGCCAAGCGCTCGCCGTTTCGCCATAGATCAAACTTTTCCACGGCAAATGCGCGAGCGGCCGCGGCGTATCGGCGACGAGCCGCGGTGTCCGTCAGCAGCGTTCTGATGGCGTTGGCCAGCGACGGCACATCCCGGGGGGGCACGAGGATGCCGCATCTTCCGTCATCCAGCAGTTCGGGAATCCCTCCCACGATGGTGCCAATGACGGGCGTGCCCAGGGCCGAGGCCTCCTTGATCACCGTCGGAACGGCATCTCCCAGCTCGCTGGAGGGGTGCACCAGCATGCTCGCCCGTCTCATCGCATCCCGCACTTCGTCGAAAGGCAGCCATCCTCGAAACCGGACCCTCGTCTCGATGCCCAGCTGTCCAGCCAGCGCCTTCAATGCCGCGGACTCGTCCCCATCGCCGACCAGATCGACTTCGGCCTCCACGCCCAGGCCCCCGAGATAGGCGACCGCCCGCAGAAGATCATCGAAGCCCTTGCACTTGTCGAAGCGGCCCACCCCCAGAATTCTGCGGGATCGCACGGCGTCGGGGTCGTACGGAAACTCTGCGAGGTCCAGGCTCGGGTGGTAGACGTGTATCCTGCTCGACATGGCCTCGAAAGCGCTCCGGTAGTGTGTCCGGATGAACTGCCGATTGAACTCGCACACGACGAACACATTGTCTGCATAACGAAGCTTCTCCTCGAGGTAGACCTGATCTTCGTAGAGGTCCCCGGCGTGGAGAAACATCGAAAAGGGAATCTTCGGATTGGTAAGCCCATGGAAAAGATACGCATAAGTTGCCGCATAGCTCCCCCAATAGGACAGGATATGGTCATAGCCGGCGCCGCCGTATTGAAGTGCGGCGGCCCATGCCTTGGGAAAGGAATAGACGGTCTTCGCGAGCGGCCGTATGCCATAGTGCACGGCGGACACGCCGATGGGAACCGCGTCCTTCAGGAATCGGGGCAGGCGGGTCACGGACGAGGGCCGGGTCAGCGGCAGGATTCGGCCAGGGCTGACGTGGTGGACTCTGCTCCGTGGAAGAATGCGCTCATTCAGAATGTCCGGGACATAACGCCACAACGCCGGATCCAGCGGATGGATCGGAAAGACGTCGATCGCGACCCCGGCGTGCAGCAGGCCACGCATGTCCCTCGCGAAGAATGTGCTGACCTGGGCCGGAAATTGATTCGTGAAAACAGCGAGTCGCAATGTTCTACATTCTCCTCAGCATCGTGACGTTCCCTGGTGCTTCCACCTGGACGGCAGCGTGGCGGCGGAATCCTCGACTCAGGGCTTCCGCAGTATGAGGATGGCTCCATGAGTGCGGGCGTCCTCGGAATCGAGTGGGTAGGCCAGCGACCGCGGCGCCAGGCCTGTGTCATCGTAATGGCGTGTCACGGACACGATCTCGAAGCCGGCGCTCTGTGCGCAAGCAAGGTGCGTGCTGAGGGGCTCGCGATTCAGGAGAAACTCACGCCGTCCGCGCACGATCTTCCATTGCCAATCCGAGTAGGCCCAGTGCCCGTTCCAGATTGGTGAAAGCTGGTGGGCGCCAAAACCGATCACATGCGAACCGTAGCCTTGGGGCCTCAGCCATTCGAACATGGCACGGTAAGTGTCGCGCAGCGAGTCAACATGCTCCAGAACGGCCTGTGAAAAAATCAGATCGAGAGTCCCCATGGCCACATCGTTCTGCGACATCCAGGGAGCCCGATACCTTACAATCTCAGTGGCGTTGAGTCCTGCCTTGAGCGCGTCACGGATCGTTCGCGCTCTCTCCGGAAGATTCGTGTGGTCGACAAGGTGAGCCGGGTGCTCATAGGAATCCAACTTGGGTGCAACGGCGGGGAATTCATCGTCGTTCGGGACGGGCTCTTTACGGGAATACAACTCGACGAGCTCATCGTAAATCTTCCCTAGATCCGCGTTGGCGGAAAAGGGAACGAGATCCAGGCCGACATATCGCGCCGCCCCGGATAGCAACGATGCCAGGCCAATGCCAATGCTATCCCCGGGACCGAGTTC
>Ga0209382_10003046_pt1 | contig 23578 bp, 25 predicted proteins | sample SoiMetdeltSBSDD5_FD_187599 | JGI IMG/M metagenome (GOLD analysis project Ga0209382, IMG submission 187599) | Bulk soil microbial communities from a Populus tree surrounding site in Tennessee, USA - Soil MetaG P. deltoides SBSDD5 (SPAdes) (version 2) | ecosystem: Environmental > Terrestrial >...
GATCGAGTGCGCCACGCGGACGAGCTCGAGGCGGAACGGCCCCAGCTGGAGCGAGTCGTCGCCCGGGCTCGCCTCGACGAGCTCTGTGGACTGCCCGACCCCGTGCTCGTCGAGCTTCGACTTGACGAGGGCCAGCGTCAGCCGGGTCGAGACGACCGCCTCGACCTCGACCTCGCGCAGGAGGTACGGAAGGCCGCCGACGTGGTCCTCGTGCCCATGCGTCAGGACGACCGCACGGACCTTGCGCCCCCGGAGATACCCGACGTCGGGCAGGAGCAGGTCGACGCCCAGGTGCTCGTCGCGTGGGAACGCGAGGCCAGCGTCGACGACGAGGATCTCGCCCGCGGTCTCGTACACGGTCATGTTCTTGCCGACCTCGCCGAGGCCGCCGAGCGGGATGATCCGCAACGCTTCGCTCATCTCCTGAGTCTATGCGCGGCTACAACGGGAACACGTCGACGGCGAACAGATCGCCGTCGACGCGCTCTGCGTGCATGGCGACATCGCCCTGCCCGTCCGCGAGCGCGTCGAGAGCAGGAAGCGCGCGGTCCGCCTGCTCGTCGCCGACCGTCAGCGTCCGCTGGCCGTTGACGACCGTCAGCTCGACCTGGTCGGCCCCGACGCCCGGGAGCTCGACGATCCGCACGGCCTCGGCGACCGCGGTCCACACATCGCCCTCGTTGCGGGCGGCCGCGGCCCGATACGGGGGCGCGACCATCTCCTCGAGCTGGCTCGCAACGGGACCGAGCGAGCCGTCCGGCACGTCCTCGGTGACGACGAGCGTCCCGTCCTCGAGCGCCACGAACGTCACGCTGTCGCCGGTCAGGTCCGGCGCGTGCGCCGCGACGGCGGAGTCCCAGGTCCGGCCCGGCCCGACGCCCATGACGCCCGGAATCGCGGCTCCGGCACCGAGCGCCGAGAGCATCTCGTCGAATCGCGCCATCTAGGCCGCGGCCGGTTGCAGGAGGCCCAACCGCTCGAGGCAGCCGCGCACGGCCTCGCGCTCCTCCTCGCTCGCCTCGACGAGCGGAAGGCGGACGCCCCCTACCTCGTGGCCGAGCAGGTTGAGCGCGCACTTGATCGCGATCGGGTTGACGACGACGCGCAGCAGGTCGATCGAGGGCGCCAGCTCGCGGTCGAGCTCGCGCGCGCCGTCGGCGTCGCCGGCGCGGAAGCGCGCGACGAGCTCCTTGACCTGCGGGCCGACGACGTGCGTGTGCACGCAGACCCCGCCCCTGCCGCCCACCTCGAGGAAGGGGAGAACGAGGTCGTCGTCGCCCGCGTACAGGTCGAGCCCGAGATCGACGATCGCCCGCGCCTGCTCCACGTCGGGGTTCGCCTGCTTCACTGCCCGCACCGTGGGGATCTCGGCGAGCTGCGCGATCGTCTCGGTCTCGAGGTTGAGGACGACGCGGCCCGGGATGTTGTAGACGACGACGGGCAGGTCCGAGACCGCGGCGATCGCCTTGAAGTGCTCGACGATCCCCCGCGCGGGAGGCTTGTTGTAGTACGGCGTGACCACGAGGAACCCGTCGACCCCGATCGCGTGCGCTCGCTCCGTCAGGTGCACCGAGTGCTCGGTCGCGTAGGTGCCGGTCCCTGCGACGATCGTCGCCCGGTCGCCGACCTCGTCGACGGCCGCCTCGTACAGCGCGAAGCGCTCCTCGTCCGACAGCGTGGGCGACTCCCCGGTCGTGCCGGTGACGACGAGCCCGTCGGAGCCGCTGTCGACGAGGTGCGACGCCAGGGCGCGGAAGCGGTCGAGGTCGAGCGACAGGTCCGATTTGAACGGTGTCGCGATCGCGGTAAGGATCTCGCCCAGCACGCGCACTCGATTCTACGAGACAGGAGGGATACGGATGCTCAAGGAGTTCAGGGACTTCCTGATGCGCGGCAACCTCGTCGAGCTCGCGGTCGCCTTCGTCATGGGCCTCGCGTTCGCGGCACTCGTGACGTCGTTCGTCGACGACCTGATCATGCCCATCCTGGCGATGATCTTCGGCAAGCCCGACTTCAGCGACCTCACCTTCACGATCAACGACGCCGTCTTCCGCTACGGCGCCTTCCTCACGGCGCTGATCACGTTCGTCACGACCGCGGCCGCGATCTTCTTCTTCGTCGTCAAGCCGATGACGGCGCTCATGGCGAGAATGAGCAAGCCGACCGACGAGGAGGTCACCGACGAGGAGCGGCGCCACCAGGAGCTCCTCGCCGCGCTCAGCACGCGCTCGTAAGGGCTCAGTCGTTCGGGGCCTGCGCCGCGTCGACGAAAACGCGGCGCATGGCCTCGTCCAGGAAGACGAAGCGGATCTCGTCGAACCGACCTTCGAACGGCGTCACGGCGGCGACGGCGACCGGCGCCGCCAGCTCGGGCGGGTAGCCGTAGACCCCGGTCGAGAGCGCGGGGAAGGCGATCGTGCGGCAGCCGAGCTCCTCGGCCACCTCGAGCGAGCGGCGGTACGCCGAGGCGAGGAGCTCCGGCTCGCCCGCTTCTCCCCCGCTCCAGACCGGCCCGACCGCGTGGACGACGTGGCGTGCGGGCAGCCGACCGGCCCCGGTCGCCTTCGCGTCGCCCGTCGCGCAGCCGCCGAGCCGGGCGCACTCGTCGAAGATCTCGTCCCCACCGGCACGACGGATCGCACCGCAGACGCCGCCGCCGGGAGCAAGCGCCTCGTTCGCGGCGTTCACGATCGCGTCGACCTCCTGTGCCGTGAGGTCGCCGACGACGAAGGTGATCACAGCAGCGCGTCGAGCCCGACGGTGAGCCCCGGCGGGAGCTCACCCGCGCGCTCGAGCGCGAGCAGCACTCCGGGCACGAACGCCTCGCGCGAAGTCGTGTCGTGCCGGATCGTGAGCGTCTCCCCCGCCCCGCCGAAGATGACCTCCTGGTGGGCGAGGAGGCCCGGGAGGCGAACGGAGTGGATCGTCGGCTCGGTCGCCATGCGCGCGGCGGTCGCCTTCGCGGTGCCGGAAGGCGTGTCGACCTTGGCCTCGTGGTGGAGCTCGACGATCTCCGCGCGCGGGAATGCCCGTGCCGCCTCCTCCGCGAAGCGCATCATCAGCACGGCCCCGCGCGAGAAGTTGGGCGCGTGGAAGCAGCCGACGCCCGCCTCGCGGGCCGCCGCGTCGACCGCCTCTGCATCGAAGCCGGTGGTCCCGATCACGACCGGGACGGCAGCGGCGAGGCAGCGCTCGACGTTCGCCGCGACGGCGTCGGGGCGCGTGAAGTCGACGGCGGCAGCACAGCCGTCCAGCTCGTCCGTGCGCCCGTCGACGACCTCGTGACCGGCGGCCTCGAGGGCGGGGACGAGCACGGCCCCCACCCTGCCGCCCGCGCCGAAGACGGCGACGCGCACTACGCGGCCCTGGAGAGAAGCTCGGGGTTGACCCGTGCGACGGCGTCCCGGAAGGCGCCCTCGTCGGGGCCGATCCCGGCCGCCGAGAGGCGGCCGCGAGCGAACAGGTCGGCTGCGAGCGCGGCCACCTCGTCGCTCGTGACTGCTTCCAGCCTGCGGACGACCTCGTCGATCTCGAGGAGCGGCGTGTCCGTGACGGTCGCCTTCCCGAGGCGCGTCATCCGGTTCGAGGTCGACTCGAGGGAGAGCAGGAGCCTGCCCTTCAGGTTCTCCTGCGCGCGTGCGAGCTCCGCGGGGCGCACGTTGCCGGCGGCGACGTCGGCGAGCTCGGAGATCGCGATCTCGAGGCACGTCGCGAGGTTGTCCTCTCGCGTGCCGACGTAGAGCCCCACCTGGCCCGAGTCCGAGTACTGCGACGCGTAGGTGTACACCGAGTACGCCATCCCGCGCTTCTCCCGGATCTCCTGGAAGAGCCGGGACGACGCGGAGCCGCCGACGATCGCGTCCAGTACCGACGCGGCGAAGCGGCGCTCGTCCGTCCGCGTGATCCCCGGCGCACCGAGGCAGACGTGGTACTGCTCGGTGTCCTTGCGCAGGAAGCGGAGCTGCGGTGCGAGCACGCGGCGCACCCGCTTCCTCGGACCGAGCCCGAGGCCGGTCGGCACCGAGCCGTTCCGATGTCCGTCGAGGAGCTCGACGAGGTGCTCGTGGCGGACGTTCCCCGCCGCCGCGAGCACGATCCGCCCGCCGACGTACGCGCGCCGGTGGTACGCGGCGAGCGCGCGCCTCGAGACGGTGGAGATGACCTCCGCGCGCCCGATCACCGGCCGCCCGAGCGGATGGCTCCCGAAGACCGCCTCGCCGGCGAGATCGTGGACGAGGTCGTGCGGCGTGTCCTCGACCATCGCGATCTCCTCGAGGACGACCTCGCGCTCCGAGTCGACGTCCGCGAACGACGGCCGATAGAGCATGTCCGCCATCACGTCGAGCGCGACCTCGAGGCGGTCGTCCGGCACGCGCGCATAGACGACCGTCGTCTCACGGGAGGTCGCCGCGTTCAGCTCCCCGCCGAGCTCGTCGAAGAGCTCCGCGATCTCCTGCGCGCTATACCGGGACGAGCCCTTGAAGAGCAGGTGCTCGATGAAGTGGGAGACGCCGGCGCGCTCGTGCGGCTCGTCGCGAGAGCCGGCGCCGATCCAGAACCCGAGCGCGACGGAGCGAACCCCCGGAACCCGCTCGGAGATGACACGCTCGCCCGTAGCAAGCTCGCTCAGCTCGTGCTTGGCCACGCCGAGGGATCGTATCCCCGTCCTCCGTCCGGAGAGTCGGTCGCCGCCGGTCGTGCGACCTGCGGCGAGATGCCCGGGCCTCTCGCTGGGTTACGTACGCACCCGCTCAGCGAGGCGCTGGGGAGATCGGCTCGTTATCGTCGCTGGCTCGACCGACAGCCCGCGCTGCCGCGGAGCGCGCGACGTGGTGGCCGATGAATTCTCGTGCGTGTGCCCGCGCGGAAAACACCGCGCAGAGGACAGCCAGTAGTCGCGACTCGCTGAGCTGTTGCTCTCGACAACAGCCGAGGCCAACCTCACTCGTCCGGGGCACCAGTTCGCTGTAGTTGCGGCCGATTTGTGCCGAGACGCACGTTCGAACGCAGACGAGCGGCGTCGGAAAGGAGTCCCTCGATGCGTCAGATCACACTCATCCTCGCCGTCTTCGCACTCGCCATCGCCGCGCCCGCGGTCGCAGACAAGGGCGGGAACCCGAACGGGGGCAACGGGAACGGGAGAGGCGGAGGAGATTCCGACCCCGCCTGGGTAAGCGCGTCCCCCAACCCTGCCGCTCCGGCTGGAACCCACGTCGCGGTGACCGGGTGCGGGTACGACGTCAACTACCCCGTCGAACTGCACGTCGTGCACTCCGCCGGATACACCGAGTCCTACGGAGTCGGTGTCTGGAATACCGGCTGCATGAACCCGTCGACCATCGTCACGGCCGAAGCGGGAACGTACACGGTCGAGGTGTACCAGCGAAGCAGCAAAGAGACGAGCCTGCAGGCCACCTCGTCCCTGGTGGTCGGCTAGCGATCCCGCGCGTTCCCTCTACCGTCGGGGGCCGTCGGAGGGAACGACGCCCGGCCCCCGACGGCCTACGCGTCGGGTTCGAGACGCAGGCGCCAGGGGCACTCACCCGATCGGGTGAAGGCTCGTTCGCAAAGAGCGCCCGTTTCGTTTCGGCACACGCTCTTCTCGCGCGCGACCCTCCGGCATGGGGTGTATCGTGCCGCGCTTCTCGTCACCCCTCGGTCAGGGGAATCACTCCAAGTGGGGTCGTTGTCAGGCCGCGACAGCCGACAGTCAGCCTATGAAGTGGGCTGACCGCTCAGCCCACCGAGCCGAAGGAGCAATCGCCGTGACCAGAAAACCAGCCGTACTCATGCTCGCGCTGAGCCTTGCCGTCCTCGCGCTCGCGCTCATCCCTGCAGCCGGTCTCGCCGTAAAGGGCGGCAACGGAGGCGGTGGTGGTGGCGGCGGCGGCAAGCCCGGCGGCGGGGGAGGTTCCTCCGCGACCGTGACCGCTTCCCCGAATCCTGCCGCCGCGTACGGGACAGTCGTCGAGGTCAACGGGTGTGGCTACGACATGTATCAGCCTGCCGAGGTGCGCGTCGTGCACTCGGTCGGCTACACCGAGGCAGTCATGGCGGCCGTGTGGAATCCGGGTTGCCTTCACCCGACCGCCTTCAGGACGGCCGAGCCCGGTACGTACACGATCGAGGTGTACCAATCGAGCAGACAGGGCTCGGTTCTCAAGGCGTCCACGGTTCTGACCGTCCTCTAGGAAAGCGTCACCGAGAGACGTGAGAGGCCCCGGACATCCGGGGCCTCTCACCTGTTTCCGGTCGTAGCCTAAGCGCTACGGAATCGTGATCGTGCCGTCATCTCCGGTGAAGTCCACGTCGGTGTTCTCGACACAGTCGCTTTCACTGTCGAGCTGCGCCGCGTTTCCGGTCGAGTCGTAGATGACGTGCCACCACCGCGTGGCATCGGCATCGATCCGATACGTCGTCTGGTTGGTCTTCTTCACCACCGTGGTCACACCGCTCACAGCTTCCGAGCTGCTGAACACGAGCCCCATTGCGGTCGCGGTGCCGTCATCGGCCAGGCAGTTGGCCGACGTGTCGAACAGACGGAAGAACACGGTTCCGGAGAGGTTCCCGGATCCGGCCGGAGCCACGATCTTCGCCGAGTCCTGCGGGAAGACGAACTGCCGCGTCGTCGTCGTCGTCGGCTGTGCGACCGTGGTGAAGCACTCCGTCGTCGAGTTCGTGTGACTCTTCGCGGAGTACGGACTGTTCGTAGCCGGCACGTACTCGGCACGCCAGCAGTACTTGCCGATCGCCGTCGTGTTTGTCGTCGACTCGGACGTCGCCGAGCCGCTGACCAGGTCCTCGCCCGTGAGCGGGGTTCCGATCTGGTCACCGCCCGACGAGCAGTCGCCGCCGTTCGAAGTCACCGTCGCCGGCTGGCAAAGGAAGAACTTCACCGTGCCGGTGGGCGTCGGAGCGGTGCCGCCCGCGAGCGACGAGCCCGTGACGGTGGCCGTATCCGACACCGAGCTTCCGGGCGTGACGTTCGTCGCGGGAACACCGTTGACGGTCGTGCTCGCCGTCGTCAACACGGCCGCAACGCACGTGTTGAAATCTCCGAGGCGCAGGTCTTTCAACCGGGAGTCGAACGGCGTCGAGCTCCGCGTCTCCGCCAGGAACGACGAGACGCAGCCGATGTCCGGAACGAGCCGGGTGAGGTTGATGCCACCCTCGAAGAAGCTGCCCTGCGGGAACACGCCCGTTGTGCCGCTCTTGGGCGTGTACGACCAGGGCGCCGTCTCGTTCTGTCGGTTCACCGTCGCGCACGCGGGATCGTCGGCTCCAGCCGCAGGCGGGCCGACGCAGTCGGATGCCGAGAACAGGAGGTCGAGACTGCCGTTCGATCCTCCGGAGCCGACCCACTTGTAGACGCTGACGCGATCGACGACGCCGCCGTTGGAGAAGTTGCTCTGTACGAGAACGTCTCCGACGGCGTGGACGCCGCTGAACTCGAAGCCGCCTCCGGCCGCGTTGTTGGTCTTTTGGATCTGGTTCTTGAAGAACCAGAACCCGACCTGGGCCGAGCCGTCGTTCGAGAAGCGGTCGAGACCGAAGTAGACGATGAAATGGCCGATGTTGTTAAGGCCGGTGTCGACGGTGTTCACGTATCCCGCCGCGTAGGCGTTGGTGATGTCGTCCTTGTCGAGCGGCTCGCCGGCCTTGTACAGCCACTGGCTGATGTCGAGGTCGTCCTTCGAGCCGCCGCCCTGGAACTGGTCCCCGGTTCCCCCGGTATCCGGGAGGATCCCGGTGAAGACGGCTGCCTCGCCGGTCGGCCGAGGCGGTGTGTTCCAGTCGTCGGCCCCCCCTGCGGGAGAGTCCAGCGCGTTGCGGTCGAGCTCGAACAGGTACGGCGTGATGCCGGCTGCCGGGTCGTCGTCGTGAACGGCCTGCGCGCCGCCGATATAGAAGAGCCCGAACAGGATCGCCAGTGCAAGCGGCAGCATGAGCGTCCAGCGCCGTCGCGGACTCCCTGTCGGTCCGAGAACTCGTTGTGTCATCCCTTTCCTCCCACCAGTTATGCGGAAAGAGGGGGCCCCTCTCCTGCTGCGTGCGGCGACCGTTGAGGCGCCGCCGCAGCTCCCCGCAGTACAGGGAGAAGCGTGCGCCGTCGCCGGACCTTCGGCTAGCGGCATTCGCAGTAATCGCGCCGTAGGGCGACCGGCCTACGGCGACCGCTTGATTTCCACCGACTTCCGGCGCAAGATTCCCTACGGACGACCGAGGGGAAAGGATGAAGGACTGCGGCAGGATTCTGGTGGTCGACCATGACGACGCGACGCGCGCCGCGGCCGTCTACGTCGCAGTCCGCCTCGGGTACGAGGTCGTCGCGGTCGAGAACGCCGAGCTCGCGCTCGAACGCCTGGCCGACGAGTGTCCCGCGCTCGCGATCGTCGAGGTCGAGCTCCCCGGGCCGACGAGCGGCCTCGAGCTCCTCCGCGAGCTCCACGGCAGGTTCGGCGAGGACGTTCCGGTGATCCTCGTCTCCGCCGAGCGCAAGACGCCGCTCGACCACGTCGCCGGCCTGATGATCGGCGCCGACGACTACGTCGCGAAGCCGTTCGACCGCGGCGAGCTCCTCGCCCGGGCGCGGCGATCTTTGCAGCGCAGTCACGCGCGATCCCGGAACGGGCATGCCAACGCCACGGCAGCGCGCGGGGACGAGCCGGCCCTGAGCCCGCGCGAGCGCCAGATCCTCGCGCTACTCGCGGACGGGAAGTCGCAGCTCGAGATCTCGACCGCGCTCGTCATCAGCCCCAAGACCGTCGCCACGCACATTCAGCATCTGCTCTCGAAGCTCGGCGTGCACAGCCGCGCCCAGGCCGTCGCCACCGCGTTCCGGCTCGGCCTCGTGGACCCGGAGGTCACTGGGCACGCGCTCGAACTCGTCGCAATCGAGTAGGGAGCGGGGCCGGGCCGGAGCCCGACCCCGTCACGTCTGGCGCTACGAGCGCTCGCGCGAGCGGCCGCGGTCTCTGCCGCCGCGACGATCCCCGCGCGGGCGCTCCTCCCGCTCCTCGCGGGGCGGCGCGTTCTTCGCCCGCTCGATCAGCTCCTCGGGCATGACGAGGCCGCCGTCCTCGTGCTTCGCGATCAGCTTCAGCCCGATTCGGCCGCGGTCCTTGTCGACCTCCTGCACGAGCACGTCGACGACGTCGCCGCGGTCCATCACGTCCTCGATGTGGCCGACGCGACCCGGGCCCACGTTCGAGACGTGGAGCAGGCCGTCCGTCCCCTTTTTCAGCTCGACGAACGCGCCGAACTGGGTCGTCTTCACGACCTTGCCCGTGTACGTGTCGCCGACCTCCGGGGACTTCGTGAGGGCGGTCACGGCGGAGATGGCTGCCTCAGCCTTGGTTCCCTCCGTCGCGTAGATGAGGATGGTGCCGTCCTCCTCGATGTCGATCTGCACCTCGTAGTCGGCCTCGAGCGCGCGGATCGTCTCGCCGCCCTTGCCGATCACCATGCCGATCTTCTCGGGGTCGATCCTGACGCTCGAGATCCGCGGTGCGTGGTCGGGAAGGGCCGTCCTGGCCTCGGGGAGCACGGACAGCATCGTGTCGAGGATGGACACACGCGCCCGCTTCGCCTGCTCGAGCGCGGAGCGCATGATCTCCTGCGTCACCCCGGTGATCTTGATGTCCATCTGCAGCGCGGTGATCCCGTCCCGCGTCCCGGCGACCTTGAAGTCCATGTCGCCCAGGTGGTCCTCGGCCCCCTGGATGTCGGTGAGGATGACGTAGTCGTCGCCCTCCTTGACGAGGCCCATCGCGATGCCGGAGACGGGCGCCTTGATCGGCACGCCCGCGTCCATCAGCGCCAGCGTCGACCCGCACACGGAGCCCATCGACGACGAGCCGTTCGACTCGAGCGTCTCCGAGACGAGACGGATCGTGTACGGGAACTCCTCGACCGTGGGGATCGCGGCCTCGAGGGCCCGCTGCGCGAGCGCCCCGTGGCCGATGTCGCGCCGCTTCGGGCCGCGCATGAAGCCGGTCTCCCCGACCGAATAGGGCGGGAAGTTGTAGTGGTGGATGTACCGGCGCTGCTGCTCGCGGGAGAGATCGTCGATCTTCTGCCCCTCCTTGACCGTGCCGAGCGTGAGCAGCGTGAGGATCTGCGTCTGGCCGCGCGTGAAGAGCGCCGAGCCGTGCGTGCGCGGGCTGACCGTCACCTCGCACTCGACGTGCCGGATCTCCTCCTCGGAGCGGCCGTCGGGCCGCCGCTTGTCGACCGCGATCTTCTTGCGGACGAGGTCCTTGTACACCGCCTCCGAGGCCCGCTTGACGAACTGCTTCGTCACCGAGTCCTTGACCGCCGGCTCGCCCTCCGCGGGCGCCGGGCCGACCGGGAACGGCAGCGTGAGCTCCTCGAGGATGCGGTCGTAGAGGAGGTCGCGCTTCGCCGAGCGGAGCTCCTTCGAGTCCTGCTCGGCGTCCGTCAGCTCGCGCAGGTCGGTGAGGAACTGCTCCCGCACCGGCCCCTCGACCGCCGCGAGCCGTGCCTTCTCGAGAATCGCCGAGAAGCTCGCTCGCACCTGTGCGCGGCGGGTCATGTCGTCCTCGGTCGAGGCCATCGAGATCTCGGGGGAAGCGCCGGCGATCAGCTCGTCGACAACCGTGGCCGCTTCGCGCAGGCCGTGCTCCGCGATCGCGCCCCGAACAGCCTCACCGTGCTCCGCCTCGAGCTCGGCCGTGAGCTCGATGTCGACCCACTTCGGCTTGCCGACCTGCTCGCGCAGATCCTCGAGGGCCTCGCAGATCCGGCGGATCTCGGCGTGCGCGAGCTCGAACGCCTCCAGGATCGTGTCCTCGGGCACCTGGTCTGCGCCCGCCTCCACCATCGTGAGCGCTTCGCTCGTCCCGACCACGATGAGGTCCATCGTCGCCTCCTCGAGGTGCTCGAGGGACGGGTTGACGACGAGCTCGCCGTCGATCTGCCCCACGCGCACGGCCCCGATCGGGCCGAGGAACGGGAGCGGCGACACCATCAGGGCCGCCGACGCGCCGTTGATGCAGAGGATGTCGTGCGGCGTCACGAGATCGGCCGAGAGGACGGTGCAGATGACCTGGATCTCGTTGCGGAAGCCCTTCGGCCAGAGCGGCCTGATGGGCCGGTCGATCATGCGCGCCGTCAGCGTCGCGCGCTCGGTCGCGCGGCCCTCGCGCTTGAAGAAGCCGCCGGGAATCTTCCCCGCCGCGTACATGCGCTCCTCGACGTCGACCGTCAGCGGGAAGAAGTCCGCGTCCGGCCGCGCGTCGGGACGGCCGACGGCCGTCGCGAGGATCATCGTCTCGCCCGAGCGGCAGAGGACTGCGCCGTCCGCCTGCTTCGCGAGCTTGCCCGTCTCGAAGACGATCTCCTGACCGCCGATCTCGACGGACACCGTGGCTTCACGCCCGGTGACTGTGCTCATTGGAGTATCCCTTCACCTTTCCTTCGTGTTCGGAAGGTGGAGGTTTGAGTCAGCTCCGCTGCGTGATGACGCCGGAGCTCGCTCAAACTTCCACCTTCCCTCGGTGTGAGCCCTACCTTCGCAGGCCGAGCTCCTTGATGAGGGCGCGGTAGCCCTCGATGTCCTTGCGCTGCAGGTAGTCGAGGAACCGCCGGCGGCGGCCGACGAGCTTGAGCAATCCGCGCCGCGAGTAGTGGTCCTTCGGGTGCTGGCGGAGGTGCTCGGTGAGATCGGTGATCCTCCGCGTGAGGAGGGCGATCTGCACCTGCGGCGAACCCGTGTCTGCGGGCCCGCTCCCGTGCTTCTCGATCACTTCCTGCTTGACTTCCTTCGTGAGGCTCATGCGACTCCTCCTGATAGACGATTCCGCAGTCCCCGCCTCGCGTGGAAGGAGCACGCCGAGGCCGCGGCTACGGTCTCGGGAAGGGTAGCAACGGGCCGTGATCGGCGTCCTCTGGCGGCTCCTGACGATCCTCGGCGTCCTCGCCGTCGCCTTCGGCATCCTCTGGTGGACAGGGTTCCTCGTCCCTCTCCAGTCGTCCGGGACGTCGAGCATGGCGCCGACGATCCCGGCGTGCGACGGCCGCACGCTCGCCGAGGGGTTCACGTACCGGTGGCGCGACCCACACCGGGGCGAGATCGTCGCCTTTCACGCGAGCGGCGAGGTCGGCGGCCCGGTGACGCCCGACGCGGACTCCCGCGACCTCTCGCTCTCGAAGCGGGTCGTCGCGATCCCGGGTGACGAGGTGGTCGGTCGCGACGGCAACGTCTACGTGAACGGGTTCAAGATCGACGACATCGAGACGGAGCCGTTCCCCCCCGTCGCGGTCGGCCAGGACGAGTACTTCGTGCTCGGGGACAACCGCTCGTTCTCCCAGGACAGCCGGGAGTTCGGCGCCGTCCCCAGGGACGCGATCTTCGGGCGGGTGTTCATGGTCTACTGGCCGGTCCGGGACCTCGGCTCGCCCGAGATCCGGCAGGCCGGCCCGCCCCCCGGCGAGGGCCTCTGCGACTGAGCTTCCCGTGCGCTCAGGGGTAGCGGCCGGGCACCCGGCGACCGCCGAGGTCGGAGCCGAGATCCTCGCGGACGGCGGGACCGCGGCCGACGCGATCGTCGCCATGGCGCTCGCCTCCTGCGTCGCGGAGACTGTCATGAGCGGGCTCCTCGCCGGCTGCCATGCGATCTCGTTCGACGGGTCTCGCCTCGCGAACCTCGACGGCTTTGCCGCCGTGCCGTCGGTCGAGGGCGAGCTCGTCGAGGTCCCAGTCGCGTTCGGCGACGAGCTCGTCGTCTACGAGCTGGGCCCCGCCTCCTGCGCCGTACCGGGACTTCCGGCCGCGCTCGGAGAGCTCTCCGGGCGCCTGGGACGGCTGCCCTGGAGGCGCCTCGTCGAGCCGGCGCTCACGCTCGCGCGCACGGGCGTGCCCCTGCCGGAGATGCACGAGCGCTCGCTCGCGATGCTCGCGGACGTCTTCTCGCGCGAGCGCGGCCACGACCTCTTCCTGCGCGACGGGCGGACGCTCCGTGCCGGCGAGGTGCTGCATCAGCCTGGGCTCGTCACAGTGCTCGAGATGCTCGCCGAGGAGGGCGCGACGACGGCCTACCGCGGCTCGCTCGCGGAGGCGCTGCTCGCGGTCGCGGGCGTCGTTCTGACGTGGGACGACCTTCGCAGCTACGAGGCGCGCTGGCGCGAGCCGCAGCTCGTGGACTTCCACCGATACCGAGCGGCGACTCGCGGCGGCCTCTCGGGCGTCCCCGAGCTGCTCCAGCGCCTGCCTCGCCTCTCTGGCCTGTCGGAGACGGAGCGCGTGCTCACCCTCGTCGAGGCGCTCGAGACGGAGGGCCCCGGCGCGGAGCACACGACCAACATGGTCGCCGTCGACGGCGCCGGCAGGGCCTGCGTCCTCACGCACTCCCTCGGCGTCGGAGCCGGGGTGTGGGTTCCCGGGCTCGACCTGCAGCTGAACAACCTCCTCGGGGAGTCGGACATCGCGGTGGGCGAGCCCGGTCCCGGCGACCGGCTGCAGAGCCGGATGGCGCCGACGCTCGCCTTCGACGGCGACGGGCTCGCGCTCGCGCTCGGGGCGGCGGGGGCGACACGGCTGCGCACGGCGCTGGCCACGGTGCTCGCGGGAATCCTCGACGAGGGCCTGGAGGCCGAGGACGCCGTGGCGCGGGCTCGGGTCCACCCCACGCCGGACGTCGTCGACGCGGAGCCCGGAGTCGACGAGGCCGCGCTGGAGGAGCTCGAGGCTCGCGGGCGGACGGTGCGCCGCTGGGACGCCCTGCACCACTACTTCGGGGGCGTGAGCTGCGTCGGCCGGGCCGGCGCGGCCGGCGATCCGCGGCGAAGCGGCGCCGCGATCGTCCTCTGACTACTTCAGCAGCAGCCTGTCGATGCGGCGCGACGAGATCCAGAGACCGAGGAGCCCCATCGCCCCCAGGTAGGCGACGTTCACGAGCTGGAGCCAACCCACCGCACCGGTGGTAAGCGCACGGATGAGCTCGATCCCGTGGTACAGCGGTAGGCAGCGCACGATCCACTCGAGGACCTCGGGGTAGACCGAGATGGGATAGAACGTCGCAGAGAACATGAACATCGGCAGCATGATCAGCTGGATGAGGTCGAAGTCCTTCCAGGTCCGCATGAACGTGATGGCGGCGATTCCTGCGCCCGCGAAGGCGAAGCCGATTACGAAGGTCGCGGGCAGCGCCAGGATCGCCCACGGCGACTCGACGAGCCCCAGCGCGATGATGACGGCAAGGTACGCGGCCGAGTAAAGCATCGCGCGGACGACTGCCCACGCGGTCTCCCCGAGCGCGACGTCCTGTGGGCGGACTGGTGTGGCCAGGATCGACTCGTACGTCTTCGCAAAGCGAAGCTTCCAGAACACGTTCGTCGATTCGTAGAACGCGCCGTTCATCGCCGACGCAGCCAGGAGCGCGGGCGCGACGAATGCCGCGTACTCGATCGCCTCTCCCTCGAAGGTGACGTCGCCGATGAACTTCTGAAGCGGGTAGACGAAGAAGAAGAGGTAGAAGAGCGGCTCGAAGACGCCGGAGAAGATGATCATCCAGGTCCGGCGGTAGACCATGACGTTGCGCTCGATGAGCAGGAGGGCTCCGAGCGACGTGCGGGACGGCGTCGTCAGTCGTGCGCGAGCGACCAGCTCGGTCATACGACGAGCCTCCTGCGGTACGTAAGCGAGGCAGCGACCAGCCCCGCCGTCACCCACGCGAGGAGGTATGCCAGGTGCATGAGGTCGGCTCCGGCCGAGAGATCCCCGAGCGTGAGGTCGCGACACAGCGTGACGCCGTGCCAGATCGGCGTGAGCCACGCGAGCACCTCGAGCGGTGCGGGCAGTGTGGAGATCGGGAAGAACGTGCCCGAGAAGAGGAACATCGGCAGGATCACGAAGCGGAAGATCGCAACGAAGGAGACCTCGCTCTCCGTGTGCGCCGCCCATGCCGCCATCGGCGCGGCGAACGCGAGCCCGACCAGGACGGTGACGGGGATGGCGAGGATCCCCAGCGGCGACTCCACCGCGCCGAAGGCGGCGATGACGACGAAGTAGACCGTGCTGATCAACAGCAGGCGAAACACGAAGAACGCCTGGTGGCCGATCACGACGTCGCGAACGCGCAGCGGGGTCGCGAGCATCGCGTGGTACTGCCGGTCCCACTTGATCGCCGACAGCACGGGCCAGCTCGCCTCGAACACCGCGACCTGCATCGCCGTCGCGGCCATCAAGCCGGGAGCGACGAAGTCGAGGTACGAGATGTCACCGGGCAGGCTCGCCGAGCGGTCGACGAAGACCCCGAGACCGACGCCGAGCGCGAGCAGGTAGACGACCGGCGTGACGACGCTCGTTACCGCCGTCCCTCGCCAGACACGCCGATACTGGGCGAAGAAGTACTCGAGTGGCCTGAGCGCGAGTGCGAGCGAGGTCATTCGATGAGACTCCGGCCGGTCAGGTGCAGGAACACGTCCTCGAGGGTGCTCCGCCTGACGAGGATGCTCTCCGGGACGAGCCCGCGCTCGTGCAGGCCGTGCGCCGCGGCGTCGCCGTCCTGTGTGTACAGGAGCACGCGGTCGGGAAGTGACTCGACGCGGGTCACGAGCCCCTCGGTCCAGAAGCTCAGGTCCTCCGGCCGACTGCCGTCGTCGAAGCGGAGCTCGACGACCTCCCGGGTCGAGTAGCGCTCGATGAGGTCGCGCGGCGACCCTTCCGCCACGATCTTGCCGCGGTCCATGACGACGAGGCGGTCGCAGAGTTGCTCCGCCTCATCCATGTAATGCGTGGTCAAGAGGAGGGTCGTGCCCTGCCGCTTCAGACGGTAGAGCCGGTCCCAGACGACGTGACGCGCCTGCGGGTCGAGACCTGTCGTGGGCTCATCGAGGAGCATGACTTCGGGATCGTTGACGAGAGAGCGCGCGATCGTAAGGCGGCGTTTCATCCCGCCTGACAGCGGCTCGACGCGGTCGTTCGCGCGCTCGCTGAGCTCGACGAACTCGAGCAGCTCGTCGGCGCGCGGGCCGAGCTGGCGCCGCGGGATCCCGAAGTACCGCCCGTAGATGACGATGTTCTCGCGGACCGTGAGCTCCATGTCCAGCGTGTCCATCTGCGGCACCACGCCGAGCCGGCCCCGGATGGCGACGCCGTCCTTCGCGGGATCGAGCCCGAAGATACGGAGCGTCCCGTCCGTCACCGGGGAGACGCAGCCGATCATGCGCATCGTCGACGTCTTCCCCGCCCCGTTCGGGCCGAGGAAGCCGAAGGCCTCCCCCCGCTGGAGGTCGAAGTCGATCCCGTCGACCGCGACCAGCTCGCCGAAGCGCTTGACGAGGCCGCGGGCCTGGATCAGGGAGTCGCCGTTCCGGTCGGACACGACCGGTAAAGCTAGCGATCCGCCTCCGGTCGCCGTGCCCTCCGAGCGGCCTCGACATCGGCGGCGATCTGGGCGACGAGCCCCTCCTCGGAGTCGAACACCGACTCGTCCCGGAGGCGTTCCCAGAGCTCGACCAGCAGCCGCTGCCCGTACAGGTCGCCGTCGAAGTCGAGCAGGTACGGCTCGATGCGCCGCTCGGTGCCGCCGTAGTGCGGGTTCGTCCCGATCGAGACGGCCGCGCGGTGCCCCAGCGCGGAGCCCGCATAGATCCCGTACCTCGGGCACGCGTGATCGGGCTCGAGGAGGAGGTTCGCGGTCGGGTAGCCGAGCGTACCGCCACGCTGGTGCCCTGCGACCACGGTTCCGTCGAGCTCGAACGGACGCCCGAGCATCCTTGCCGCACCGCCGACGTCACCCTCGGCGAGTGCGGCCCGGATCGCGGTCGACGACACGCCCTCGACCTCGTCCGGCACGACGACCGTGAACCCGAGGCGCTCGAGCAGGTCGAGATCGCCCGAGCGGCGGACGCCGAAGCGGAAGTCGGAGCCCGCGACGACCGTCTCGGCACCGATGCCGCGGAGGTAGCGCTCGGCGAACTCGTCCGGGGCGAGCTGCTGGAACTCGGGCGTGAAGGCCGCGACGAGGGTCGTCTCGACCCCGGCGTGCTCCAGGAGCTCGAGCTTGCGGGCGAGGGTCGTCAGCAGCTCGACGCGGTTGCCGAGCGCGATCCGCGGGTGCGGGTCGAAGGTGATCGCCGTCGCCGCCAGGCCCGTCGCGCGGACGGCCTCGAGCACCGCGACGTGCCCGCGGTGGACGCCGTCGAAGCTGCCGACGGCCACCGCTCGCGGCTGGCGCTCGACCTGGGCGGGCGTGTGCGCGACTCTCACTCGAGCCTCGCGAGCGCCTCGTCCGGAGCGAGCACGCGCTCCGGGTCGGCCTCCTCCACCGAGAACGGCCCGATCTCGGTCCGGCGGAGCGTGCGGCAGTGGCCGTCGAGCGCCTCGGCGATCGCGCGCACATAGGTCCCCGAGGAGACGAGCAGGTCGAGGCGGCAGACGCCGCCCGCGTAGTCCTCGAGCTGTAGCTCGCGTACGGTCATGGCCCGTACCGGCATCTCCACGACGACCCCGCGCCGGTGCAGGCGGTACGCGCGCTCGCCCTCGATCTTCACGGCGCTCGCCGCCGGGATCGGCAGCTCGACGACTCCCTCGAGGCGCGCGAGCCGCTGGCCGAGCTCGCCGGCAGAGGGCGGTTCGTGCTCGTCCACGACCTCGCCCTCCGGGTCGCCGGTCGACGTCCGCGCCGAGAGGTCGATCTCGGTCACGTAGCGCTTGTCGAGGCCCACGAAGCGCGGCTGGAGCCGCGTGGAGGCGCCGGAGAGCAGCAGCAGAAGGCCGGTCGCGAATGGGTCGAGGGTGCCCGCGTGCCCGGTGCGCGCGCCCGTGCGGCGCCGGACGGCGGCGACGATGTCGAACGAGGTCGGCCCCGCGGGCTTGTCCACGAGGATCACCCCGCTGGGCTCGAGCCCCCGCGGCGGCATCAGGCCCCGGCAGGAGCGCCGATCTGGGCCGAGACCTCCCGCACGATGAAGTCGGTGATCTCGTCGACCGAGAGGTCGCTGGAGAAGCCCGCGGCCTCGCGGTGGCCGCCGCCGCCCGACTTGCGCGCGATCGCGCTCACGTCGACCTCGTCGACCGACGAGCGCAGGGAGACCTTCCGCGCGGGCGGGCCGTCACGAGGGGGCTCCCGGATCAGCGCCGACACGAGCGAGCCCTCGACCGAGCGCAGCACGTCGATGATCCCCTCCGAGTACGGCTCCGTCGCGCCGACCGCGTCGAAGTCGTCGCGCAGGAGGTGCGAGACGACGATCTCCCCTCCCTCCAGCACCCGCGCCCGGTCGAGCGCGCGGGCGAGGAGCTTCAGCTTCGCGAACTGGACGTTCTCGTACACGCCCTGGAAGACGCGGTTCACGTCGGCGCCGGCCTCCACGAGCTCTGCGGCCAGGCGGAGCGCCTTCGGGCTCGTGTTCGCGTACTGGAAGCGCCCGGTGTCGGTGACCAGGGCGATGTACAGCGCCTCCGCGATCTGCGGCGTCAAGGCGACTCCGAGTTCCCGGAAGAGATCGGCGAGCACCTCACCGGTCGAGGACGCGTCCTCGACGACGAGGTTCACGTCGCCGAAGCGCGGGTTGTCGTGGTGGTGGTCGACGTTGACCGTGAACGCCGCCCGTTCCACGAGGCCGGGCACGGCGCCGACGCGGCTCGCGCTGGCGCAGTCGAGCGCGACGAGGACTCGCTCCCCTGCGTCGGGCGGGAGCTCGCGCTGGAGGCCGAGCTCCGGAAGCCCGAGGAAGCGGTACTCGCCCGGCAGCGGCGCCTCGCCGCCGAGAAACATGACCGCGTCCTTCCCGAGCGAGCGCAGCGCGAGCTCCGTCGCGAGCAGCGAGCCGAGTGCGTCGCCGTCGGGCGCCTCGTGCGAGGTCACGAGGAACCGGTCCTTCTCCGCGAGCGCGGCCACGACCGCAGCCATGTCATTCGCCTTCGTCATCCGGCCCCTCCGGCGCGAGCTCGTCGATGATCTGCGTCAGGCGCACGCCCCGCTCGACCGCGGGATCGTATTCGAACGACAGCACGGGAGTCCGGCGGAGCTCGAGCTCGCGCGCGACCTGCCCCTGGAGCACGCCGCGCGCCGCCTGCAGCCCTTCGAGCGTGCGCTCCCGCTCGGCTTCGGTGCCGAGGACGCTCACGAACACCTTCGCCTGCGAGAAGTCCTTGGTCGCCTCGACCCCGGTCACGGTCACGAACCCGATGCGGGGGTCCTTCAGGCTCGGCACGGCGTCCGACAGCACCTGCCGGATCGCCTCGTTCACTCGCCGTCTTCGCTCACTCACCGGGGACCACGACCTCCCGGTCGGCGCGCAGGAGCTCGAACCCCTGCGAGCCGAGGTAGCGGACGACCGCGTCCAGGTGCTCCTGCAGCTCGCGGTGGCCGACACCGGCGCAGGCGACCGTGAGCCTCGCCCGCTGCCAGAGGTCGTGGTGGTCGACCTCCGCGACCGAGGCGCCGAAGCGCTCGCGGAGGTGGGCCTTCGCGGAGGCCACGTGCTTCCGCTTCCCCTTCAGCGAGCCGGACTCCGGGAAGTGGAGCTCGACCGTGAGGATCCCGACGTAGCCGCTTCCCGCCACGCCTGCATCGTAGGCGCGAGGGGCGCGCTGCCCGGCTACGCCGCGTCGTCGTCTGCCGGGGCGGCCGCGGCCACGGGTGCCGGCTCGAGGTCGGTCCGCTCGATCTCCCGCGTCTCGAAGGCCTCGAGCACGTCGCCTTCCTTCACGTCGTTGAAGCCGTCGAGCAGGATGCCGCACTCGAAGCCCTCGGCGACTTCGCGCGCGTCGTCCTTGAACCGCTTCAGCTGCGCGATCGAGGTCTCGTGGACGACGGTGCCGTCCCGGACGACGCGAACCTGGGCGCCGCGGCGGACGACGCCGCTCGTGACCATGCAGCCCGCGATCGTCCCGAGCCGCGAGACGCGGAAGAGCGCGCGCACCTCGGCCTCGCCGAGCGTCTCCTCGGTCTGCACCGGCGAGAGCATCCCGACGAGCGCCTGCTGAATGTCGTCCGTGAGCTGGTAGATGACGCGGTAGGTCCTGATGTCGACGCCCTCGCGCTCCGCGAGCGCCCTCGCGTCGGCGCTCGGGCGGACGTTGAAGCCGATGACGAGCGCGTCCGACGCCGAGGCGAGGTTGACGTCGTTCTCCGTGATGCCGCCGACGCCGGTGTGGATGACGTTCACGCGCACCTCGGAGTGCTGGATCTTCTGCAGCTCGCCGAGGAGCGCCTCGACCGAGCCCTGGACGTCGCCCTTGAGGACGATGTTCAGGTCCTGCACCTCGCCTGCCTGCAGGTCGGCGTGCAGCGTCTCGAGCGACACGCGCCTTCGCGGGCGCTGCGCGAGCTGCTCCCGGCGGAGCCGCTCCGCACGCAGGTTCGCGAGGTGCTTCGCCTGCCGCTCGTGCTCGACGACGCGGACGAACTCGCCCGCGGACGGGGGATGGTCGAACCCGAGCACCTCTACGGGCTCCCCGGGCTTCGCCTCCTGCACCCGCTCCCCGCGGTAGTCGTGGAGGGCGCGGACCTTGCCGGACGCGTCTCCGGCGACGGCCGCGTCGCCCACGCGCAGCGTCCCGCGGTGGACGAGGACGGTCGCGACGGGCCCGCGGCCGACGTCGAGACGCGATTCGATGACGACGCCAGAGGCCTCCGCGTCGGCCTTCGCGCGGAGGTCGAGCTCGGCGTCCGCCACGAGCAGGATCTTCTCGAGCAGATCGGCGAGGTTCGTCTGCTGCTTCGCGGACACCTCGGAGAACTGCGTGGAGCCGCCCCAGTCCTCGGGCTGGAGCCCCTCGGCGGCGAGCTCGCTCTTCACACGGTCGGCGTTCGCGTCAGGGACGTCCATCTTGTTCACGGCGACGACGATCGGGACCTCGGCGGCACGTGCGTGCGAGATCGACTCCTTCGTCTGCGGCATGACGCCGTCGTCGGCGGCGACGACGAGGACGGCGATGTCCGTCACCTTGGCACCACGTGCGCGCATCGCGGTGAACGCCTCGTGGCCTGGGGTGTCGAGGAACGTGATCTTCCGGCCGTCGACCTCGGCCTGGTAGGCGCCGATGTGCTGCGTGATCCCGCCCTGCTCGGTCTCCACGACCGAGGCCGAGCGGATCGCGTCGAGGAGCGTCGTCTTGCCGTGGTCGACATGGCCCATGATCGTCACGACCGGCGGGCGCGGGACGAGCTCCTCGTCCGCGTCGTCGAACACGGCCGGCTCGAGCTCCTCCTCCGCGGCGTGCTTGATCGTCACCTCGCGCGACACCTCGGTGGCGATGAGCTCGACCTCCTCGTCGGAGAGCGACTGCGTCGCGGTCCGCATCTGCCCCATGTTCATCAGGATCTTGATCAGGTCCGGCATCGGGACGCCCAGGGCCTGCGAGAGGTCCTTGACCGTGACGCCGGACTCGACGGTCACGGGCCCGCTCGGCGGCGCAGCCGGCGGCTGGCGAGGCGTCTGCGGGGCCGACCCGCGGTCGCGCGGCTGACGGCCCTGGCTGCGCGCACCGCCGCCCTCGATGACGACGCGGCGCTTTCGCCCCGAGGAGCCTCCGCGGGGGCGGATCGGGCGGTTCGGCCTGTTACGTCCGTCTGCCATCAGCCCTCAAGTCTAGAGGCCCTCACGAGCCGTCTCGTCCGGTGCGGGCACGTCCACGGCGCCCGACTCGACCGCCTGCCCGGCGCCCTCGGCCTCGACCGCCACGCCCGCTGCCTCCTCCGACACGTCCTCGGTCTCCTCGCCCTCGTCGACGAGGGGCTCTTCGGGCTCCGTGCCCACGAGCGCCTGGTGCGCCGGGACGCCGCAGTAGCGCGACCCGGGAAGCGCGGCGTTCGGGCAGCGCTTGCCGTTGGAGAGGATCGCCGCACAGCGACCGGAGTACTCCTCGTCGTCGGCCGCGCCGGCGAACGCCGCCGCCGCCTCGGCCTGGGCGAACTCGGTCTCCGACTCGATGTCGATCTTCCACCCCGTGAGGCGCGTGGCGAGGCGGGCGTTGAGCCCCTCCTTGCCGATCGCGAGCGCGAGCTGGTCGTCCGGCACGATGACGGTCGCCTCGCGCGTCTCGTCGTCGATGTAGACCTCGCGCACGCGGGCCGGGGAGAGCGCCTTCGCGACGAAGCGCGCCGGCTCCGTGTTCCACGGGATGATGTCGATCTTCTCCCCGCGGAGCTCGGAGACGACCATGCGCACGCGCGACCCGCGCGGGCCGACGCAGGCGCCGACCGGATCGACTCCCTGCATGTGCGACTCGACCGCGATCTTCGAGCGATAACCCGGCTCGCGCGCGACGCCGCGGATCTCGACGAGCCCGTCCGCGATCTCGGGCACCTCGAGCTCGAAGAGCGCCCGGATGAGCTCCGAGTCGCGCCGCGAGAGGATGACCTGGGGGCCCTTCGTTCCCGAGCGCACCTCCGCGATGACCGCCTTGATCCGGCTCCCCTGCTCGTAGCGCTCGCCGTCCACCTGCTCGGAGCGCGGAAGAAGCGCCTCGACGCGGCCGAGGTCGACGAGCACGTTGTTGCGGTCGCCCGCCTGCTGGACGATGCCCGTCACGACCTCGCCCTGCCGGTCGACGTACTCGTCGTACATGATCGCGCGCTCGGCCTCACGGATCCGCTGCTGGATGACCTGCTTCGCCGTCTGCGCGGCGATGCGGCCGAAGTCGTCGGGAGTGACGTCTGTCCGCACGATCTGCCCGGGCGGCACCTGTGACCAGTCGAGATCGAGGTCCTCGTCGGTGACGAGCGTGTGCTGACGCTCGCCGGTCTCCTCCTCGATGCGCTCGAGCTCGGTGATCCGCGCCTCGCGCGCCGCCTCCACGAGCCTGACCTCGACGTCCTCCGGGATGTCGATCGCGAACACGCGGAACTCCCCGGCCTCGTCCAGCTTGACCTCGGCGTGGCGGCTCGCCTCGGGCGTCTTCTTGAACGCCGCGAGCAGCGCGTCCTCGAGAGCGGAGATGAGGACGCCTTCCTCGATCCCCTTCTCCTTCTCGATCATGTGGATTCCCTCGATGATCTCCTGGCTCATGTCTTCTACCCCTCGTCGATCAGGTTGGCCCGCACGATCGCGTCGTACGGGATCGAAAGCGGCCCCGGCTCGCCGGCGACCTCGAGCAGCACGGCGTCGTCACCGGCCTCGAGCACCTCGCCGCGCACGCGCTTCCGGCCGGCGACCGGGCTGTCCGTGCGGACCGCGACGTCGCGCCCGACCACGGCGGCGAAGTGGGCCGGCTTGCGCAGCGGGCGCTCCGGCCCGGGAGACGACACGTCGATCGTGAAGTCCGCCCGGTACTCGTCGAGGAGGTGGGTGACCCGCTCGCAGAGCGCATGGTCGACGCCCCCTGCACGGTCGATGTACACGCAAAACCGGCGCGGCGAGAGGAGCTCGACCGCGAGCACCTCCACCTCGGGCAGGCGCTCCTCGACCGCCGGGGCGATCTCGTCCTGGAGCGCTCGCTCTCGTGTGGTGGTGGTCGTCATCGTGCTCAGCCCCTCAAACAAAATGGGCGCCGGGCGCCCATTTCGTGAAACCGGTGAAATGTGGTGAGAGGAAGGATAGCACCGGGCTCCGGCGCGCTCAGGCCGCGGCGACCAGCACGACCCCGAGGACGACGACTGCCGCACCC
>Ga0209382_10003047_pt1 | contig 23576 bp, 25 predicted proteins | sample SoiMetdeltSBSDD5_FD_187599 | JGI IMG/M metagenome (GOLD analysis project Ga0209382, IMG submission 187599) | Bulk soil microbial communities from a Populus tree surrounding site in Tennessee, USA - Soil MetaG P. deltoides SBSDD5 (SPAdes) (version 2) | ecosystem: Environmental > Terrestrial >...
GCGGGCGGTGACGGCTCCGGTGGCCCTGGCGTACGACGGCGTCGCCGCGCTCCGCGGGGTGACCGAGCCGCCGCGCCCCCGGCTGATCGTGTCGGGGCGGGGCGAGCAGGTCGGTCACCGACCGGAGGGACCTAGCCGATGACGCTGGAGCAGGCCCGCGAGCTGCTGCGCGGCGAACTGCTGGCCGCCGCGGCCGCCGTGGTGCCCGGGCAGCCGGGGTTCGTCACCCACGACGTGGGCCCGATCAACCCCGGCGTGCTGTTCGACGGCGCCGGCCCGGCGACGGTCTGCTCGGTCACGGTCGAGACCGGCGACCCGGCCCGGACCGACGCCGGTGCCGAACAGGTCGCCGCGGCCGGCCGCGCGCTGCTTGACCGCGGCTGGCGGGTGGAGCCGCCCGAGCTCGAGTCCGGCCACCACCGGGTCGCCGCCTTCCGCGACGGCTTCGACATCGCCATCCACGCCTGGGACGGCCACTGGAAGGTCACCCTCATCGGCGAGACCCCCGAACTTTAGGGGTCACGCTCGCTCGGCGGCGCTCCGCTCCACGCAGAACTCGTTGCCTCCGGGTCCTGCATGACGACCCAGCCGGTTCCGTCCGGGCGGCGCTGGTCGTCGTACACCGTGGCGCCGATCGTCTGCAGCCACTCGACCTCGTCGTCGCGGGTCCGGTCGCTCGGCTGCAGGTCGAGGTGGACGCGGTTCTTCACCCGCTTGTCGTCCGGGTTCTGCTCGAACAGCAGGGCCGTCCCGTCGCCGGTGGTGACCAGCACCGACGGGTCGCCTGGGAAGTCGTCGTCCTGGGTATGGCCGCCGACCACCTGGGCCCAGAACTTCGCGAGCGCGTAGGGGTCGTGGGAGTCGAAGGTGATGTGCCGAACACGTGAGCTCATGAGCCCGGACCCTTCCCCACCGGCGGACCCGCGGGCAACCGGATTACGGCGCCCTCTGACCCGGCGCTCAGGTGACGAGTAGCACGATCAGGATCCGGGGGCCGTGCACGCCTTCGACGCGTTGCAGCTCGATGTCGCTGGTCGCGGACGGGCCGCTGATCCAGGTCAGCGGCCGGACCGGGTCCAGCGCCGCCACCGCGCCGGGTACGTCGGCCACCACCTGGTCCGCGCGCACCACGCATACATGCCGGTCCGGGACCAGCGTGAGCGCGCGGCGGCCCTGCGCCGTACCGGCGTCGAGCACGATCGTCCCGGTCTCCGCGATCCCGAGCGCGCACCCGGTCAGTACCGCGTCGACCGCGTCCAGCTCCTCCACGGACAGCGGCGGCTCGTCCCGTCGTGCGTCGAGCCCGTCCGTCCAGGTCTGCGGAACGTCCACCGGTACGACGACCCGCTGCCCGGCCAGCTCGTCCGCGATCGCCGCCGCCAGCCCGTCCGCCGACACGGACCGCACCACGGCGCGGTAGTCGGCCACTCGTTCGGCGAACAGCGCGACCAGGTCGACGTCGTGATGGGTCCGCCGGTAGTCCCGCGGCACCGGCTCGTCGTCCGGCGACCCGCCCGGTACGTCGGCGAGCGCGGCCCGGACCCGGCCGAGGATCTCGTCCCGGGCGGTCACGAGCCGCTCCCGCGGGTCCGGGTCCACCAGTCGCGGAACGACTCGCGGGCCGGTACCGGCGCGTCCCGGGCGTCGGTCCACGCCGCACCCGGTCCGGGCAGTCGCCGGATCCGGCCGCGCCGGAACAGTCGGCCTGTCACACCGGCCAAGCGCAGTGCCCGGGACCACAGCCGCGGCGACCGCATCACCACCGCCGCGGTCCGCATCGCCGCGTCCTGCGCCGGGTGCCGCTTGGCCGTCACCGCCTTCGACCGCAGGTGCAGCAGCACCTCGGGGATGTCGATCCGTACCGGGCAGGCCTCGAAGCAGGCGCCGCACAGGGTGCTTGCGTACGGCAACGAGTTCTCCAGCTCGCCGGTGAGCCCGCCGAGCAGCGGTGTGAGGATCGCGCCGATCGGCCCCGGGTACACCGATCCGTACGCATGGCCACCGGCCCGCTCGTATACCGGGCACACGTTCAGGCAGGCCGAGCAGCGGATGCAGCGCAGCGCCTGCCGGCCGACGGTGTCCGCGAGCGCCCTCGTCCGGCCGTTGTCCAGCAGGATCACGTGCACCTCGCGCGGTCCATCGCCGGGGGTGACCCCGGACCAGGTCGAGGTATACGGGTTCATCCGCTCGCCGGTCGACGAGCGGGGCAGCAGCTGCAGGAACACCTCCAGGTCCTGCCAGGTCGGCAGCACCTTCTCGATCCCGACGACGCAGACCAGCACCTCGGGCAGCGTCAGGCACATCCGGCCGTTGCCCTCGGACTCGACGATCGTCAGCGTGCCGGTCTCGGCGACGGCGAAGTTCGCGCCGGACACCGCGACCCGGGCGGACAGGAACCGGCGCCGCAGATGCGCCCGCGCGGCCGCGGCCAGGTCCGCCGGCCGGTCCGTCAGGCCCTGCGGCGCGTCCGGCATCGCGCGCAGGAAGATCTCCCGGATCTCCGCGCGGTTGCGGTGGATCGCCGGGACCAGGATGTGGCTCGGCTTGTCCTCGCCGAGCTGCACGATCAGCTCCGCCAGGTCCGTCTCGTACGCCGCGATCCCCTCGGCCTCGAGCGCCTCGTTCAGCCCGATCTCCTGGGTCGCCATCGACTTGATCTTCACCACCTCGGACGCGCCGTGCGCCTTCGCCACCTCGGCGACCACCGCGTTGGCCGCGGCGGCGTCCACCGCCCAGTGCACGGTCGCGCCGCGCGCGGTGAGCGAGGTCTCGAGCTGCTCCAGGTAGTGGTCCAGGTGCCGCAGCGTGCGGTCCTTGATCGCGGCGCCGGCCAGCCGGAGCTCTTCCCAGTCGTCCAGCTCGCCGACCACCGCGGCCCGCTTGGCCCGGATCGTCGCGGTCGCGTGGCCGAGGTTGCGCCGCAGCTGCGTGTCCGCCACCGCCGCCCTCGCCGCGACCGGGAAGGCCGGCATCCCGAGGTACGTCGCGGTCATGCGGCACCTGCTTCCTCGGTGGCGGCCAGGATCTCCGCCAGGTGCACCGTCCGGACTCCGGTACGCAACCGGGACAGCATCCCGCCCAGGTGCATCAGGCAGGAGTTGTCCGCCGCGGTCAGAACCTCGGCGCCGGTCTCGTGGACGTACGCGATCTTGTCCGCACCCATCGCCACCGACACGTCCGCGTTCTTCACCGCGAACGTGCCGCCGAACCCGCAGCACTGCTCGGCCTCCGGCAGCTCGACCAGGTCCAGCCCGCGCACCGCCCGCAGCAGCCGCAGCGGCCGGTCGCCGACCCCGAGCACCCGTAGCGAGTGGCAGGTCGGGTGGTATGTCACCCGGTGCGGGTAGTACGCCCCGACGTCGGTCACCTCCAGCACGTCCACGAGGAACTCGGACAGCTCGTACACCCTGGTCGCCACGTCACTGACCCGCCACGAGGCGTTGCCGCCGGCAACCACCTGCGGGTGGAAGTGCCGGGCCATCCCCGCGCACGACGCGGACGGCACCACCACCGCGTCGTACGGGGCGAACGTCTCGGCGAAGCCGCGCACCAGCGGCTCGCACGCCGCCCGGTACCCGGTGTTGAAGTGCATCTGCCCGCAGCACGTCTGGTCGAGCGGGAACTCCACCTCGACCCCGAGCCGCTCCAGCAGCGTCACCACCGCCTTGCCCGTCCCCGGGTACAACGCGTCGTTGAGGCAGGTCACGAACAACGCCACCCGCATGCAGCACCTCCCATCCGTTCATCGGGCCCTTGTGACCAGGCGTGTCGGCACTCGTCGGGCCGTTGTGACCAAAGCGGCCTGGTCACAAGGGCCCGATGAACGGAAGGGAGGCTGGTCACGGGCATCGTCAGGCCTTTCCGATCACCTGGCGTTGCCGGCCGAAGCCGTCGATCTCGCACTCGACCACGTCGCCGACCTGCAGGTACGGGAACCGGCCGGACAGCGCGACGCCCTCCGGCGTACCGGTGTTCACGACGTCGCCCGGGTCCAGCGTCATGTACTGCGACAGGTCCCGGACCAGCTCGGCCACCGAGAAGACCATGTCCGCCGTGGTCGAGTCCTGCCGCGGCTCGCCGTTCACGAAGGACCGCAGCCCGAGCGCCCGCGGGTCCACCTCGTCCGCCGGGACCAGCGCCGGCCCGAGTGGGTTGAACGTCTCGCAGCACTTCCCCTTCGACCACTGCCCGCCGGACACCTCGATCTGGAAGGCGCGCTCGGAGACGTCGTTCGAGATCGTGTACGCCGCGACGCAGGCAAGTGCCTCGTCGGCGGACCACAGGTACCGGGCGGGCTTGCCGATCACCACTGCCAGCTCGACCTCCCAGTCGGTCTTCTCCGAGCCGCGCGGCAGCAGCACGCTGTCGTACGGCCCGACCACCGTGTTCGGGTGCTTGAAGAACACCACCGGGTGCTCCGGCGGCGCGGCACCGGTCTCGGCTGCGTGCGCGGCGTAGTTCATCCCGATGCAGACGACCGCACCCGGCCGGGCGACCGGCGGCCCGACCCGCAGCCCGCTCGGGTCCACCTCAGGCAGGTCGCCCGCCTCCAGCACGGCGCGGGCGCGGGCGATCCCGTCGTCAGCCAGGAACGCGCCGTCGATGTCGGCGGTGACCGCGCTCAGGTCGTGGACGGTGCCGTTGGCGGCACGGGCGTACGGGCGTTCGGCGCCGGGCGCGCCGAGACGTAGCAGCTGCACGGACTTGCTCCTCAGGTGTCGAAGACGGACAGGAACCTCAGCCGGGAGCGCTCGATGTGCTCGCGCATCAGGGTCGCGGCCTGGTCAGGGTCCCGGCGCCGGATCGCGGTGACGATCCGCTTGTGCTCGCGGAACGCGGTCATACCGATGCCGCTGGCGTAGTACAGCCGGAACAGGTGCAGGTGGCAGTGCGTCCGGGCGAACGCCTGCCGGGCGGTCTCGTTGCCGCCGGTCGCCAGCACCAGGTCGTGGAACCGCTGGTCGTGGGCGGCGAACGCCTTGTAGCTCTCGTACTCGTCGCGATCCGGGATGCCGGCCAGCCCGTCCACCTCGTCCCGCAACCGGGTGATGCTCAGCGCGTCCGCGCGCTCGGCGGCCCGGGCCGCGGCCCACGGCTCGATCTGCAGCCGGAACTCGAACAGGTCCTCGAGCTCGTCCCGGGTCAGTCGGCTAGTCACCCGGTAGCCGCGCAGCGGCTCCTTGCGGACCAGGCCGTCGGACTCCAGCCGGGCCAGCGACTCGCGGATCGGGGTCTGCGAGATGCCCAGCTCACGGGTCAGCGCGTCGATGTTCAGCCGGGTGCCGGGCTCGACCACGCCGTCCATGACCAGGCCCTTGACCGTCTCGTACACGTCGTCGCTCAGCACCTGCCGCTGCGGGAGGCGGCTCAGCCGGCCGCCCGGGCCGGCATGGGTCTGTGCCACGGTCCCTCCGTTCAGAGCCTTGACTGACGTCAGCATCGGACGGCACGATCGGTCCGGCGATATCCTATAGGATCCGTGAGGCCCGAGAGGAGCCCGCCGACGGAATGCGAAGGATCGACGCACACCACCACCTGTGGGACCTCGACGTCCGCGACCAGGACTGGATCACCGGCGATGCGATGGCTCCGATCCGGCGCAGTTTCTCGGTCGATGACCTCGCCGGGGCGGCGCAGGGTCTCGACGCCACCGTCGTCGTGCAGACGGTCACCGTCTCGGAGGAGACCCCGGAGCTGCTGGTGGTTGCCGACAGCAATGAGCTGGTCGCCGCGGTGGTTGGCTGGACCGACCTGACAGCACCGTCGGTCGCTGACGACCTGGCGGCGCTGAGCGAGGGACCCGGCGGACGGTGGCTGCGCGGCATCCGGCACCAGGTGCAGGGTGAGCCGGACCTGCGCTGGCTGTGCCGGGACGACGTACGTCGCGGGCTCGGGGCGGTGCACGAGGCGGGCCTGGTCTACGAGCTGCTCACGCTGCCGCCGCAGCTGCCCGCCGCGGTGGAGACGGTGGCGGCGTTGCCGGAGGCAAACTTCGTGCTGGACCACTGCTCGAAACCGCTGATCGCCGCCGGCACGCTGGAGCCGTGGGCGACGGACCTGCGCCGGCTGGCGTCGTACCCGAACGTCACCTGCAAGCTGTCCGGCCTGGTCACCGAGGCGAGCTGGTCCTCGTGGACCGTGGACGACCTGCGCCCCTACGCGGACGTGGTGCTTGAGGCGTTCGGTCCGGACCGGGTGATGTTCGGTTCGGACTGGCCCGTCTGCCTGCTGGCCGCGTCGTACGCCGAGGTCGTGGAGGCGGCGGAGGCGCTGACCGCAGGGCTGACGGCAGCGGAACGTGATGCGGTCTTCGGTGGCACCGCGACCCGCGTATACGGGCTCTGGACCGGCGCTAGACCAGCAGCACGCTCGGCGTCACGGTGACCGCGAACGGCAGTGCCAGCTCCAGTCCCTTGTCGCCGCTGGCGTGCCCGACCTCGACATAGCTTCCGTCGGCCAGGTCCCAGGCCGTGATCGCCGGCTCGTCCGGGTCGACGACCCAGTACGACGCGCAGCCGGCCGCCTCGAACCGGGACCGCTTCAGCATCAGGTCGATGTGCTTCGTACTCGGCGACAGCACCTCGACTGCCAGCACCGGCGCTGCCGGCAGATCTCGTGCACCCAGATCGGCACGACGAGCGACCAGCACGTCCGGCTGCATCACCGTACTGTCGGACAGCACCACATCCACCGGTGCCATGAACACCCTCAGGTCGGGTGGGCACAGCCCTCGCAGTAGTACCGCGAGCTCGAACGCGACGTCCTGGTGGCGCCAGGGCGGTGCCGGGGTCACGACCAGGGCCCCGTCGATGAGCTCGTAGCGGTGCCCGTCATCGGGAACCGACTCGAGGTCGGTGCGGGTCAGCGGCCGGCTGCGCGGCAAGAGCGTCACGGCTCCCATGGTGCCTCCTGTCGGACATGACGACCAAGCATGACCAGCTCCGGCGGTCGGCGTCGGGCCTTGTCCACAGGTCGCGGGATGCAAGGATGTGCGGCGTGGAACTGGTGCACACAGGCAAGGTCCGGGACGTCTACAGCGACAGGGACGGCGAGCTGCTGCTGGTCGCGTCCGACCGGGTCAGCGTGTACGACGTGGTGCTGCCGACCACGATCCCGGACAAGGGCCGGGTGCTCACCGCATTGTCGCTGTGGTGGTTCGACCAGCTAGCCGACGTGGTTCCGAACCACGTGATCTCCGCGACCGACGTACCGGCAGAGTTCGCCGGCCGGGCGATCCGCTGCCGCCGGCTGGACGTCGTGCAGGTCGAGTGCATCGCGCGCGGGTACCTCGCCGGCGGCGGCTTCGACCTGTACCGCCGGACCGGCGGGATCTCCGGCGTCCGGCTGGAGCCCGGCCTGGTCGAGGGCGACCGGGTCCCCGGCGGGCCGATCTTCACGCCGACCTCGAAGGTCGCGCCCGAGGTCGGGCACGACGAGCCGATGACGTATGACGAGGTGGCCGCCGCTGTCGGTCCGGACCTCGCCGCGCGGCTGCGGGACACCACACTCGCGCTGTACACCCATGCCGCCGAGATCGCCGAGAAGCGTGGCGTGATCCTGGCCGACACCAAGTTCGAGTTCGGCCTCACGCCGGACAGCGAGCTGCTGGTCGCCGACGAGGTGTGCACCCCGGACTCGTCGCGGTACTGGCGGATGGACGACTGGAAGCCGGGCGGCCGCCAGCAGGCGATGGACAAGCAGTACCTGCGCGACTGGGCCAGCGGCCTTAACTGGGACAAGACCGCCCCCGGCCCTGAGATCCCGGCCGACGTGGTCTCCGAGGCGAGGAGCCGGTACGTCGCGATCTACGAGCAGGTCACCGGGCAGACCTGGACGGCCTGAGTCTGGTAGCAAGGAAGCATGTACGCCGTCGACATCGCTGCCGCTGCCCGTGAGAACGACGCGTTCCGGCGCGTCCTGCACACCACCGGTCACACCCAGCTGGTCGTGATGACCCTGCAGCCCGGCGAGGACATCGGCGCCGAGGTGCACGAGCACAACGACCAGATCCTCACCTTCGTCGAAGGCACCGTCACCGCTGAGGTCGCCGGCGACACCGGCGAGGCCGGACCAGGCGACATCGTCGTCGTCCCGGCCGGCACCGTGCACAACTTCACCAACATCGGCGACTCACCGGCACGCCTCTACACGATCTATAGCCCGCCGGACCACGCCCCCGACACGATCCACCAGACCAAGGCCGACGCGGAAGCCGCCGAGGCCGCCCACGCCGACACCCCACCCCCCGAACACAACTGACCCCGCGACCTCACTCACCGCGACGCCCTCCCACAATTCGCGTGGTGAACCACTCGAACCGCGGGTTGTCCACGGTCATAGCCAGGGCGAAGCCGCAGTTCGCGTGGTCAACCACGCGAATGGTGCGCCCCAGGACGGGATTGCCGAGGGGCGGCGATGTGGGCAGGCCGCCGAGGCCGGGCGCAGACTATAGCGCTGTCCGGACGTGCCCGCTCAGGCGGCTGGATCGAGACCGAGCTTGCTGAGCGCGGCGTCCAGGGCCTTCTCCTCGTGGGCGGCGACCACCGCGGTGGCCACCTCGCGCAGCTTGGTGTTGCTGTTCTGTGAAGCGCGCTTGAGCTGCTTCATCGAGTCGTCGATAGTGTTGCCGTACCGGTGCATCAGGATGCCTTGTGCTCGGCCGATGCTCTGCCGGGTGAGCAGCGCGCTGCTGAGCTGGTCGATCAGCTTGCGACTGTCGTGGAACAGCTGCGCGTTGTCGAACACCGCGCCCGCGTGTAGCGCGAACAGCAGCACCACGTCGTACGACGTCTCGCCGAACTGTCCGGGCTGTGCCGAGAACAGGCTGAGCGCGGCCGCGGGGGCCTTCCGGGTCGGCAGCGGCAGCATCAGGCAGCTGCGATAGCCGGCTGTCACCATTTCCGACGAGAACGCGGGCCAGCGCTGGTCGGTCGTCGCGTCCGGCAGGTGCCGGGGTTCCAGATGCCGCAGCACCTCCGTGAGCGGGCTGTCCGACGCCAGCAGCCGTTTCGAGAGCCCGTTGCCGTCCGGGTTGTCGAAACCGGCGACCGTCTCCGCACCGCTCTCGCCCAGCACGGTGATCGCGGCCTGGTCGCAGCCGGGTACGGTCGCGACGATCCGGCGGGTGAAACGGCCGACCGTACCTGCCACGTCGTCGTCTTCGACCAGCCGGACGACCTCGGCCAGCTCCTGGGCGATGCTCAGCACAGAACTCTCCACCAACCCATCATGCGCCATATATGGCTTGTCAGGATTTCTTGTTCGCCGCTGGCGTGTGCGCACGCTGGGGATGGGTAAGATTGCCGGTACTGCGGTTATGACATCAGCTGCGGTTCGCGGTTATGCAGACAGCCGACGAAGTGCCCCTCACCCCCGATGGCGAGAGCGGCACGGGACCGTGATTCGGTCGAGCGACAGACACCTTCCCGCCCAGGTGCGGCGGCACTGCAGTGTGCCCTGTGTCCGGACGCTCGCTGGTACCCGCTGCTGACTCGTCATCCCAGCGAGACGAGGTTCGATCATGACGATCACCCTGCCCGTCCCTGACCGGAAGTCTGCCCGCCGTCGTAAGCCGCCGGCCGGCTCGGTCGAGAACGCACCCGCTCGGCTGCCCAAGCCGCTGTGGGACAACTGGAGCTGGCAGGAGAGCGCCGCCTGTCGCGATGTCAACCCCGACATCTTCTTCAGCGTCGACTCCGAACGCGGCCTGCGCCGTCGGGCCCGCGAGGTGCTCGCGCAGTCGCTGTGCAGCACCTGCCCGGTACGTCAGCAGTGCCGCGAGCACGCCATCGCGGTCGGTGAACCCTACGGCGTGTGGGGTGGCACGACCGAGGACGAACGTTCCGCCTGAGGACTGCCCTTTGGTTGTGTCCGAAGAAGCGGTCCAGAGTCCGCGCTGCTTCTTCGGACGCAACGAGAGGGTCATCCCTGAAGGAGCGGGGCCGGTCAAGGGGGTCTGCGTCCGTTCTTTCGGCGTTTCGGGGCGGTTGTGGGGCAGGCGTCGACCGCAGCCGGTGTCAAGGTCGGCCGGAGGCCGCCCGGAGGGCTTGGCCTTGACGCCGGCGAGGACGGCGCCAGGCTTGATCCGCCCGGGACGTCGGTATCGAGTTGTTGGTCGTCTCCAGGGACCGCGGTGCGGTCGGGCAGGCCCGTCACGGGCTGCCGGTCATCCCTTCGCGGTTGGTGGCATGGAGCGGTTCGGCTGCAGAACACGGGGCCAATCAGTCGCACGACCACGACCAGGTGGTCAGACCCACTAGGCGGCCTCGCGTGTTCTGTGGTCCGCGACGTCGCACGGCACGGCATCGGTACCGGTTCATGCCGCGATCCGTTGCGGGCTGTCGAGTCGGCGGATCCGGCCGTCGCGCAGCCCGTAGTAGACCAGCTCGAGCAGCGCGCGCCCGGCGGCGACCCGGGCGCAGTTCTTCGCCTTCTTGCCGCGCCGGTCGACGATCCGGTCCATCAGCACCCGCGGCGGGGTGCCCGCCGGTGCCCGTTGGACCGCCTCGACCGCGGCCCAGCGCACGATCTTCGAGCCCTGCTTGGTGATCCGGCCGCGGTGCACGCTGGTGTCGGACTCGCGGTGCCGTGGAGTCAACCCGGACCACGCGGCCAGGTGTCTCGGGGTCGGGAACCGGGTCACGTCACCGATCTCGGCCACGAACACCGCCGCGAACACCGGCCCGACCCCGCCGATGCGCTGGATCGCCTCGTAGCCGGGCAGGCCGCGCAACCGCTGAGCGATCGCGCGATCCGCGGCCAGGATCTCGGCCTCGAGCACGTCGATGATCCGCAGCTGCGAACCGATCCGGTCGGTGAACACCACCGGCAGCCGACCCGATTCCTGCAGGGCCGCCAATCGCTGCCGGCCACGCACCCCGAAGATGTCGCTACAGCCGATGTCGACACCATTCTTGGCCAGCACCGCGTGCACCTGCGCCTTGAACCCCGAACACACGTTCCGCAGCTTGTGCCGATGCCGCACCAGTTCCCGCAGGTCCCGCACCTCAGGCGGCGCGATCCACGCCTCCGGCAACCGTCCCATCCGCAACAGATCGGCCAGATCCGCGGCATCTCGAACGTCGTTCTTCACCCGCCGATACGCGAAGCCCTTCACCCCCAGAGGGTGCGCCAGATGCACCTCGGCGCCGGACTCGATCAGCGTGTCGACTGCCCAGTACCAGCCATAAGTAGCCTCCAACACCACCGCCGGCGCCGACCCGGCCTTCGCGATCTGAGCCGTCAGTTCCGCACGGCTGTTCATGAACCGGACCTGCTCCAACTGCTCACCAGCCGGCGTCATCCGCACCATCACGGTGCGCTGTCGATGCAGATCTAGGCCAACCACCTGCGACCCGTCGTACGCTGCACACACAAGGGGCCTCCTTCGTCGTGCGTGTCATGAGCCACCCCCAGCCTGCGCCGGGGGCAACCCACGAGGAGCGGAGGCCCCGCTCCTTCATCGCATCAGTCGAAGAGATCCTCGAGGAAGGACTTCTTCTTCTTGCGGTACGGCTGGCCGCGGTACTTGTCGTAGCCGCGCGGGTCGTCGTACCCGCGGCGGTCGTCGTACCTCGGGTCGTCCCGCCGGTCGTCGTACCCACGGCGGTCGTCGTACTGCTGCGGCGGCGCCGGCTGGCTCTGCACCGGCTGTGCGGCGTTGAACGCGGCCTCGGCGTCCAGCAGCTTCTCCAGCTCACCGCGGTCGAGGAAGATGCCGCGGCACTCCGAGCACTGGTCGACGGTGACGCCGCTGCGCTCGTAGACGCGCATCGAGCCGTGGCACTTGGGGCAGGTCAGCTGGTCCATGCCGGCCAGCGTACGGCGGGATTCCGCGCAACGCGCGCGGACGGCGCCACCTCACAGCGAACTCTCAGGGTCCTGCCGGTCAGGAGAACCGGTCGACGAAGGCGCTCGGGTCGTCAGGGCGTTCGGTCAGGTGCTCGCGACCGGCCGGCGGCTGGTACGGCTCGGGCCAGAGGTCGGTGAGCCGGCTGATCAGCCCGTCCCGCAGTTCGAAGAACGTGATGCCCACCACCGACTCGTCGCCGATCCGGAAGTTCATCGTGCCCACCGCCCGGTCCGCGCCGGCGATCAGCCGGGTCAGATCGAACTCCCAGTCGCCCGGGTACTCCCGGTTGAACCGCACGTACCGCTCCTGGCCGGCGATGCGCTCCCGGGTCTGAGGCATCTCGTACACCACGTCCGGCGTCAAGGTGGCGGCAAAGGTCTCCCAGTCCCGCGCACCCAGGGCGTCGTAGTAGCGGCGGACGACCTCGTCGGTGCTCATGCCGGAAACGCTAGGCCAGGCCGCCGACAACGCCACGATGTCGCCCGGCAGTGCCACGGCGCGATGAGAGGATCTGCGGGGAGTCGTGCGGTCACGAGGAGGGATATGTCTCAGCAGTCGGCCGGCCCGCTGGCACGGCGGCGTGCACGTGGTCTGTGGGTCAAGGGTGCCAGGCAGCTCGGGTTCGCGAAGGCAGACGAGCGCGCCGAGACGCCGGACTTGCCGGCAGCGCTGGAGTCGTTCCGCAAGGCCGTCGAGCTCGACGCGAGGATGACCGACGGCTGGCTCGGCGTGCACGCGTCCGGCGGGGACAAGGACGAGGCGCTGGCCCGGATGCTCGCCAGCATCGAGAGGTTCGGCGAGGAGCGGGACGCGGACCGGCGCCGGCTCAGCTCGACCTTCGCCGCGGGCTGGTGGTTCCACCAGCCGCTGGAGACGACCGACGAGCTGTGGCACGCCGAGGCGCTGCGGCTGGTCACCGAGGGGGACACCGACCGCGCCACGACGTGTGCGGAGCACCTGATCGAGCGGCTCCGGAAGGATTTCGTGGTGGCCTGCATCGCGCAGCAGGCACGCGACTTCCGGGCCGCGATCGCCGGCTTCACGCTGATACCTGGCGACGGGCACATCGGCGCCGAGGCGTTGCTCCGGCGCGGGGTCGTGCTGGCACAGACCGAGCAGTGGGACGAGGCCGAGACGATCCTGCGGCAGGCCGCTGGGCTGTCGATCAACCACCTGGTGCAGACCGACGCCGAGTACTTCCTCGGGTACGTGTACCGCGCGACCGACCGCGAGGACGCAGCGATGCGGCAGTTCCAGTGGGTGTACGGCCAGAACCCGGACCACCGCGAGGTAGCCCAGGCCGTGATGGACCCAGTGGTCCGGCTGGAGACGACCACGCTGGCTCCGCCGGCCGAGGAGAAACCGGTGGTGATCCGCCGGGCGCAGGCGTCCGCGCCGGTGCTGCACCGCCAGCCCGACTGGGGCGCGGTGCAGGGCATCTTGAACGAGCTGGACCGCAACGTAGGCATGGCGGACGTCAAGCGCCAAGTGTCTGCGGTCGCCGCTCAGGTGCGCGCCGGGCTGATGCGCGCCGAGCGGGGCCTGCCGACCGCGAAGCTCGGCGGTCACCTGATCTTCGCCGGACCGCCAGGCACCGGGAAGACCACCGTCGCCCGGGTCGTCGCCAAGCTGTACTGCGCACTCGGCCTGCTCGCCTCCGACACCGTGGTCGAGACCGACCGGTCCGGCCTGGTCGGGGAGTGGATCGGCCAGACCGCGGTGAAGACCAACGAGGTCGTGGACCGGGCGATGGACGGGGTGCTGTTCATCGACGAGGCGTACGCGCTGAGGCGCGAGGGGACGTCGACCAACGACTACGGCGTCGAGGCGATCGACACACTGCTGAAGCGGATGGAGGACGAGCGTGACCGGCTGGTCGTGATCGTCGCCGGGTACTCCGAGCCGATGGCCAGGTTCCTGGAGGCGAACCCGGGTATGCGCAGCCGGTTCTCGGTCCGGATCGACTTCCCCAGGTACACCGCGGACCAGCTGGTCGAGATCGCCCGGCGGATGGTGCAGAGCCGCGGCGACCACGTCACGCCGGACGCGCTGACCAGCCTGACCGCCGTGCTGGACCAGATCTGCGCCAACGGGCGGATCGACGAGCTCGGCAACGCCCGGTTCGTACGCAACGCGCTGGAAGCCGCGTCCAAGCACCGCGACCTGCGGCTGTTCAACTCACCCGGCACCCCGTCGGACCTGGACCTGATCACCCTCGACGCCTCCGACATGAAGTCCGCCGTCAAGGAAATCCTCGCGTTCTAGGGCTGCGGCTGGTCGTACGGGTCGATTGGACCCAAATTTCAGGCGCACCCGACGTGCATCGGACCGCCGCGCGGCCTGGCGCCTGAAATTTGGGTCCAATCGACCCTTGAGTGGCTGGGGTGGTCAGTAGCGGGACAGGAAGGACTTGACCAGCGGGCCGGCGGCTTTGGAGCCGGACTGGCCGCCCTCGACGATGACGGCGAACGCGATGTCGTTGCGGTAGCCGACCATCCAGCCGTTCGTGGTGACCTTGCCCTTGACGACGACCTCCGCGGTACCGGTCTTGGCCGACACCGCGCCGGACGAGGCCAGTCCGTGGGCGGTGCCGCGCAGCACGGTCGCACGCATCATCGACCGCAGCGCCGACACGGTTGCCGGCGGCAACGGCTTGCCCGCGGCCCCGGCCGGGTCCTTGCCCAGCGCCAGCACCGGCTTCATCGGCGTACCGTGCTTGACCGCCGCCGCGACCAGCGCCATCTGCAATGGGCTCGCGGTCACGGTGCCCTGCCCGATCATCGAGGCGGCCTTGTCCACGTCGTCCTTCGGTGCCGGCACCGTGCCGCCGTACGACGAGATCGCGAGCTTGTGCTCCTGGCCGAACCCGAACATGGCCGCGGCGTTCTTCATCCCGTCGTCCGGCAGCTTCACATGATTCGAGATCATCGCGGTGTTGCAGGACTGCTCGAACGCCCGCTGCAGCGAGCCGCGCCCGTACGGCGCCAGCGCGTCGTAGTTCTTGAACGTCTTGCCGAACACGTTGATCGTGTTCGTGCAGGTCGCCGGCGAGTTCGGGGTCATCCCGGTGCCGAGCAGCGCCGCAGCGGTGACGATCTTGAACGTCGAGCCGGGCGCGTACTGGCCCAGGAACGCCCGGTTGTACGACGTGACGCCCGGCCCGTTCGCGACCGCGAGGATCTGCCCGGTGGACGCCTGCACGGCGACCAGTGAGGCGGGCAGCTTGCTGGTCGCGACGGCAGCCTCGGCGGCCCGCTGCAGCCGCAGGTCGAGCGTGGTCCGTACCGGCGTACCGGGCTTGCCGGGCTGGGTGAAGACCGGCTTGACCGTCAGCTTGGTCTCCTTGTCCCGCATCGTCACGGTGCCACCAGGTGTCCCGGCGAGCTGCTGCTGGAACGCGTACTGCAGCCCGCTGGAGCCGACCTGGTCGCTGGACGTCGCGGTCGGCCCGGCGTTCTCCAGCGTCTCCGCGGTCGCCTGCTTCATGCCGCCGAGCACCGCCCGGGCGAAGCCGGGGGTCTCGGCCAGCGACTGCTTGTCGGCCATGCTGATCACGCCGGGCAGCGGGTCGAACTTGGCCCGCACCGCGGTCCACTCCTCCTGCCGCAGCGTGATCGCCTCGATGAACTGCCCGGGCGGCGCCGCGACCGCGCGCTTGCGCAGGTTGGCGCCGTTCACGTCCAGCCACTTGGTGAACGCGGCGTACGTCGCGGCGGTGGCCTTGGTGCCCGACTCGACCCCGACCAGCACCACCGGCCGGTTCGCCGTCAGCGACTTGCCGGTGCGGTCCACGATCGAGGCCCGCTCGGGCAGCGTACGGGTGCGCTTCAGCGTGTTCGTGTCGGCCAGGCCGGGGTAGATCACGTCACCGGTGGCCTTGATCTTCCAGGCGTCCTCGACCTTGACCGCGGTCGCCTTCGACGTCCACTTCATCGTGCCGATGCCGCGCAGCACCGCCTCGACCGCGAGATCCTGGGTGCAGGTGTTGTCGTCGGTGCAGTCCGGCTCGCCCTGCGGGGTGACCTTCGCCGACGCGGCGACCAGGGCGGAGTCGATGCCGTCCAGCTGCGGCCCGAACGTGGCCGGCGCGTCCGTCAGTGCCGCCGCCTCGTCCGGTTTGCCGTCCGGCGCCCACGCCTTCACCCAGCCGGCGGCGAACTTCGAGATCACCTCGGCCGACGCGGCCTGCGCGTCGTTCGGGTCGGCGGGCTCGTTGTCATCCTTCGGGCTGTCGGAACAGCCGGCGAGGAGCAGGGCGGTGGCGAGACAGACGATCGCGGGGCGCTTCACGGGACCAACTTTCACAGGGGCAACCTTTGCACGACGTCGGTGACGGACCCGACCCAGTGTGCGTCACCTCAGCCGGTGACACACGCGTGGAACTACTCAGGTCGACCGGGTTGACGCAGCCGGGCCACGGTTAGTTGGCGCAGAGCACGGACGCCTTCAGCTCCAGTGCGGGACCCAGCGTCGAGCTGACGTCGGTGAGCTGGAACCGGATCGTCGGCATGCCGCTGAACGTGGTGGCCAGCGTGCGAACGGTCGGCGTATCACCGCTCGCCGCCGCCGGGATGTCGATCGCCGCCGCGGTGCCGGTGAGGGCTACGTGCGCGACACCGTCGGCGTGGTTCGCCAGCTCCGTGGTGATCCGGGCGCATCCGGCGGTGTTGAGGTCCGCCCAGACGTTGCCACCCTTGTTCGCGATCGCCACGGCTGTTCGCCGCGCGGGGTCGGTGGGAAGGATGGTGAAGTGCGGGTCTCCCGCGCCGCCGGTGGGCGTCGTCCTGGTGAAGGCGCCGCGCCACTTGTAGTGCGTGAAGGCGACCGGGCTGGTGTAGCCGGCGCCGTACGGGTAGCGCAGCGGGGCGTAGACCCGGTAGGTGCCGACCGAGCCGTTCACGTTCCCGCGGATCACGATCGTCTGGCTGCCGGCCGACCTGCCGGAGATGTAGTTCTTCCACACCTTGCCGGCCGGGTCGTAGCGCTGCAGCCAGATCTGCGTGCCGGCCGGTGGCACCGGTGCGATGTGCACGCTGGCCTCGAGCGTGCCGAGGGTCCAGTTGACGTCCTTGAGGTGGTTCAGGATCAGATTCTGCAGCACAGCCGGGTAGACCACGCCGCTGAGCGCAGCGGTGTACGTCGGGGAGCCGCCGTAGTAGGCGCGGTAGTCGTATGCGCTGCGCTGCACGACCGGGAACGTGAACGTCCCGGTCGAGCTGGTCCGGGTCGAGGTCAGGCTGGACCAGGTGTTCTTGCCGTGCACGCTGCGCTGCAGCCAGATCGTCGCGTTGACCAGCCTGGTGCTTGTGCCGTACCGCCAGGCGGTCCCGGACAGCGTCACCGTGGTGCTGTACTTCCCGCTGGTCGGCCCGGTCAGGCTGACCGCGGCCCGCACCGTGCCGGCCGCCTCGGCCGGCACGGCGGCGACCACGGGTAGGACGACAGCGGCCGCGGATGTCACGGCAGCGATGACGCGGCGAAGCATGGTCGGTCCTCCGGTCCGCCGATCGGTCAGCTGGCACACCGGGCGCGGACTTCCAACCACGCGTAGGTGTCGGTGGTCGACCCCGTGTTGGTCACTTGGAGCCGAAGTCGGCTGATGCCGGTGATGTTCCACGGCGCGATCGGTCTTCCCTCGTCGAAGTCAGTGGCTGTCACCGTAACGGTCCGGCCGGCATAGCTTCCGTTGAGCACCCGTACCGTCGTCTGCCCGGCGGTGTCGGTGCCGGTGTAGCCCTCGACCACGACACAACCGGACGTGTTGATGTCCGCCCACACGGTGCCGCCCAGATCAGCGAAGGCCTCTGCTGCCGCACGGTACGGGTCTTCCGCCGCCGGGAGGACGTCGAACGCCGGGTTACCCTCCCCACCCGTGGCGAGCAGCGGTTTGGCGAACACCCCGCGCCACTTGTAGTGCGCGTATGTCTGGTTCGCGGAGTATCCGTGAGCGTACGGGTAACGCGACGGGGCGTATACACGGTAGGTCCCGACCGAGCCGGGTACGTTGCCGCGGATGACGACGTTGCTGCTCCGGCCGGTCGCTTTACCGGAGATGTAGTTCTTCCAGACCTCGGTCGCAGCGTCGAAGCGCTGGAGCCAGATGGTGGTGCCGCTAGGCGGCATCGGCAGGATGTTCGTGCTGGCCACCAGCGTCCCGAGCTCCCAGTTGGCGTCGAAGAGGTAGAGCGACGCCTTCTGGAGGACGGCCGGGTAGCGGACCGCGCTGACGTTCGCGGTGTACGTCGGGGAGCCGCCGTAGTAGGCGCGGTAGTCATACGCCGTCACCTGCTGCACCGAGAACGCGAACGCGCCGGTGGAGGACGTCCGCGTCGATTTCAGGTTGGACCAGGTGTTCTTGCCGTGCACGCTGCGCTGCAGCCAGATGGTCGCGTTCACCAGCCGGGTGCTGGTGCCGTACCGCCAAGCGGTACCCGTCAAGTTGATCGACGACCCGTAGACGCCGCTGGTCGGTGCGGTGAGACTGACCGCGGATCGTACAGTACCCGCGGCGTTCGCCGGTGCGGTCGCGACCACTGGTGCGACCAGCGCCGTGGTGGCGAGCGCAACGATGATGCGGCGCGCCATACTGCCGCTGACTCTTGTCGTCATCTGTCGACGTGTCCCTTCAGCCGGTCGATTGTGGACCGGTCCTATTTCCCCCGCAGGGACCCACCTGCGTCGGTGCCCGATACGACTCACCGGAGGCAGGTGCCTCCGGCCGGACAACTGTGATCTGTTCACTGCCTCACGCGCAAGATCGTCAGCGGGCGACGACGTAACGGTTCGGTGAACACGGGCGCGCTATCTTGAACGCTCGTGAACAAGATTGCTCTCCACAGCCGCCTGATCGACGGCACGGAGTCCGCGTACGACGCGGCGCATGCCACCGTCTGGCCGGAACTCATCACCGCGATGCACCGGGCCGGGATCTCCGACTGGACGATCTGGCGCAGCGGCCGGGACCTCTTCCACCTGGTCGAGTGCGACGACTTCGACGCGGCCGTGAAGCAGCTGGCCACCGACCCGGTCGACCAGCGCTGGCAGCAGCACATGAGCCGGTTCGTCGAGAGCTTCGCCGAGAACCCCGACGGCGCCGCCGGCCGCGGCCTCCAGCACGTCTGGACCATGAGCCGGCAGCTGGCCGCCGAAACCACCGACGACTCCGCCTGGTAACCCCACCCGACCATCGCGGGCAGGAGACTGGCGTGGTGCTCAGCCGGCGACGGCGGGCCCGGCGTGCATCTCCCAGGCGAGCACCTCCGCGCCACCCGGGCCAGCTGTCAGTCGATTTCCAGAGGCGTCACGGATACGGGCGGCGTCACCGGTGTACAGCTCCATGTCTTCGAGGTCCGCGGTGCCGAGGGCGACGAACAGGTGCGTGTACGGCGCAGCCGGCAGCCGGACCGTCTCGCCCGGCCGAAGTCGTGCCGCGTGCAGGGTCGCGTCCCGCTGGTTGATCCGGATCGCCGCGTCCTGTCCCGGATGCCCGGACGCGACCGGCACCAGTCCGCCGGAGGCGAGCTCGGTACCGATGTCGCGCTGCGCGTACCCCGGTGTCAGCCCCGGCTCGTCCGGCAGCACCCACATCTGCACGAAGTGCACCGGTTCGTCGTGCACCGGTTCGCCGGTGACCCGCCAGGAGTCGTTCCGCTCCGAGTGCAGGATCCCGGTTCCGGCGCTCAGCCGTTGCGCCAGTCCGGGGTGGATGACGCCGCTGTTGCCCTCGGAGTCTGCGTGCACCAGGCTGCCGCGCAGTACCCAGGTGACGATCTCCAGGTCCCGGTGCGGATGCGTGTCGAACCCGGTGGCCGGAGCAACGACATCGTCGTTGCTGGCCACCAGCAGCCCGAAGCCGGTGTTCGCCGGGTCGAAGTGTGGTCCGAACGAGAACGAGTGGTGCGAGGCCAGCCATCCCGTCGTGGTGCGGAACCGGTCCCCGGCGCGGCGTACGTCCACGCTCGTCATGGTGACCAAGCATGACAGCCGACGCCTGGCGAGTGTTCCGGTCAGCGAGCCGTCGTACCGTCGGGGTCCCGCAGCGCGACCGCGGCGAGCAGGGCGCCGGCGGCCAGGACGACGCCGGACACGGTGAAGGCCAGCCGGTACCCGGCGGTGGTCGCGGCCGGCTGGTCCGCGCCGGCCGCGAGCAGCTCGCCGGTGCGGGACGACGCGAGCGTGGCGAGCACCGCGACGCCGACCGAGCCGCCGACCTGCTGGGTGGTGCTGAACAGGCCGGAGGCGAGCCCGGCATACTGCGGGGCGGCTCCGGACATCGCGATCGTGGTCACCTGCGGCATGGCCAGCCCGAATCCGGCGCCCATCAGCAGCAGCGCCGGCAGCACGTCCGCGACGTACCGGCCGTCGACCGGCAGCCGGGCGAGCACTGCGACGCCGAGCACGAACAGCACGAGCCCGCCGAGCAGCACCCGCTGGGCGCCGAACCGGGCGGCCAGCCGCGCGGACAGCACCAGCGAGAACAGCCCGATCGCGAACGTGATCGCCAGGTAGGCGAGCCCGGTCCGCAGCGGCCCGTACCCGAGCACCGTCTGCAGGTACAGCCCGCTCAGGAACTGGAAGGTGAAGCCGACCGCGACCATCGAGAACAGCACCAGGTTCGCCGCGGACAGCCGGCGGGAGCGGAACAACCCGAGCGGTAGCAACGGCGGGGACGCGTGTGCCTGGCGTACCACGAACCCGGCCAGCAGCAGGACCGAGACGGCACCCAGCGCGGTGGTGTACGCCGACGTCCAGCCGCGTTCCGGGACCTGGACGATGGTGGCGACGCCGAGCATCAGGCCGGCGGTGACCAGCAGCGCACCGGTCACATCGGCGCCCGCGGCGAGCCCGGTCCCGCGGTCCGGCTCGAGCACCCGGAGCGCGAGCAGCGCGGCGAGAGCACCGATCGGGACGTTGACCAGGAAGATCCACTGCCAGCTGATCAGCTCGGTGAGCACACCACCGGCGACGACGCCGATCGAGGCGCCGGCGGACCCCGTGAAGGCGAACACCCCGAACGCCTTCGCCTGCTCGCCGGGCGCGGGGTACAGCCGGGCGATCATTCCGAGTACGACGGCCGAGCTGAGCGCGCCGCCCACGCCCTGGAGGAAGCGTGCCGCGATCAGCATCTCCGGGTTGACCGCGAGACCGCACAGCACCGACGCGGCCGTGAACACGACCAGGCCGGCCAGGAAGATCCGGCGGGCACCCGCCAGGTCGCCGAGCCGGCCCGCGAACAGCAGCAACCCGCCGAACGTGACCAGGAAGGCGTTCAGCACCCAGACCAGCCCGGCCGCGGAGAACCCGAGGTCGCGCTGGATCGACGGCAACGCGACGTTCACGATCGTGCCGTCCAGGATCACCATCAGCTGCGCCGCGGACAGCACCGCGAGGGCGAGCCCGCGGCGCTGGCGTCGTACCGGGCGGGCGGTGTCTGTGGTCATGCCGGTCCTCCTGACGATTCGGTGTCAGGTAAGACCGTAGCAGATAGTTCTGTACGGAACTATTTCTTCCGGATCTAGTCAGCCGGTGAGAGCGGGTGAGCGCGGGGCCCGGCGTCGTACCGGGCGGCTGATGTGCGATGGCTCGGCCAGCGCGCCGCCGGCGAGGGTGGTGAGACCGGCGAGGAACGCGGACCGCTCGCGGGTCGGGAGGCTGCCGAGGATGTCGTCGTAGACCCGGTTCACGATCGCGTGGGCCCTGGTCAGCGTCCGCTTGCCGGCCGGGGTGAGCGCGACGATCCGGGCCCGGCGGTCGGTGTCGGACGGGCGGCGCTCGGCCAGCCCGGACCGCTCCAGCTCGTCCAGGGTGACCACCATCGTGGTCTTGTCCAGCGCGGCCTGCTCGGCGATCTGGTTCTGGGTCAGGCCGCCCGGCTCGGCCTTCATCAGCACGCAGTACATCCGCGGCGTGATGCCGAGGCCGGCCAGCTCCGCGGTCATCCGGGTGGCCAGCGCGTACGACGTCTGGTTCAGCAGGAAGGCGAGGTCGATCTCGGGAGCAGGCATGGCACGATCCTAACAAAACTATTCCGCAGCGGGATTATCCCGTTGCGGAACAGTTTGCTGCGGCCCGGCCGGCCGGGAGGGGGAGGGTCGGCCGGCCGGGCCGTCGTACACCTCAGCCGGTCGGGTTACCGCCGTCCGAGGCGAGCTTCGCGGTCACGGTCTTGGTCTCCGAACCGCTCTTGACGGTGAGCTTGACCTCGTCGCCCGGGCGGTGCGAGCGGACAGCCGCGACCAGCGCGTCCCCTGACGCGATCGCGTGCGAGTCGACGGCGGTCACCACGTCACCCGCCTTCAAACCTGCCTTGTCCGCCGCACCGCCCGGCGTCACCTCGCCGAGCTGAGCGCCCTGCTGGAGCCCGTCGGACGACTCCGCGTCGCCGACCTGTACGCCGAGCCGGGCATGTGTCGCTGTGCCCTTGGCCACCAGCTCGTCGATGATCGGCTTGGCCTGGTCGATCGGGATCGCGAAGCCCAGGCCGATGTTGCCGCCCTGCGACTGCCCGTTGTCGCCGGCGGTCTTGATCGCGGAGTTGATGCCGACCACCCGGCCGGCGAGGTCGATCAACGCGCCACCGGAGTTGCCGGGGTTGATGGCTGCGTCCGTCTGTACCGCGGGGAACACGGTCGTGCTGTCACCGCCGTCGCCGGAGGTGACCGGCCGGTTGAGCGCCGACACGATGCCGCTGGTCACGGTGGCCTGGAGCCCGAACGGCGAGCCGATCGCGACCACCTGCTGGCCGACCGCGAGCGAGCCGCTCGCGCCGAGCTTCGCCGGGGTGAGGTTCTTCGCGTCCGCCCGGATCACCGCCAGGTCGGTCAGCGGGTCACGGCCGACGATCGACGCCGACACGGTCCGACCGTCGTTCAGCGTGACGGTCAGGTCGCCGCCCTGCGCGGCCTGCTCGACCACGTGGTTGTTCGTCACGATCAGCCCGTCCGCGCTGATCACGATGCCGGAGCCGGAGCCGGCGCCCTGCTGGGTCACCACCCCGATCTTCACCACCGACGGCAGCACGTTCGCGGCGGCCTTCTGGATCGAGCCGTCGGGTGCCGCGGCCGGCGCCGCACCGTTGTCCGTGGACAGCGGCGCGGTCACCGAACCGCCGGAGCCCGGGTTGTCGTCGAATGCCGAGAAGGCAGCCGCACCACCGACACCGCCGGCGGCGCCGACCAGCAGCGCCGTGGTCGCGAGGAGTGCGAGCCCCCTGCGCCTCGGCTGCTGCTGGTCGGCGCGTACTGCGCCGGGCTGGCCGGTGTTCGGCCACTGCGGGCCTGCCGGGGTCGTCCCCTGATACGCCCCGGACTGCCCGAACGGGTGGCCGCTCTGCGGGCCACTCGGCGTGCCGAACTGGCCCGCGCCCTGCTGGCCGTACTGCTGCTGGTGCTGGTTCTGGTGTTGCTGGCTCTGCTGGGCGCCGTACCCCTGCACCGGCAGGGGCTGCGTGCCGTCGTAGGGAGTCGAACCGTACGACGGCTGGTGCGGCGGCTGGTGCGGCTGCTTCTCGGTCATGTCGCTACTCTTTCTGCCCGACCTGAGAACGCCCTGAAGAACCCCTCAAACGACGCCAAGACTTCTGTTAGCAACCTGTGAAGCAGCCCACACTGGCTGGTCCCGTACGGACACGCCGTCGCGGACGCCGCGCGGCGGCGTGTCGGTACGGGGAGTGGAGCAAGTGGATCAGGGGGTGGGGGTACGGCGGACCTGGGCTTCGGCGTGTGGG
>Ga0209382_10003048_pt1 | contig 23574 bp, 21 predicted proteins | sample SoiMetdeltSBSDD5_FD_187599 | JGI IMG/M metagenome (GOLD analysis project Ga0209382, IMG submission 187599) | Bulk soil microbial communities from a Populus tree surrounding site in Tennessee, USA - Soil MetaG P. deltoides SBSDD5 (SPAdes) (version 2) | ecosystem: Environmental > Terrestrial >...
CGTGGCGAGGGCGGCCAGGTTCTCCTGCGCGGCGTCGCGCCCGAGACCGTCGTAGATCACGTCGGCCCCGCGCCCGCCGGTGAGCTGCTTCGTCTTCTCGGCGTCATCGCCGAGGCGCTGGGGCCGGTGCGTCGCGCGGTCCCCCAGCAGGGGGATGCCAAGCAGCGGCTGCACGAGCTGCTCGACCGCACCTATTCACGCTTCAATGAGTACGAGCCGCACATGCGCGCGGCGCTCCAGCTGGCGCTCGAGCACCAGGCGCTGGAAGCCGCCGGGCTTCTCGAGGAGGAGCCGTTTCGCCGCGGCTAGCGTACCGAGATCCTGGCCACCACGCTCGAGCCGCTGAAGCGAAGACTGAAGCCGCGCGCCTATCAGCGTCTGATCAAGGCGCTGGCTGTCGTCTACGGCATCGAGCCGATGATCCTGAAGGACATCTGTCACGCCACCGACCGCGAGACCGAGACGGTGGTGCGCTGGATGATGGACGCGCTGGTCGACGCAGCGCTGCGAGAGACCCCGCCTATTTCACCAGCGTGATGATGGGTTGACCCTTCTCTCCGACCAGGAATACGAGCACCTTCGTCGCAGCCGCGGCGCTCGCGTTCTGCGCCTTGTGGATGTGCTTGTGCGGAAGATACGCCGAGTCCCCGACCTTGAGGGTCACCGACGGGTGCCCGTCCTGCTCGAGGGTCAAGGCGCCTTCGAGAACATAGATCAGCTCCGGCCCGGGGTGAAAGTGGCGCCCCAGAGCACCGCCGGGGATGAAATCGGCGCGATACATCATCAGCTCGCGCCCCTCGACGCCCTGCAGATCGTGCTGCTGCAGCATCGTTCGCGTGACGGGCGGCGACTGCGCCATCAGGACCCGGCTGCCGAGTAGCCCAGCGACGATTCCGACGGTCAGGGTCACGGTCGCGACCAACGGTGTGGATCGCATGCGCCACCTCCCCGATTGCGTTGCCCCTCTTTAGCCATGACCGTCTTGATGTGTCCAATGCAATTGTGGTCTGCTCATCGTTGCGATATTGGTATCGATCGGATGAACCTGCGTCACCTGCGGACCTTCGTCATCGTCGCCGACGCGGGCGGGTTCGCGGCCGCGTCGGCCAAGCTGCACCTCAGTCAATCGGCCGCCTCACGACAAATCCATGCCCTCGAGAGTGATCTGCGGGTGATGCTGTTCGATCGCATCGGCCGTCGCGTTCATCTGACCTCGGAGGGTGAGGACCTGCTGCGGCGCGGCCGCCGTCTGTTGCTGGAGGCCGACTCGCTCACCGAACGGGCACGCGCGCTGGAAAAGGGCGAGTCGGGAATCCTTCGCGTCGGCGCCACGCCTCAGGTCATCGAGAATACGCTCTCGCCGTTTCTCGGCCCGTACCGGCAGCGTCACGCCGGCGTCGACGTCCATCTGGTAGAAGAGGGTGGCAACCGCCTGCCGGCCCGGCTCCGCAACGGCGACATTCAGCTGATGCTGACCGTGGTCCTCGATGAAGCGTTTCTGCAGCGACCGCTGTATCCCGTCTATGCCGTCGGGGTGTCATCGAAGGGCCACCGACTCGGGAAGCGCCGCACCATCGAGGTCGGGGAGCTGGCGCAGGAGCCGCTCCTCGTCCTGGATCGGACCTTTGTCGGGCGGGAATGGTTGGACGCGGCCTGCAGCGTCGCGCACATTCGGCCGCGCGTTCTCCTGGAAAGCCGGGCGCCTCACACCATCATCGCGCTGGCCGCGGATGGCCACGGCGTTGCGGTGGTCCCTTCCACGGTAGCCATTCGAGACGAGCGCGTCCGTGGCGCGCCGCTGACCCAGCGCGGGAGCGCCATCGGAAGATGGCTGACGATCGGTTGGAACCCGCAGCGATTTCTTGCCCGGTACGCGGAATGCTTCGTCGACGAGCTGGTGGCCTACTGCCGGCGCGCTCACCCCGGCCGCGAGTTTCTGCGCCACGCGGCGCTCCCCAAACCGACTTTAGCCGCTCGGCCCTGACCGCGGTCTCCCCTACAATGAGCGCCATGCCGACGTGGGCGTGGGCAGTGCCCCTCATCGCGGTCGCGCTGCTCGTCGTCGCCCTCGTCATCGGCGCCGGCACCGTCGTGACGCTGCTGTGCGCTGGTGCGCTCATCGGTGCCGTGATCGCATCGGTGCATCACGCGGAGGTCATCGCCCACCGGGTCGGCGAGCCCTTCGGCACGCTCGTGCTGGCGATCGCGGTGACCGTCATCGAGGCCTCGCTCATTCTCTCGATGGTGATCGCCGGCGGAAGCGAGCAGGCCCGCCTGCCGCGCGACACGATCTACGCCGCGCTGATGATCATCCTGAACGGCGTCGTCGGGATCTGCCTGCTCGTGGGTGGCCTGCGTCACGGTGTGCAGTGGTTCCACGTCGAGGGCGCCAACTCTGGGCTCGCCGCGCTGTTTCCGATGGCCACGCTCTCGCTGGTGCTCCCGACCTTCACCACCACCACGCCGGGCGGGACGTACAGCGGCGGGCAGCTCGCCTTCGCCGCGACGGCGTCGATCGCGTTGTGGGCGGTCTTCGTGTTCGTTCAGACCGTGCGACACCGCGACTACTTCCTGCCGCCGGTCGACCCCGGGAATCCCGAGATCCACGCGGAGCCGCCGTCGGCGCGTCAAACGTGGCTCAGCTTCACGCTGCTCCTGATCTCCCTCGTCGCGGTTGTCGGGCTGGCGAAGGTTCTCTCGCCCGCGATCGAGCGCGCGGTGGACGCGGCGGGCGCACCGAAGAGCCTGATCGGAATCGCCATCGCCATGCTTATTCTGGCGCCCGAGACGGCGGCGGCGGTACGCGCCGCACGCGCCAACCGGCTGCAGACCAGCATGAACCTGGCGATCGGCTCGGCCCTGGCGAGCATCGGTCTCACGATCCCGGTCGTGGCCGCGGCGTCGGTCGTGCTGGGCATTCCGCTGGTTCTCGGCCTCGACGAGCCGAAGGACATCGTCATGCTGGCGCTGACGTTCGTCGTGAGCGCCGTGACCCTGGCCGCGGGCCGCACGCACGTGATGCAGGGCGCGGTCCACCTGGTGATGTTCGCGGCGTACCTGTTCCTCGCGTTCGTGCCCTGAATCACCGGGGCGAGCTCGACGCGTTGCGCGACCTGGCTTACCCCGACAATCTCCGCTGCATCAATGGTGCAATCATCCCGAGCCCGGCGGACACAACCAGCACAAAGAACGCCGCCAGCCCCGACGAGTACCACTTTTCGAATTGGGCGAACGGCGTGTTCGGTAGCGCGAACGTCCACGCAAAGTACGCGATCGTGGCGGCGGACATCTCCCACACCGGCCATTTGCGCGGCGACGCTGGAAGATTCTTTCCGACTGCCTTCAGCTTCGTCGCGAACGCAATCCACACGACGACGGGCGTCCCCACGAGGAAGCACCAGAATGGCAGCCAGCGCCCGACCGGCAACCCATTGACGGTCAGCGGGCCCACGGCTGCGATCGCGCTCACATAGAGCGTCAGCACCTCGGTTGGAATGTACGTGGTCAGCGTTTGAAGCGCCGTGTTCGGACCGTTCGGCGGACTCGCCGGCGCACCCGGCGGACTCGCTGGCGCACCCGCCGGCTCGGGCGGCGCACCCGCTGCGTGCGCAATTTCGGTCAGATTCCGTGGCACAGTGCTAACCGGCGCGAAGTCGTGCCGACGCGCGAGCGCGGCGTTGGTCAGAGCGTTGATGCTCATAATGGTCCCGTCGTCCTCCTCTGTACTGCCAATAGTTCCCTGCATGGGACAGTCGTGGAACTGTCCAGGTGAGTCAAGAGACAGGACTGCGGACTTTTGGGACGAGAGTGGCTCAGTCCGATGCGCTCGAGCCCCGGGGAATCGGCTTCGCGAAACGCTTGGAGCGCGCCAGGCGGACGAGCGGCGGCCCGAAGAGCGCGGCGGCGGCGAGAAATACGATCGTCCCCGACAGAGGCCGCGCCACGAGGTCGATGACGCTGCCCTGCGTGAGGAACAGCGCCTGGCGCAAGGTCTTCTCCATCATCGGGCCCAGCACCAGCGCAACCACCAGCGGCGACGGGTCCACGCTGAGCTTTCTGAGCGCATAGCCGAACACGCCGAAGACGACGAGCACCCACAGGTCGAGGAAGCTGTTGCTCAGGCTGAAGGCGCCGACGAGACAGAGCAGCAGCACGAGCGTCGCGAGGATGTGCTGCGGTAAGCGCAGCACCGACACGAAGAGGCCCACCAGGGGCAGGTTCAGGATCAGCAGCATGAGATTGCCGATGTACATGCTGGCGACGAAGCCCCAGAAGACCTCCGGCCGCTGGCTGATCATGAGCGGCCCGGGCTGCAGGCCGTGAACCACGAGGGCGCCGAGCAGGATGGCCGTCGCCGGCGAGAAGGGGATGCCCAGCGAAAGCAGCGGCACCATCGCGCCGGCGGTGGCGCCGTTGTTGGAGGCTTCCGGCCCGGCCACGCCCTCGATCATGCCGGTGCCGAACTTCTCGGGCGTCTTCGACATCTTCTTTTCGAGCGTGTAGGAGATGAACGTCGACAGCACCGCGGCCGGGCCGGGGACGAGTCCAGTCAGAAAGCCGACGACCGAGCCGCGGGCGATCGGCATCGTCGAGCGCCGCCATTCTTCGCGCGTCGGCAGGAGCTCGCGGAGCTTCACCTTGGCGATCTGCGTCTTCGCGATGCCTTCCTCCGCGAGCAGCAGCACCTCCGCGACGCCGTAGATGCCCATGATGACCGGCACCAGCTCGATGCCCTGCGCGAGCTGCACGGAGCCGAACGTGAACCGCCGCAGGGCGGAGATCGAATCCATTCCGACGGTGCCGAGCGCCAGGCCGAGGGCGACCATCACGAAGGCATTGAGGATCGAGCCGCCCGACAGCCGGGAGAGCAGCAGAAGCCCGGCGAGCGTGATCGCGAAGTATTCCGGCGGCCCGAACTGGATCGCGACGTCGGCGAGCCAGCCCGCCGCCAGCATGATGCCGATCACGCCGACCGTGCCGGCGACGAACGAGCCGACGGCCGCGACCGTGAGGGCGGCGCCGGCGCGCCCTCGTCGCGTCATCTGGTAGCCGTCGAGCAGTGTGACGACCGAGCCGGCTTCGCCGGGAACGTTGACCAGGATGGACGTGGTCGAGCCGCCGTACATGGCGCCGTAGTAGATGCCGGCCAGCATGATCAGCGCGGTGGCGGGATGCATCGCGAACGTCGACGGCAACAGCAGCGCCATGGCGCCGACCGGCCCGATGCCCGGCAGCACGCCGACGATCGTGCCGACCAGGACGCCGACGAAGCAGGCGAACAGATTGGTCGGCATCAGCGCGACCGAGAACCCGTAGGCGAGGCCCTCGAGCGGTCCCATCCGTCAGCTCACCAGGGCCCGCGCGGGAGCGGCACGTCGAGCAGCGCCGCGAAGATCCCGTACGAGCCGGCGGAGCTCAGCACGCCCGTGATCAGCGCGGTCGTCCAGCGGGCGCCGAGATAGCGCAGGACGACGGCGACAAACGCGAATGCCGCTGCCGGGTAGCCGACCCACGGCAGCGCGAGACAGAACGCGACCAGCGCCGCGACCGAGATCAGCACGCGGCGGCGCGAGGCGTGGTCCAGCTGGACGACCGCGGCGCTCCGCATGCCCCGGAAGGCGCTCGCGGTCGCCGCCAGCGCGACGACGACCGCGAAGACCGCGACGATGACAGGGTAGAAGCCCGCGCCGGGCCGCGCGGCTGTCCCGAACGGCAGCCGCACGGCCAAGGTCAGATAGACCGCGGCGACGATAAGCAGGACGAGAGGAACGGCTCGCGCCAGCACTACTTCTTGATCATCCCGAGGCGCTTGAGCACGTCGTTCCACTCTTTTTGCTCACGCACGAGCTCCTGGCGGAGCTTGTCGCCGCTCTTGTAGTCGATGTCGACCCCGCGCGACTTCATGAGCGCGACGAACGACGGTTCCTCCAGCGCGGTTTTTGCCGAATCGTGCAGGATCTTCAGCGCCTGCCGCGGCGTGCCTTTCGGCGCCGTGAGCACGAACCACGTGCCGATCCCGTCTCCGAGGCCCGCTTCCTTGCCGGACGGCGCGTCCGGAAAGAACGGATGCCGCTGCGGGCTGGCGACCGCCAGCACGCGGAGCTTCTTCGCGTCGACGAGCGGCTTCACTTCTCCGGGCTGCGCCATCGCGGCATCGATGTGTCCACCGAGGAGCGCGGGGCTCGTCTCGCCCCAGCCGGAAAACGGCACCGGGGTTGTCTTGAAGTTGCCGGGGACCTGCCACCGCTCGAGTGTCAGATGGCTGATCGTTCCCTCACCGGGCGTGCCGACGCGGAGCTTGCCGGGGTTCGCCTTCGCGGCGGCGACGAATTCCTGCACCGTCTTCCACGGCGCCTCCGTCTTCACGGTCAGGAGCGTGAAGAAGCTGATCGTGTTCAGGATGGGCTCGTAGTCGTCCGGCGTCTTGTAGGGGAGCTCGTTGAGCTGCGGATGAATGACGAGGGTCGAGTTCGGCGCGAGGATGACGGTGTAGCCGTCGGGTTTGGCCTGTGCAACTTCGGCCATCCCGACGGAGCCGCCGCCGCCCGGTCGGTTCAGGACGGCGACGCCCTTCGTGAAGGTCTTCTTCATCGACTCGGCCATCGGGCGCGCGACGATGTCCACCATGCCGCCGGCCGGATAGGCCACCACGATGGTCAGAGGCCGCTCGGGGTATTCGGCGGCTGCGGGCGCCGCCAGCCCGAGTAGCAATGCCGCGAGGAGCGCGAACGGAAGCATGCGTGTCCTCCCTTTCGAATAGGAATCCCGGAGCACAATACCTCAAGACCGCTGCGGCGGGGAGCGCAGCCTACCGGATCGTCCCCGACTTCCTCAGGCCGGCGATGTCGTCGAGCGTCAGCCCGGCCTCGCTCAAGACCGCGTCGGTGTGCTCGCCGAGCGCGGGCGCCGGTGTCCGGATGCCGCCGGGCGTCCGGTCGAAGCGAATCGGCGTGTCGAGCGTGCGAAAGCGTCCCGCGCGCGGATGCTCTTGCTCGACGATCAAGTGGCTGGCGACGATCTGCGGATCGCGCGGGAGGTCGGCATACCGATTGACCGGCGCGCAGAGAACGTCGTGAGCCTCCAGGCGCGCCATCCAGTCGGCCACGGTGCGGGCGCGGAAGACCGGTGCAAGGAGCCCGGTCAGCTCCGCGCGGCGCTGCAGCCGGTCGGCGCGCGTCGCGAAGCGCGGGTCTCGGGCCAGCGCCGGATTCTCGATGGCGTCGCAGAACGGTGCCCACAGGCGGTCGAGCCAGACCGCGACGTACACCCATCCGTCGGATGCCTCGAAGGCCTGAAAGGGCACGATGTATGGATGGCCGCTGCCCCAGCGGCCCGGCTCCTCGCCGGTCGCCAGGAAAATCGAGAGCCTCGCGGCGTGCGCGAAGATCGTCCCCGCGAGCAGCGAGACGTCGACTCGCTGGCCCTCGCCGGTGCGCTCGCGGTGCAGCAGCGCGGTGAGAATGCCCTGGCCGGCCATCACCGCGCCGATCGTGTCGAGCACCGGCGCCCCGCACAGCACGGGCGGCCCGTCGGGCTCGCCCATCACCGCCATGAGCCCGCCCATCGCTTGCACGAGCATGTCGACACCAGGCTTGTCGTGCCACGGACCGTCCGGGCCGAACGCCGAGAGCGAGCAATACACGAGGCGGGGATTGAGTCGTGCCAGGCGCGGCCAGTCGATGCCGAGACGCTCGGCGACGCCGCCGCGGTACGCCTCGATCACGACGTCGGCGCGCGCCGCCAGCCGGTCGAAGGCCGCGCGTCCCTCGGGCCGCGCGAGGTCGAGCGCGACGCTGCGCTTGTTGCGGTTGACGGTGAGAAAGACCGCGCTCTCGCCGCCGAGCTGAGTCCCGTAGGCGGTGCGCGAGGCGTCGCCGCCCGTCGGCTGCTCGATCTTCACGACGTCAGCGCCCATGTCGGCGAGATACATGCCGCAGGCGGGCCCGGCGATCAGATGGGCCAGCTCGAGGACTCGGTATCCGGTCAGGGGCAAGGTCGTCATCGCGGCTCGGTCGGCATACATGCTACCTTTTTGCCGGGGACTCGTGAACGGCGGTGTCACCCACGTCGATGAGGAGATCGCGATGACGGCCGGCAAGACTCCCGTGATGGATGCGCTCGTCGACTTCGTGCTGGGTCTCGAGCTGGCGGCGGTGCCGCCGGCCGTGGTCGAAGCCGCGAATCGCTCGATGACTGACTGGCTCGGCACCGCGATCCGCGGATCGATCGAGCCGCTCGCCGACGCGCTCGCGTCGGTGATCGCCGCCACGGGTGGGGAGCCGCAGGCCACGGTCGTCGGCCGCGGCCGGCGCACGAGTGCCTTGCTGGCCTCGCTCGCCAACGGCGCGCAGTGCCACGCGCTCGACTTCGACGACACGCATCTGCCGGCTGTCCTGCACGGCTCGGCCGCCGTCGCGCCGGTCGTGCTGGCGCTCGCGGAGTGGCAGCATGCCTCGGGCGCCGACGCGCTCACCGCATTCATCGTCGGCTTCGAGCTCGAGACGCGTATCGGGCGCGTGATCGGCAAGCGGTTGACGGAGCGCGGCTGGCACGTGACCGCGACGATCGGCACGTTCGGCGCGGCGGCGGCCGCCGGCCGCATGCTGGGGCTCGACGCGCGCCGGCTCGCGCATGCGCTCGGCATCGCGGGGACGCAGGCGGCCGGGCTCACGCAGTCCTTCGGCACGATGGCCAAGCCGCTCCATCCCGGCAAGGCCGCGATGAACGGGCTGCTGGCCGCGTTGCTCGCCCGCGAGGGCTTCACCGGATCCACCGCGATGCTGGACGCGCCCGACGGCCTCGCGGGGACGTTCCTCGGCGTGACCGATCTCGGCCGAGCGGCCGAAGACTTCGGCAAGCGCTGGGAGCTGACCCACAACAGCACGAAGTACTACGCGGCGTGCCATCTGACGCACGCGACGATCGACGCCGGCCGCGCGATCCGCGCTCGCATGCCGCTCGCCGCCGACGCGATCGAGAGCGTGCGCTGCCGGGTGCTCCCGCTCACGCTCAAGGCCGCCGACCAGCGCGAGCCGAAGACGCCGCTCGAGGCGAAGTTCAGCGTCCGGTTCTGCGCGGCGATGGCGCTGCTGCGCGGCGACGCCGGCGAAGCCGAGTTCACCGAGGCGAGCATCGCCGATCCAGCGGTCGCCAAGGTGATGGCGCTCGTCACGCCGGAGGGCGACGATTCGATCTCGATCACGGCCGCGCACATGTCGGTACGGCTGACGGACGGCCGCGTGATCGAGGAGCGGATCAGCGCCGCGCGGGGGACGCCGAACAATCCAGGCACGCGCGACGATCTCGAGACGAAGTTCCAGCGGCTCGCCGGCACGGTGCTGCCGGCGCAGCGCGTCGCCGCGCTGACGGCGGCGATGCGGGGCTTCGCAGAGGCGAAGGACGTCGCGGAGATCGCCGCGTTGGCCGCCGGACCTGCCTGACGCAGAGAAGCGCGGCCGTTCTTGATGTCGGACTAGCACCACGGTGTTCAGGCTTTTCAGAAGTCTGCTGGCGCTCGCGGTCCTGTCGGCAGGTTCCGCTGAGCGGCCTGCCTCTGCCGGCCCCAGCGACCCGCCGATGACGATCACCGTCGTGCCCCGGTCAGAATCCGGTGTGTTCCGCGATACCGCGCTCGTGTACCTCGACGGACCCATCGACGCGGACGCACCCGACCGGCTGTCCGGAGCACTCGATGGCCTCGACGGCAAGATCGCGGTCTGGCTGAATTCCCCCGGAGGCAACCTGTTTGCCGGCATGCAGATGGGCCGGATCATTCGCCGGCACGGCGCATGGACCTACATCATCGATCACCGCACGCTGCGTCCTGGCGAATGCTACAGCGCATGCGGCCTCACCTTTCTGGGCGGGGTCTATCGGTTCAACGACAATGGCGGACGCTACGGCGTTCATCGTGCATCACTGACCGGCGATCCAGCGAGCGGCGAGCGCGGGCTGCAGCAACAATTCAATGTAGCGATCGACAGCTATCTTCGCGAGATGGGGATCGATGCTCGTCTGCTCGACCTGTGGATGAAGGCGGCGCCCGACCAGATGTATCTGCTGTCCCGACAGCAGGCGAAGGATCTCGGGGTCGCCAACAATGGGAGAACGCCGCCGGAGTGGAGCGTTGGGGAGCTCCCGGGCGTCACGCGGCTGATAGGTCAGCAGACAACGACCGACGGGCCGAGCAGCGTGTTCTTCTCGTGCGACGAGAAGCAGACCGTGTTCGGTTCGGTTTACCAAGCCGCGAGCGCCGGCGAGCCCATTTCGGCGCCGGGATGGCGTCACGTGCTGACCATCGATAGCGCCAAGGAAATCCCGTTGACCGCGCCGGCGGTGTCGAACGAAGACGGCGTCGTACGCTGGACGTTCATCGTGCCGTCGCGTGTGGTCCGCGCCGCCATGTCCGCGACGCAGATCGGGCACCGGATGACGCCGCCGACCAATCGCTCGGCCTCGATCGGCGCCGGCGTCGACATCGACGATCGATCCGGGCCGCTCGTCAGGCGGTTCCTGCGCAGCTGTCTTGCCGAGCGGGCCAAATAGCGGCGGCCGGGCGCTCGGCTTCCGCATTGTGTTGGCCGAGGCCGGTCGGTATCCTAGCGGCAGCAACCAAACGATTGGTCAACTACTCGAAGCGGACGAAAAGGGCGTGACCATGGCGAAGCCGATCATCTCCGCCGACTCGCACATCACCGAGCCGCCGGGCACGTACGTCGACCGGATCGACGCGAAGTTCCGCGATCGCGCGCCGCACGTCGTCCGTGATCCCAAGCGCGGCGACCTGTTCGTCATCGAGGGCCTCCAGAAGCCGATTCCGATGGGCCTCGTGGCCGCGGCCGGCAAGCGCGCCGAGGAGCTGACCGTGTTCGGCGCCCGGTTCGAGGAGCTCCATCGGGGCGGCTGGGACCCGCGCGCGCGGCTCGCCGATCAGGACCGCGACGGCGTGGCCGCGGAGATCCTCTATCCGACCGTCGGCATGATGCTGTGCAACCATCCGGACTTCGACTTCAAGCACGCGTGCTTCGCGGCCTACAACGAGTGGATCGGCGAGTATGCGTCGGTGCATCCCGACCGCCTGCTCGGGATCGGGCAGACCGCGATGCGCTCGGTCGACGACGGCATCCGTGATCTCGAGCGGATCAAGGCGCTCGGGCTGCGCGGCGTCATGATGCCGGGCAACCCGGCGCTCGCCGACTATGACGATCCGATGTACGACCGGTTCTGGGAGGCCGCCGTCGACCTGAAGCTGCCGCTGTCGTTCCACATCCTCACGAGCAGCAGCGACACGTTCCAGACCCGAGGGCCCAAGCTCAACGCGTTCATGTCGATCATCCGCGGCTGCCAGGACATCATCGGCCTGTTCATCTTCGGCGGCGTCTTCGAGCGTCACCCGAAGCTCAAGCTCGTCTGCGTCGAGGCCGACGCGGGCTGGGTGCCCCACTTCATGTACCGCATGGACCACGCGTACGAGCGGCACCGCTACTGGCTCACCGGCAGCAAGATCACGCGGATGCCGAGCGAGTACTTCCGCGAGCACGTCTACACGACGTTCCAGGACGACTGGGTGGCGTTCCAGGTGAAGGATCTCTGCAACGTGCGCCGGCTCATGTGGGCGAACGACTTCCCGCACAGTGATTCCACGTGGCCGAACTCGCAGGACGTGCTGGCCAAGCAGGCCGCGCACCTGACCGAGGCGGAGCGCGACCTCGTGCTCCACGACAACGTGGCCGAGCTCTACGGGCTCGGTGCGGCGTAGACTCGGGCGTAGACCAGAGGAGGCGCGTCATGAAAGTCGGCATCGCCCTCAACATGCTCCAGAAGCCCGGGTTGTCGGACGCCGCCGTGTTCGCCGAGCACATGGCGCTCGGCGACCTCGCCGAGCCGCTCGGCTTCGACTCGCTCTTCGCCCTCGAGCACCACTTCACCGGCTACGCGATGTCGCCGTCGCCGACGCAGCTCCTGAGCTACTTCGCCGGGCGGACGAAGCGCATCACCCTGGGCACCGCCGTCATCGTGCTGCCCTGGCACGACCCGGTGCGCGTGGCCGAGGAGATCGCGCTGCTCGACGTCATCTCGGGCGGCCGCTGCCTGTTCGGCTTCGGCCGCGGCGCCGCGAGCGTCGAGTACGCGGGCTTCCGGATCCCGATGGAAGAGGCGCGCCCGCGGTTCGTCGAGGCGGCGCAGATCGTGGTCAAGGCGCTGACCCACGACGTGTTCGACTGGGACGGCGAGTTCTACAAGATCCCGACGACGTCGATCCGGCCGCGGCCGATCTCGCACCCCGAGCGCCGCTTCTATGCCTCGTCGGTCAGTCCCGAATCCGCCGAGATCATGGCCAAGCTCGGCTTCGGCGTGCTGATGGTGATGCAGAACGAGTGGCCTGCCGCCGCGGCGGACATCCAGCGCTATCGCGACATCGCGCAGAGCGTCGGCCACACGCCGCGCCCGCCGATCATCCTGACCAACATCTCGGTGGCGGAGAGCCGCGAGGAGGCGCACGAGCGCGCGGTGACCTATCTCAGCCGCAAGTTCGACTCGATCGACGCCCACTATCATTTCTCGGACGGACACCTGGCGAACGTGAAGGGCTACGAGTTCTACGGCAAGATGTCCAAGACCTACTCGAAGATGAAGGACGCCAGCTACCGCGAGAAGGCCGCGGAGTTCTACGTGAAGATCCAGATCGTCGGCACGCCGGACGAATGCCTGCAGCAGATCGCCGAGCTGCGCCGGCTGACGGCCGTCGATCACCTGGCGACCGAGTTTGGCTACGGCGCCATGCCCCACGAGCAGGCGGAGCTCAACATGCGGCTCTTCGCCGAGCGCGTGATGCCCGTCCTGCAGCGCGATCCGGCGTTCACCCGCCTGGAAGCTCCCGTCGGGGCCGGCGCGTCCTCGACGCCCGGTGTGTTCGTGCCCGCGTAGGCGGAGAGAGACATGACATACGACCTCGTGATCCGCGGCGGCACCGTCGTGGACGGCTCCGGGCTCCCGCGCTACCGCGCGGACGTCGGCATCCGCGGCGATCGCATCGCGCGCATCGGCACGATCCATACCCGTGGACGCGCGGAGATCGACGCGCGCCATCAGGTCGTCGCGCCCGGCTTCATCGACGGCCACACCCACATGGACGCGCAGGTCGCCTGGGATCCTCTCGGCACGTGCTCGTGCTGGCACGGCGTGACCAGCGTCGTCATGGGCAACTGTGGGTTCACCTTGGCGCCCTGCCGGCCCGACGAGAAGCACCTGGTCGTCCGTAACCTGGAGCGCGCCGAGGACATTCCGGCCGAGGCCATGCAGGCGGGGATCGACTGGACCTGGGAAACATACGCCCAATATCTCGACGCCGTCGCCCGCTGGCCGAAGGGGATCAACTACGCCGGCTACGTCGGCCACTCGGCGCTGCGTACCTATGCGATGGGCGAGCGCGCGTTCTCCGAGCCCGCCACCGCCGAGGACCTGGCCGCCATGAAGCGCGAGCTGGCCGACGCGCTGGCCGCGGGGGCGATGGGGTTCACGACCTCGCGCACGCGCAATCACGAGACGGCCGACCGGCGGCCGGTTGCCAGTCGCGTCGCCGAGTGGAGCGAGGTGCGCGAGCTCGTGCAGGTGATGGGCGATCTCGGCGCCGGCATCTTCGAGATCGCCGGTGAGGACACCGGCCGCGATCTCGACCGCCAGCGCGACTACCTGACGCGACTGCGCGACCTGGCGGTGGAGAGCGGCGTGCCGGTCACGTGGGGCATGTTCAGCTCGCGTTTCATGCCGGACGCCTGGCGGGCGTATTTCGCGACGCTCGACGAGACCGCGCGCGCCGGTGGCCGCATGTTCGCGCAGGTGCACAGCCGCGCCCTCTCGGTCGTGTTCTCGTTCGAGACGCGATTGCCCTTCGATCGCCTGCCCGAGTGGCGCGAGGTGCGCCGGCGCCCACTCGACGAGCAGCGCGCGCTCCTGCGTGACGCCGCCGTGCGCCGCCGGCTGGTCAAGGCGGCGGCCGAGGCCGAGTGGGGCCGCGCCGTCGGTGCCGATGCCCGCAAGCCCGACTACGAGTGGATGATGCTCATGGAAGATCCGTGCGGGCCGCACCGGTCCCTCGCCGAGATCGGGCGCGAGCGCGGCGTCGATCCGGTCGAGGCGCTGATCCAGGTGGCCCTGGAGCGCGATCTCAAGGCCTTCTTCGTCCAGCCGCTGTTCAACGAGAACCTCGACCACGTGCTGGAGATGATGAGGCACAGGCACTCGGTGGTGACGTTCTCCGACTCGGGCGCGCACGTCTCGCAGATCATGGACTCGTCGCTGCAGACCCAGGTGCTTGCCTACTGGGTGCGCCGACGCCAGGCGATCTCGCTCGAGGAAGGCGTGCGGATGCTGTCGTTCGAGCCGGCGTCGGCGTGGGGCCTTCACGAGCGCGGGCTGTTGCGCGAGGGGCTGGCCGCCGACGTCATCGTGTTCGACCCGGACCGCGTGGCGCCCGACATGCCCGAGGTGGTGAACGATCTGCCCGCGGGCGCGCGGCGGCTGCGCCAGAAGGCCGTCGGCTTCGCCGCGTCGATCGTGAACGGCCAGGTGGTGCTGCGCGACGGGGAGCACACCGGCGCGCATCCTGGTCGTGTTCTGCGTGGGCCCCTCGCCGCAGAGAGGTAGGACTTTCGGCCAACGCCATTGACGGCCGAGGTTGGTCGGCGGTAGCTCTAGTTCTGGGTGTCCAGCCAGCCCCAGTCCGAGGCGCTCCTCGCGGCCGCTCGTGACGGCGTGATCGTCGTCGACGACTCGCGGACGTTCGTTGACGTCAATCCTGCCGCGTGCCGACTGCTTGGGGCATCGGCGTCCGAGCTGATCGGCCGCCGCTTCGACGAGTTCCTCGAGCAGGGCACGGAGCTCGAGACCGCCTGGAAGATCTTTCTCCGCTCCGGCGAGCAGGCCGGAGAGCTGCGCGTGATTCGCCCGGACGGCGCGGTAAGGCACATCGAGTACAGCGCGACCGCGCGGTTCGTCGCCGGTCGTCACCTCGCGATCCTACGTGATATCGCCGGACGCAAGCTCGCCGAAGCGGAGCGGGCCGAGCTCCAGCGCCGCGAGGAGCTGCGCTTGCGCGAGACGGAGACGCTACTGGCCGTGAGTCGCGCGTTGAGCTCGACGCGGGACCCGACGGAGACGATGCGGCGCGTGGCGCGAGAGATCACTCGGGCGCTCGGCGCCGACATGGTGGGCGCCTACCTCGCCGACGCGGCGCACGACAGCCTGTGGCCGACGGCTGGGTATCACGTGCCCCACGCGCTGCTCGACGCATTCCGGCGGATTCCGATTCCGATCAAGGGCCACGCGGCCATCGAAGAGGCGTGGCTTCACCGGCGCGCGGTGTGGACCGACGACATGCCCGGCGATCCGCGCGTCGATCGCGAGCTGCTGCGACACTTTCCCCACCAGTCCGATCTGTTCGCACCGATTCGCATCAAGGACCGACCGGTCGGCGGCTTCTTCGTGATCTGGTGGACGGCGCGGCGGTCCGTCACGGAGTGGGAGATCAGCCTGGTCCAGGGCATCAGCGACCTCGCGGGGATGTTCCTCGAGAACGCCCAGCTCTATCGCGAGACGGCCGAGGCCAGTCGCGCCAAGGACGAATTTCTCGCCACGCTGTCTCACGAGCTACGCAATCCTCTCGGCGCGATCGTCAACGCCGTCACCGCGCTGGACCACGACGCCATCGATGGGGAGCAGGCGGTGCGGCTTCGGCAGATCATCCATCGCCAGACTCACCACCTGACGCACCTGGTCGACGACCTTCTGGACGTCGCGCGAGCGACCGCCGGGAAGATCGCGCTCTCCCGCGAGCCCGTCGATCTTGGGGACGTCGCCACCGGCTGCATCCGCTCGCTGCGGGAGAGCGGTCGAGCCCATGACCGCCGTGTGACCGTCCGGGTGGAGTCGGTGATCGTGAATGCCGACCCGACTCGGCTGGCGCAGATCATCACGAACCTGCTCGACAACGCTGTCAAGTTCACGCCCCGCGATGGCTCGGTGAACGTCGATGTCGCGCGAGAAGGGCAAGAGGGCGTGATTCGGGTGAGCGACAGCGGGATCGGTATCGACCCCGCGATGCTGCCCCGGGTGTTCGATCTGTTCGCCCAGGCCGAGCAGCCGCTCGATCGGTCCGTCGGTGGACTCGGCATCGGCCTGGCGCTCAGCCGGCGCCTGGTCGAGATGCACGGCGGCATGATCACCGCCGCCAGCGATGGTCGCGGGCGCGGCGCGCAATTCACGGTGCGGCTCCCGGTCGAAGAGGCACACACGCGGCCCCCGGCGCAAACCGTGCCCTCTCCGAACCGCGCCCGAACCGTGCTCGTCATCGAGGACAACGACGACGCCCGCGAGTCGTTGCGGCTCTTGCTGGAGTCGCTCGGGCATCGCGTGCTCCAGGCGGCCGACGGCCATCAAGGCGTCGCGCTCGCGCTGGAGCATCGCCCCGAAGTGCTCCTGATCGATCTGGGACTACCCGGGTTGGACGGGTACGAGGTCGCGCGAATCGTCCGTGCGGACCCGGCCGGCAGCTCGGCCCTGCTCATCGCTGTGACCGGCTACGGTCAGGTCGAGGATCGGCGACGCACGATGGAGGTGGGGTTCGATGCTCACCTCGTGAAGCCGGTGTCGCAGAACCTGCTCTCGTCCCTCATCACCGAAGCCTGATCCGGCGATGCCGGTGCGTCAGCGGCGCGGGCGAGCCGAGCGAGCTTTCGGCGCCGGCGCCGCGAGGCCGGCCAGGGCCAGATTCGTGAGCTGGGCGGCGACCTCGCGCACGCCGAGCCGCCCGCGCGGGTCGTACCACTTGTAGAGCCAGTTCAGCATCCCGAGCAGACCGTAGGAGACGACCGGCACGTCGAGGTCGGCGCGAAACTCGCCCGACTTCACGCCCTCGCGCAGGATCTGCTGCCAGCACCGCTCGTAGTGCTTGGGCGAGAGCTTGAACTGCTCGCGGAACCGGCGCTTCATCTCCTCCCGCTCGTGGAGGTACACGAACAGGTGGGGATAATGGCGATCGAAGGCCTCGAGGTGAGCGAGGATGGCGTGGCGAAGCTTTTCCGACGCCGGCAGCTCGCTGGCGACGATCTCGCTCATCCGCTCGTAGATGCGGGCGATGGGCTCCTTGACGATCAGGTAGAGCAGGTCTTCCTTGCTCTTGACGTGATGGTAGAGGCTCCCCTTCAGGATCCCGACGGCGTCGGCGATGTCCTGCACGGTGGCGGCGTGATAGCCCTTCGTCTGGAACACCTTGGCCGCGGCCGCGATGATGTCCTCGAGAGTCGCCATGCGGCGCCCATTCTAGCGCGAGCCGGCGGCCAGGCGATTTGGTGCTAAGCTCTCGGCAGCAACGACCAGGAGGATCGCGCCGATGACGACCGACGTGTACGCGGGCAAGGATCTCGGCACGCTCGAGCTGACCGTGACCGACGAGATGGTCCAGCACTACATCAAGGGGCTCGACGAGCCCAATCCCTGGTACACGGCCGCGTCGCCGTTCGGCGGACCGGTCGCCCCGGCGATCGTCTTCCAGCAGGCGGATAGCGAGTTCAAGGGCTGGTATCTCGACAATCTGTTCGGCAACCTCTGGCGGCGCCAGGAGTGGGAGATCTACGCGCCGACGCACGTCGGACAGGTGCTCCGCTGCAGCGCGCGCGTGGCCGAGCGCTATCGGCGGCGCGATCGCGACGTGGTCGCGCAGGAGATGTGGGTGCGAGATGAGGCGGGCACCCTGATCGCGCGCAGCGTTCATCACCAGAGCTTCCTGGCCGAGCAGACCGCCGGCGAGGTCGCGCTGCGCGACCCGGCGAGCAAGGAAGGCGCGCAGCGCGCGGCTGAGCCGTCCGGCGAGCCGCTGTCGGTCGAGCTGCACAAGCGGTTCACCGAGGCGATGTGCAACGAGTTCTTTTTCCGCAGCCGCAACTATCACAACGACAAGGCCGCGTCGAAAGAGCTCGGCTTCGGTGACACCGTGATCGGCGGCCGCATGACGCTCTCGTGCGTCACCGAGCTCCTGACGCGGCACTTCGGCCGCGGCTTCTACCAGGGCGGCCGCCTGGACGTGAAGTTCACCAACGTCCTGTGGCCGAACGAGCCCTTTGCGACTCGCGGCATCATCACGGGCCGCCGCGCGGAGGGAAGCCACACGCGCGCGGACGTCACGGTCTACTGCGAGAAGGCCGACGGGACGAAGATCATCGTGGCCGAGGCCAGCGCGCTCGAAGGGTACTGAGCGACTACTTCGTCCCTTCGGGATCGACCTCGGCGGCGTAGCACACCGGGGAGGCGAGCGCGCTGGGCTCGCCTGCGACGGACTCGCCGAGAAAGACCAGCCCTTCCGGATCACGCCGGTACGTGCCGCGCTCGGTCACGACCCAGTCCATCGGAATGTCCCAGGTCTGAGGGTGGATGGTCTGCATCCGGGCTAGCTCGTAGCTCACGCCGATGATGACCGGTTTGTTCGGCAGGCTCGCCAGGGTTCGGTCGAAGAAGCCGCCGCCGTAGCCGAGGCGATAGCCGGCTTCGTCCCATCCGAGCATCGGCAGCAACATGGCGGTGGGAACGACCAGCTCGGAGCCCACCGGGTACGGAATGCCGAGCGGGCCCGAGCCAAGGACCACGCCCGGATGCCATTCGCGGAAGACGAGCGGCTGCCGCGGGGCGACAACGACGGGCAGAGCAGTCACCGCGCCCGCGTCCCGCAGCTTCTGAGCGAGGCGTCGCGCGTCGTATTCGCCGCGGATCGGCCAGCAAAAGACCACCTTCGCCGCGACGAGTCCCGGAAACGAGCGCCGGAGATGCGCGTCGATGCGGTGGCGGAACAGCGCGAGCGCCGCCGGGTCGAGCTTCTCGCGCGCCGAGACGAGTCGGTCGCGCTCGGCCTTTCTCCAGCGTTTGAGCTCGTCGGCGTCCACGATCTGCTCCCTCCGTCCGCTTCCAGCATACGGCCGAGATGCCGGCCGAGGAAGTCGACCGTCGAACGGACTGGTCAGCATGAGGGAAAGACCTACTGTTCCCATTAGGTTTACTGCGGCCGGTCCTTCGGGCACGCTGGAATTGATGGCGATGGTGGCCTGCGAAACGTGCGGTCTCGTGCAGCGCCTGCCACCGCTGGCGCCCGGCGTGGCGGCTGAATGCGCGCGATGCCGCGCGCGCCTCGCTCGCGGTGATGACGGCGGGAGCAGCCTGGCGCGGACCGCGGCGTTCTCGCTGGCCGCGCTGATGTTCTATCTGCCCGCGAATCTGTATCCGATCTTGCGGCTCGAGTGGTACGGCGCCCACTCCGAGAACACCGCGTGGGACGGCGCGATCGAGCTGTTCCGCCAGGGGCAGCCGGTGATCGGTGTGATCGTGTTCCTGGCCAGTATCGTCGTCCCGTTCCTGAAGCTGCTCACGCTGTTCTATCTGGTCGCCACGGTGAAGCTCCGGTCGGCGGCCTGGCGGCGCCAGCGGACGTGGATCTTCCGCGGGCTCGAGCTGATCGGGCCCTGGGCGATGCTGGACGTGTTCGTGATGGCCGTGCTCGTGGCCCTCGTGAAGCTCGGCGAGCTGGCGACCGTGCTGCCCGGCCGCGGACTCTTCTCGTTCACGGCGGTCGTGGTGCTGACGATGCTCGCGTCGACCAGCTTCGATCGCCGGCTGATCTGGGAAAGCCGCGAAGACCCGCGATGACCGAGGAGACGCACGATGCCGCGACGCCCGACACGCTTCCCGTCGCGCGGGTTCGCCGCCGCCGTCCGTGGATCGTGTACGTCGTGTGGCTCGTGCCGTTGATGGCGGCAGTGGCGGCGGGCTTCCTGATGTACCGATGGATGCACGACCAAGGCCCGACCATCACGATCATGTTCCGCGACGGGACCGGCCTCAAGCCGGGCCAGACCGAGATCCGCTATCGCGGGGTGGCCGTCGGCGAGGTCTCGACCGTGGAGCTGGGCCCTGACCTCACCAACGTGACGGTCTCCGCGCGCGTGCGGCGCGCCACCGCCGACATCGCGCGCGCGGGATCGATCTTCTGGGTCGTGCGCCCTGAGGTCGGCATCGAGACCGTGCGCGGGCTCGCGACTGTCATCACGGGTCCGTACATCGAGGTGTTTCCTGGCTCCGGCGAGCCGAAGACTGAGTTCATCGGCGTCGAGGGGCCTTCGCCGGCGCTGGGCCGCCGGGGTCTTCACCTGATCCTCGCGACAGGTCAGCTTGCGTCGATCCGGCCGCGCGCGGCCGTCCACTACCGCGGCATCGTGGTCGGCATGGTGAGCTCGACCGCGCTCAGCCGCGACTCGACCGCGGCGCAGGTGCACGTGTTGATCGACCCGCGGTACGCGCGGCTGGTGCGCCTCGGGTCGCGCTTCTGGAGCGCGAGCGGCGTGGATATCAGCATGAGCCTCTTCAAAGGCCTCGAGATCAACGTCGACTCGCTCCGCTCGCTCGTCGCCGGCGGCATCGCCTTTGCCACGCCGGACGGGGAGAGCCCGGCGGCGAAGGACAGCAGCATCTTCGTCCTGCACGACAAGCCAGAAAAGGAATGGCTCGCGTGGATGCCGAAGATTTCCCTTCCGGCAGGGGACTGACGCGCGAGAGCAGCTCGCGCCGATTCCCCTGCAGAGACTTCTGTCGTGGTACGATCGGCGCGCGTTACAAAGCGTTCGCGCCGAGAGAGGAGAGCCGACACCATGCCACAAAAGACCGCATTGGAGGACGTGAAGGTTCTTGATCTGACCCAGTTCGAAGCCGGCACATCGTGCACGGAGGCGCTGGCGTGGCTGGGGGCGGACGTCATCAAGGTGGAGAATCCCAAGGGCGGCGACCAGGGCCGCGGTGCGTCCACCGACAAGCCGGGGGTGGATTCGCACTACTTCATGCTGCTCAACGCCAACAAGCGCAGCGTCACCCTGAACCTGAGCACGCCGCGCGGCCGCGAGATCTTCACGGATTTGCTCAAGAAGGCCGACGTCATGATCGAGAACTTCGCGCCCGGCGCGATCGAGCGGCTGGGCTTCGGCTACGACGTCGTCCAGAAGATCAATCCGCGGATCATCTACGCGCAGGTCAAGGGCTTCGGTGAGGGCCCCTACGAGAACTACGTGAGCTTCGACATGATCGCCCAGTCGGTCGGCGGCGCGCTCAGCCTCACGGGCACCACGGAGACCGAGCCGCTCAAGCCCGGACCCACGATCGGCGACACCGGGACCGGCCTGCACTGCGCCATCGGCATCCTCGCCGCGCTGCACCAGCGCGAGCGGACCGGCCGCGGCCAGCACATCAAGGTGGCCATGCAGGACGCCGTGATCAACTTCAGCCGGATCGCGTTCGCGCGCCAGTCCGCCAGCGGCAAGGCGGCGGTGCGCTCGGGCAACCGCAGCGCGCTCGGCACGACGGCGCCCAGCGGGCTCTACAAGTGCAAGGGCGGTGGGCTCAACGACTACTGCTTCATCTATACGACCCGCGCCGGCAACCGGCACTGGGACCGGCTGCTGAAGGCCATCGGCCGGGCCGAGCTGATCGGCGACGAGCGCTTCAACACGCCGGAGAACCGCTGGAAGCACCACGACGAGGTGGACCGCATCCTGAACGAGTTCACCCAGAGCCGCACGAAGGCCGAGGTCATGCAGATCCTCGGCGACGCCGGCGTCCCGGCCGGGGCCGTCTACGACACGATGGAGATCACGCAGGATCCCGCGCTGCAGAAGCGCGAGATGATCGTCACCGTCGACCACCCCAAGCGCGGCAAGTTCACGCTGCCCGGATGGCCGGTGAAGATGTCCGACTCTCACGTCACGGTCGACCGCGCGCCGCTCCTCGGGGAGCACAACGCGTCGATCTACAGCGAGTGGCTCGGCTTGACCGGGAAGGATCTCGAGGAGCTGAAGGCCAAAGACGTCGTCTAGCGCCCTGACAGCGCTCCCGCGCCGCGCGCGCCCACGGCGTTGCGCGGCGCGGGACGCCGTCGTCTCGTCGCTCTCTCAGGAACCTCTCCGTTTTCTCCCGCTCGCCGTGCACGAAGGCGAGCCCCTATCCAGGTATTTACCCAATAGAAGATGGTGTCGCGGCTAGTAACGTAGGTTCAGTCGGTCGCCCGTTGTTGGGCTCCCCGCAGTGGATTTCCCGCAGAAGGTCGCCGCGGCTCGGCGATCGCCGTGAGGAAGCAATGGCCAAAGTGATCGGCATCGATCTCGGAACCAGGGGCGCGATGCCGCTCGACGTCATGCCGCTCTCGCTCGGCGTCGAGACCCTCGGCAGCGCGCTGACCGTGTTGATCCCGCGCGACACCACGATCCCCACGCGGAAGAGCGAGACCTTCAGCACCGCCGCCGACAACCAGACCGCGGTCGACATCCACGTGCTGCAAGGCGAGCGGCCCCTGGCGCGGGACAACCGCACGCTCGGCCGCTTCCACCTCGAGGGCATTCCGCCGGCGCCGCGCGGCCTGCCGCAGATCGAGGTCACGTTCGACATCGATGTCAACGGCATCCTGAACGTCTCGGCGCAGGACAAGGCGTCGGGCCGCGAGCAGACGATCACGATCACTGCGTCGTCGGGGCTCAGCAAGCAGGAAGTCGAGCGGATGGTGAGTGAGGCGCGGGCCCACGCGAGCGATGACGCGCGCCGGCGCGAGGAGATCGAGCTGCGTAACCACACCGACGCGCTCCTCTACTCGACGGAGCGCTCGCTCGCCGAGCACGGCGCAAAGCTGTCCGAGGCCGAGCGCGCCACGATCGAGGAGGCGCTCGGTGAAGCGCGTGAAGCGGTCAAGGGCGACGATATCGAGCGTATTCGGCGCGCCCAGGAGAGCTTGAAGCGCGCCACTCAAACGCTCGCGGAGGCGATGTACCGCGAACGTCGCGGCGGCCCGCCCAACGGCCCGGGGAGGCCCGTCGCACCACCGGACGTCGAGGTCGTGGACGCGGAATTCCGGCACATCGACGACTAGAAAACAGTGAAGGTCGAGCTACGCGATGAAGAACCAGTGGGAGGTCTGAGATGAATTGCTGCCGGGCACCACGCTGGCGGCGCTCGTTCTGCTGTTCGGCGCCTACGCGATCGTCGAAGGTGTTTTCAGCCTCATCGCGGCCGTGCGCGGCCGCACGGACGAGCCCCGGTGGCTGCTTGCGCTCCAGGCCATCGTGAGCATCGCCGCTGGATTCGTCGCGTTCCTCTGGCCGGGGCTGACGGCCCTGGTGCTCCTGTACGTGATCGCGGCGTGGGCCCTCGTCATCGGCGTGCTGCAGATCGTGGCGGCCGTGCGCTTGCACAGCCGGATCCGCGGTGAAGGGTGGGTTGTCCTCAGCGGGATCCTATCCCTGATCTTCGGCGTCTTGATGATGTGGGCGCCGGGCGCGGGCGCCCTCGCGCTGGTTCTGTGGATCGGCTCGTACACGATCGTCTTCCGCGCCCTGCTGATCGTCCTGGCGTTTCGACTGCGCGGCGGGCGGCTTCAGGCCGAGGAGCGTCTGTCGCGCGCCGCGTAGCGCACGCCGGCTGACTCGTCCACACCCGTACTCCCTCGGAGTATCATCGCGTCGAGGTGTTTACGCGATGAGGATCACGAGCGTGATCCAG
>Ga0209382_10003049_pt1 | contig 23573 bp, 25 predicted proteins | sample SoiMetdeltSBSDD5_FD_187599 | JGI IMG/M metagenome (GOLD analysis project Ga0209382, IMG submission 187599) | Bulk soil microbial communities from a Populus tree surrounding site in Tennessee, USA - Soil MetaG P. deltoides SBSDD5 (SPAdes) (version 2) | ecosystem: Environmental > Terrestrial >...
GCAATGAAAACCCCTTAAGGACGACACCCTTTTACGTCGGCTTCGTCCTATACGCTTCGACTGCCTTTGGTTGGGTCTTCGTGATGAAGCACCTTAAACTCGCCACTATTGCAGTGGTGTATTCCGTATCGATGGTACTGCTGTTGACGGCCATCGGTGTCGTGTTCTTCCGAGAATCTCTCAGCCACTATGAAATTGCTGGATTGGTCATGGCCATCGCCTCGCTGATTCTATTAGTCCGGTTCGCTTAAGCGTCGCGCGTCGGGACTCGCGTTCCATCAGCTTGCCATCAGCTTTGAGCGTGACTTCTCTGGGTTTGGTGGAAGAGAATTTAACCACGCCAACATCATGAATGACTCGATCACCCAAAGGCCCAGGCGGGAGGCAGGCCACGTGGTTTTTTCACAGCGTGCGCCGATTGGCTATGCGACTGAGGTTCCGAAGAACCTGGTTCAAAATCCACCGGAATGGGCTCGATCGCTGTTAGAGCGCGGAACGACCGTGTTAGAACTCGTCGAGGCGGTTGGTGATGCCGCACGCGCCGGTTACAGCCGCGCTCAACTGCGACGTGTGCTGAATGTTGTCGAACAACTTGCGCTCGTGGACGATGTGCGCCAGGCAATTGATACTAAACTCGGTCCAAATTTCATTCCCTGGTTGATTACGGTCGCGTTGCCGCAGCGTCCCGCTGTTTATGTTCCCGCAATCATCGTTTACGACAATCCCAACGCCGTTTGGCCTGCGGCCTGGTTGAGTCCTTGGCAAGACGAAACGGTCTGGCCAGTGGGCGCCTTACAGCAAGCGCAACTCGATCAAGACATCTCGGCTGTTTGGGAAGACAACATCCGGCCGTTCGTCGAGTTGTTTTTATTTGACGGCCCCGATCTTCAGGGCGGTCTCGCACGAATTGCTCGCGTGCACACCCTGACCGTACAGCTTAAGCTTCAACTCGACCCTCCGACCTTAGACAACCAGTCTCGCAGCTTGCTCGCACTAGCGCGCACCATCGCGGGCCGCCGCTTTAGCGCTTCCCAAACGCTCGATGGCACAGTGACGTCCACGTTTTCGGAGTGGTTCTCTCAGTCGGGCGTCAGCCAATTCGGGACGGCATCACTCACCGAGGCGCCACGTTTTTCTTGGGATGGTTACGCAAGTTGGATGAAATCCGGCGGGAGTTTTCCGCCGCCACCCAAGACTGCTGCCTTGCGAACTCATCTTGTGGTGCGAATTGACGATATCGCTTTCGGTACAACCACCTTCTCGGTGGATATAGACGTCATATTGAAACGTGTGGGCGGGGCTAAACCTATTGTGTGGGTAGAAGCCAGTGCAGTCGACAACCTTACACAGCCTTGGGCTGGTGACGCTACGAATCCCCGCTGGAACGCATACATCAATACATTGATTTTGGAGCTTGGCACTGCTTTCGCTGACAGCATTGGCTTGCTTGCTGGCGCAGCCCCGGGTTCCATTCGAATTTTCCCTGGCCGCTCCACGGCCGTACCGCATCCGCCCGCCACTCATTGGGGTCTGATCGAAATCGGTCGAACTGATGACGATGCTACGATTGTGCTATTCCCATAAGGCGCCTAACTAGAATCCGTACATCACCTGGATTCAGTCAAGAACTCTTCGGCTGCGCGCAGAACGGAAATCTAAGGAAGCAAACGTGCTGCGTTTGTCCTTGCCTTCAGAGGTATTTCAATGACAGATCTGAGCTCCGAACACGTCGGTCAGCCGAACCGCTCTTCCGCGAGCAGGATCGGGCTTTTCGCGGCCATGGCTATCGGGATCGGTGGAATGATAGGCGCTGGAATTTTTTCGATTCTCGGCGTTGTCGCGGAAGCTGCAGGAACAGCCATGTGGCTATCCTTCGTCATTGGAGGTGTAGTCGCCCTCCTTTCAACTTACTCGTACGCGAAGCTTGGCGCACGATATCCCTCGGCGGGGGGAGCAGTCCAGTTTCTGGTAAGTGGCTTTGGAGACGGTGTCCTCAGCGGTGGCATCAACTTATACATGTGGATCGGATATGTCATCGCACTGGCGCTTTACGCACAAGGGTTCACGGGCTATGCGTTGACGTTTCTGCCGCCACACTTGCCGCTTTGGATATCAAAAGCCATTAGCGTCGGCATCGTTTTAGTGTTCACAGGGGTTAATGCGATAGGCGCCAGAGTAGTAGGCGGATCGGAAACCTTCATCGTTATCGTGAAATTGCTCATTCTCGGTTTGTTCTCGGTGGCGGGCCTATATTTCATTCATCCTTCATACCTGACGCCCGCGCTGTGGCCGTCCGCTCGCGAAATTCTCTTTGGCGCAGGCGTTTTGTTCATCGGTTACGAAGGCTTCGGATTGATTGCAAACGCGGCACAAGACATGGATGATCCGCGAAAATTACTCCCCAAGGCCCTTTACCTAAGCGTCACAGTAGTGATCCTCATTTACGTAGGAGTATCTCTGGCTGTTGTAGGCAATCTTGATGTTCGAGCAATCCTTGCCGCGAAAGACTATGCCTTGGCAGAAGCAGCGAAACCCTTCCTTGGAAACTTCGGTTTCAAACTCATTGCTATAGGTGCTCTGTTTTCGACGGCTTCAGCAATTAATGCCACTCTTTTCGGAGCAGCCAATGTCAGCTACATGATTGCCCGAGATGGTGAATTGCCACGTACGTTTTCGTGGAAGTTAAGACGAAACGCCACCGGCGGACTCTTCATAACCGCCGGACTTGTTGTTCTGTTCATTACGTTTTTCGATATCTCGCGCATCGCGATGATGGGTAGCGGGGCATTTCTCTTGGTCTACGCTTGCGTACACGCGGCTCATTTGAGAGTGACTGCAGAAACGGGAGCAAACAAATCCGTCGTTGTGCTTGCTATGGTTGCATGTCTCGCAATGCTCGGGATTCTGTCGGTGTATATCTACGAGAACTCTCGGTCTGCTCTGATTACCATGATTGCGCTGCTTCCCACTTGTCTGGCCGCTGAGTGGTTCTACCGGAAAGCGACCGGCAGAACTATCCAATTGCGAAAAAGTCTGAAGGGGTCCGACAAGGCGGCGTAACGAGTGGGACCGTTCCGCAGACTCCCCAGGCGCGCGCCGGCAGGAGGAAAGGTACCTCTTCTGCGGACGGGGACAGTCGACGCTTTAACTCGTTTCGCAACCGCCGTAAGGTGTCGGTGTCGAGACTCGCCGCGTACGCTCCAGCGGGCCCTTGCCCGAGAAGAAATGGACGCCAGTAGTCTTCGAATGAATCGAATTGCATTTCTATATCCAGCGGCCGTTCGTAGATATTTGTTAGTCCGACCTTCTTCCATAGATGGGTTAGTTCGCCTGCGCGGCACAGCGGCATGTGACATTCGTCCAGTTTTCTGGCCCGGTCATCGATGCTCGCCGCCGCGTCCCAAAAGGTTCGTAGCATGCGCATCTCACCGCCATAGTCCCAAACTGCCGCAGCGATCAAGCCTCCAGGTTTGGTGACGCGGCGTGCCTCCTGTAGCGCGGTTAGCGGATCGGGGATGAAGTTGAAAACAAGCAAGGAAAGGCTGCTGGCGAATGTCGCGTCGGCAAAACGCAAATGTTGAGCGTCGCCGATCTCGAAGTGAATTCGATCAGGAAAGAGATTCACGCTGCTTGCGTATGCGACGTATTCTTGCGATGGATCGATACCTACCACGCGAGTCTTCGCTGTCCGGTGGGCGAGTACGAAGGCCAACGACCCTGTACCTGAGCCAATATCGAGAAGTTGTCCTTCATCCGGAAGATTGATGCAATCTTTGAGCCGGGCAGCGATAGAACGGCTCCAGCGACCCATGAATCGCTCGTAGGCTTCTGCGTTGGCGAACATGCGTAACCTTTCTTATTGTTGTCACTGTGGTATCCGCTTCCTGGGCTTCAACATTAGCAGGATAGCTTCCTCGACCTTGGACCACGCTATAGATCCTGGTGCAATCAGTTCGAAATGTGACGCGTTCTCTACAATTGTGAGCTCGATGTCATCCCCCTTGTTTCTTGCGTCCTCTCCATACTTCTTGACCACCTCCGGCGGCACGGTCTTATCTTGCGCCCCGACAATCAATACCTGCTTAACTCCGAGCGGCAATAGATTTGACGGAGAACCGTCTCGATATCTCTCCGGCACTTCAGATGGTGAGCCTCCCATCAGGTTTGTAATTACGGCGTCCCCACAAACCCGGCTCTCGAGCGGTAGAAAATTTGCCAGGTCTCCCGGTCCTGCAAGGTTAACAACACCCGTGACGCGAAGTGGGTTCGTTGAAAAGAGGGGACTCTTTGGGGAAAGCCGATGGCGAGCGGCTGCCCAAGTCCCCAATTGCCCACCCGCAGAATGCCCAACGACGACTATGCGAGTCAGATCCAGCGGGTATGACTTGGCCAGCACCCGCAAGTAATCGACCGCATTAGCGACATCATCAAATGTGCCCGGCCATCCACCCCCAGGGTTATCAATTTGGCGATATTCGATATTCCACGTTGCGATGCCCAGGTTCGTCAGGGCCGAAGAAAGTGCGCTCATGTTCTCGAGGTCCGCAGTGAGATCGCCATGTTTAGACTTCCAACACCCTCCGTGAATGACAACGGCAACTGGGTGCCGTTGTGAAGTCTTTTGCAGTCGCAGATCGCCAAATTGAAATGGACCACTACCGTATTGGACGCGATGGTCCGCGGGAGACGAGGGAAGCGCGTTTACCTGTTGCGGTCCGAGAAATTGAGCTTCCGAGATGGAAGGAGTTACGCCAAGTGCAATCAGTGCGGGCAACAGTCTTAACTTTGTCTTTTCCATATTTTCCCCCTTTCTTCAGGCATGCAGTCGCTCAGACAAGCGTTGATATATATGTGATAACACAGTGTGTTGAAACACATATATATCGTAAAAAAATAACTATTCTTCACTTCCATAAATCCTCTCGCAGAGTTCACTAACTTTTTTCCATTCGGCGCCTGAGAGCTTAGGAGCCATCTTTGCGCGATATTCCTGGATTGCCGGCTCTATCTTTTCCATCAGCGCTACTCCCTTGGCCGTGATCTGCGTTACGGACAGTCGGCGGTCAGTATTATCGCGAACTCGCTTGACCAAACCTCGGCGCTCCAGCCGGTCGATCAGTCTCGTGACATCGGGTGCTCTATTCACCATCCGTTGTCCGATTTCACCCCGTGGATGTCCTTCCGGCTGACCGTGCAGGATTCGTAATACATTGAACCCGCTGGAGGTCAGGCCGAAGCGTCCGTAAAGCGCATCAGCCTGTTCGTTCAGTGCTGCACCCGTGACGAGGAGGTTCAGGATACCTTCGATCACGGGGTCTTTAAGCGATCGCTGCTTCAGACGCCTCTCCAGAACAACACCCATGAGTTAAGCGTAGCAAAGCAGAATATGTGTTACAACACATTTATGTTAAACACATAATTAGCCAACCGGGCGGCGCGGCTGATCATTTCAGTGCAAGGTAGCACGACCGGCGGCTCAGCCATTAGCGATCACCAATCCGCAACTTCCACTATCCTTATAAATTTTCCCTTCGATAGCGTTGGCATTTTGGAACAACTGTCTGACGTGCTATCCGAATTCCGACGCTATCGATAGGGAAAATTTATAAGGATAGTGGAAGTTGCGGATTGGTGATCGCTAATGGCTGAGCCGCTTGGAAGGAGCCGGCTACGCTTCCAGCGGATCACGATGGTGGTGCGAGGTCTTGGATCCAAGATCCCCGCGGCGTCGGGCATGATCTGCCGAGCTTCTTACCTATCCAAAACGGACCAGCAATAAATAAATCACGATTTGGAAAAGGAAAGCCACGACTACCATGCGTTTAACCGACACCATCGGCCTCCGCTCGCTTTTCTCATAAAGGAAAGTTATCAAAGGCAGTTGTTCCGATGTGTGCAATTCTGCACACCCCTTCAGGGTAACCCCGTGAGAGCCTTGTCACTGTCGCTGGCCGGCGAAACTCGATCGTGATTGGGAGACCCAGTGTACGTAATCAGATCTATCTTCGAAGTCGCACTCCTCCTCGCATGGTTTCCAGCAGGCATATTTGCGCAGCTTCAAACTCCGGACCTTGATTTCTTCCTCCGTAAACAAGTGGGTGTGACACCGCTTGAGCTGAGCAATCTTGAGAAAGGACAAACTATAGTCAAGCTCCCCAAGACGTCCGACACGAGAGAAGTGGCCGTCTTCGCCGTTGTCCGATTGGATGTCCCTCCCGAATTCTTCGTTGACAGCGTCCGTGACATCGTCACGTTCAAGACGGGCGACAATGTGATGAAGACCGGAAAGTTCAGCAACCCTCCGCGTCTCGAGGATCTGTCGGGTTTAACTTTGGAACCTGCTGACATTGAGGGGTTGAGAAGATGTCGTGTGAACAATTGCGACATGAAATTGCCCGCGCGGACGATCGAGCGCTTTCGAAAGGAAGTGAACTGGTCGGCGCCAAATTATCGCGAACGCGCGTCCGAACTCTTTCGTCTCGTACTGCTCGAAAATGTTCAAAACTATTTGAAGGCGGGAAACGCGGCATTGGGAGAATACAACGATAAGGCCTACGTCCTGCGGATCGCAGATGAATTCGCGACCCTTCTTCAACCGGCGCCCTATATGTACGCCTATTCGGCCGAATTCGAGAAACACCTGAAGGGTTTCCCTCATGCCAACGACGTCGGCGCCGAAGATTTCATCTACTGGTCGAAGGAAAAGTTCGGCATGAAGCCTGTGGTAAGCGTGACACACGTCTCAATCTACAAGCGGAACACTCCGAGCGGGCTGCATGTACTGATCGCCTCAAAAGGTATTTATGCTACCCACTACTTCGAAGTCTCTCTCGGAATGACGGGATTCGTTCAGTGTCTGTCAGAACCGAATCGCTCTTATCTGATCTACATTAATCGGTCTCGAGCCGACGCGCTTCGCGGTCTTTTCGCCGGCTTGAAGCGCTCGTTGATCAGCGGCAGTGTCCGTGACGGTACCAGGAAGAACATGGAGTTGATCAAGGAAAGGCTCGAGCGCGACTACAACAGTATGTCGAAAGGACTGGAAAAATCTCCGTGACTCGAACCCCTCCAGGATCATGAGTTCGGAGGGTCAGACACGCCACGCCGCCAAGTCTCGGGCATTCGATCCTTAACGATGACATTTCCTTCAACGCAGAGGGCAAACGAAGCGGGTTGCGGCTGTACTTTAACCGTCGGCTGCATATGAGCCTCTATTGAAACCTTCGAAGAGCCGGCCCACCAGTCCGGTGGATAATCCGTATGTACGAAAACACGTGCAGCCTTATCCGTTCTGCTCATCGTGATCACAATGCGCTCGCCGTCCAAGCGGATATCGGGTTCGGCTGGAGCTGACGTTGCGACCGGCAGCCCGAGCCTGGCACTGCCCCGGCCCACAACGGGCCGCAGCTCCAGGATTATAGGATTGAGATCGTCGAAGTCCCGTAGCGCCTTGACATGAACAGTGAAGTCCACGGGGGCTCCTTTGTCGAGTTCCACTGTTCCTGGAGTCATCCGCATCAGGAAGTCCTGGGCGAGACCTGTTTGGTCGGCATAACCCAACGCCTTGGTATCCGTGGCTCCGTCGGGCGGAATATAAAACCTGATGTCACTGTCGTTCTGGGTGGAACCGATTGTATAGCTCATAACACTCTCTTTCTTCGTCAAGTGTGAGCCCGTTCAATCGCGTATTGTGTGCAAAACCGCACAACTCGCGGGGCAATTTAGAATGAAAATGGATGCAAATGATAAAGACTGAAAGTCCTGAACTTGATGAGCACCTATGGCGAGCCTGGCTAGCGAAGAATGAGAAGCGAGACACGATGAAATTGGCACGGCGTGTAAGAGTAATAGCAATTCTTGTCGCACTGTTTGCCATGGGGATCTTCGTGCAGAAAGCGGCCGGGTAGCATGAAAACAACACGCTCGAACGACTGGCGCCCTGGGGCTCGCATCATGTCCACTCATGTTTGGAGGAAAGATGTTTAACTTTCGACCGATTGCTGTCGCGTTTCTATTGATCTTAATACCAGGCTCCTTGTGCTCTGGTCAGGACTTCTCAACGTATCGTGGCTTTCAACTGGGTTCGACGGTGGAATCGGTTTTGAAAACTGTTGGGATGGCAAGATCCGACGTCCGAGTCGTCAATGTGCGTCCGGCACTGATTGAAGAATTGGAGTGGAACACTAGTCGATCAGGTACCCGGTCTGAAATGGCGGGATCTTTACGAGGGATCCGGTTCACTTTTTATAGCGACGAGCTTTTCAAGATGGTTGTGACCTATGATCCCCGCGAAACCGAAGGACTGACTACGGCCGATGTCAGCGAGGCGATCTCCGCCCAGTATGGAACGATGACCGTACCTGAGAATGTCACGGTTGTCATTTCGGCAGACAGCTCAACCTTTCAGGATAGCCAACAGGTGACAGCTCTTTGGCAGGATCCTCGCTACTCATACAGTCTCTATCGTTCCACTTACGGCGGTGCATTCGGAATGGTCGTCATCTCGAAAGAAGGTGCCGCCAAGGCTTCCGTAGCGCAAAAGGAATCCCTACGACTTGATCAATTGGAGGCGCCGCAAAAGGAGCTGGCGCGCGTAAAGAAAGAAGAAGCCGAGCGAAAGGCAGCCCAGGAAACCGCCAGAGCAGCCAACAAGGTGAAATTTCGTCCATGAAATTGCGAGCCGTGCGGGCTTTTTGCGCCTAATCGTGCAGGACGACGTCGGTCAAGAGCTCTGTGCGCACCATGAGCTCGCCATTGTACTCGATCAAACCGAGCTTTCTGAATTTGTTCATGAAGTGCGTTATGCGTGACCGTGTCGTGCCGACCATCTCGGCCAATGTTTCATGGCTGAAGACCGGAACCTTTGCATCAGAAAGCCGATCATGTTCTTGGAGCCTGGCAAGCTTCAAAAGAACGCGCGCAAGGCGCTTTTCACTGTGGTTGAACAGTTGATCGCAAAGGTCTTCTTCCAGATCGATATTTCGTGCGAGGAGGCACGCTACGAATCTTTCGGAAAACTTCGGTTGCTCTCGAAGGGTTTGAAGCATCGACTCTCGGTCGATCTTGTAAAGAGTGCACGTTTCTAGCGCGGTCGCAGTGCCGACGCGCCGTGACTGACCAACCAGGCATCCCTCACCCAGAAAACTCGGCGGACCAAGCATCGCCAGCACAGCTTCCTTTCCACCTTCGGAGACGACAGCGATTTTCACCCGGCCCTTTTCCAGGAAGTAAATATCATCGGCTGCCTCACCCTGACAGAAGATCCGCCGGCCTCTCCGAACAACAAACGGTGTTTTGTCTACGCTTACCGACTGCAGGAGCGTCAAGACTGTTGGATCCGAGGGAGTGGCCTTTGTTCTAACGGACTTCTTCGGCTTTGCCATTCACAGGAGTTTAACGTACTTCGCTTGGTCTAAGCAGGGACTTATGCTCACACCAGATGAGCAATTGTGCACAGCTGTTCGCAGCGCGGAGATAAAGAATGAAGCATAGATCTGTAAATGAAAGCCACGTGCTCCGTGGTCGGGTCGACAATATGCCAAACGCGAAGAATAGTTCCAAACTCCAGCAACGGAAGGTCGATGCCTACGTCCCGACGCTGCTCCAAGGCATGTTGAACGATAAGTGCATTGTGCCTTTTCGTAGAGGGCAGACGATCTTTTCTCAAGGTGACAACGCCGACGCGATCTTTTTCATAAAGACTGGACAGGTCAAGTTGACGGTCATATCCGCCAAGACGGGCCAGAAAGCTGTTTTGGCCTTGCTCGGTCCGCGGGACTTATTGGGTGAAGGATGTCTGGTAGGCCAATCGCGCCGTGCAAATACAGCAACAAGTCTCAAACCGTCGATCCTGTTCCGTGTCGAAAAAGCACCAATGCGTCGTGCGCTTCGCAAACAACCTGAGCTTTCCGAAAAGTTTATGGTGTCCCTCTTGCGTCGCAACATCGCCCTCCAGCAAGGGATCTGCGATCAACTATTTAATCACAGCGAAAAGAGGTTGGCTCGCGTTCTGCTGAAGCTGGCGCGCCTTAGCACCCACACACGCGTAACGGATACCAAGGTGGAGGTTCCGAGTCATAAAACGCTCGCGAAAATGGTGGGTACAACATCGGTACAAATTGCGTACTTGATGAGGAAATTCAGAAAGTTGGGTCTGATTGACTATAACGGAGGGCTTACGATCAAGACAGGACTACTCACCAACCTCGTACTCGACTGAAAAATGAAAAAGCCCGCCGAAAACTCTGCGAGCATGTACGTGCAAAATTGCACCGAACCGGCGTGTCCAAAGGATTACCGTGAGACCGGCCAAAATAAAGGAAAAGGAGTATCCGATGTTCCGAAGGCAAGGTAAGTATTTGGATCCGAACGAACTCGACAGAATCATCTGGCTTTTACGAGAGTCAGAACTGACCCTTTCTGAAATCGCTACGAGGATGAGTTGCAGTCGCGGCGCGATAGCGGCGGTTAATCGAAGATTTCGGGTACGAGAATACAAGGGGCTCCGTGCTCGTTGGGTAATGAATTAGATCAGGGCCCGGCACAACAGGAGCAGTGTCGAGGGGTACAAATGGCGGCCGGTTATGATGCGTATATCCATCGACCGTTCAATCCGGCGAAGATCGTCGGTACGATTCCACGGCTTCTCCGCAGGCCGCGTCATCATGGCGGGTTCAGAATCCACCTGTAGGCCAGCCAAAATGAGCGAGGGCAAGAACTCTCGGATTAGGGAAGGTTCACCGCAACCGCGCGGAGCTACCTGGGATGGCAAGGGGACCAACTTCTCAGTGTTTTCTGCAAACGCAACCAAGGTTGTGTTATGCATTTTTGACGGCAACGGCGAACGGGAGTTAGAGCGTATAGCCCTTCCGGAATACACGAACCAGATTTGGCACGGATATTTGCCGGAAGTGCAGCCCGGTACACCCTACGGCTACCGCGTCCATGGACCATATGAACCGGAAGCGGGCCATCGTTTCAATCCCAACAAGCTACTCCTCGACCCCTATGCGTATGCGAACATCGGCGAGTTAAAGTGGGACCCCTCTCTTTTCGGATACCAAGTGGAGTCTGGAGACGACCGGACTTTCGACGAGCGTGATAGCGCGCCTTTTATGCCCAAATGTGCAGTCGTCGATCCGAACTTCGACTGGACAGGCGAGCGCGCCCGCAAGCACTTTCACTTCGATAACACGATCCTCTATGAAATGCATGTCCGTGGATTCACCAAGATGCATCCTGCGGTTTCGAAAGATTTGCGGGGAACCTATGCTGGTCTCGCCACGAAGGAGGTCATTGATTACATCAAACGTCTAGGCGTAACCTCTGTCGAGCTCCTGCCAATCCACACATTCATCAACGATAGTCACCTGCTAGAAAGAGGGCTGACCAACTACTGGGGATATAACACGATCGGTTTCTTTGCTCCTGATCCACGATACGCTGCTGTTGAAGCGGACAGCCTTCGTGAATTCAAGGAAATGGTCGCCCGTCTTCACGAGGGTGGACTCGAGGTCATCCTGGACGTTGTTTATAACCATACGGCAGAAGGAAACGAGCGCGGACCGACGCTATCCTTCAGAGGCATCGATAACGCGAGCTACTATCGACTGATACCCGATCAAAAGCGGTACTACATTAATGACACTGGTACCGGGAACACCTTAAACATTAGTCATCCGCGGGTCATTCAGATGGTCGCGGACAGTCTGCGTTATTGGGTGGAGCAGATGAATGTGGATGGGTTCCGCTTCGATCTTGGGACCATCCTTGCGCGCGAACCAAACGGGTTTGACAATCAGAGCGGCTTTCTGAAGGTTTGCAGCCAGGATCCTGTTCTCGGCAAGGTAAAGCTGATCGCCGAACCGTGGGATTGCGGGCCAGGTGGCTATCAAGTGGGGTGTTTTCCACCAGGCTGGGCCGAGTGGAACGACGGGTTCCGTGATACTGTCCGCAATTTTTGGCGAGGTGAGTCCTCAGCTGCCGACATAAGCCGACGATTATGCGCTTCTCCGGACAAATTTGATCATCAGGGTCGACGCCCTTGGGCTTCCGTCAATTTCGTCGCCGCTCACGATGGCTTCACTGTGAGCGACATCGTAACCTACAACGACAAGCACAACGAGCAGAATGGTGAAGACAATAAAGATGGTACCTCTGATAACAGATCCTGGAACTGTGGCGTTGAAGGGCCAACAGACGATCCCGAGATAAACGCTTTGCGTGAGCGCCAGATGCGCAATCTATTGGCAACTCTTTTGTTGTCGCAAGGCACGCCGATGTTGCTTGCAGGCGACGAGTTCGGCCGGACTCAGAGAGGCAATAACAACGCATATTGCCAAGACAATGAAGTTAGTTGGTTGAACTGGGCATTCGACGACCAGGAACAGTCACGGGTTCGCTTCATGCAGAAACTGACGCGGTTGAGACACACGTATCCCATACTCCGTCGCAATCTGTTTTTCGTAGGCAGGTACAACGAAGAACTAGATGTGACGGACGTCAGCTGGATCAATGCCAACGGCAGTGCGATGGAGGATGCTCAATGGGGCGATGCTGGAATGCGCTGCTTCGGTATGCTCACAGACGGACGTTCCCAGACAACCGGTATTCGCCAGCGCGGCAAGGAAGCAACAATGCTCTTGATTCTCAACGCCCATCATGAACCCGTGGAGTTCACCCTGCCGCCATGTGCCGGCGGCAAGGAATGGTCTTTGCTGATCGATACCAACCTCTCGGACGACCGCGAGGAAGAATCCTTTGTGGTTGGTCACCCATACATGGTGACACCGCGCAGCCTTCTACTGTTCCGTCTACAACCGGACGACACCGCTTGATCTTAAAGATAGATCGCCGGCTATAGAGACAGTTCTAGGTTTTCGCGATGGCTGAAGGGCCTAATACGATTGCCGCATGCCCTGGAATCTGCCATCTTCCATCATCTTCTGCCAGGGGGGATATGCCTCCACCCCGATAGTCCGGATTCTCGCTCGACCAATAGATGACCCACTCATAGCCTTCGGGAGGACCCAGGAGCGGTTCCGGAGCGGGCACCATCGTCAAATCACGTCCGAGATTGACGATGAACAATCGATCGGAGGGACCCTCTGTCAGAAATCGCAGCACGAAGGCATCGGATGAAAGCACGGCGCCGTCGACACCGCGATGTTGTTGTGCATTAAACGGATGCACCCTGCGCATTTTCAACAGGTCCCGATGGAGACGGTATGTGGGGTTGTCCGCGCTTCGTTCGCTCGGGTCGAGTTGACACCGCTCGAAAGTGGCTCGATCCGAAGGGTCGGCCATTTGATCCTTCATTGCGCTCGACGCTAAACTCGGAAACTGCCGCAAAGAGTCGGTGCGCCCTTTCCGCACATTGGCAGCGAGTTCCGGTTCATTGTCTGCGAAATAGAGAAACGGTTGGGCCGCAGCGTATTCCTGCCCCATGAAAAGCATCGGCGTATTCGGTGCGAGCAGCAGTAACGCCGTTAGTGCACGATACAAGCCCGGGTTCGTCAATGAATGGATGCGGTCACCCCGGCCGGAATTTGCGACCTGATCGTGATTGTCTAAGAAATTTACAAAGTGGGCCGGCTCCATATCCAAAACTGGAGTGCCGCGTCCTTGCTTCTGCCAAGCATAGTATTGGCCCTGAAACAGAAAACCCCATTTCGCTGCGGAGATGAACTCTTGTGGGCTTCCGCGGTGATCACTGTAGTAAGCCTCGTTCTGACCGGTGAGCGCGACGTGCGCCGTATGATGAAAGTCATCGTTCCATAGTGCGTCCAACCCGAAGCCGCCTCGCTCGGGTGCACGCAACAGCCGAACATCCTGAGGCTCATTCTCGCCGATGAGAATTGTTCCGCGAGCGCCCGCCGTTTCACGCACGCGTTGAGTGATGGCCGCAAGAATATGTTCGGGGGAGGCGTCAAAGATCTGTTGCGTCGCATCAAGGCGGAGACCGTCAAGATGGAACTCCTGGATCCAATACTGCGCATTGGTGAGAAAAAATTCCCTCACGGGTGCAGCATCCGGCCCGTCGAAATTGAACGGTTGACCCCAATCGCACTTGTATCGACCCGTGAAATACGCGTCTGCATATTTTGGGAAGTAGTTTCCGGCAGAACCGATGTGGTTATACACGACATCCAGAATCACACCCAGTCCGAGAGCGTGAGCGTTGTCGATGAATCGTCGCATGTCGTCTGGATCGCCATAGAGTCGTGTCGGAGCAAATAGATCCACTCCGTCATAACTCCACCCGAACGTGCCGACAAAATCGGCAACAGGCATTACCTCCAAAACGGTTACGCCGAGATCGACAAGAACGCTCAGTTGTTTCGCCGCAGCCTTCCACGTGCCCTCGCGAGTAAAAGCACCGACGTGCATTTCATAGATCACCTGGCCCTTTAACGACGGGCCACGCCAAGAAGTATCTGTCCAAGCAAAGACGCCTGGATCGACAATCGCTGACGGGCCACGTGGTCCATCGGGTTGATAGCGCGACGCGAGGTCCGGATACAGCGTTGACCCTTGGTCCAGGCGGTAGCGATACCGCATACCCGCTCGCGCGCTTTGCACCAAGGCCGAAAAGTAGCCTTCACCTTCGGCCATCAGCTCATGCGTGGACGCCGTCGGACTTTCGATCACGACATCGATGCTTTCGGCATTAGGAGCCCAGACTCTGAAATCGACACCATCCGCTGTGACCTCGGCTCCAATCGGAAGTCGCCTCGCCTTTTGCCTTCTTGTGGTCAATGTCTTCACTCGTGGTCCTTCAGTCACTGGAGACTTTCCCTTCGTTAGTCCAAAGATTTCGGTCTGCTCAACAGTACTGAGCGAAATGGCACGTGTCTGTTCACTAGTGCTCAACTGATCTTTGGAACAGTGGGAAAGTGAGTTTGGGAAGAAAATGGACGATGCTGAGATTCGACGAGTGACTTTCGGTGAGCAATCCGCTGTTAATTCAATTTGCGGAGCACTTCTCGTGCAATAGTGCTCAGCTTTAATGGACTCATTGCGACCACAATATAAAAACGTCGGGCATGGAATCGGTCGGAGCATTTTCAAAGGGGGCTTGCAAAGAAAAACGCTGCTCTTGACTGACCACGGTGTTGCTCGCGAATTCTAATTAGACGTACAGGAGTAAGTACTATGACGAGCTGCAAATCAGGCTTGGGTTACAGGGCACTCCCGGGCTTATTGGCTGGAGTGATGCTTTGGACGCTGTCCGTTGCCGGCGGTGCTAACGCCCAATCCCTCAGAACGATTGACGCTGGAACAACCATTACCGTGCGAACCAACGAAGAGATCCAGGGCAGCAACAGCGACGGCAGGGTGTTTTCGGGCGTAGTGGACCAGGATGTGCTCAACAGGGGCGGCACTGTTGCTATTCCAAGAGGGGCAGATGTTGAGCTGCTGGTGAGGAACATCTCGAAGAACCAGGTCGCGCTGGATCTGGAATCCGTCACGGTCAACGGGCAGAGGTATGGCATTCAGTCGGAGGACAGTGTCGCCAGCAATCAACAGGCGGACGGTCTCGGAGCCAATAGGCGCACTGGTAAATTCGTTGGCGGCGGTGCCGCGATCGGCGCGATCATCGGCGCAATTGCCGGTGGCGGAAAAGGCGCGGCGATTGGCGGTGGAATTGGAGCGGCAGCGGGAGCTGGTACCCAGGTCCTGACCAGGGGCAAAAGCGTGAATGTGCCGGCCGAGTCGTTGGTGACGTTCCGTTTGCAACAACCGCTGCAAATGGGGGCTGTGGAGAGCGGGTACAACCGCTACGGGCAACATTATCATCCAGGCTACGGCTCGAACCCGGGTAACAGCGCAGCTTATCAGGACGGCTTTCAGACTGGCCGCTCAGATTCAGATCGCAACCTGAATCGCAATGTGGGAAGCAATCGCTGGACCAGCGGCCAACAGCTTCGCGACTACCAATCCGGATACGCCAGCGGTTTTGACGGAGCTTCCAGGAACAATCGGCCAGAGAACGGAAGAGTCAAGATTGGATCGGATCACAACATCAGCTGGCAAGGGCCCCCAAACGCTCGGGTTTACGTTCAAGTGGACAACAGGCAAAGACAGCTCTTTGCTGCAGGAGAGTCCGGCACTCAGTTGGCGCCGTGGATGACGCCAGGTCACTTATACGTTTTCGTTTTGCAGGACTCGAACGGAAATGAAATCGCCAGAGACCAAAGTGACCTCCGGCGGAGACGTTAGTACCGCCGTGCACTTGCGGCAGGCAGAATCGTGTGTTCTGCCCGCCGCGATTCTGGTAAGACTCCGTATCGTTGATCATCAGAATCATGCCCACTGACGCCCGTCTTGTCCCTCCTACGAACCGTAGAAGATTGTGAACTTGGTGTACCCGAAATGGTCTTCCACATGGTCACCGAAGATCCACAAGTAAAGCATGTTGCCTCCGGGGTGAATCCACCCGGCGTGCATGAACAGGAAGTGAGAGTCAGAGAATCACCGTAGGGTCTGGCAACGAAGCGGCTCCGGGTTCTCCACGAGAATTAGTTCGTTAGAACCCGGATGCGGTTCTGAGTTGTGAGTCCGGAGTTATGAGTCAAACCGGCTTTACCAACTCATGACTCATAACTCATGACTGCGCAGCACCTCTTCAAGTCCGGGATATCAAGCAGCCCTTGGCTAGTTGGATTGCGAAATTCCTCTAACCATTGCAGCGGTTTTTTCGGGCCGGTCCACACGCGTCGCCACATCCGCCTGGGCGATAATCCCGACAATTCCATTGTTGTTGTCTACGACTGGAATGCGTCGCAATTTATGCCCAGCCATCGCATCCAGCGCCTTCTGCAGATCGTCTTCGGCGCGGCAGGTTACGACATGGAGCGTCATCACCTCTTCTGCTTTCGTGGATTTGGGATCTCGCCCGAGAGCCACAATCTTCAAAGCCAGATCGCGATCGGTTACGATGCCGACCAACTTCTTGGTCTGCTCGTTCTCGATAATGGGAATCGGACCGATATCCTTGCTCCCCATCAACTGCGCCACCTTTGATACGATGTCATTTGGCAGGCAGCAGACTGGGTTCTTCGTCATCACTTCATTACATTTCGTCATGGAATCCTCCTGGAACTTCGTTGAAACAAGTTCTGTGTTTGTAGGGGCGATCGCTTGTGCTGGCCGTGGTTGTTGCAAGTGCATATCCTTTGCAGACGCTCGATAGAGTTGTTCCAGCCGGCCCACGCTAAACCGAGAGAGCCCAAAAACGACCGATAGCGGCGCAATGCAAGTCGGAGGTCCTCGGTCGAGACACTGTCGCCTCCCGACAAAACTTCCCTGATGTCGATGTGCAACAGTTGGCAAGCGACGCAAACCGAACTAAACGGTTTGACGTTTTTGCTTCCAATCTAGCCACAATTCTGGGGACGGCGAAGTAGTGTGTCTGTGCACTCTTGAACACATTCGTATTTCGATTGCACAGTTCCTGATCATGCGCTTCCACGTGAGGTCGGTTTGAAAATGCAGAGGCGGTCTTGAAGAAGTATGAAGGCGCAAGGGATTCGCAACCTCGAAGAGGTTTGCGCGAGGAGGTTGCGCCTCCCTGAACTCCTTTCGTCGCGGCAGCGGGAAGCGCTGTTCGGCGTTCGTGGGTGAAGGATTCGGCGGCCCTCCGAAAAGATTTCGAGACGACTCCGACATGCCGAAAGAGACGCGACGCATCCGGCGCAAGACACGTTGAACCGATACGCGACAGTTCAGGGCCAGGGAGCGACGTATCGAAATGTTTTCAGCCGCCCCTTGATTCGCGAGAAATCCGAATTGCCAGTAATCAGCGTCATTCCATGCTCGAGGCATGACGCGGCGAGCAACGTATCGTTCACGAAAGATCCTTTGGCGCGTGCCAGATCCAAATCACCCTTAGCAGCCAGCTCCGACAGAATCCGTCCGGAGACCTTGAATGCATTCGCTGACGGAGTGAAAACCCGGCGGCGTTTTTCGGACGGGGCAACGAGTCCTTTTTCCAGTGCTTCGACCTGCTCTTCGGACCAAGCTCCAGCGCGGAGTTCCTGTATGACAACGGCACTGACGTAGGTTATGGACAGATGTTGCGTAAGAAACGCTTTTAGTTCCTCGGCGACCGAGGGGTTGCGGAATGCGTCAACATAGACATTGGTATCGATCGCATACTTCGTCACCGTCAGCGCTTCTCAAAAGAGTCGTCGATTCCTCACACCCCTACCAAACGATCGATTCCCGCCAACACCTCTCCTTGAAATGCAACAAGATCCAGTGCTTGATCCACTGTTGCAGTTTCTGTCGGAGTCTTGAGAAGTGTCTTCGCGAGATCCAGCTTGTACTGGTCTATTGCAATGTTCTTTCGCGTCCATTTCTCCCGCGGTTTGGATTGCCTAGCCGACCGGGTTCGGCCAGTTTTTTTCATGAGAGCCCCGATCTGTATGAATTGAAGAATAGATCTGTACGAGTTATCCGTCAACGGCTGCCCTTTCCGGTTGCGGGGAGCGGACGCCTCTCGGAAGCGTAATCGCGCTGATACCCTGAGCGACCAATGGAAACCATTTCGATTGGCGGCTTCAGCTTTCAACGCTGAGTCGCGTGATTAACAATGAATGTGCTTAGGTATCGGACCGGTGTGCTATCGATAATTAATGGGCCGAATTCCCATTGACTGACGGCTTCACGGCACTTTCGTCTAATCCGGAACTCGGCCATCGGCTCGGCGGCCAGGTAATGTAGGAATTGAGTTTGGGATCGAGCCCCTCGGTACGTGCAATAACCCGAACAATCTCTTCAAATGCCTCGCGTCGGCGGATACGCTCGCTCATCTCGCTATGGTTATGATCCGGAGTGATCGTCTGACAGCCACTTAACTCTTTGCTTTGCGTTCCGTCCATTGTTTATAGAGAACCGAATGAAAGTGCGGGAGTTCTTATGCGTGCGACGCCAGGTAACATGTCGAGGCTTCTTGTCGCAATGCTGGCCTATGGCAGCCTGCTCCAACCGAATGCCCTGCGAGCAGATCCGGTACCTGTACGCTACAACGAAGGTCTGACGCATGGGTTTCTAGTACTGCAGACTCTTGAAGGAAAAACAATCGCCGACGGTCAAATGACACAGGTCGCGCAAGGTGACCGAGTGAAGCAGCATCTGAAATTTCGCTTTAAGGATGGTTCGACTTATGAGGAAACGACGATATTCTCTCAGCGTGGCCACTTTCGACTTTTAAGCGACCACCTTGTACAGAGAGGCCCCTCGTTCAAGATTCCAATGGAGACATTGATCGATGCGTCTACCGGTCAAGTCACTGTCTGCTATACAGACAATGGCAAAAACGAAGTTTTAACCGAGCAGCTCGAACTGCCTTCAGACATCTCCAATGGCATGATTTTCACACTGATGAAGAATATCCAACCGAATGTGCCTCGAACAAAGGTATCAATGTTGGTGACCACACCAAAGCCTCGACTTGTCAAGCTTGCCATCGTTCCTGAGGGCAACGAACCGTTCTCGATCGGCAATTTCCAACATGAAGCCATGCGCTACGTTCTAAAGATCGAAATCGGGGGTGTGGCCGGATTCCTGGCGGATCTGTTTGGGAAACAGCCGCCAGATACGCATGTCTGGGTTCTCGGCGGTGACGCTCCGGCTTTCGTAAAATCGGAGGGCCCGTTCTACGCGGGCGGCCCGATTTGGCGGATACAGTTGGCAAGCGCTGGGATCTTCTAGGCCGTGTTCCTCGGCGGTCTGCCGGAATTACACAGGGACGCAGATACGACCGTAGTGACGCATTAGTCCTTATCAAACACTCCATTTTCCCAAGCTGGACGTCGCGGGTTCGATCCCCGTCTCCCGCTCTTTAACATCAACAACTTGGAAGCCTCTCTTTGCGGTCCTACATCAAAACTACATCATTAACGGAAAACTCAATTTACAAACGCGGATTCTAGCTGCTCGACAGCCGCGATCCGCTTTTCGAGCGAAGTTTCGGTATAGACGTTAAATTCACGTCCAGCGTATGCCCGCCCTTGTTGATCGGCAACGACCTTGGGATCCACTCAAAGCTCACGCTTCAGTGAAGCGTGCGTGCGGCGTAGAGCTTCACAATCAGTCGTTCTCTGAGTTTCAGGGTATCGAAGACTCGCTTCACCTCCTTTAGGGGACGTGGGATGTTCCGGACGCGCACACTGTCGCGGAGTGAAAAGGATCAACGCGGGATGACCGTCTGACGATCCCTTCCGCGACGGCCATGGTGAAGTTGCTCGATACGAGGCAGAGAACGTCCGCCGGTCGCCTTCCGAATTAGGATTTTCTCCTCCATTTCAATGTGCCGCCCCACAGCAAGCACCTTTGGTAAGCGCTTTCGCCTCTACACAATCGGTACGATCATCCTGTCGGTCGCCTTCGGCGCGTGGGCTGTGTCAGAGTTTAAGCAGATCGAGCAAGGTCTCTCGACACCGTGGATCGGCCTGAAAGAGCGCGTCTTCTGGTACGGATATCAAACGTGGTTCATCGTGCTGGCTCTTACACTTCTGCGCGGGCAGCGAGCGGCGCGCGCAGAAAGCGGCGGTTTCCACGTGAAGGAATGCCTATCCGCCAGCCGATCTCCATTCAAGACTCCCGAGGGTGAGGCCGCGTTTCTCGCCGCCTACGAGGCCGCGATGAATTTGTGGCCTGTTCCGTATGAAGAGAGAGATGTGCAAACCCGATTCGGGATGACGCACGTTGTGATCAGTGGTCCTAAGGAGGCACCGCCGTTGGTGCTTCTGCATGGATATATGGCGACGCTGATGATGTGGGCGCCAAATATTGCCGATTTCAGCAAGGAGTACCGAGTCTACGCGGTCGATGTCATGGGACAACCGAGCAGGAGTATTCCCGGTGAACCCATTCGCGATCGGGCAGATTTCGTGGCCTGGTTGACCGCAACGTTAGATGGCGTCGAACACGCCACGACCCAGACGCGGAACGGATCCTCGCGCTGCCGCTGAAGGACTTTGGGAAAGACGTGGCGCTTGAGCGCCTCAAAACCTTCTGGATTGCGGAAAAAACTCGTAACGCTGATGAGAAGGTCCGAGTACAGAGCGCTCAATTCACCGGCATTGCCTTTGAGAAAGGTCACGTACTTCGCCAGCGTGTTCTGCTTGTTCAACACCACGCGCCGGTTAATGCGGCGCTCGACCGTCGTGGATTTGTACAGCGAAAAATCCACATCATAGCGGTCGCGCAGCAGCTGGAATATTCTTCTCTGGCCATTTTGTTCCGCGCCGGTAGGCTGGACTGGTATGGCGCGAGGAGAAGCCTTCGCCTTGCTTTTTCTATCAGGGATCGTATCGGGCTGACCCGCGACGTATGGATGCTTGGCAATTAGCGCAAGTTCACCAGCGATAGTTCGTGGTGGCAGGACAAAATCGACGCAGCCGGCCGCAATCGCACTTCGCGGCATTGAACCGTATTTGGCCGAGTCATCTTGAGCGAATGTGATTCCTCCCTCGCCTTTGATCCTCTCTAACCCCAGGGTCCCGTCTGTCGCCGTTCCCGACAAAATCACTCCGATTGCCCGGTCGTGTTTGTCCTGAGCTAGCGACTCCAGAAAGGAATCAATCGAGCGATGTACACCACTCGGCTGGGCTCGTTGGGTTAATTTCAGTACAGTTCGGACGATAATCATGTCGGCGTTGGGTGGAATGACATAAACATGATTGGGCTCGACGCCAAGGTTGTCCGTGACTTCGTGCACGGGCATAGACGTCGCGCGCGCCAGCAAGTTCGCGAGCGCGCTCTCGTGATGAGGGTCCAGATGTTGGACGAGTACGAAAGCCATGCCGGTGTCGGCGGGGAGGTGTTTCAGCAACTGGGTGAAGGCTTCCAGCCCTCCAGCCGAAGCTCCCACCCCTACAATGGTGAAGCCACTTCGATCCGGGCTCGGCTCAGAGCTTATCGCGTGAGCCTTAGGTTGGGATTTCCGTTGTCCACTTGGCAGTTCGGATTTGTCGTTTGGGCTGGTCGTCTCTACGAAGGGAACGGAAGAGCTTGTCCTGTTTTCAGCGGCACGCGGGCTAAGTTTCATCAGTCTAGGCACGGCTTGTCTCCTAATTCGTACCCTCGAGCTAGCCGCATCATCATTGCTTCAGATGCGAGTAACGTCATCAGCTGTAGTTAATGGTTCCCCACGTTGACGAATCAGATTGTGTCACGAGGTAATCCGGCAAGACGGTGCACAATTGAACAACGTGCGCAATTGAACAAGGATGAAATGTGTGAGATGGAGCGGGTACGCGGGCGACTCACTGTGGCAAAGCGCGTCCCCGTGTCCATGAATCGTCCGCACCAGTGAGAGTCACAATACAGCCGGTTGAACGTCGACCTTAATCTGTTGGAACGGAAACAATTTCACGGGAGGTAAAAGATGGAATCTCCGGAATCCTGGAATTTGCTTACAGCCAGTCTGTCGGTGTGTGACCTCGAAAAACACGAGGCGGCGTGGGCGTTTTTGACCGCTGAGGGGCTGGTACGCGACAACCCAGCCGACCGCGAAGTGTTCTTCAATGTTGTAAAACAGGAATTGGAGCGCGGTCCGATAATGGGTCCAAGCATTGCATCGCGGGTAGCGGCCAAACTGAAATCCGGCCGCGCGGTGCTGTTGCCCGCGGAGACTCCCGATCCGTGGGGAAGAATCGCGAAAGAACGGTTGCAATTGAGAAACGGGGGCGGCCGGTCCTCCAAGGAGCGATAAAGGCTCCTGATGAACTGAAGAGGTCCATCCATCGCTGTTTACGACTCCAGTTTCGTGCAAATTTTAAGGAGTAACGCGACTACCCTCGTGACTCGCTCAGACACCGAATAGCACCGCCGAGACCAGGAGGAGCAAGACGGCAGCGATGTAGAGCCATAGAGCAACGGAAGCGATTTTCTTTCTGAACAACAGCGCTATCGGCATAGGTGCGAGAAATGCGACGGCCGTGATCCAGAAGCGGGGTTCAACCTGTTTCTTAGAGACGATGGCGAGAGCAGCGAGTGAAACAAGGAGTGCGAGGACAATAGCAACACCGGCGCGGGTCTGTCTTTTTTCCTGGTCGACTCTGTCGACTCTAATGTCTGTCATGTTTGTAATGTCGGTCTTCAACCCGTCTGTTGTCGGGGCCGTCAAAGATGTTTCGGGCGTGCGCAACCGCTCGTTATGGATCTTACGGTTTCCGATGGATGAGAGACTGTTCACTTTTGCACTCCGGCTCTTTTCTGGATCCTGCACAATCATCAAATATGCAAAAGACAAGAGTGCAAGGAAGAAAGACCCGGCCAAGCGGCCCAGATCCTTATGTCGCGAACCTGCTCGAAAACATCGTCGAGGGAAAGGAACTGTTGACCCTTCGAAAGGGTGAAACGATTTTCACTCAGGGAAGCCCGGCGGACGCGATCTATTTCATTCAAACCGGAAGGGTCAAAGTTACTGTTGTATCGGTCCAGGGCAGGGAAGCGGTACTGGCAATGCTCGGATCGCGGGATTTTCTCGGTGAAGGATGCCTCGTCGGACAATCGCTGCGAATCAGCTCCGCAACAACTCTGGAGGCTGCGACGCTGTTTCG
>Ga0209382_10003050_pt1 | contig 23569 bp, 16 predicted proteins | sample SoiMetdeltSBSDD5_FD_187599 | JGI IMG/M metagenome (GOLD analysis project Ga0209382, IMG submission 187599) | Bulk soil microbial communities from a Populus tree surrounding site in Tennessee, USA - Soil MetaG P. deltoides SBSDD5 (SPAdes) (version 2) | ecosystem: Environmental > Terrestrial >...
CTCGCCGTGGGGGGCGGAGGCAAGATCTACGTCGCTGGCGATTTTACGAGTATCGGCGGTCAAACACGACGCGGGCTCGCCGCCATTGATTCCTCGGTTGCCCTGGCGACCAACTGGGACGCGAACATATCGTCCGGCAGCTATGTGGGAGCCCTTGCCGTAAATAGCGGAAAGGTCTACGTCGGCGGTTACTTTGCCAGCATCGGCGGGTGGGCATATAACAATCTCGCTGCGCTCGATGCGACGACCGGGCAGGCCACCTATTGGTATCCGAACCCCGATGGCTATATCTACGCACTCGCCACTTACGGGAGTACAGTCTACGCAGGAGGCTCCTTTCAGACCGTATTTGGAACAGCGCACGCTAGCCTGGTTGCACTTAGGACAGTCTCTGTGGTCGGGCTGGAACCACCGGTTGATTCATTGCCGCCACGGCTTCGCTCCACGCCCAACCCAACCCGTGCGGGGATCGCGCTGAGTTTTGTGCTGCCGGAGAAGGCGGACGTCGATGCAGGTGTGTTTGACGTGAGTGGCCGTTTGATACGCAGCTTGCCACAGGAAACGCTTCTTGCGGGCGAGCAGCACATCTCCTGGGACGGGCGAAACGATGCCGGCCGGGACGTGAGCACGGGTTTCTACATTGTGCGCGTTCAGGCGGGGTCATTGAGCCTGAATACCAAAGTCCTCCGGTTGAGATGAATTAGGAGCGGCGGGGGCGGAAGACATCCGAAAGGCGGGATCGGATGGCCGCCGGGATAGAGGTCCGCAATCCACTGGAAAGTAACTTGCAAGTCCGAAGACCATGAAGCTAAAAGAAGAGAAGAATCGCCGGAAAATTCTTGGACAAGAATAATGAGCGGGTCTAGATTCCCTCCTGGGTCCTGACTCTGATTCGAGACTGCCCATCGACGTTTGCTCTACTGGGTTGTCTGTTCCGTTTGGCTTCTGTTGTCCACTGAAAGGAGAACTTGCCATGCGGAGGTCATTGTTAACCGTTCTTCTCCTCTCTTCGGTTGTTCTTGCCCGCCCGTCGTTCGCTCAAGTCACCGCCGCCACCAGCGACGTTCCTGACTGCATCAGCGTCGTGCCGCCTCCGCTGATCGCCGGCAATCCGATCGGCCGGTACATCATCACGGTGCGGGACGCGGCTAGCACTCCGATTCCGGGTGCTCAGATTCGGGTCGTGTTCAATCCCGGCACCCTGCCCATGGTCGCCTGGTGCGGAGGCATTCCGCCCGGCGCCCCCCCCGGTACTCTCGACGGCACGACTAATGCGGCGGGAGTGGTGGAGTTCGATCTGTACGGGAGTGGATGTGTGCAATCGCTGACGCACCCGTGTGCCACGCCGGTGGCCACCGTCTTCGTGGCCGGCCCCCCCGGGATTGGGGGCAACTTCGTCGAGGACATTTTTTGCCTCAATTCACCCGACGTGACCAGCGACACCGGGCTTCGCGCGGCATGCCCGGCCACAAGCGTCTGCCTCGGGGGATCTACCAAGTGTGGACTCAGTGACGCGGTGTTCCACACGCCCTGCATCAAAGGCGGGCTTATCTGTCCCTGCACGAAGTTCCTGCCGCCCTTCGGAGCGCCGGTGGGGATCGGCGACGCGGTGGTTCTGACGCCGTTCCTCAAGGCGGGGAACTTCTGCCCCTGCTGATCTAGTCGTGGTCAGGAGCGGCGGGGACGGTAAATGTCCGTTGCGGTGCCATAGATCGTCGCCGCCGCTTCCATGATCGTTTCGGAGAGCGTCGGGTGGGGATGAATCGTGAGATCGAGGTCCTGGGCCGTTGCGCCCATCTCGATCGCCAGCACCGCTTCGGCAATTAGTTCGCCCGCGCCCGGGCCGCAAATCCCCACCCCGAGCACGCGCTTGGATTCCGGGTCGACGATCACTTTCGTCACGCCGTCGGTGCGGCCGAGGGTGATCGAGCGGCCGGACGCCGCCCAGGGGAAGCGCCCCACCTCGATCGCGCGCCCAGCCTTTTTGGCGTCGTTTTCGGTGAGCCCGGCCCAGGCGATTTCGGGATCGGTGAAGATGACGGCGGGAATGGCGCGGGGCTCGAACATGCCGTGCCGCCCGCTAATCGCCTCCACCGCTGCTCGGCCTTCGTGGGTCGCTTTGTGGGCGAGTAACGGTTCTCCAGCCACGTCGCCGATGGCAAAAATTCCCAGTTCGGTGGTTTCGCGGTGACGGCTCACCTGGATGAATCCGCGCTCGTCGATGGCCACGCGTACCGCATCGAGACCCAAGCCCTTGGTCAACGGCCGCCGGCCCACCGCCACCAGCACGCGATCGAACGTTTCGGTTCCGGGGTAAGCGCCCTCGAACGCGACTTCGAACCCCTCTTCGCCCTCGAACGCTTCCTTGACCTTGGTCGCAGTGTGAATGGCGGCAAACGATTTTTGAAGCTTGCGCTCCAGGGGCCGCACGAGATCGCTGTCCACACCGGGAAGAATGGACTCGAGCATCTCGACCACGGTCACCTTGCTGCCCAAGGCTGCGTAGACTGACCCCAGCTCGAGGCCAATGTATCCGCCCCCGATCACGAGCAGCCGCGCCGGCACCTCGGGTAAGTCGAGCGCGGATGTCGAGTCCCACACCCGCGGCGAATCGGGATCAAAGCCGGGAATAACCGCCGGCGATGAGCCCGTGGCAATGATGGCGTGCGTAAAGTCGACGCGTTCGGTGTTGCCGTTGTCGAACGCTACGGAAAGACTGCGCGCGCCTTCGAAGCGGGCCAGACCGCGCAGGTATTGCACCTTGCGGCGTTTCGACAATTCCCCCAAGCCATCGGTGAGCTTGGTCACCACGTCATTTTTCCACGCGCGCACGCGATCGAGGTCGATGCGAGGCTTCTCGAACGTCACCCCCCAGCTTGCCGCGGCTTCCGATTCCTCGATCACCTTCGCGATGTGGAGGAGCGCCTTGGACGGAATGCACCCGCGGTACAGGCACACGCCGCCGGGATTCTCGTCGGTGCCGATGAGCGTCACCGGGATACCGAAGTCTGCGGCTAGAAACGCGGCCCCATATCCGCCCGGCCCGGCGCCGATAACGGCCAGCCGTACGTCCGTGGATTCAGTCACTCACCCCTCCAGGGCGAGCTGCATGGGTTCCGCGAACGCCTCCGCCATCCAGCGCAAAAACCGCGCCGCCTCGGCGCCGTCGATCACGCGATGGTCGTAGGAAATGGAGAGCGGAAGGATGAGGCGCGGCGTGAACGTGCCATCCAGATAAACGGGCTCGAGGCTCGCGCGGCCGAGGCCAATCACGGCCACATGCGGCCAGGTCACGATGGGCGAGAAGTAGGTCGTGCCGAGGCCGCCCAAGTTGGAGAGATTGATGTTCGAGCCTTGCAGCTCATCGGTCTGAACCTTGCGCGCCCGCGCCCGCTCGGCCAGATCGGTGAGCTCGGTGGCGATGGTGAGGATGTTCTTGGTGTCGGCGTCATGAATGACCGGTACTAAAAGCCCATGTTCCGTGTCCACCGCCACGCCCACGTTCACGTACTTCTTGTAGACGATTTCCTCGGTGCGAGCGTCGTAGCTCGAATTGAATTTGGGGAACACTTTGAGCGCGGCGGCCAGCACCTTGACCGTGATCGCGGTGATGGTGATCTTGGCGCCCGAGGCGTCGGAGCGCTCGTGCATGCGCTTTCGCCACGATTCGACTTCGGTAATGTCGGCGCGATCGAACTGGGTGACGTGAGGAATCACGTTCCAGGATAGCGAGACCGTTTCCGCAGTGACGCGTCGAATCTTGTTCGCATGCTCCCGCTCGACTTCGCCCCACGCCGAGAAATCGGGAAGCTCGGGAATGCCGGGACGCACCATCGATAGATCGGGCGCTTCGTGCACCTGCGCGCCGGCAATCAACCGGCGGGCGTAGGACTTCACGTCCTCTTCGGTGATGCGGCCACCTCGACTGGGAGGCACCTGCTGGATGTCGATGCCCAGCTCGCGGGCCAGCCGCCTGACCGAGGGCGCAGCCGGTGCGGGCTGGCCCAACTCGGGCGGCATGGCGACGTCTTCTTCTGCTTCTTCTTCTTGGGGTGGGGTGTCGACCAGGCGCAAGGGTTCGGGGGCCGGTTTTTTGGGCGCGGCCGAACGGGCCGGAGCGCGTTTCGGGCGGGCGGGTTTAGACGGCGCCTTAGCCGACGCCGCCCTGCCGTTCTCGTCGTCCATCGTCTTATCCGCGGTGGTTCGCGAGGGAACGATGGTTTCCTCGGCCGGCTCGCTCACGCGCGAGGGCGCGCTAGCTCGCGGGGCCTCACGCTCCGGTTCGCTCGAGCGTGCGTCCGGTTTTTCGTCGGCGCTCTCGAGGCGAAGGATCGTTTCCCCGACCTTCACCGATTGTCCGGCCTTGACCAGCACTTCCTTGACCGTGCCGGACGCTTCCGAGGGCACCTCGGCCGTCGCCTTGTCGGTTTCGAGCTCGATCAAGGGCTGATCTTTTTCGATCTTCTGTCCGGCCTGAACCAGAACCGTAAGCACCTCGGCGCTCTCGATGTTCTCGCCCAGCTCGGGAATCTTGATGTCCGTTACCATGTTTTTTTGACTCCGGCGGCCACGCCGCCGCAACAACTCCATTACGCCGTCAGTGGATCCACTTTGTCCGGGTTGATTTCGAGATCACTCATGGCCTTCATGACCACGCCGCGATCGAGATCGCCGCGCTGCGCTAGCGCGCTCAAAGCGGCCACGACCACGAACCGGTGATCCACTTCGAAGAAGTCCCGCAGGGCCGCGCGGCCGTCGGAACGGCCGAAGCCATCGGTCCCCAGGGCAATGAATGCATCGGGCAGCCAGCGCGCAATCGAAAGCGGCAATGCTTTCACGTAATCGCTGGCCGCGACCACCGCCTCGGCACGGCCAAGGCTTTCCGTCACGTGCGGAACGCGCGGCGCTTGATCGGGATGAAGCATGTTCCAGCGTTCGCACTGCGCGGCGTCGCGCAACAGCTCCTTGTAGCTGGTCACGCTCCACACCGCCGCGGCAATGCCGTACTGCGTTTCCAGAATCTCCTGCGCCTTCAGGACTTGATTCATGATCGCGCCGCTGCCCAAGAGGTCGACCCGCGCGCGGTCGGGAGCGAGGCTCGAGGGTTTGAACCGGTAGAGACCCTTGAGCACGCCGGCCTTGGCTCCTTCGGGGAGGGCGGGCATGGGATAGGGCTCGTTACCGAGGGTGAGGTAGTACAGCAAGGGCTCCGTGGCCATGCGCTTCAGGCCGTCCTCGATGATGAGCACCAGTTCGTACGCGAACGCGGGATCGTAGGCGCGCACGGTGGGGTGCGGCAGCGCGAGGACGTGACTGTTGCCGTCCTGATGCTGAAGGCCTTCGCCGGCCAGGGTGGTGCGTCCGGCAGTGGCGCCGAGCAGGAATCCGCGGCAGCGCATGTCGCCGGCGGCCCACAAGAGATCGCCGATGCGCTGAAAACCGAACATCGAGTAGAAGATGAAAAACGGAACTGTGTTCACGCCGTGGGTCGCGTACGCGGTCCCGGCGGCGATGAAGGAGGACACCGAACCCGCCTCGGTGATGCCTTCCTCCAGAATCTGGCCGTTCTTCGCTTCCTTGTAGTAAAGAAGGGTCTCACGATCGACCGGCTCGTAGCGCTGGCCGACGTGCGAGTAGATGCCGACCTGGCGGAACAATGCTTCCATCCCGAACGTGCGCGCTTCGTCAGGGACGATCGGCACCACCAGTTTTCCGAGATCGTTGTCGCGAAGCATCTTTGCGAGGAGGCGAACGAAGACCATCGTCGTCGAGGCGTCCCGCCCCTCGGATCCTTCCATGAACTCGGTGAAGATTTCGGGGGACGGTTCGGGGAGCGGGTCCGCCTGCACGCGACGCTCGGGCAAGAATCCGCCCAGCTGTCGCCGTCGCTCGCGCATGTAGCGCATCTCGACGCTGTCTTCGGCGGGACGATAGAAGGGCGCCTGCCCCACTTCTTCGTCGGAAATCGGGATGCCGAAGCGCGAGCGGAATTCGCGCAGCTCCTGCTCGTTCATCTTCTTTTGCTGGTGGGTGACGTTTTTGCCTTCGCCGGCTTCACCGAGGCCGTAGCCCTTGATCGTCTTGGCGAGGATGACGGTCGGGCTGCCATGGTGCTCGGCCGCGGCGCGATAGGCGGCGTAGACCTTTTCCGGATCGTGGCCGCCACGGCGCAGTTTCTGGATTTCCTCGTCGGTCATGTGCTCAACGAGTTTGAGAAGGCGTGGATCGGTTCCGAAGAAGTGCTCGCGAATGTAGGCGCCCGAAGACACGCTGTACTTGAGGTAATCGCCGTCGACGGCTTCTTCCATCCGCTGGGCGAGCACGCCGTCTTTGTCCGCTTCGAGGAGCGAATCCCACGAGCCGCCCCACACCACCTTGATCACGTTCCAGCCTGCGCCCCGGAACACGGCCTCGAGTTCCTGGATGATCTTGAAGTTGCCCCGCACCGGTCCATCGAGGCGTTGGAGATTGCAGTTCACCACGAAAATCAAGTTGTCGAGCTCTTCGCGCGCGGCGAGGGAGATGGCGCCCAGCGATTCGGGTTCGTCGGTCTCGCCATCGCCCACGAACGCCCAGATCTTTCCGGTGCGCTCGATGAGTCCTCGGTCTTCGAGGTAACGATTGAACCGGGCCTGGTAGATGGCCAGGATCGGCCCCAATCCCATCGACACGGTTGGCACTTCCCAGAAGTTGGGCATGAGCCAGGGATGGGGATACGACGAGAGGCCGGGCCCGCGCAGCTCGCGGCGGAAGTTGCGGAGCTGGTTTTCGTCAAAGCGTCCCTCGAGAAACGCGCGCGCATAAATGCCGGGCGAGGCGTGGCCTTGGAAAAAGACCATGTCGCCGCCGGACGGATGATCCTTGCCGCGGAAGAAATGGTTGAACCCGATCTCGTAGAGATTCGCGGCGGAAGCGTAGGTGGAGATATGTCCGCCGATTCCGCTTTCGTTGCGGTTGGCGCGCACGACCATGGCCATGGCGTTCCAGCGCAGGATGCTCTTGACCCGGCGTTCGATTTCCCGATTACCGGGAAAACGCGGCTGGGCGTGGCGCGGAATGGTGTTCAGGTACGGGGTGTTGGCGGTATAGGGGAGCGAGATCCCGAACTCGGCCGCCCGGCGTTGAAGCTGCCGTAGAAGCCGGCGAACCCGCTCGGCGCCCCCCGACTTGATGACGTAATCCAGGGACTCGAGCCACTCTTGGGTCTCCTGGCGTTCGGCGTCGGGATCCGGGGGTTCCTGGCGTTCCAGATCTGTGATGGCCATTTATTTGGGTCCTCGATTGCCGGCTCGCGCGATGGGCGCGCGGCCCGTCCTTGCAATACTAACTAGGCAATCGAAGAAGTCTAACCCGAGCAGCTTTTCGAGGCCACCAGCCCTAACCCGCAATCCCCCCCGGGACCATGAGCTTCTGGCCGGGGTAGATGCGGGACGTTTTGAGCCCGTTGAGCTTACGGATGCGCTTCACGCTCGTGTCGAACTTGTTGGCGATGATCCAGAGCGTGTCGCCGCGGGACACCCGGTAGGCCTTGTAGGGGCCGGCGGAGGCTTTGGTGGCCGCTTTGGTTGCGGACGCTGCACGCTTGTGCTGGGCGGCCTCGCCGAGCCCAGCCGAAACCCGAATGGGCGCGGTGGTGGTTACGGCAGCGGGGACGGCCTCGACGGAGGCGTCGGCGACTTCGACCACCGGCGTCGCGGCGCGATTGGGCATGTAGGCCGACGCGTAGGCCGCGACCTGGGGCGGAAAGACGGCGACGTGATAATGGGGCGGACGGTGCTCGTGGGTGGCCTCGATGATCCCGGTAGCCTCGAGGTTAGCCAGGCGCCGTTCCATCCACCGGCGCGTGGCGGAGGAGTTACTGCGCCGGAAGTCCACCGCCATCCCCATGGGATGTACGGAGTAATCGGACGCGTTCCGGGGCTGGCGGCTTAAGGGGCGAGTCAGGCTGGTCACGACCAAGCGCTCGCCGGTGGCCGCGCGGTACTCCTTGGCAAAGCATTCGATGAAGGCTTTGGTAGAGGTCCGGGTGTAGGGGAAGGACACAGCCCCCAGCTCATAATTCTCGTTCCCGCTAACCTTTACCAGGGTGCCCTGGCCGACCCAATTGGCCAGCTGGGTGGTGTTCCGAGCGGGAGAAAAGCCAAGATCAAGGGCAGCACGGTACTGCTTTTGAACCGAGGCCATGGAGCCTTTTAGGCTGGCCGCCGAAACCGGCGAAGAGATGCCGCCCAGGCAGAGGCCTACGGCGAAAGCGAGGCTGAATATGCTCCGTTCTGACATGCCAAATCCCCACGAAACCGAGCTTGAGAAGCCGGTCCATATGTCTAGAACGCTATAGGGGCTGGACCTAGGATTATACACAACCCTAGGCCAACGTCCAAACCGTTCTAATTGGTGTATGGATGATCGGGATGTGCCCGGCTCGGCCTTAGGAGAAGCGGAGCAAACCTGTCCCCGTCCGGGTCCAGTGCCACAAGCTATTGGTACTTTGTAGCTTAGCTGCTGGGTTCAGGCGGGGCCGGGAGACGTGGAAAGAGGTTTTCTCGGCGCCCACCCGACAGATCGGATCGTGTTACCTGCCCACGGACTTGGTCAGGCCTTCTCGAAAATCCGACCCGGGAGCAAGGTAGCTACCCAGCACCCCGCGCCGGGCTTCCGGATTCTCTTGGGTCAAGTTGAAAAGAACGGTGCCCTTGGGGTCGTAGTAGGTGGTCTGCATGACCGTGCCGCGGATCCAGTACACGATCACGTCCCCGCTCTTGATTCCCCGTTTGGCCAGAAAGCCGTACCACTCGGGAAGCTGGGCCTGCACCCGTTTTTCATGCTCGGGCGTGATGATGCCCGCGCGACGGGCTTTGGCGAGATTGTCGCGAATGCCGCCGAAGAACTTGCCTTGGCTCGTCGAACGCAGGAACTCCATGTGCACCCACGCCTCGGGGGCCTCGATCACTGCCGCAGATATTGAATCGGGGTTGGGGCGAACCTGGGCCAGTTTGGCGGCGGTGCCAGAGTCGGTCTCGATGTCGAGTCGCAGCACGTTTACACCGAGGAATGTTTTTTCGAAGAGGGTGCTGAGGTGGCCTCCGGGCGCGGCCGGAAACGGTGGCTTGTTGCGGCTCACCGGTTCCTCGCGAGTCATCACCGTGTCGGCAGGCTGCAAGTAAGCAAGTGCCGTGGTGGCCGCGGCGAGGCCGGCAAGAACGAGGATCCAACCTGATTGTTTCATGAACAGGATACCGAGGTTAAAAGCATAGAGTTCCGTCGGCAAGGGTCTATGGGGGGTAAAACCTCATGTTACTCTCGCCGCGTGACGCGGATTCTTTCAGAAAAATGGGTGATTTGCCTGGCCGTATTCTTCGTCGCATTGGCGGTGCGGCTGGGCTACGTGTTGAGCCTTCGAGGCACCCCGGTCACCGACGTCCTTCTCATTGATTCCGAGACGTACGACCGGCTCGCGCGATTGATTTTGGCCGGCAAGTTTCATGGCGAGGAGGTTTACGCCATGAACCCGCTCTATCCGTATTTCTTGGGGGGGGTGTACGCGGTTTCGGGCGCGTCGCGGTTAGCGGTGTTCGTCGTGCAAGCCGTCCTGGACGCGGGAAGCTGCGCCATGATCGCGTGGTTGGGATGGACGTTCTTCGGACGCGCCACGGGAATGTTGGCTGGGTTGGGTGCGGTTTTGTATGGGCCGCTCGTGTTTTATTGCGGTGCGCTCCTCACCCCGACCTTGGTGTTGTTTTTGGTGGTGTGTGCGTTGGTGTTGCTCGCGCGATGGCGGATGTTGCGGGCATCGCGGCTCTGTTTTTGGGCGGGCGTGTTCTTGGGATTGGCCGCCCTCGGCCGAGGCAGTAACGCGCTTTTGGTGGTGTTGTCGCTGGGGTTTTTCAGAATCGAAACCGGCGGCTGGCGGCGCGGGGTGAAACCTTGGGGACTCGTGCTGGTGGGAGCAGTGCTGGTGATCGGCGTCATGGCGTTGCGTGATCGCATGGTGGAGGGGCATCTCGTTCCGGTGTCGGCGAACGTGGCCGCCTTTTACATCGGTCACAACCCGGAAGCAACCGGCCTGTATCAAATGCCTTCCTTTACCAGCGGGGCGGCGTTTACGGAGGAAGTGTGGGGGACGCGGGATGCGCTGGCGCGGAAGCTGGGGCATCCGCTGACCTTGGCCCAGGCGTCCTCGTGGCTGGTGCACGAGGGGATGTCGTTTGCGTTGGATCATCCCCTGGCCGAGGCGCGGTTACTCGCGCTCAAGTTCTACTACTTCTGGAACCGCACCGAGGCGGCGACCAACCTGAGTTATTACTTTGCCCGGGACTTTTCGGCGTGGCTGCGGGCGATGCCGCTTCATTTTGGGTTGATAGCACCCTTGGGGTTGGTCGGGATCGTGTTGCAGCGCCGGAGATGGCGGGAGCATGCGCTCTTGCACATGTGCTGGCTGGCCGGCTTGCTGACCGCGCTCGTGTTTTTCGTTTCGGCGGAGTACCGGGTGCCGGCGATACCGGCGTTGTTCGTTTTCGCCGCGAACGTGCCGGTGGTGCTGGTCGGTTGGATGCGAGTTTGGCTGCGCCGGACCGACGATGAGACGGCGGGAAATGCATTGAAGGGGTCAATACAGCGCAACGTAGCGGTTGCGTTGGTATGCCTCTTAGTGTTCGGAGTTTTCTGCAACGTTCGGAACGAACGCTTGCGGTTTCAGTCGTTGAAACGAGTGGACTATTTGAACTTTGGCGTGCTCTACAAGGATCGTGGTGATCTGGGGAGAGCCGAGACGATGTTGACCCGTTCGCTCGCCATTGATCCCTCGTATGGACCCGCCTACGCCGCGTTGGCGGACTTGAAGCACAAACAAGGCAAGGAGGTCGAGGCGGCGCGTTACGCCCGGGAAGCGTTCAGATACCAGCCCGTGCAGGCCTTGAGCGATTCGACGGCGGTGAACCAAGCCGCCATTCAAACGCTCATCGTGCGGGCGGGGGAGCTGTATCAGGGGCGACAGTACGCAGAATCGTTGAAGCTCTTCGATGCGGTAAAGGCCCATGCCGACAAATCGGGAGACACGGACATGGCGCGAAGCGCACTCAACAACATGGGGCTCTGTCAGCTTCAGCTGGGCAAGCTGGATTCGGCGGAGGTGGTGTTTCAGACGATCATGGCGTCCGATCCCACCTACGTGAAAGCGATCAACAACCTGGCCAAGGTGCGGTTGGCCGAGGGACGGAAGGAGGAGGCGCGGCAGTTGTTTCGGCGGGTGTTGGAGATCGATCCTCAGAACCGCATTGCCCAGACGGAGCTGAAGAAGCTGGGCGGGTAAGTTTTGCTTTCTTCCCTTTAATTTTGATGCGCGGGTCAGCCGGTCCGTCGCATCCGTTTTCGTGTCGCCAACGCCACCCGGAAAAAATGAATGGCATGGGGGATGGGGCGGATGTGGCTCTTTTCCCCGGCGTAGATGGTGCGGATGGGCACGCCGGTGATGGTGAAGCCGCGCTCGACCGCAACCGCGATCATTTCCATCTCGAACTCGAATCCCTGCTCGGGACTCTCGAGGAGGAGTGCTTCCATGAGCCGTCGGCTGAGCAGGCGGTATCCGGATTGGTTATCAGGAATAGAGCGTCCCATCGCCCATGAAAACACCCGGCGCCCGATGGCGTTGGAAAGCCGCCGCACCGGCGGCATGTGCGAGAAGTCGCGCTCGCCGATGATGAGATCGCTATAGGTGGTGGCATAGGCGGAGAGGAAGGACGGAATTTCGGCCGGATCGTGCTGCCCGTCGGCGTCGAGCGTGACCACGGCGTCGGCGTTCTTCTGGATCGCCCAGGTGAATCCTGCGCGTAACGCTGCGCCCTTGCCTTGATTCGGCACCTGGCGAAGAACGACGGCGCCCGCCGATTCGGCCCTCTGGGCCGTGTCGTCTCGGGAGCCGTCGTCCACCACGAGCACGTTCAGCTGAGCCCGCGCGCGTTCCACGACGGCCGCGACGCGTGCCGCCTCGTTGTAGGCGGGAATAAGGGCGATGATGGTCGGCTGGGTCAGTTGAGTGTGGCCGAGAATAGAACGCCGAAACTAATGCCGTTCCAGTTGTTGTCGACGCCGTCCTCGGGGAAGCTGTGGAAGTTGACGTCGCCGGCAATACCCAGTCCCCAGCTATTGCCAACCCACCACTCTTTCCCGAGCAGCACGTCGACTGCCACACCACTGTCACTGTCGTCGAAGTCATCGCCGAGGTTGAGCTGGCCGACTCCAACCGAGCCGGACATGTATATGTTCACGGGCTCGAAGTAATAGGTCAGTCCGCCGCCGACGGCGCCGACGCTGACGTCGACGTTGCTATTGATCTCCTGCTCGTTGACTTCCACATCCGCTTCGCTCAAGTCCCAACCCCAAAGAGTGCCGTGGAGGATGAGGTTGTTGCCGATCGTACCGCCGATCGCGAAGTTCCCATGGCCGCCCATGTCGCTGAATTCGAATTCGTTGCCGTTATTGTCTTCGATTCCAGTCTTGGCAAAGGCGACGCCGCCGGAGAGCCGCAGGAACAGGCCGTCATGCGTGCGGGGCTGCCCGGCATGTGCGCAGGGAATCGCGAAGAGTGAAGCCAACAAAGCAACGCCAAGGATCTTCTTGAACATGAAATTCCTCCTGAGGGTGATCATTGGTTCGCATAGAGACTGTACTCGATTTGGGCCAGCGCGGCCTTGAGCCGGGAAGCGCGAGATTCCCCTTCCCCTGAGGGATTTTTCCCGCACTTGGTTGGGGAACGCCGCCCTCCTGAAACAGATTTCGGCTATCTCTCTATTTTTCCAGAAGATAGGCGAGAGCCCCCGGTTGGCATGTCTCCTGCGCTTACACCTAGGTTACCGAGGTTTTCCAGGGTGGGCTCGTGGAGACAACAATGACTTGCAACCAACTTCAGAATCAACGCGGCACCGCGATGGTGATGGCCATGCTCACCCTGATAATGCTCAGCATGCTCGGCATGCTGTTCATGGCCCAAACCAAGGTCGAGACCCAGATCGTCGGCTATGACCAGCGATCCAACCAGGCCCTCACCCATGCCGAGGCCGGCTACGCCGAGGTTCTGGCTCGCATGAGCGCAGATTCCGACACGGCCAACTTCATCGGAGAACCGGCGGGTACGCCATCGCCGGGTTGGGGGCGGTATGTCGTGCTCGCCTCCGGTAACTCGGCCCAAGATCCGGGCGTCAATCAAACCGCACACGACGGGCTCGACAACGACGGCGACGGACAGGTCGACAATGCCGGGGAGCGCTACCCGGAAGTCTCCACGCGACAAGGGGATAATGCCATCAACTATCCCTGGGCCAAGGTTCACTACAAGCTCAACGGCTCCAACCAGCTGGTTCTTTTCGGCGACCACGACAACGATATTCAGACTCCTCCCGTTTCGAATCTGGTTCGTGGCTGGCCCATCATCGTGATCACGACCTTCGGCGAACAGACCACCTCAGGGCGGACGGTCGAGGTCGAAGCGGTGAGAATGCCGTTCGACATCGTCGCCGCGGCCATTTATGCGGAGAAGGACGGCTTCGACTTCAAGGGCACGCAGTTCCTGGTCAGCGGCCAGGACTGGGATCCGTATTCTGAAGCCCCCATCGCCGGCAACCCGCAGGTGCCGGGAATCGTCACCACGGGAAGGGATGACACCGTCAAGGGATCATTGGTCGGCGCTCAAGCCGACAACGTCGATGGTCTGGGCGGCTCGCCTTCTATCAGCCGGAGCAATGTGGATTTGGATCTCCAGGCCATGGCGGACGCCTATGCCAAATTCACCGACACGGAGCTTTCGGCGGGTACGTACTCCCACGAGGCCTACGGAGATCTCGATCACTACACCGTCGTCCACTGCACCGGGGACATGCACATCTCGGGTGGCCTTTCTGGTGGCGGCATCCTGATCGTGGACGGAGACTTCGTTTGCAGCGGATCCTTCACCTGGTACGGCCTGGTCCTGGTGATGGGGGATGTGGAGTTCACCGGAGGCGGCAACGAAGTGCATATCTATGGTTCCGTCCTGGCCGGCGGCGAGGGGGACAATGAGCAGGCGGTAGGCGGGAACGCCAACCTGTTCTATTCGAGCATCGCTCTCAACAAGCTCAGCCAGTTCAATCCTTATTCCATCGTGAACTGGCGGGAACTCTAAGCCCCTTCGGATACCATGTGGTCTGACCCAGTAGTTGAGCTTCGGCCGAACCGAAGCTGAGACTCAACACTGCGGCGAGCCATCCGGCCTGGCGGAGGCTTCGATTCATAGCCGCCCTTGGCTTTTTTCGTGCCTGACGCGCGGGTTACTTCCCCTTCTCCAGCGTACTTTGCCCCGTCGGTGTTTCACGCGGTTTCGCGTTCTTGACGTAGGTGTCGAGCCAGCGATCCGACTCGTACAGCATATGTAAGACGGATTCGCGGGCGCGATAACCGTGGGCTTCGTCGGGCAGCATGACCAGGCGTACCGTGGCCCCCAAGCCCTTGAGCGCGTTGTAGAAGCGCTCGCTTTGGATGGGGAACGTGCCCGAGTTGTTGTCCGCCTCGCCATGAATCAAGAGGATCGGCTCGTTGAGTTTGTCCGCGTGGTTGAAGGGGGACATCGTGTTGTACACCTCGGGCGCCTGCCAGAGGGTACGCTCCTCGGACTGGAACCCGAACGGGGTGAGCGTGCGGTTATAGGCGCCGCTTCGCGCGATGCCGGCCCGGAAGAGATCGGTGTGCTCGAGCAGATTGGCGGTCATGAACGCCCCGTAGGAGTGTCCACCCACGGCAATGCGGTTCCGATCCGCCACGCCCCGCGATACCACGGCCTCCACCGCTGCTTGCGCGCCGGCCTGGAGCTGTTGCACGTAGGTGTCATTGGGCTCGACGTCGCCTTCGCCCACGATGGGCAGCTTGGGATCATCGAACACCGCGTAGCCTTGGGTGAGCCACACCAGCGGCGACGCCCAGCTCACGGTGGCGAACTGATAGGGCGAATCGGTCACCTGCCCGGCCAGGTCCGCGTCCTTGAACTCCAGCGGATACGCCCACATGACCATGGGGAGAGGACCGTCTTCTTTCTTGTAGCCCGCCGGTAAATACAAGGTTCCGGTGAGGTCGACCCCGTCCGCGCGCTTGTAATGGATGAGCTCCTTGGTCACGTCCTTGAGCGACGGAAACGGATTGGGATATGCGGTGAGCGCGCGAAGGTCGTTGGTGCCTTTGGGATCGAGCGTGCGCACGAAGTAGTTGGGTGGATCGGTTTTGGATTCGCGACGCGTGAGAAGGCGCGTGCCGTCCGCGTCCAGAATGTCCATCGCCTGTTCGTAATAGGGAGCTTCCGAACGCCAGAGACGATTGGTTTTCTTCGTGGCGATTTCGAGCTGATCCACGAACGGCCGCTTGCCTTCCGGCGAATCGCCTTGCCCCATCAAGTACAGGCTCCCACCATTGGCCGACATGAGAAGCACGGTTTGACCGGCGCGATTGTCGGCGGTCGCGAAGTTGCCGGGGTCGTTGTAACGATCTTCCCACGAGCGATCGAACAGCTTGACCGGTTCGGTGCTCGGCGAGGATGGGTTCACGATCCAGGTTTTTTCGTTGCGCGTCTTCCACCAGCTCTCGTCCACGATGGCGAGATCGCTGCGTCCCCAGAGTACGTAATTGAATCGCTGAGCAAGGCTGGCCAACGTTTGCGGCTTGCCGTTGAACGGCGCGTCGAGGAGGAAGATCTTGTCGCGAATGGCCGCCTCGGCCTTCGCGTCGCCGCCGTCCTGCGCTTCGACCCACGCCAGCGTGGCCGGCGTGTCGGAGCGCCATTGCACCTCGCGCGGACCCGTCGGCACACTGCTGAAGGTGATGGGCACGCCTTCCTGGAGCGGCACGTCGGCGAGCATTTTCACGACCTTGCCGTCGCGATCCCAGACCTCGATCTTGTGCGGGAAGCGATAGGAAGGCACCAAATACGAGAACGGGCGGTGCACGGTGGTGACGAGGACATACTTGCCATCTGGGGACAGGTCGAAATCGGCGAAGATGCCAGGAGCGCCCAGGCGCGTGTGATCTCCACCGAAATCGACGAGCATGAGCTGGCTTGTTCCGTAATATTCGAAGAGCGATTCGTCGTAGGTGTTGGTAAGCAGGTCCTGAAAGGTGCGGGCCGGCGCCGCTTTGCCGAGGTTCTCCTGCACGACGGGACCGTTCGGAACCGGCGGCTCCGGCGGCTCGGGGCCGCGATCCTCGGGCACGACGCTGATCACGAATCCCTTGCCGTTGGGCCCCCAGCGATAGGGCATGCCCATGGCAGCGTTGAGGCGCTGGCGAATGACGCGTCGCGTCACCGGTTTTGCGACCTCGGCCATCCATAGCTCGACGTTCTTGTCGTCGGTGACGGTGAAGGCAATCTTGGTTGCATCGGGCGACCAGCTCACCGCGCCGATCTTCGTGCCTTTCGGAATACCGGTGATAACCCGCTTGGTTGTGTCGGCCAAACTTTGCAGCGTGAGTTGCGTGTAGTAATTGGCGCGGCTCGGACCGTTCGTGGCGGGACGGATGCGGAGTCCCGCCAGGCGGAGCTCGCGAGCGGACAGGTCGGACAGAGGAATGAGGACCGGATAGTCCAGCAGCAGGGCCCATTTGTTGTCGGGCGAAACGCTGGCCCGGGGCGTGGGTTTCGCATCGACGAGATCCACGATCGCCTGGGGCGGCGTCTTGTACTGGCTCGGCGCGAGAGCCGCAACCGGCGGCTGCACCGGCTTGGGCGGTGGGACATCAGAGGGACGCCGTTGCTGGTACTGCGCGAGCGCGGAGCCAAAGGTCAGAACGAGAAGCGTCGCGATAACCGCGATTGATTTCAGGCGGGGCGCCATTGTGCCTCCAAGGACAGGGAGGGGTGGACCTCAAGCCTAGCACCGCGGCTTGGTGCGCTGCAAGTTATTGTTATTTGTGCAGTTATGTGGTCAGGCCGAGGTCGGACTGGACAAACGCTTCGGGCTTTTGGAGAATCCGCCGTCCAGCCCAAAGATCTGAGCCAAGGAGGGCACATCCCAATGCTCAGAGATTTGGAACATCCCGGTACCTTGCGCGTTCTCGCGTTATTCGTCGGATTCCTGGTTGCGGCGGTCGTTGTGGCCAGCCGTTCTCCTGGGTCGATCCAATCGGATCTTCACCATATCCAGACGTTCCTTCTCCACTGACCGCGTAGCGGTTTCATAAGCGGCTTTCTGGCCGCTTTGCCCCGTTCTTCGAGGCCGTTTCATAGCGGCTTCGTAGCTGGGCGAGTAGCATGTTTCCCATGGCAGACGTGATTTGCGTGGGAGGCAGCGTGGCCGGAGCGGCCGTGGCCGGTTTCTTGGCCCGGTCGGGGCGGCACGTGATCGTGCTCGACCGGGCCGAGTTCCCCCGCGCCAAGGCGTGCGGCGAAGGCGTGTTGCCGCAAGGATGCGCCGTGCTCGATCGCCTCGGCGTTTCGTTGCCCGAGGCTTCCACCATCACCGGCATCCGCTTTTCGCTATCCCACGGCCCGGGCGCTTGGCTGCCCTTTCCGGGGCGTGCGGGTCGCGCCGTGTCGCGATTTGTTTTGGACGCGGCGATGCGGGCGCGCGCGTCGGCACTGGGCGCGGAGTTCATTCACGCTCGTGCGATGCGGGTTGAACCGGGGCGCGTGATCACCGATCGCGGTGTGTTCGAAGCCCCGTTCTTAATTGGGGCCGATGGTGGGCGGTCCATGTTTCATTCCGCGTTTGGGGTAGACGCGCGGCTTGCTCGAGAGCGAGTCGGGTTTTCGTCGCACTGGAACGGTGCCTTGACCTCCCCAAGCGAAGTGCATGTGACCGCGTTTCGCGGGGGCGAGTTGTACGTTGCCCCGGTGGAATCGGGACTGACGCTGGCGTCGTTGTTATTGGATCGACGGTTTGTGTTCGAGCAGGGATTTTCGGTGAGCGGGATGAGCGACTTTTTGCGCTCGCGGTTTCCGGAACAATTTGGCCGCGCGCGGCGCGTGGGGCCGATCCTGGGCGCCTATCCATTGAGTACCCGCGTGAAGCGAGTTGCGGGGCCAGACTGGCTATTGGTTGGCGACGCCGCGGGATCGGTGGATGCGATTTCGGGCGAAGGGATGAGCCTGGCGTTGCGAGGAGCAGAGATCGCGGCGGAATGCATCGTTGAAGGATGGGATCCTTCGGTGTACTCGGAACGGTTGCGCGCGATGCAGAAACCGATCGAGCGATTAACCGGGCTCATGTTGTTCCTGGCCCGGCATCGGCGGTTGGCGGGACTGGCGTTTCGGTTCGAGAAGAGTTTGGCACCCATGATGCGGGTGGCAGTGGGTGAATCGTGATTTGGTCGTGGCCGCGCGAGACCGAAGCCGAAGAAATCATGGAGCGGCCCGATCTCCCGCGAAGTGAATTGCGGCATGCATTGGTGGTGCTTGGCCGGCTCAACAAGCTTTTCCTGAGCCGGCGCATGCTGGCCGCGCGCGTGCGACCGGGGCGCGTGCTCGATGTGGCTACGGGCGGCGGAGATATTCCGGAGTATCTGCGCCGGCGCGGGATCGCTCGTGTCGCCACCGGCATTGAGCGCAGCAAGGATGTTGTGACGCTGGCCCGCGAGCTGTCTCCGGGCGTGGATCTGGCGTGCGCCGACGCGTTACGGATGCCCTTCGCCGATCACGCGTTCGACACCGCCACCGCACATTTGTTCTTTCATCATCTGAACGACGACGAGTGCGTGGCCGTGCTTCGAGAGATGTCGCGGGTTGCGCGGCGGGTGGTGGTGCTGGACCTGGAGCGAAGCCGTGTCCTCTATCTATTCTTATCAGTTGTACTATTATTCAGCGGCAACGCGATAACCCGTCATGACGGACCCCTGAGCGTGCGGCGCTCCTGGAAGAAAAGCGAAGTGCGGCAACTCGCCGAACGCGCGGGGGTGCGGGCCACGGTGTCGAGCGCGGGTCCGTGTCGCTGGGTGCTGGTGGGGGACGCATGATCTTGGGTCGGGGATTCTGGTCGCGGTTCGCGCTGGTGGTGGGCACGATCAGCATTGTCCTGGGAGCCGTTTTCGGCGTGGCGCGGCGCAACTTCTTCCGCGCCGAATCCTTTTCCGCCCGCGCCGCGCAAAGCCTCGACGATCCACGGGTGGCCGCGTTTGTGGCCGACCGCATCACCAACATCGTCATCGGCCAGAGCCCCGATCTCATCGCCGCCCGCCCCATCATTTCCGCCACCGCGCAAGGCATCGTTGCCTCTACTCCGTTTCGCGCTCTGGTGCGCCTGGCCGCGCGCCGGGTCCACGAAGCGCTGTTCTCGGAGACGGGACGCAACGTCGTCCTTTCCATTCCCGATGTTGAAGTGCTGGTGCGCGGTGCGTTATCCCAGGCAAGTCCGGCCATGGCGGACAAGGTTCCCAAACGGCTGGACGCGGTCATCGGATCTCTGGGGAAGGGTAAACAGCTCGAGGTCGTGATCGATGCCTGGCGGTTTTCCAAACGCGTGCGCCGCTGGGCGCTGACACTCTTTTTCATTCTTGGGCCCGGCCTTTTGGCGTTGTCTATGTGGCTCGCCCGCGACCGGCAGCGCGCCCTGGCTCGCACCGGCATTGCGCTTTTGATCGCAGCGGTGGTGCTGGCGGCGCAGTTGCCTGTGGGGCGGTTGGTTTTGGCCGGCTCCGTGGACGATCCTTTGTTGCGCGGAGCACTTCAGGGGTTGTACCGAACGTACATGGCCGGACTCTTCAGTTGGGCGCTGTTCTTTGGTGGGCTGGGAATCCTCTTTGCGGGAGCCGGAAGCTCACTCATGGGCACGCTCGAGCTGGGCAACATCGGACAGGGAGCCTTGCGCGTGGTCCTCGTTCCACCCCCGCGTCCGCGTTGGCGCATTTTGTGGGGAACGTGCTTCGTGGTGAGCGGCGTTCTTTCGGTGATCTTCCCGGGCGAGATCCTGACCGGGGCGATCATGCTGGCCGGCGTGCTGGCGGCTTATATCGGTGTGCGGGAGCTGTTCAAGCTGGTGCTGGAAACGGCGCCGACCATGCCCATCCTGGCTAAAGCGAATAAGCGGGGCGTGAAGTGGGTGCGGCCGGTTCTGGCCGGTGTGCTGATCGGGGGGATCGGCACGGCGTGGGTGCTGCTACGTAATCCCGAGAAGACACCCGAAGCCGCGTCGGCGGTGGTGGCCGTTAACGGGCATCCGGAATTGTGCGATCGGCGAGTGGATGAAGTCGTGTTCGCGGGCGCACACAACGCCATGTCCAACGCCGCGGCCCCGGGATGGATGTTTCCGCACCACGCGCATGGCATGGTCCAGATGCTGGAGGACGGTGTTCGCGCATTCCTGATCGACGTGCACTACGGGTTCCCGGGGGCGGAGCGAATAAAGACGGATTTGGACGTGGAGGAGTCGCAGCGGCAGATGATCGAGACGACGGTAGGGCCGGAGGGCGTGGCCGCGGCATTGCGCATTCGTGAACGCTTGGTCGGGGTGAACGAAGGCGCACGCGCCATGTACTTCTGCCATGGCTTTTGCGAGTTGGGCGCCTATGAGGTGGTGCCGGCCTTGCAGGCGATGCGGGATTGGCTGGTGCAGAACCCGAACGAGGTCGTGCTGTTGTCGGTGGAAGATTACGTGTCTCCCGAAGACCTGGACAAAGCATTCAAGGACAGCCAGCTCGAAGACATGGTCTATGGCGGCGCCGCGCCACCCTGGCCGACCCTACGGGATTTGGTGATCACGGGGCAGCGAGTGATCGTGTTCCTACAATCCGGGAAGCCGGGGTTTCCCTGGATGCGGCCTACGATCGGCAACATCCAAGAGACGCCTTATACGTTTCACAAACCCGAAGAGTTTTCATGCGCACCGAATCGCGGGGGAACGACGGGGTCGTTGTTCCAGATCAATCACTGGATCGAGTCGACACCTACTCCGCTGCCCTCCAACGCGGCGATCGTGAACGCTTATGATTTCTTGCTGGCGCGGGCGCAGCAGTGCGCGAAAGAACGAAAGCACATTCCGAATATCATTGCGGTGGATTTCTATGGGACGGGGGATTTGATGCGGGTGGTGGATACATTGAACGGGGTGGGGATGGTGGCGGCTACGAAATAGCTTGGGGCCCCAGCTAATAATCGGGGCGCTTGGTATCAGTCTCTGGAATCCAGGTCGTCGATCCCCAATCTCTTGATTTTCCCACCCAGGGTCGTGCGGCTCATCCCCAGAAGCTTGGCTGCGGCCGCTTTGTTCCCTTTGCAAGCATCCAGGGCATGAAGAACGCGGGACCGCTCGATCTCTTCGAGCTCCGCGGTGAGGGACGATTTGGAAGGAGTCTGCTCCGCCCCCATGAAGTGATAGGGCTGGAGCATCCCTATCTGCGGGCCCAGGGCGGCCGCACGTTCGATAGATAGACGCAACTCTCGAACGTTGCCAAGCCAAGGCAGTCCCATGAGCCATTGCTTCGTTTCGAACGGCAACACGAGCTGTTTGTGGCAGAGTTGGTTTGCCCGGTTAAGAAAGTAGTCGGCGAGCAGGGGAATGTCGCTCATGCGCTCGCGCAAGGGAGGGAGGAAAACCTCGAGTCCCTTCAAGCGGTAGTACAGGTCCTGACGGAACTTGCCGGATTTCACCTCTCGTTCGAGATCGACATTGGTGGCGGCGACAATGCGGACATCCACAAACTCCACCTGTGTGTCACCGACACGACGCACTTCGCCCGCTTCAAGCACTCTCAAGAGCTTGGTCTGAGCCGGAGCACTCATTTCGCCGATTTCGTCCAGGAACAGGGTGCCCTTGTGAGCGGCGCGGAAGAGTCCGGGTTTATCACTGATGGCGCCGGTAAACGACCCCCTTCGATGACCGAACAGCTCGCTTTCCAAGAGCTCGGAGGGAAGTGCGCCGCAGTTGATGGCGAGGAAAGCCTCGCCTTTGCGCGGGCTAAGATCATGCACGAGCTTGGCGAAGAGCTCCTTACCCGTGCCGCTTTCGCCGTGGATGAGCACGGGGACAGTGGTCGACGCAACCTGCCCAATCGAGGCGGCCTGCTCGTGCAATTGCCGCGAACGAGTGATGATGTTGTAAGCGCTTAGGTCTACGGGCGGAAGTTCCTGGGCGAGTCTGGAGTTGGGGCCAGGTTCACCGTCGAGACCATCGGGCGAGGTCTGAGGCAGGTAGCCCTTTTCTTGACGTTCTTTGCGCCAACGTTCAAGCAGTGGTTCGGCGCCGCAGGACTTGGCGAGAAATTCGACGCGGGCCCACCATTCGGCGGCGACATCTGGGAGATTCATTCGGTCGGCAAGAGATGTAATACGGGCCGCCGTCAGGATGAGCTCGTACTTGAATCCCCGCCGATCGGCAAGGTTTGCTAATTGCACAAGATCCGGGATTGGGGATTTGCTGAGACCCAGAAGCCATTTGGCTTCCAACTCTGAACGTTCTAGGGAAAGGATGTCCTCACCTTCACCTCCATTTCTAGCTATGACCATTCCTTTTTCAGCATGGCGGAGCGCTCGGCGAGGGTCTCCATAGCAAATCCAAAATTCTGCGAGCTTTCTATGCAGTTCAATTTTGAGGTCAACGCAGGTTGGTACTGCTGCCAAGATCTTGTTCATTTGCGCAAGGAACTGAATAGCTTCAATCCAATTCTGGGATTGAAGGGAAATATCTGCACAATACTCCAAACAAAGCGCTCTTTCCCGAGCTGTCTCGGCGGCGGCAGGCATACCCTGCGCAGTTTTCAGAAATGCGGCCCCTTCTTCAAGCAAGCCGCGGCGTATCTTCACGATGGCCAACCCAAGTGTTCCTCGTAACAAGCGTTTGTTTAAGCCGAGTAGTTCAGAGGATTTGCGAACAAATTCAAAACAATGCTCTGCTTCTTCCAAAGCGCCTCTTTCCAGATTCACATTCCCCAGTGTCTGCGACACGGGTCCAAGTAGGGCAATTTCCTCCAGTTCGAGACACATAAAGCGAGCTCTTCCAAGCACCGCGAGCGCACTAGTCCGGTCATCTGAAATCCGATAGGCATCGGCTAACAATATACTGGCTCTAATTGCGTCTTTCGGGTTTCCGTTGCTAATAAAAATGGATTTTGACAACTCAAGGGATTCAACAGCCTTCCTAGGACATGCTGACGTTATGAAGGAAAGCCCCTGTGCCAAAAGGCCCTCGGCCTGGAGCTGGGGAATTCCTTTGGCCCTGCCAAGAGAGATAAGATTCTGAGCATACGAGCAAAGCCTGCTGAGCTCTCCGGTTGAGTGGTGATATCTCCAAATTCCGGAAAGTAGGCGAACGTGGTCAGGTTGCAGTGATCTCGGCAGAGCGCGCCAAGTGCGCGCGGCCTGAACAGCCGCCAGCTTGCAGCCGAGCGGTCCTTTGAACTCAAAAGAATCCTGTAAGTCTGCCCAAGCTACCTCAGGAAGAGTTGCTGGTTCGGCTTGGGTGTAGTTCGCCAGAAGTTCAGCCTCGTTGGTTTTCATCTGTACATCCACCACGGGAGAATGGCCGACAGCGATCCGAACAGTCTCTTGAGAACAGGCAATGACAGCATGGTGCGCACTTCGTAGGGCATTGGTGAAAGTTGACTAAACTTCTTCGGGGAGTCCCAATCTGTA
>Ga0209382_10003052_pt1 | contig 23559 bp, 20 predicted proteins | sample SoiMetdeltSBSDD5_FD_187599 | JGI IMG/M metagenome (GOLD analysis project Ga0209382, IMG submission 187599) | Bulk soil microbial communities from a Populus tree surrounding site in Tennessee, USA - Soil MetaG P. deltoides SBSDD5 (SPAdes) (version 2) | ecosystem: Environmental > Terrestrial >...
CCTGCGTTCGTCCATATTTCCCCTCGAGGTTTGTTTCGAAATCCCAACTTCGGACCGCTGCGTTTCTTTGGGAGGGGTATCGGCGAGCATAAACGAGCTTCGGGTCATCGTCGTCCCCTTCACCTGACAGCGCTGTCACATGAAGTGTTTTAAATTTATCGTCGGGCTTCTTGCGAGCCAAGTTTGTCGGTCTCCGCAATAACTGTCAAGGTAATTCCTATTGTTGTTTGAACAATAAGACAACCAGGAGACAACTATCTGTAAGAAGAGGCTCAAAGGCAGGATGAAGACAGATGGGTTCCCCTCCTTCACGGAAGGAAACCCATGCGAAGACACGCAGGCGCGGATCACTTCACGGCTTGTTTTTTCACCGCTTTTAGCACGACAGGTAAATTCGTGTAGTTCTCCAGAGCGATCGACTTCACGCCTCCATCCACATTGATGGAACCGAGTGAAACCTTACCCTCACCAAGGCCGGCCGAGGCAAGGCGCAATTCAATAATAGAAAATGGATAGTCGGATGTGGAAGCGCCGCCGGCAGGCTTCCAGAAGTCATTCCAGGCGCCAAGACGACGATCGGTGGCGAGGATGATGTGTTCGCTGCCATCGGGCTGTGGGAGACGATACGCATAGCGGATCGAATAGCCGACGGTTTCGGATGTCCAAATCATGCCGACGCTCGGCACTTTCTGGAGAGCTGACGCGAGCGACATGGCCGGTGTAACAGGAATCACCGGTAATGGTGCCGCATCGCCGCCACCACCGCCGCGTCCGCCGCGACCGCCACGTCCGCCACCTCCACCACCGCCGGCGTCAGCGGCAGCCGCGGGCTGAACCGGCTGCACCGGATTCGTCCGCGCCTTGGCGAATTGGTCGCGGTCCATAAGTTGGACCACGAGAACAACTCAATGCGCACGGCCTGGCCGGGTGTGGCGACATTGTCGGTTGTTGCAGTGAAACGGACAATGGGACCCTTACTGGATGTCTGTGCGATCGTCATTATGGAGACGGCTAGAACGCCCGTCAGCACAAGAACCGAAAGAAAAACTCTTCGCGCTGAATGCAATTCAAGCAAGAGTTGTATCGTCCTCCATACAACCAGATAATAATTACTTGACCGGGCCTCCCTTCAGTGTTCCATACTGCCTTGAATTTCTTCCCAAACGAATAGTGTGGAAAGGAGAAGCATGATGTTGAAGCGCGTTTACATTTGCGTGATTGCCATAGCGGCTGCTCTGGTGATTTCGGCATATGTCACTGCCCAGGTTGCGAATCCCCCTGCCGCAGGCCAGGCTCCTGGCGCTCAGGCTGGACGGGGCGGCCGCGGAGGAGCCGGGCAGGGAGCGCCCCGCGATCCATGGCCGGGCAAAAAGAAACTCCTGCTCGTCGCGGACGTGCAGAGCGGCTACCACCACGATGCGATCAATCACACGATGGGAGTCGTCGAACGGCTTGGCCGCGAATCCGGCGCTTTCGTCACCGTTATAAGGACAGACAGTCAGCTCATCACGAAGCAGCCGATTGCAGGTCAGGGAAAGTACACGGGTGGAAACATCAACGTGAAGCCGCTCGATTTCTACGATGCTCTCTTTCTATTACCAAGTGGTGATGGAACGATGAACGAGCAGCAGAAGAAAGATCTGCTCGCGTTCGTGCGAGACGATGGCAAAGGTCTCGTCGTCGGACACGCTGCCGGCGTGGCGTTCACTCGCAGAGATGCATCGCTCACGTGGCCCGAGTGGGGCGAGCTCATCGGTGGCCTGATGGATCGTGTAGACGGTCACTCCGGTGAGTTTCACGCAACGTCGAAGATCATTGTCGAAGACACGAATTTTCCGGGAGCGATGTCGTGGGGAAGTTCGACGTTCACGTTTGACGAACAACACCCCGTTCTGATGGCGCCATATTCGCGTGACAAAGTTCACGTGATTCTTCGTCTCGATCCTGCCTCGCTCACCGAACAGCAGAGAGCTATGCGTCCTGATGGTGATTTCCCTGTGGTGTGGGCACGCTCCTATGGCAAGGGCCGCGTGTACAACGTGGGCTGGGGCGAATACGAAATAACGTGGGACAATCCTGGATTTCAAAAGATGATGCTTGAAGGCATCAAGTGGGCGCTGGGAATGGTCCCGGCTGATGTCACTCCGCGGCCGTTAAAATAGTGGTAACCACCGTTCTTTGGTGGTTACCACCTCCTGTCGGGAAAGGTAGTAACTACCAAAGAACGGTGGTTACTACTAAAAACAAAGCTTACATCCCGGCCAATGGTCCGGTGCTGTCTCCAACTCTCTCGACATTCACGCCGGACTTTTGCAGCATGGATACGAGCATGTTGGCCATCGGAGTATCGTCGGGATACTTGATGTAACGGCCGCCCTTCATGTTTCCGCCGGCTCCACCAATCACCGCGATCGGCAGCCTCATATGGTTGTGCAGGTTCGGATCGCCGAGACCGCCACCGACGAGGAAGAGTGAATTATCGAGGATATTGGAATCACCTTCCGGAATCGCCTTCAACTTATCGAAAAGGTAGGCCGGCTGCTTCATCAGATAAGCAACGATCTTTGTCAGCTTCGCCTTCTTCTCGGGATCGTTCTGGTGATGCGACGTGCCGTGGTGTCCATCCGTGATACCGCTCTTCGTGTACGAGCGGGATCCCTGTTCCCGGCCGATGAGGGTTGTCGTGACGCGCGTGATGTCGGCCTGGAACGCAAGGACCTGCAGATCCAGGATCATCTTCGCGTGTTCTTCGAACGTATCCGGCAACTCGTCCGGAAGTGCCGGAGGAGCAATCGTGGTCTCGGAGTTCTCGCTGACCTGGATGCGGCGTTCGACGTCACGAATTGCTTCCATATATTCGTCCAGCGTCGCTTTGTCGCGGTTGCCGAGTTCTCCAGCGAAAGGCCGCTGGGATCCATTTGAGCGTGGCAGCCGGCGCACATTGCATTCGAGCGGTGCTGAACCATCTGTTCACGGATGGTAAGAATGCCGCCATCCGCGCCCACGGGCTTCAAATCCGGCACCACCGGCGGCGGAGGTGTCCCTAGAATGTTATCGAGGACCCATTTGCCGCGAAGCAGTGGCGAGGTGATGTTGGAATGTGAGGTCAGCATCAAAATGCTGCCGTGACCCAGAATGCCTGTGCGCGGACTGTCCGCGGGCAATTCGATACGGCGCATCCGCGGACCATAAATGTCCGGTATACCGTAAAGCTTGGCAACCGGCTCGTTGACGAACGTGTAATTCGCCGTCAACAGATCCAGGATGCTGCGATTTTCACTTCGAATCGAAGAGCATTTCGGTTTCTTCACGCAGCGACTGCCGTAACGTTTTGTCCGCTTACGGATACATGATCGGATCGTGATTGACGTTTTCGATGTCGCGCAACTGCAACCACTGATCGGCAAAGTTCTGCGTTAGCGAGTTGGCGCGAGAATCGGCCAGCATGCGCTTCACCTGCTGCTCCAGAACGAGCGGCCCTCTCAAGCGGGCCCGCAGTAGCGAGATTCAACAACTGATCATCCGGAATGCTACTCCACAGGAAGAAGGAGAGACGCGAAGCGAGCTCAAGCTGCGATATGCGGTAATTACCGCTGGCAGGAACGGTGGCCGGTACCGCTTCGATGCGATAAAGGCACTGGGGGCTCACCAGAATTCGTTCCAGAGCGCCCCGTGCAGCTTGAAGGAAATGTCGCGGCTGGCATGCGCGGCACCAAGTTCTATGCGAAAGGTTCTCTGATATATCGCGACGGCCAATCCGGAATTGACGTTTCCGCGATTCGCGTTTTGAGCCCGCAGTGTAGGACGGGGGCATAAAGCGGCAGCGCGAATGATCTGCCTGCGATCGAGAAGTTTTACGAAGAAGCATTGGGCATGCCGACAGTCAAGTACATACCTCCAGGCTTGAAAAAACGTGCCTAGTCCCAATTAACCGGATTTAGAATTGGCTCAGACGTATGTTGGGCAGATTTCTCAAAGCGTGTTTGATGTTGACGGCGGCGATGCTGCTCGGTACGGCGCCGGGACATTCAACTCAAGTTCGCCCGGCCCCGCGCACCGTTTGGGACGGCGTCTATGTCCATCCGCAGGCTGATCGTGGTGAATTGCACTTTCTCAGGGATTGTGTTCAATGCCACAGCGGTGGGGGGACGGCGCCGATGCCAAGCAGTGAAAAGTTTTTTGATGACTGGAAAGACGAGAGGTTGTCTTCCCTCTTTATCTACATGAAAGCGACCATGCCGCCAGCCGATCCTGGAAGTTTGACGGACTGGGAATACCTCGACACATTGATCTATTTCCTGCAGCTGAATGGTTATCCAGAAGGTGATACAGACCTTCTCCCGACGCAAATGGATAGGATCGTGTTGATCGGGAACGACAGTGCGAAGCCGTTCCCGGCGGGCACGTCTGTATACGCCCTTGGTTGTTTGACCAAGACCGATCAAGGCTGGAGCATCGCTTCCTCGTCTGCGCCATCGCGGTCCCGACCCCTGCTGGAAAATGAAAGGTCGCTCGAGATACTCGGCACGCAACCCCTCGGCTCGGGCACCATTCCCCTCGATGGAACGTTTGATGTTACCCGGAACGCGGGCGCCCGAGTCTACACGAGAGGTTCTCTCAGCTATAAAGGCAACGAACCGCGAATCACCGTCGCCATGATTCGAGCATTGAATCCCAAATGCCAGGTTTCGGAAGACCACAGTCCTGGCCCATTCGGCTCCGTCTATACGAAAAAACCCAAGTAATTACCAGGCTTCCGGATGGAGTCGCTCGAATATCTCATCGCTCAAAACACTGGCAAATACTGAGCGCAAGGCTTAAAGTACAAAAGCTCCACAATGGCAAAAAAAGGAAGGCTTTGTCGATGAAATCGTTACTTTCTGTCGTTTCGACAATGGTATTGGTAGGCGTAGTGACCACTGGGTTTTCGCCCGGAAGAGCAAATGCCGCACCGCCACAGGCGGCTGCGAAAACCACTGTGGACGGTGTCTATTCCGACGAACAAATGAAGCGCGGGGCCGTTGCCTACGTCAACTCATGCAGCGGTTGCCATCGGAATGACTTGAGTGGCGCGGGAGGCGTCCTCGCCGGCGGCTTCATGACTCACTGGCTATCCAGCAATTTGGACGGCGTTTTCGATTATATGAAAACGAATATGCCTGCCAACCGCCCGGGCAGCCTGAAGCCAGAAGTTTATGCGGATATCGTCGCTTTCCTTCTGAATGCGCACGGTTTCCCCACCGGCAGCGGCGACTTGATGCCTGATGCCATGAAAGACATTAAGGTAGTAAATTTAGACGGGAGCGCTCCCCGTTTCGCCCCCGGGGCATTAGGGCAAACCTACGGATGCCTTGTCCAGGGCCCGGACATGACGTGGCAGCTGACACAAGCCACTGCGCTTGTCCGTACCAAGGATCCCGACAAATCCAGCGATAAGGACCTAAAAGCGGCCGAAGGCGCCCCCGCTGGAACGTCGACTTTTCAGTTGATGGACATCCCGGCGTTCTTACACCCTGAACGGCACGCTTCCCATAAGATTGAGGTGAAAGGATTCTATGTTCCAAAACCTGAAGGGTTGAACGTGGTTTCCCTCGCGATGGTTTCGGAGAAGTGCCAGTAGCCCACTAATCCCTGCCAGTCCACGCTTTGCTCCAGTCAAACATCTAGATTCGATCCCCAAGGCGAATGGAACCCCTAAAAGCAAAAGGGGAGCGCGCCACGAAGTGGCGCGCTCCCCTTTTTGGGAACGAGTGAATTACATGCCCTTCAAAGGCTCGGTGCTGTCTCCTATCTTGTCGATGTTGAGACCCATCTTTTGGACCATCGAAAGAAGCAGGTTGGACGCCGGCGTGGCGTCCGGATACCTCAGAGAACGTCCACCTTTCATGTTGCCGCCGGCGCTGCCGACAACAGCCATGGGAAGCCGCACGTGGTTATGCAGATTCGGATCGCCCAAACCGCCGCCGACAAGAAACAGCGAATTCTGCAGTATCGTGTTGTCGCCCTCTTTGATCGCGTTGAGCTTGTTGAAGAGGTACGCCGGCTGCTTCATCAGATAGGCGGTAATCTTGGTGAGCTTGGCCTTCTTTTCGGGATCGTTCTGATGGTGGGACGTACCGTGGTGACCATCGGTCACACCGCTCTTGGTGTAGGAACGTGAACCCTGTTCACGGCCAATCAGCGTCGTGGCTACACGCGTAATGTCGGCCTGGAACGCCAGAACCTGGAGGTCGAGAATTAGCTTCGCGTGTTCTTCAAACGCATCCGGCAATTCGTCGGGCAGCGTCGGCGCAGCAACAAAGTCCTGCTTCTCGCTGATTTGAATACGCCGCTCGATATCACGGATCGATTCCATATACTCGTCGAGAATCGCCTTGTCACGGTTACCCAGTTCTTTGTTAAGCCGCGCGATTTCGCGACTTACCGAATCAAGAATGCTCGCTTCTTTCTTCATCCTCGCCTTCTGCGCCACCGCATCGCCGCCGTCGCCGAACAGACGCTCAAAAATGACGCGCGGGTTCGGCTCGTGGTGCATGGGGGTCATGGAGTTCTTCCAAGAGAACCAAATCTGGTATCCGCAAGCATACCCGTCCGTGCAGGCTCCCGCAGTACCCACGGATTCCAACGAGGTTTCCAGAGAGGCCAGCTTCGTGAACTTGGCGCTTTCACGGGCAATGATTTGATCGATCGAAGCGTAGACGTTGTTGGGCACGCCCAGTTTTAGTTCTGGCGGATTGTTCGGCTTCATCACCAGTTCAACGTCCGGCCCGGGAGTTCTCTTTCCGTGCACGCCCGTCAAGAAAGAGGCGCAACCACGGGCATGATCGCCAGAACCATCTCCCAATCCGTTACCCTGAGCGTGGGTCAGACCATACGGAATGAACAGCTGATCTTGAAACGGCTCAAACGGCGCCAACTGTGGAGTGATTTCCCAGTCCTTGCCCACAGTTCCGGCTTTAAGAGGCGTCCACTGGCCGTCAACCGGGTTCTGGCCGTTTGGCAGATAGAAACAGCCAAACCGGCGAACCGGCGCCGCCGGAGTTTGAACCATGGCCGTTGCAGCGGGCACCATCGCATCCAGGAGTGGCAATGCAAACGCCGCCCCAACTCCCTGCAGCAAGGCGCGGCGGGATATTGCTTTTTTCGTTAGAAACATGATTCGGATCTCCTTCAGTTTTAAAATTTAAAACGTGGCGACTGGCTATCTCCTACTTAACGCTAGTTTGCTCGGGTTTCGGCGCTTTCCTCATCTGAAACGGCATACTCTTTACTACATTCACAACAAGGGTCGAAAAATTGTAGTTACTGGGCGCGGTCTGCTTCACAATCTTCCGGATCGTCGGCATGTCGTAATAATCCAACCCACGGCCCACGGCGTACGTCAGAAGACGGTTTGTGACAGTCTGAACAAATTGATCTTTGTTCGCCAGAATGATGTTGCGGAGACCGTCGAGCCCTTCGAACTTCGTTCCATTAACCAATTCGGTCGAGGCATCCACCGGCTCACCGTTTTCATTTATCGTGCGCCACCTGCCGACGGCATCGAAATTCTCCAGAGCTACACCATAGGGCTCAATCGTGGCATGGCAGGAGTAACACATCGGATTCGACCGGTGCTGCTCCAGTCTCTCGCGCATCGAAAGAATCTTTCCATTGGTGCCGGTCGCCTTCAGCTCCGGAACCACCGGCGGCGGGGGCGGCGGCGAGGAACCAAGGATGTTATCCAAGATCCACTTACCACGAAGAACCGGGGAGGTGACGTTGGAGTGCGACGTCATCATTTGGATACCGCCCTCGCCGAGAAGACCCGCACGCGGGTTATCGACTGGAAGATTCACCCGGCGCATACGCGGGCCATAAATACCACGGATTCCGTACAGCTTGGCAACGGGCTCGTTGATAAATGCGTATTTCGCCGTTAAAAGATCCAGAATGCTGCGATTTTCCGAACGGATCGAATCGAACAGCATTTCCGTCTCTTTACGTAGCGAGTCCCGCAACGTCTTATCACCTTCCGGGAACAGAATCGGATCGGGAATCGCATTGTCCAACTGGCTCAATTGCAGCCACTGGGTGGCGAAGTTTTGAGTCAGCGATTCCGCGCGAGGGTCCCCCAGCATCCGCCTCACCTGCTGCTCCAGAACAGCCGGGTCACTCAAGCGGCCGTTTGACGCCGCATTCAGCAACTGATCGTCCGGTATGCTGCTCCACAGGAAGAAGGAAAGCCGCGAAGCAAGCTCGAGGTCCGACACCCGGGCATTGCCGTTCGCATCGGAAGTGGTCGGCGGCGCTTCAATCCGATAAAGGAATTGGGGGCTGACAAGCACCCGCTCCAAAGCCGCTTCGATGCCATCTTCAAACGAGCCCTCTTTGCGGCCGCTCGTATAGAACGACATCAGCGTCTGGATGTCCGCATCTTTCACGCGTCCGCGGTATGCACGCCGTGCAATCGTGGAAAGGATCTGCTGCGCACACGCCGTCTCCTGGACACCCGCACCCGGAGTGCACACGAGAATACGTTTCCGGCTAGGACTGTTCTCAACTCCGGTGATTTTTTGCGGACCGTAAACAGTAAGGCTGCTGACGTACGGCAAACCATGTGTGCGGCCAGCCTCATAGGCAGGACGGTCGGCAATGACGCGAGTTCCGTCCGCTTCGAGTTCCGGCTTTTTAATAAACGTCGCTACCAGCGTATGCTGGCCCGCTCTCATCGGAAGCCGAAACTGTAGATCCGCCTTCAAGCCGCCGATATCAGGATCGGTGGCGCCGCTGCCACCACCCGTACCGCCGGCAGCCGTCGACATTCCTTTTTTGCCGATGGTTACGAGGTCTACCCGCTCGCCATCGACGAGAAGGTCAATCTGGTGCTCATCATTCAAGCCGGCGATCGCGGCGGTACCCAGCCGAACCAGCCGGACAGTGACCCAGTATTCGCCGTCTACCGGAAAATAATGTTTCGCCTCAAGACCACCTCTGGTTCCAGGAGCAAGACCCATCGTCCGGTCATCCTGGTTGACATCCCACTGCAGTTCGTATGTCTCCTGCTGCGGACCTCTAGAGATCCCCAACGCCGCTTCACTGATACGCCGCGACGCCCTCATATAAGTATCAAGCAAGTCCGTCGACATCTTGATCGCCCCGCCGATGTTATCGAAACCGAAGATCGTCGCATCCTCGGGCAGGAACGAGGTTGTATCGATATTCACGTTCAGCAGGTCCCGGATCGCATTCTGATACTCGGTGCGATTCAGGCGATGATAGCTGACAGTCGTGCCGGGATTGGGATGCGCAGCGCCGGCCTTGTCCAACTCATTTTCCAGCCAGATGCGAAAACCATCGTAAGTGGCCTGGTCGGGACGGGGCATCTTTACCGGTGGCATGGCCTGGGCCCGAAGCTTGTAAACAACCTTCTCCCAGAGGGCAGGATCTGCCGCGACATGATCCACATCCGCCTTATCCAGCACGATACCCGCTGTTTTCGTCGTGTCGCTGTGGCAAGTGACGCAATACTTGTTGACCAAGGCACGCTGCGGAGAAACGGCGGCCGTAGCGGCCGCGGCCGACGCCTGCTGCGACAGCATCGGCCGTTGAAAGCCGATCGCTAAGCAGACAAGCGCCAGCGCCAGAACAAAGACTCCCCTATAACTCTTCATGGAACAAACTCCCTAACCTTATCCCTATATCCCTATATGAAAACAATCGCCCGGCACGCCAATCCGAAATCTATTTCGAGCCTGGCCCGAAATGCTCCGTCGGAAGTCCGCGGTCTTTCATCAGCTTTTCAACGAAAGCCGCCACCTCCGGCTGCATCCTGCCGCGGGCCAGATCGCGCCGGCCAACTCCGAGGAAATCCCGATATCCGCGGGCGGTATCCAGCGGGCTCCACCCAAACGTCGTATCGACATCGAGCTTGGCGCCGTGGTCGACGAGAAACTGGATGATTTCTGTTGATCCACGCTTAGCCGCCGCATGGAGCGCCGTAGCGCCCTGCTCGTCTACAGCATTCACATCGGTGGCTCCGTGGTCGTATATGAGCTTTACCAACTCAAACGCCTCATGATTCGATGCCGCGCCGTTGACTGTCAGGTTAGCGGTAGGGGTCGGACCTGCTGCCAACATCAGGGCAGTCACCTTACCAAACGGCGCCGTCGCGTTGGCGCCTTTCGCCAGCAACAATTTACCCATCTCCAAATCAGCGTTCATCAGCGCCAACTGGAAGAGGCTCATGCCCGGCCCCTGAGCAGCGCCACCTCTGCCTCTCGGCGCTGCTGCAGCCGCTGCCACATCGGCATCATCATCATTCAGATCCGTGTCTTGCTGTTTAGCCCCGACAGCCGCAGCGATCGCCGCCTGCGTCGCCGCACTAAGAGCAGAGACGTTGTAATTGCCTCGGCCTTGCCCATACCCCTGCTGTTGTCCCGCGTCGCCCTGAAACCCGCCACCCTGACTGAATAACCCAGCGTACTTATAGAAGTCGCCGCTGGCGTTCGGGTCGGCCTTAACAGCCATCTCGGCCTTCAGCGCGCCAATAGAGGCAATAACATCGGCGCCATTCCCGAATGCAGCGCCTCCTCCGCGTCCCGCCGGCACCGAGGCCTTCAAACCAGCTCCCTTGTCCAACAGGAGCTTTGCCAACTCCAGCGACGCCGGCGAGTCCGGGTTCCTGGGGCAAGGAGTCTGGCACCCAGCCGAACGACGCATCTTCATGAGATTCGCCAATGGCGGACCTTGCGCCCGGTCTGCGAGATTTACGTCGGCGCCCTGGTTCACCAGAAGGGACGCCGTGTCGTAATGCGCATTGAAAATCGCAAGATTCAGCAGCGTCATCCCCTCAGGCGTTTTCTCGTTGACATCGACACCGGCGTCAAGGAGCGCCTTCACGACGTCGGTATGCCCTTCGCGGGTTGCATACATAATGGAATTGTAGCCGCCAATCGTCTTTGCCTTGACATCCGCCTCGCGAGACTTAAGGATCCGCGTAACCTCAGCATGCCCTTCGATCGCGGCCCACATCATGGCCGTCTGACCCCTGTTCGGCTCCTTGGCGTCCGCATTGGCGCCAGCGTCTAACAACAACTTCACGACTTCGGAGTTCCCTGTCCGGGCAGCGGTCATGATCGCCGCTTCGCCTTCGGAGAAGACTGTATTCGGATCAGCGCCCGCCTTGAGGAGGAGCTCAACCATCTCCGGCTTAGCATTAATGCAAGCAATCGTTAACGGCGTAATACCGTAGCTATTGCGCGATTTCGCACTAGCGCCAGCGGCAACCAGGACCTTCGCAATTTCGAGGTTGTCAGCATCGACTGCCCAATGCAAAGCGGTGGTGCCATCGGCGGAGGCAGAATTAACATCGACCTTCGCCTGCAACAGCGCGCGAACTGTCTTTATATCGGACTTCTTCACTGCGTCGACCAGCTTCGGGTCGCCTGCAGCGAGAAGACTGCTCGAGAGAACCAGCAGCACTGCTAGTAACATGACAGAGACATATGCTGAACGCTTGCTCAGGCGCATTCTGTTTGACCTCCGGGTTGAGTCGAATGACTGTATTGCCAAAATCATCTCGTCGTGAATTTTGCGGCAAATGATATTGCCTAAACTCGATCTTTAGTTAGCCTTCTTGACGCCTTTCAGGACTACGGGAAGAGTGCCGTAGTTCTCGATGACCAGTGTCTTGGCTGTGCCATCGACGGAAATTGGATTGTCCAGCGTAAGCTTTCCTTCGCCAAGACCGGTTGCAGGGATGCGCAGCTCGATGACTGAGAAGGAGTAGTCTTTCGGATCTTCCTTCGCATCACCGGTGGTCGGCGCCGCTGCGGGGGCGGCCGGTGCTGCTTTCGCTGCTGTGCCGGCGGCTGCCATCGGTTTCCACGCATTGTTGTATGCGCCAACCTTACGGTCAGTGATGAGGATGATGCGCTGACTACCGTCAGCTTGCTTCATTTGATAAGCGTAGCGGATAGCATAACCGGCAGTTTCGGAGGTCCAGAGAATGCCCTGGGTCGGTTGCTTATTGAGGGCCTCCTTTAGTAAGGAAGTATGCGTAACGATCTTCGGACCCAGACCAGACACCGTACCGCCGTAGCCGTCATCTGCTGCCGCTGCACCTGCACCGCCGCGGCCACGGGCACCTCGGCCTGCTGCAGCTGCTGCATCGGCTCCAGCAGCGGCAGCGCCAGCATCCGCTGCACCGGCATCAGCCGGGGCTGCGCCGCGAGCACCGCGAGCACCGCGGCCACCACGTCCAGCGGCGCCACCACCACGCGGCGCTGCGGGTGCAGCAGGCGGATCTGGCGGCTTCGGAAGAGGATCGGCCCAGACTTTTGCAAGCTGATCCCGGTCGCTATCGCTTGACCAGCCAAAAAGATCAATCTTGACCGTCTGGCCGGAGCTGGCAACATTCGCCGTTGTCGCTGTGAAGCGCGCAATGGGTGCGACGCCTTTTCGCGCTTGTGCGAAGGCCAACAACGAGATGCCGAGAACTGTGCTCAGTACCACTGTTGCTAGAAGAATTGGTCGTACCTTGCCACTTGTCATTGTAAAGGTCTCCCCTTGAAAATAGCTCTCAGCATTTTACGTGCTTACCGTAATTAGTTTGCCGCCGCAATAGCAGCCAGTAAAAGCGATAGATACTTTCGGCCCATTCTCACAGCTCCCTTCAATGTCGTATGCGAATGCTACAGAACGGACAACTCGTCATTTGAAAGATCGGATAAGGATATGAGCGTAACCACCGAGAGTCAAGAAAAATGATCTATTGTATGGATGATCATACAATTACTCCTTGAAGTCTCGTAACCCGCACATACCATTTGAATTAGGCGACACCCAAAATCCATCAATCGAGCGAAAGGCGCTTGATGTCGCCCAGGACAAACACATAAAGGAACGCTCCAATCAGCGGCATCGCTCCGACATAAAACAAAGCACCCGTGTAGGTATTCGTCAGCTGCAATACATATCCAACTATGATAGGCGTCAGAATTCCCGCGAGGTTGGTGAAGAAGTTAAAGATGCCGCCAGTGAGGCCAATCACCGATTTGGGCGCCACGTCTGAGATCACAGTCCAACCCAGATTGCAGATCCCCTGGCCGAAAAGAGCAATGCTCATAATGGCGATAACCAGGCCATTGCTGTCCGCGGGCACGAAGTCCGCGAGGGCCAGAGAAGACGCCATTAGCAAGCCGACAACGATTGGACCCTTGCGTCCGAGGTTGGCAGAACCTGTTTTCTTCAATACTCGGTCGGAAACCTGGCCTCCCGTTAATACGCCGAGCGCCGCCGCCATATACGGAAATGCGGACCAGATGCCGGCCTTGAGAAACTCCATGTGGCGTTCCTTGCCGAGATAGTTCACGAAATCCAGCAGGAAGAACACAAGCACGGTGTTGCTGCAGAACTGCGCCATCGACGCAACGATGATCTGTCGCTTCTTTGCGAGCTTCCAGGCAGCTCCGAAAGTAAATTGCACGCGTGGCGTCTTCGGAGCTAAACCACCACCGGCCTCGATGAGTTCCAGTTCGGCTTCATTTACGGACTTGCTGTCCTGAGGCTCGCGGTATTTGGCGTACCAGTAGAAGCCAAAAAGTATTCCAATTCCCGCAACGATAAAGAACAAGTTGCGCCAGCCGAATTGGCTAATGACCCAGACTAGCGGAACGCTAAGAAACGCTGTTCCGACATACTGTCCGACCGCATAAATGCTATTGGCACGCGCGCGCTCATTTTGCGGAAACCAGGTCGCCAGAATCCGGCTGTTTGCGGGAAAACACGGCGTCTCGAGAAGGCCCAGACCAAGACGAAACCCAAACAGCGAAGCGAACCCATTCGCGATACCTTGCAACCCTGCGAAAAGTGACCAGCCAATCAGAGCCAGCGCGTAGGTGAACTTGACGCCAAAGCGGTCGAGGAATACTCCCGCAGGAATCTGCGCGAATGCATACGTGAGACTGAAGGCCGAGCCGAGATACCCCATGGCGACCGCATCCAGACCCAGTTCCGCTTGCATGCCACCCGCTCGCGCTATACCGAAAATAGCGCGATCGAGGTAATTGATTGTTGTCGCCACAAGTACCAGCGCAAGAATGGGAATCCAGCGAACGTGAGTGCGCTTCACAAGCGCTTTATCCAATGACACCGTTTTTTCTAATGACATGTTGTTACCTGAGCAGCCTGGTGAGATCGATGATTTCGAGCAGGCTTGCCGCGTTATTGGTTAGCAATACCGTCCTGTTGTCGGAGGTGATAAAGAGCTCTCGCCCCGCGCCGGACGTGGGCGCGGTCGTTTTGATAGATCCGTTGCCTATGGGAGATTTCGCCGTATCGATGATCGTCAGCGTGGAACCGTGGCTCGCCAATAGACGAGAACCGTCATGAGTTAGTGCGATACCGATTGCCGGACTCGGAAGTTTGATACTGCCCAGTCTTGCGCTTTTCGAATTTCCACGAGCCATCGCCGTATCGAAGAAAACAATTTCGTTGCTGCCTCTCGCTGCGACATATGCGCGAGCGCCATCGCCGGAAAGAACGACTCGCACAGGACGACATCCCGCAGGCAATTCTGCAATCACAGCCGTGGCCGGGGACGTCTTCGCTTTGTTCGCATCGATTACGGTAAGAACACCTTCGGCAATTGAAGACGTCTGACCGCCGCGCGCAGTTTCGGCGCAGGTCGCTCCAGCCGTAGCTTCCTTCGCGATCTCGACGGAACTGTAAAGGAATCGCTGATCGGAAGAGAGCGCCACGCCGACGGGCTGTGTTCCGGTCGGAATCTTACCGACGACGGAATCTGACTGAAATCCCGTCGCGCGAGCCTTACTCAAATCGATCGTCGTAATCGTGTTCGAACGTTCGTCGCTGACGAAAAGAAATTTGTCGTCCTTCGATACAACCGCCTGAATGGGCCCTTTCCCGCCATCGTCCAGAGTCCCCAGAACCGAATCATTCGATCCGCGAGTTAGTCGCTCCGTGTCGATGAAGGCCACACCTTCCACTCCGGGAGCGATCAACAGCTTGCCATCGTGAGTCAGCGTCAATCCGGCAGGCTGAATCTTCAGCGCGACCGTGTTGCGCACCACAAAGGTTCCTCCCTCAAACACAACATGCGCGATGCTGCCGGGAGCCGGTGAGCTTTGAAGCGAAACGAAGATCGAGCAGCCCTCTGCCGAAGCCACTGCCGCGTACGGGCGCCCCGGAAGCGATACCCGTACGTTCGCTTCCGTTGCGTGACACGCGGACTGCGCGCTCGCAGGTAAAACCGAGAGCGCCAGGCTGATGATCGCCAGCGCTAATACCATTTTCGAATGCGCACTTCGGAGGTACTGCCCACCGACGCTACGAACGCCGACAAATCTCCATTACTGAAGTGGTAGGGGTAGACGATCTTCGGCTTGAAGTCCTTTACCCATTGCGCCGCTGCTTCCGGCGTTTGAGTGAAAGGGAGGTTCATCGGAAGAAAGGCGACATCGATGTTCGACAGGCTCTTCAATTCCGGTGTTTCTTCGGTGTCGCCGGCGAAATACAAGCGCTTTCCACCGAGATTGAGAACATATCCGTTGCCTGAACCATCGGGGTGATTGCGCAGGCGTTCCGGTGTGATGTTGTAAGCGGGAAGCGCTTGCACATCGACTCCGGATAATGTCGACGTATCACCATTAGCCATGATTGTCGCTTTTGCTTTGAGTGGTTCCGGCAGCCCGTCATACACGGTCTGAGGCACACCCAGAACCGTTTTCGGTCCGGCAACAGCAGTGAGGACCGCTGCGTTGAAATGATCGCCGTGCGAATGTGTGATCAGGATGAGGTCCGGCTGCCCGAGCGCAGTAAAGACAGCAAGGGCCTCAGCAGATGGAGGAGCGGGAGCCGCACCTCCGCCGCCACGACCACCTCCACCGCCGCCACGGCCACCACCGCCTCCGCGTCCCCCTGCGCCAACGGCTCCGGCTCCAGCGCCGCGACCACCCCCACCGCCGCTGGGTGCGGGGTCGATAAGAATTCTCTTACTGTTCCACGTCACTTGAACAGACGCGTGGCCAATGGGATGAATGGTCGCGTTGCCGCTGGTTGTTGCCAACTGGTCGTCTGCCGCTGGCGCCTGTCCGTATGTCGAAGTGACCAGCGCAAGCGCCCCGATAACAACGAACGCTCTTAAGATCACAGAACCTTTCCGCATGTCGTCCCCTCGATATTTCATTAACGACTTCTTTCTACTTGAGAATGTTCAGCGGAACCTTCGCGAGATAGGTATCCAGAGCCACGCCGCCCGGTGAATACGGAAATGCGACGAAAGCAGCGTTGGCGTTACCCTGAACCCATGTTGTGAAATCACCGCCGCCATTGCCGTTTCCATAATTTCCGGCGTAAGTCAGTGGCGGGTACATCGACAACTCGGCACTCACCTTCACAGTCGGCCCAAACGTATCGCCATCAAGCATTGCTACAAATGTGTTGAACGCTCCGGCATTGCGGAATCCACGCCAGGTAACCAGAATCTTTCCATCAGTGGTGTAGCCAACACCGACCTGGCTGACCGTGCTCAAAGGAATGTTCGGTGGAATCGGTTTTGGCGTCGCCATCTTCCATGTCTTTGCGCCGTCGGTCGTGTAATACACCTTCACGGATTTATGATCCGGCTGATATGCGGCCACTGCATAGTTCCCTGCCTTCGCCGGGCTTGCGGCAGACACCGGATAACGGACCGTGCCGCTCGGACTCCATGCGGACTCCCGTGCGACGATCGACTCCGTCCACGTCTTACCTTTGTCCGCTGTAGTGGAAACGACCAGACAAGGACACTTCTCACCATCACGCGCCGCCACATTCCGCGAAGCGACGACGGTACCGAATGCCGCGGACGCGGTGCCGCGACCTTCGTAGACGGTACCGAATGTTTTCCCTTTGTCCTCAGTGGCGCTGATGTAAGCACCGGCCGTCGAATAGAACGTTCCCGTTGCCGGATCGACGATACCGTTCGCTCCATCCCACGGCGTGTCTTCCTGGTTCATTCCACCGTTCAAGCCGCGCATACCCGGCATGAAGCGATTGATCATGATTCCCGGAATCATTTTGCTCCACGTGCTGCCGACATCCGTTGAAACGGATACGCCGGCACGACCAGCCTTGGGTTCGGTCTGAATGACACCTCCAGCGGTGAAGAGCGCTCCGCCAAAGTACATCGTGTTGTCATTGGCAATCGCGACCCACGGCGCATTGCAACCCCAGAGCAGCGGTTCGCCGTTGCCGCCAGGAGTGCGAAGCACGCTCATCATGTTTTTATCGGTGAAGTTCTGTCCGCCATCTTTGGAAATCGAGACGTGACACTCCGCGATGCGATCCTCTTTAAGCGCATTCGTATCGATCGGCAGGTTGTACTGGCGCCAGGCGACGGCAACCAGGTTGGGATTCGATCGACTTACCGCGACCTGCGGAAACACGGAAGCGAATTTGGGCGTGTTCTTGCTGATGTTGGTCAGCACAACACCCGGAGTTGCTCCCGGTTCGGGCGGCGTTTGCGCCGACGTCACGAAGATACCGCTTAAGGCTCCCGCGACGATTAGCAATACGGTGCGGACGTTACGTCTCTTCATAAACCCTCCGTTGAAATACGCTGCATCAGTTGCTGCAGCCCTTTTTCGTCTCTTCAAATCCATCGAACAAACGCCCGGCGTTATTTCCAGCTAGCGTTTGAATTCCATGGCCCTGGCCTTTCTCCACGATGTAACGTGCATCGGCCCCCATTGAACGCAGGAGCTCCGCTTCCTTCTTCATCTCGGAATGCCACACGTCATCGTCCAGTTCGCCCACATACAGAAAGACACACATCTTCGAGATCGCCTTTAATTTGCGTTCTCGCGGTTCAACCAGATATCCGGGGAATGCCGTGATCGATAAAAAATATTCGGGATGCGCTGCCGCTATTTCGAGCGCAGCGATCCCCCCATTGGATGGACCGGCTATGTGGAACTTGCCGTTTTCAATTTTGTAGTCCGCAAGAATCTCTTTAAAAAACTCCGGAAAAACTTCAGCCCCGTCCCACAGCACCAGATGATTCTCCGGAGCAGCCGGCGCAATGACGATATACCCGCGCTTCTCCGCTTCCGCTCGGAGGAATCGGTTGAGAACTCCGTCCACGGTGTTCATGGTTTGTGCGCCGCCACCGAGAGCGAAGATTGCTGGATAAACTTTGGCCGGATCATAGGCGTTTGGAAGCACAACTTTGTAATGAACCGTTGTCCCCCGAATCGCACTGGTCTTATCGAGCACTTCGGCCCGAGCCGTTGGAGTCCCCAACACCGCGGCGCAGAGGGCGGCTATATATAAGGATGTCCGGATAAGCATTGGCGCGAATTCTATTTCGGTCTAAAGGAGAGGGTCAATGCATTTGAGGCTTGTATGGATGACCACACATCAATCAGAAATTGATGATCATCGAAAGGAATTCAAGTATGCTACCGCCCAGCAGACCATCGATAGGAGTCGTCCATGTTCAAAAGAGCTTCAGGCATTGCGCTGTTGACCCTGATTTGTGCAGCTCGAACGATGGCTTCGGAACAGGCCGCAGCCTCGAAAACAATCTGGGACGGAGTCTATTCGGAGGCTCAGGCACAGCGAGGCGCAATCGCCTATCGGGCCGCATGCAGTTCCTGCCACCGATGGGACCTGAGCGGCCAGAACAACGCGCTCATCGGAACAAGATTCCTGAATCGCTGGCGTGAGGACAGCCTGAACAGTCTGTTTTCGAATATCAAGAAAACCATGCCGCAGAACAACCCGGGAATTCTGAAGGACGATATGTATGTGGACATCGTCTCGTACATTCTTCAACAGAACAGTTTTCCTGTCGGGAATGACGAACTCGTTGCGGATGCACTCAAGTCGATTCAGGTTGTCGGAAAAGACGGGCCTGAAGCTTTGCCCGCAGGCGCGCTGACACAAATAATTGGTTGCATCACGGCGGGTCCGGATAACACATGGTTGCTGACTCGCGCGACAGCGCCGGTTCGAACGCGCAACCCGGAAAAATCCGAAGATGCGGACTTAAAGGCGGCTCAAACGGTCGCTCTGGGAAGCCTGACATATAAGTTGATCGATTCTGCCTTTCATCATCCTGAACGACATAAAGATGAGCGAGTTGAGGTCAAGGCGTTCCTTATGAAGGATCCCAGCGACGGGATCAATCTGACGGCGCTTGCGATGATTTCGGGAACGTGCCAATAGTTCAGCGCTGAACGGATTTTCCGGAACCAATCGTCGGCGGTGCTTTACTGCAGTCCTCCAGGTTTCGCTGAAGCCTGGGATCAGACGAGTTCGAGATCCGTTTTCTCGAATTCGGCGCCAACGCAGAGCAATGGCCGGCCTGAGAGCTTTGCAACGGCAAAACTCATACAGTCTCCAAAGTTTAAAGCCGCTTTATGTCTTCCTTTCCCAAAGCGACGATAAGCCGCTGCCGCTTCCTGCCAGTGACTTTCGGAGAATGCAATGATTCCAACACGCCATTCGTGGATGAAATGGATCAGCACGTCCCGGCCGGCTGTGCCCATTCGATTCTCCAGGACGATCGCTGTTTCGGTCAGGTTGGGCGCCCCGATCGAAAGATGAGTGGCTCCGGCAATTCGCTCGACGACGGTTTCAAATCCAGGTTCGCGTAGAAGTATCGCCAGAATTGCAGAAGAATCGAGAATCATATGCCGCGAGATCCATATCCCAGGATGTCCTCGCGCTGCTTCTTGCTCAACCTGCGGCCCAGAGCCTTCCCGGGCACTCGAGGCCACACATCGCGTTCGAGAAAACGGAGTAGTTTTGCGGCGCGATCCACTTCCACAACCTGGGAACCCAATCGCTCTTTGCGTTCAATGAGAGCCTTGCGTATGGTTTCCGTTTTGGATTCGCCTGTCATTTTCGACACTTCCTCTGCCAGGCGCTCGACCTCGGCATTCTTGATATTCAACGCCATATGAAGAGTTTACTTTAGAAAGGTGTAATTCATCTACCATGGTGTAATCCCTGGCACCCGGGCACACCGCCGCAAAAAAGTGAAGGGGAAGCCGGCTTGCCTGCCGGTTTCCCCTTCACGCTTTGCTGTTCTAATGCGGGTCAGAACGTAAACTTCAGCGACCCCTGCAGTTGGCGGGGCGTGTTGGCGTACAGAATCTTCCCAAAATCTGCGCTGTTCATCGTGGTATTCGGAGGGGCAAAGCGCGTGTGGTTAAGGACGTTGAACGCCTCGATTCGTATCGCGATGTGCGTCTGTTCCTTGACGTTAAAGTTTCGGGCCAGCGCCATATTGATATTCCACGCTCCCGGACCCTGAATAGTCCCCTGCCCGACTGTTCCGTAGCACTGGGAGCCCAAAAAGGCCGGGCCAACCTTGCCGCCATTGGTGCAGGCTAGGTCAGGAGCGACGAAAGCAGCCGTATTGAACCACTTCGAAATCGTCGGATTGTCCAGAGTCGGGTTCTGTCCCGGAACATAATTAGGCTGGGTGCCGGTGCCGGGGACATTCAGGCCGGTGCTCACCGTCACATAGGGTCCGGTGTTGGCGGTGAAGATCGTCGACAGCTTCCAATTACCCGCGATCTTCCGCCAAACCGGCGATGAGAATTGGGGGCTGCTGACCACGCTGCTGAGATTGAACGCTTGCCGGATGTCCTGATTGCAGGAGCTGTACCCCTCACGCCGATCATAAGGGTTCTGCCCTCCGGACTCGTTCATACAACGCGACCAGGTATGATTCGCCAGAACTGTGTAGTTCTGTGTGAACCGTTTCTGGACGGAAGTCACAAGGGCGTTGTAGTTTGCATTGCCTCCATCGCCGTCCCAGTTGGTATTACCCAAACCAAACGCGCCGACGGGATCCTGAAGGTACAGCAGTCTCCGGTAATTCTCGTTGCCAGTAGTGGAGCAGTTGCCTGCGGCGGTCAGCCCATACTCGCCTGCGACACATCTTCCGGGAATATAAACCACTGGGTTAAAGGGCTCCGTAAAGTCTTGATGCAGCGAGCGATTTCCCAGATAGGTGGCGGAACCCATCCAGTCGCCCGGAAACTGTTTCTGGAGTGCGAGGTTCCACTGCAACATATAGGGCGGCTCCCTACGAGGTTTCCAGGTGTTGAAACCGCCGCCGAATTGCGGAAAAACGTAGTCTTTCGGGAACGGATTCGGCACGGGGTATGGATTGGTGCCGTAGACCGAGCCTGCCCAGGGATTCTCCATGCTCGTCGGGTTGGGAATGTTGACCGAAAACTGCCACGGATTCGAGCTGTTCTGGTCCGTGCCCAGCGAGATCGTGTCGTAGAACATGCCGAACCCGGCGCGAATGGTTTCCTGACCAGTACCCCGCGGATCGTAAACAAAGCCTAAGCGAGGAGCGAACTTCTTCCAATTTCCGAAGTATTGATCGAAGGCAGGGGGCATGCCCTCGTCTCCAGCGAACCGCACGCCCGCCGGGGCATTTATGAAACGCTTGCTCTTACTTCCTTCCGCAAACCAGGCCGGATCGAACAGGCTGACCCCGTCCTCAACGTCGAAACTCATCGCCCTGAAGGGATCCCAGCGCAGGCCCGCGTTTATAGTGAGACGGGAATTGAGGCGGAAATTGTCCTGAAGGTAGAGCGACGGTCCGGTGTAGTGATAGTCCATGTATTGACCGCCGTTCTGAGTGTATGAGGTGGACAGACCGGCGATGAAGTTGGCCAGCCCGTTCCCGGTAAGCGTGCTGCCGAAAGCGAACGAACCGCTGGTGCGGATGTGGCCATGCGCGACCGTCCGCAAATTCCAGGCGGAGAAGCCGAACCCCAACTGATGACGGCCTCGAATCATGGAGAAATCATCGCTGAGCATGAAAGTCGTCGCGGCCCAGGGTGCGGGATTATTGTTGCCGTGCAGGGGAGTGAAATAGTTGGTGATGGACAAATTGAAATATCCCTTGACCGGCGAATATACCCCCGCGCCGAGCTCCTGCCACGTCGGTACTCCGGTCGTCGGTGAGCGCTCGATCGCGCTGCGCTGGAAGCCGAGGTGGATCTTGTTGAGCATCGTTGTGTTGAAGGTGTAGGTGTGGCCTATGGAGCCCGTCTGCACCATGTCATCCTTACCGACGCTGATCTGCTGAGACATCAGCAGCAGGTTCTTGCCGTCAAACGCCGCCGGTACCGTATGCTTCGCAATGAAATACCGGACGAAGAGCGACTGTTTTTCGTTGATCTGGTAATCGACTTTGCCCACCGCCTGGTCTTCCCTGTCGTGTGACGGAATACTGTAAGTGAGCTTGCCGCAGGGATCGGTCGATTCCGGAATCATGGCCAGGATCTTCAGTGCAATCGGACTGATCCGGCTGGGGTCCAACTTATTGTTGACGTAGGGGGCTCCGAGATTCCTGTTGAAGCAACTCGGCCCCATCATCGCCGTGAAATCGCCCGCCTTGGTCGCTGCGGTCGCCACGTTGGCCACGAACGCGGCCGGAGCCACCGATTCGCGTGTGCCCTGATAGCCGGCGAAGAAGAACGCTTTGTCCCGCACGATCGGCCCGCCCAGATAGCCGCCGAACTGGTTGCGCTTCACTCCGTCGTTCTCTGCCGCAAAAAAGTTGCGGGCATTGACAGCGGAGTTGCGGATGAATTCGAATGCGCCGCCATGGAAAGTATTCGTGCCGGATTTCGTCACTACGTTCACCATACCGCCCGGCAGCTGTCCGGCGCTGGCAGGCAGCGAGCTGGTCTCCAGCTTGAATTCCTGCAAAGCGTCGGGGAAAGGAAAGGGCAGCGAGGCGCCCGTTACCAGATCCATGTTGGCGGTGCCGTCGAGCCGGTAATTCGTCTTGTTGCCCGCGGCGCCGGCTATCGCGATCGCGCCACCGCCTGGATAGTTCCGGTTCGGCGTCAACGCGGTGCCCTGAGTGTTGCCGTTGGCTAACATAACGTTGTGTAGATCCGTCGCGCCGCCTGTCAACGTAGCCAGATCGGTGATCCTTCGGCCGTTCAGCGGAAGATCGACCACGCGCTGCTGATCGATCACCTGACCGATAGCGTTGCTGGTGGTCTCCACCATGGCCGCGCTGGCTTCCACGGTAACGCTTTGATCCACCGTACCCACTTCCAGAACTACCGGAATCGTCGGATTGCTGTTCACCTGCAGCACAATACCGGTCTGCACGTAGGTCTTGAAGCCGGGCAGCGCGACCTCGAGCTTGTATGGCCCAACCGGCAAGCTGGGTAGCGTATAGGATCCAAATTCGTTGGTAACCGCGGCTCGGCTGACCCCCGTGTCCGTCTGGGTGACTTTGACGTCCACGCCCGGCAGCACCGCTCCCGTCGAATCCTTCACCGTTCCGTTGATCTGAGCGACCGACTGGGCATGGGCCGACGCACATATGACGAGACACGCCAAAACAACGAAGATTGTCCTCACGTGAAATCCTCCGCTCGCAAGGTCAGTTAGTTTGTAGAACCCGACTCTATAAAAAGTGGATGAAGTATGAAAGCAGCGGGAACGGAGGGTCAAGAAATTTATGTATGCTTGTGCGGAAGATAATACAGGATGCAGGCTGAAGGGTGGGATGTACCTTTT
>Ga0209382_10003054_pt1 | contig 23550 bp, 25 predicted proteins | sample SoiMetdeltSBSDD5_FD_187599 | JGI IMG/M metagenome (GOLD analysis project Ga0209382, IMG submission 187599) | Bulk soil microbial communities from a Populus tree surrounding site in Tennessee, USA - Soil MetaG P. deltoides SBSDD5 (SPAdes) (version 2) | ecosystem: Environmental > Terrestrial >...
CCGGATCCTACAGGAGGATTGTTACTACTTCCTTCAACGTACGGATTATGGAGTCCATCTTTGAAGCCAAAAGGATTCCGTCCCTCTGGAAGCTCACCGAATTTCTGTCGGTAAACTACTGAGATTTGAGAAAGATCCATAATACTCTGGCGAGCTCGCTCCAAAACCGTATTCAAGCTTTTATCGTCACTTGAGTAAATCGCGAGAGCAATATGCACCTCTGAAGTTCCTAATGGATGTTCCCAATGAGCCGGCGCATTCTCACCAATGTCATTGAGAATCGATGCCCTCGCTGCCATGCCTTGACGGAATTCCTCGGGGAAGCTATCCAAGGATTCTTGCGATAGACCTAGGGCTTTGAGTCCTTGATATGTGAACACGATGCCTAACCAGGCTGGAATACTTGGTACCCACCAATCTTCGGCCGGCGCAACGTATGGAATAATACGGTGCAACATTTCACGGCCCTGTGCCGCATCGTTTATTCTAAGTACCACGTATTCTCCCTTATACGGAGACGGGCGAGGGCGAAGAACAGCCGCTTGTATGTCACTTATATCAAGCACTGGAATTGCCGTTTTCGACATCAGTATTGCTCCTTTAACTGTTCACCTGATTGGACACGTATCTCAGTCATACGCAATAGTATTATTCTGTAATTATTTAGGCTTGTGATATAACTAGCTCTATAGATATCACAAGTGAAAAAGGTACAGTAAAAATAATTTATGATTTTAGTCGTTAGGAAAGAAAGAATTATTTTCTGCTTTTCCTTAAAAAAATTTCTTAAACTGCCTTTGAATTACACAGGACAGGATAAGATAATTTTGGGTTACGAGCAATTGCTGGTCCTGGGTTCTGGATGCTTAGCAAATAAAGTTGAAAATAACTAAAGTTATAATGTATTGTAGAGAAGTGTTAGTCAACGTAAAATATTATGATGTGTCTAGGGCTGTCAGTTCTTGTTCAGCACATTTGATCTTAGTCGTACCCCCACTTTTTGGTTTTGGCGCTGAGCGAAAACAAATATTTTGCAGCAGATTCTACTAAAGATGTGGGTTATAATAAACTAACACCAGAAGAGGAGAAAGTGATTATGCGTAAACGAACAGAAGCACCATTCATTGGTGAATATGATAATTTCTTTGAAGAAGGCACATTTATCTGTAAAAGATGCAATGCACCACTCTTTTCATCTAAAAGCAAATTTGATGCTGGCTGTGGTTGGCCTGCATTTGATGATACTTTGAGTGATGCGGTTCGCCGGGTGCCTGATCCAGATGGCCTTAGAACTGAAATTGAGTGTGGAAATTGTGGTGCCCACTTGGGCCATGAGTTTGTTGGAGAGCGGTTAACAGCCAAAGACACACGGGAATGCGTCAATTCGATATCAATAAGATTTATTCCCAAGGCCAGGGAGTTGCCGAAAGTCATTCATGGCTAAAGACAATAGTACGCATATTCATTCCAAAAATGATAAGGACCTCGAAATTGCAACTCTTGCCAATGGATGTTTCTGGTGCACAGAAGCGATATTTTCTAGAGTAAAGGGCATAAAGTCTGTCATACCTGGATACTCTGGCGGAAAAACAAGCAATCCTTCATATGAACAGGTTTGCACAGGAAAAACTGGACATGCAGAGACGATTCAGATAGAATATGATCCAAAAATTATTTCTTTTGAAAAGATCCTAGATATTTTCTGGCATACGCATGACCCGACTACCCTTAACAGACAAGGCAATGACGTAGGCACACAGTACCGATCTGCGATCTTTTATCACGATGAAAATCAGAAGAACATTGCTGAAAAATCAAAAGAAGAGCTTGAAAAAGAAACCGTTTTCAAAAATCCAATTGTTACTGAAATTATTCCATTCTCGAATTTCTATCCAGCAGAAGATTATCACAAGGAGTATTACGAAAATAATCGCAATGCACCGTATTGCAGTTTTGTGATAGATCCTAAAATACAGAAACTTCTTCAAAAATATAGTGATAAAATCAAGCAAGAATACCTGTGATTATTCGTAACATATTACGAACGTAATAAGTGAAACACACAGATAAGTAGATTGATCAGCTTTGTTGAAAAGCTACTTGCCCATGTTGACATCTCCAAAAGGCTGCTTCTCGAAATTTATATTCCATTAGCACGGTTACAATCGAGCTAAGGTTAAGCCGCGCTTTCGCTCTAGCTTTATTTCGACTAAACTTATTTCTCACCTTAAGTAGTTTATTTAAATGAGAAACTCTTTATGGTCCGCTCCAATCGAAGGGAATGTGTTTACTTGAATTACCTTTTCTTTCCCACTTGTACGGCATCGCATCAACGGTGTCAGTTACCACTCTTCCCCATGTTGCAACTGCCCCTGATCCGACTTCACTTCCTGGCGGGTTTATGGTTTGAACCAGTTTACCTGCTGGAGTCATAGGACCGGTTAGGGCTCCGACCTCTGCACTTACCTTCCCAGGTATTTCCACACTCCAAGAACTAAGATCGTCTGCTAAGTTAAATTTAATGAGTACATATTGAATTCCATGAACATGTCCTATTAATTTGGCAAATTCTGCCATGAAACCTCCGGCCTTACCAGTGAAAATCATATTTAGAGCATCTCGTTGTCCTCCACTGGCTTTTTCGTCAAAAAATATTGCATTATTTGACTTCGTATTACCGGCCCAAATGTTACCCTTGAAGTATGATAGAAATAATACATTTAAACCGTCAAGGACTGTTTTACCATAATTTCCATTCTTAATATGATACGCCAATATTGCATCGCAGTCGCCATATGTAGGAGCCTGTGCAAATTCGCAAGGACAAGGAATGCTGCACTTGCAAACATCGAACCAATCTCCAGAAACCTTCCATTCTGGAATATTTGCAGCCATATTATAGTAAAGCCATCATTTTATAAAAGATTATTTGAAGACTATCTAACACTATCTCCAACTATACCCTAAAATCAATCAATAGAAAAAATTCAGACACTACGGCTGATTACTCACGGGAGTAATACTTAACAGCAAGATTCTGAGTGAATAAATGTCAAACAAAGTCGATAGTTCAGATGTACTAATTATTGGAGGAGGGCTTGCAGGTCTTACAACTGCTGCTCTGGTCGCCCAGTCACTAAAGTCAGTAACGTTATTTGAACGATCATCTAAAGAGATAGGAGGTCGTGCAAGGAGTACGGAAGTAGATGGTTTCTGCTTTAATCAAGGACCACCTCTAGGTCTGACTGACTTAAACGACTCAATTTTAAAAGAAATAGGCATCACTTTTACAGGAGGCATCTCTGGCACGAAGGGGATGTCAATAAAATAATTATGTTTTCTGAAAGTATCCTTATTTAGGAATATTAATGAAATCATTTTGTGTATTGTGGTATGTGATCTGCACCCTGCCCTCAATATTGTAGTACGATTACTAGCAGTAGTACTGCCAGAAGGTGTCCATAGTGGATGTAATTAATCTCTTTCAGATGTCCCTTTCTTATACTTGATATTGCGAGGTCTTTTTGAGAACTTTGATAGTCCGTCTATTGCCCCAGTTTGTACCTATTAATCCACTTACAGTAAGTCTCTCTGGCTGATGAGGTTACACTGCAAAGTCTAGGATTTAAGGAAGGCTAGCAGGTCAGCGTTGACCTGATCTTGAAGCGTGGCTGTGAGGCCGTGCGGTGCACCAGGATAGTAGATTTCCTTAGCGCCCTTGATGAGTCTGGCTGATTTTACCGCGGAATCCTTGACGGGAACAATCTGATCATCCTCGCCATGCATGACAAGGGTTGGGACATCAATCTTCTTGAGGTCCTCTGTGAAATCGGTCTCGGAAAAGGCTTTGATACTTTCATAGGCGTTCTTGAGACCAGCCTGCATACTCCAAAGCCAGAATTGGTCCAGCACGCCTTGGGAGACCTTAGCCCCCGTCCTATTGGCACCATAAAATTGCATCGCCAAGTCCTTGTAGAATTGTGAGCGGTCCTTCAAGATGCCACTCCGCATACTGTCGAAGACCTCCATCGGCAGCCCCTCTGGATTGGCTGCGGTTTTTAACATGATCGGCGGCACGGCGCCTATCAGGACTGCTTTGGCAACCCGTTTCGTCCCGTGGCGCCCGATGTAGCGGGCAACTTCACCACCACCGGTCGAATGGCCTACCAGCATTGCATCCTTGAGATCGAGGGTCTCGATCACAGCTGCTAGATCGTCAGCGTAGCCGTTCATGTCATTCCCAGAAGACGCCTGGCTCGACCGGCCATGTCCACGTCGGTCGTGCGCGATCACACGGAAGCCGTTTTGCACTAGGAAAAGCATTTGGCCATCCCAAGCGTCGGAGCTTAAAGGCCAACCGTGCGAGAACGTTACTACCGGACCTTCACCCCAGTCCTTGTAGTAGATTTCGGTGCCGTCCTTGGTAATGATTGTGCTCATAGAATATGTTAGGTTGACAATGATTAATAAATATTGAAACAAAAACACCAGTACAAGATATTTAGATAAACGTTTATCCATCATGACCATATAAATGGGGAAAAATAGTAAAAAGATAACACTTTTTGATTTATTGTGTCTGAACGTTACTATTCTTGTCTCCTTTATGTCGCCCGCTTGCTTTGCCTTCGCCAGAGCAGAAAATAAGACATTAAAGTAACCCCAAGGAGTACAGAGTATGGCAACAAATGCTACGAATATCGTTTTAGTCCATGGTTTATGGGCTGATGGATCTTCATGGAGTAAAGTAATTCCTACCTTGGAAAAAGCAGAACACAAAGTTATTGCCGTTCAACTTCCTCTCCATTCTCTGGCAGATGATGTTGCAACTGTAAAGCGTGCAATTGACCTAGTTGGCGGACCAACGATACTTGTGGGACACTCATTCGGTGGATTCGTAATCACCAATGCCGGTTATAATAATCAAAACGTAACAGGGCTTGTTTACGTTTCAGCCTTTGCTCCTGATGAGGGTGAATCTGCCGCGAATTACGTTGATCTTGCAACATTACCTCCAGGATTATTGGTTCCCGATAGCGGAGGATTTCTGTACCTAAACCCAAAGATGTTCCACGAAGCGTTTATTCAGGATGCAAATGCGACTGAAGCTGAAACCTTGGCCGTAGTGCAAAAGCCAGCTCATCAATCATTTGCTACTGAACCCTCTGGCCCTCCTGCTTGGAAACAACTTCCCACATGGTTTGAGGTGTCAGAGGGTGACCATATTATCCCTCCTGATGTACAACGTAACTTCGCGAAACGAATGAATGCTACTACTATATCTCTTAACTCTAGCCATGCATCACTTGTAACACACCCAGATGAGATCGCCGAATTAATCCTAAATGCAACAAAAGGGGTGACGAAGTAGTATAACTTCAAGCACAAACCACTTTTTGGTTTTTTTGAAAAGGCGGGGACAAATGTGGTCCTAAATTTTCAGGAAAATTTTGGTCATTAATTGGGATATGATGAAATCTCCGCAGTTAAGGATTGGTTATCCAACTTACGTAAAAATTCGCCATAATTAACTGAAGCCGTATGATGATAAAATGTCGCATTATCGTTCTAAAAAGAATACCAACAAGTTGTTGTAGAATCTCGATATTATCAGAGACCAAATATAGAAGACAAGGCAAAGACAATTGAATGATTTGTTTTTACCACTTCCAATAGTACAAGGAAAATGTTAGATCCCTTCTCATCTAGATTTGTAATTATAAAAGTAGAGAAATATAGCTTTGAAGAATTCAAACAAGTAGCAATGAAAGTACTTAATCAGGTTCTTGAATGCGGCAGTAACAGTTCTATGATGCTCTGGCTATCGTGGCATTATATAACCATTCGATTTTTGTAATTTGGCCCAATCCTTAAAGTAAAGCCAGTTAACTTCCGGATACTCCTGGTGAAGAGCTGAAATATTTATCCCTGTTCCTACTTTCTCATACCAGTCATACATGCGAGCCATATCTTCATTTGCTTGGTAGACGCGTTCTAATGGGACAGGTACATATTTAATCTTGTATCCTAACTCATTTGATAAAATTTCAGCAGCTCGCTCTCCCGTAACTTCATCAGATGCAATGTCTATTCTCTTACCCAAAAATGGATCATGACCCTCAAGTACCAGAGCTGAGAATTCTGCAATATTTTGAAGAGCGCTTTGCTGTAAAATACTAGATGAAGACAAAGGTAAAGTCAGTTGACCCTGGCCTAATCCTGAACCAAGCAAGTTTTCCATGAAAAAAGTAGGACCGATAATGGTATAAGGGATTCCATGACTTTCAATGTGCTGCTCGACTTTATACTTACTTTCAAAATGAGGAATACCTGTATTTTTATCAGCATTTGCAACTGAACTGTAGACTAGGTGCTCAATACCGTTCTCCTTAGCTATATCAGCCATGAGTTTTCCTCTGCGAGTTTCACCCTCGGTTCCATCTTCAAATGGTGTTCCCATCAGGAATACAGATTCTACGTCTTTTACAGCATGCTCTAATGAATCAGAATCATCAAGGTCTCCTTTCACTATATTAGCTCCTTTATTTCTAAGGTCTTGGGCTGAAGCAGATTGAGCATTTCTAGTTAGTGCATATACTTTATGTTTTTTACGAAGCAATAACCTGGCTAATGAACCGCCTTGCTGCCCTGTTGCACCTGTTACCAGAATCTTTCTTTGATTAGCGGCCATTCTATTTTTTGGGATAGCCTCCTTGGGAAAAATAAAGGAATAAGTTCTGTTGTTGTCTTACCGAAGTCCAAGTGCATCCTTGAGATCTATTTCATGATCTTGTTCTTGAGCAATAATACCTCTTAATTTTTCTGATAGTGCGTATTCGCCTGCACTTTCAGCTTGACGTATTCTATCTCGATAATTCCTTATAGTTTCCTGCTCTGACTTCAAGTCAATTTCAAGCATTGTTTTAGAGTCCTGTGAGTAACCTGCTTCTTTACTTTTCACCGTAGGATCGCCTCCCAAATAATCTATTTGCTTTGCGACCTCCAGTGCGTGTTCAAGTTCTTCTGAGGCGTGTACTTTCAGTTCTTCTGCAATATCGCCATATTCAGCTCCCTTTAAACTTGAGCTAAAAACAACATATTGAATTATTGCTTGGTATTCCCTTGCGAGGTCTTCATTCAATCCATCTATGATTCCCTGCTTGTCAGTTGCATTCTTATTCGACATAGTCTATAATCTTACTTTATGATTTATTAGGGTTGCCACATGGCCATTTATCCAAAGATAAGCATTGGGCCTATAGAGAATCGTAAAGACAATGATAAAGATAATGACAAAAATTTAAACAAAAAATCAATTACATAAAATCCCTATATAATAAATCAGTTCAAGACTTTCATGCTTTGTTCAATAGATGTTAATCAAGTTAATTAATTCTGAAAAGAATGTTTTTTCTTAACAAAGCAATTCGTTATCTTTGTTATCTAAATGAACATTTTTGTTTAGTGCCATAATGGGCACGCGAAGGAAGTGATCCTGTTTCGTGAAAATGGACTTCGGTGAAGCCTTTTCCCCTCAAATAATCTTCGATGCTTCCAACATATTTTGTCGTTTTATTTTCAACTATATGGAGCTCTGAAATGTTAAACGCAACCTTCTTTTCATAATCTATCTCCCATAACTCTTGTTCATCACCATTTAAGACTACAAACTCATTCATTATCTTAGATATAGAGACAACGATTTATTTTAATATACAATTTCGAGCTACGTTCAAATCCTGAGGAAGAATTCATAGATAATTCTTGGCTCAGTCAAACTTAGGATAGCTTTCATAGTTTGCGGAGTGCTGGCGCAACATGTGTACCTATTAATTCTATAGCTCGCATGAGCTTGGCATGAGGTAATGAGGCGGGGTTCATCATAAAGGTGATGCGAGAGATGCCACCGAGTATTTTATTGTGCCGCTTTATCTTCTCAACTACCTCATTCGGATCGCCAATGAGAAGTGCACCTTCTGGACCTCTTTGGGCGTCAAAATCCATACGTGTTACGGGAGGCCATCCGCGTTCCTTCCCGATCTCGTTGAAGGTGTGTCTGTAGCCTGGAAAAAAGTCATCGGCGGCCTCTTTAGTTGTCTCTGCGACATAGCCGAGTGAATGTATGCCCACCTTCAACTGATTGGGCAAATGACCGGCTTCCTTACCAGCCTGCCTGTAGAGATCGATGAGCGGTTTGAAGCTACGCGTTTCGCCGCCTATGATTGCAACCATCAATGGGAGTCCAAGCAGCCCAGCACGAACGAATGATTGTGGAGTTCCACCAACGCCTATCCATATCGGTAAGGACCGTTGTAAGGGTCTTGGGTAAATTCCCTGTCCATTCAGGGAGGGCCTAAATTGCCCTGACCAATGGACATCCTCATTGTCACGAATCTTCAGCAGCAAATCCAGCTTTTCTGCGAAAAGTGAGTCGTAATCCTCCAATCGCAGGCCAAACAGGGGAAACGCTTCAACAAATGATCCCCGACCAACTACCATCTCCGCCCGACCTTCCGATAGTAAATCGAGCGTCGCGAATTCTTGAAACACTCGGACTGGATCAGCAGCACTTAGTACAGTTACAGCACTCGCAAGACGAATCCGTTGCGTTCGTACGGCTGCCGCTCCTAGTATGACAACGGGGGCTGAATCGAGGAACTCTCGACGGTGATGTTCCCCGACGCCAAATACATCCAAGCCAATTTGATCGGCGCGTTCAATTTGTCTGATCAAATTCAGCAAACGTTCGGATGGATCGATGGAGAGGCTTGCATCATCATGAGCTGCTGCGAAACTATCGATTCCAACTTGCATGTAATGCATATTGAAGCCCGATTATTTAAGGACATTAGAAGTTTCTAACTTTAGATAAGAACTTAATTTAGTGTGCAGAAATTTACTTTTCAGTTAGGCAGAAAACAGTTTCTGTAACTAGGAACATCCATATATCTTACTCTCCTATTCTTGTTCTTTCATCAGGTAGAGTTGCAATTAATTAGCTGAACCCCACTTCCCACCAACGTTCGAATACTGAAAGAGTCATGAACATGCTTGAGATATAATTTTGATAACTTAATATTAAATATCAAATAAAGCAACGATACTTTAATAGATTGTATGATGCTATGGAAAATGTTACTTAATCTCAGGTCAAAATTTATATTCACGATGAAAAGGATGACGTCTGATATCTACAATGACTTGAGCAATGCAGGCTGCAGCAATAATAGCCATAAAGAAAACAGGTAACAGAATATCACTTAATGTAGCACCAATAAAGAGAACAAATGCTGCTGTCGCTATGTTGAAAATTGCCTCTGTGTATTTTTCTGACCATTTTAATATAACTAAAGTAGCGTTACTCTTTGCAGAAGTTATTTCTATCACACCTATTGAAGCCAGGCATATAGAAGTTGATACACACAATAGCCATGATTCAGGAGACGGCAATGCTAAACTTTGATTGCTCAGAACCACATGCTCCACGCCTACACCTAGCGCTGTAAAGCCAATTATCAAAGGAATATGGATGTATAGCCAGGTAACATATACTCCTAATTGCTTATTTTCACGTAGTGCCCTTATTTCTGAACCATCCAGATTATCAAAATATAGCCACCACAGACTAAATGTCATTCCAAGTCCCAACGCGGTAGTTACCATGGAAGAGACAGTCCATTGATGAGTTGCAATGCCATCGACAATACCCAAAATTGCTATGCCCAAAACAATAATTGTAAACAATCCAAAACGTTCGGGCAGATGCCTTGTATGGGGGGCAAATTGCATTGAAAATTGTTTAGTGAATAACAATGGGATACCTATGTCAACTGCTAAACCAATAATCCATAGAATGAATCTGAGAGGTGGAGGTACGAATACAGATATAAGCCATATTGCTGTCGAAATCGAAAATCCAATGGAATAACTTGCTGTTAGCTTGCGCGCTGAAGGTACGTGTCTTCCCGCACGAAGGTATTCAACTACAAGTATAGCCCGACTGGCAGCATAGGATAGAGCAAACCAACCTGAATTGCTACCCAAGCCATCAGGAATATTAACCGCCATAAAGGCGAAAACACCAATCTGTAATAGCATAAGAAATCGATGTATCATATCATCAGTCCCAAATCTTGTTGCATAAAATGTAACACCAATCCATGCCCAGAAAACTGGTATGAACAATGCTACAAATTTAAAAAACCCACTTATAGAAATGTCATGGCTAAGATTGATACTCAATTGCAGTACAACTATTGCGACTATTAGGTCGAAAAAACTTTCTAGCCACGAAGCACGGCGATCGGTATAACTTTCCACTTCTTTATATTTATCTAAAGTGGTTATTATGATTAATTGGTAGTGTTAAAACTATAGTTTACTGGGTACTAGCATAAATGTATATTTTCGGCGGATGCGGTAATTAATTTGACGTCGATGTAAAAATGGTATTATATTGCTTACCTGAATATATTTTGGGAATGGTTGAACTATAATGAAAGCTGCAAGAATTGTTAATGTAAATGAACCTCTACAAGTACAAGACGTTCAAACACCAAAGCCAAAAGATTCACAGATTCTTGTAAAAGTTCAGTCTGTAGGTGTATGCCATAGCGATGTCCATGTATGGGAAGGTTATTATGAAGGTATAAGCGGGAAGCAATTAAAAACTACAGATAGGGGTGTAAAATATCCTCTTACCCCAGGACATGAAATTGCAGGCATAGTAGATAGTTTAGGTGAACAAGTGGAAGGATTCAGTAAATACGAAAAAGTTCTTGTATATCCGTGGGTCGGCGAGGGAATGTGTCCTGCATGTAAGATTGGCCAAGAGAACCTGTGTGACAAACCCAGATCATTAGGTATCTACAGCGATGGAGGTTATGCAGAATATGTATTGGTACCAAACTTCAAGTATCTAGTGAAAATAGGAGACGATATGGATACAGATACAAGTGCACCCTTAGCATGTGCTGGACTTACTTCGTATGGCGCAATAAAAAATGCCAATCTAAAGCCAGATGAGAATGTTGTGATTGTTGGAACAGGAGGTTTAGGATTGATGGCTATACAACTAGCAAAAGCAGTTACAGGCGCTAGGATAATTGCAATGGATATAGATGATAAAAAATTAGAAGTTGCAAAGAAGGAAGGTGCAGATATCATTGTGAATTCAAAAAAAGAGGATCCTGTAAAAGCCATCATGGAGCTAACTGGTAAATTGGGTGCAGATGCAGTAATCGACTTTGTTAATGCAACCAAAACAGTAGAAACTGATATGCAATTTCTTAGAAGAAGAGCAAAGTTACTCTTGGTAGGACTCTTTGGAGGTGAACTAAAATTAAGTTTAGTTACTATGCCTACAAGAGCATATAAGATAATCGGATCATATACAGGCAGCCTTGAGGATATGGTAGAACTTGTATCATTAGCGAAACGAGGTGTAATTAAACAAGTAGTTTCAAAGAGATTCAAACTAAATCAAGCTGGAGAAGCCCTGCAAATGGTAAAAGATGGTAAAATTGTTGGAAGAGGTGTAATAAATCCATGACAGGAGGAGTTTCTTCAGCAACAGCAACAGCAAGAGAATTTAAGACAATAAATCCTGCAACAGAAAAAGTAATTAATACATACAAAATAATGACTAAAGAACCGGTTAATGAAAAAGTAAAGAAAGCTCAAAATGCATTTTGTGAGTGGAAAAAAGATATACAGAAAAGAGCTGAATATATATTTGATTAGTATATCTAAGGCGGTATTCAACTATAGTAATGAGGGACATGAGTCTATCGCTTCTTCACAGAGCAACAAAATCCTATCTTTCAAAAATTTCCAGAATCAGGTAAATTTTGATTTTATTATAACAGGAACAGTAACATGAATTCACACCTATGTGTTCGTAAGAATTCTTAAATGTAACTGTATAATTTTAGGTTTTATTGGGAATCTTGGAAAGACAAAGTCAACTATTTCCATTATTATTGGTTAATTTTATAGGGACTCTAGGTTTTAGTATTGTTTTGCCTTTTCTTGTCTTTTTAGTTAGGGATTTTGGGGGAAATGCTATAGCTTATGGCATACTAGGGGCAACATATTCTGCTTTTCAACTTATAGGAGCTCCAATATTAGGAAAATGGTCTGACGTATATGGCAGAAAAAAAATTCTTCTTTTAAGTAATGCTGGAACTCTAATTGGTTGGATATTCTTCCTTGTTGCTTTGTTTCTACCAGTTGAAAAATTTACTATTGATAATGCTCTTGTGGGAACTTTTGTCATAAGTCTTCCTTTACTTGTATTATTCCTTGCTCGAGCTATCGATGGAATTACAGGGGGAAATATTTCTGTTGCCAATGCCTATTTAGCGGATATTTCATCAAATGAAAACCGGAGTAGGAACTTCGGAAAAATGGCCGTTTCACAGAATCTAGGATTTATTGTTGGACCGGCGTTAGCAGGGATTTTGGGAGGAACTATCTATGGTGCAATATTGCCAGTTTCGGCGGCATTGATACTTTCCTTAGTGACTATAATTGTCATAGGTTTCAGATTAAAAGAATCTAAACCCGGGCCACCTGAAATTCTGGTCCAAGAAGAAGGAACGATTAGAAAAGTATTTTCACAGGAATGCAAAGACTGCTTTGATAATGAAAATCCCAAGAAACTTAAGTTTCGAGATGTCTTCAAACTTAAACATATTCCGTATTTGCTTGTTTTGTACTTTTTGATATTTCTTGGATTTAACATATTCTACGCTTCATTTCCAATCCACGCTGCCATTGGTCTCAAATGGTCAGTAACGCAACTGGGAATATTTTATGCGGTATTAAGCGGTATCATGGTTGTTATTCAAGGACCAGTCTTACGTAAGGCCTTAAAAAAATTCTCTGAGCAAAAATTAGTTATAATTGGTAGCGTAATTTTGGGCACGAATTTTATTTTATTTATGTCAAATATTACTTTTGTAATATATGGAGCGGTAATTTTGTTTGCCCTGGGTAACGGGCTAATGTGGCCATCCTTTATGTCTATTCTATCTAAAAGGGCGGGGACAACGCTTCAGGGAGCAGTGCAGGGGGTTGCAGGAAGTTTTGGAAGCCTTGCAAGTATAATTGGATTAATCTTGGGAGGAACTTTGTATAATTTGATTGGAGCAACTACTTTTCTAGTTAGCGCTGGGGTAATATTTACAGCATTTATTATGTCTTTTCGGCTATTGAATGATAAAAATTCTAACCTGTCCTAGAGTCTCAAGTTCCTCTGGGGGAAGAGCTTCCGCAAGTTGGTAGAAATCACTATTCGGAGGCGGCAACGGTCTCTGCGGCTATATATCCTTAGTTGCTGTTGACAGATCTATCGTAACCCCGAGGGCGTCCTTAAGATCTATTTCGCGATCTTTTTCTTGTACGATAATATCCCTTAATGCTTCAGAAAGTGCAAATTCGCCAGAGCGTTCTGCTTGACGGATTCTCTCCGTAGTGCTTTATAGTTTCTTGTTCTTGCTTCAGGTCAATTTCGAGCATCCTCTTTGAATCCTGAGAATATTCGGCATCCTTGACTGTCACGGTCGGACCCCCACCCAGATAATAGACTACAGATTGATCTGTTTCTTGATCATGTCTTGAAATTCCCTGTCTGACATGGTTCTTCTAGACTCTAAAGTCATAATAGCATCCTTTCCTACTACATACCTTAAATCGGGATTGTCTGAAGTAACTGCTTGTAAAATAGCTTTTGCAACTTCGGATGGATGTATTGTGTTTTGCATCCATTGTTTGAAATATTCTGATATACTATTCTGGATTGATCCATAAGGCGAGTTCGAAGGGTCCGAGGCTTTTGAAGCCATCTTCAAATTCTTCATAAAATTCGAGCCGACACCTCCAGGTTCTATGACTATGATTTTGATTCCAAACGGTTCTAATTCATACTGTATAGATTCAGATAAGCCTTCAAGAGCAAATTTGGTTGCATGGTACGCTGAGTTAAGTGGAAAAGATATTCTTCCACCCAGGGAAGTTATGTTAACTATTATGCCTCCTCCCTGTTTTCTCATGATAGGTATAACTGCTTGCATTACTCTTACGGCACCAAAAAGGTTGGTTTCAAATTGTCCCTTTAACTCCTCCATTGAAGTTTCTTCTAAGGCTCCCATCAAGTCATATCCTGCATTGTTCACTACAACATCAATTCTATCCTTTCCCTTTACTACAGTATTAATGGCATCTTTCACTGACTTGTCATCATTAACATCTAATCGAATAACCTGCAAAGGCAGATTCTCATTTTTAGAAATATCAGTTAACTGCTCTGGTCCTTCACCTTCTAACTTACGCATTGTTGCATAAGTATAAAATCCATTTCTTGCCAAGATAAGGGAAGTTTCAAATCCCATGCCACTTGAGCTACCTGTTACTATCGCAACCTTTTGTTTAGATGTCATGGGTAGCTCCTATGTTGTGGTAAGCAATAACAAAAAAAGGTCTTATTGATCGATTTCATCATTTGGCATTCCCAAAGAACTTCAATAGTTGATCTGCTAGAAATTGTGGTTGCTCTTCTGGAATAAAATGTCCTGAATTTGGAACTATGATCCCTGTTACATTTTGAGCTAATATCTTCATCCCATATATGACAGTAGGCATAGCGATGTTACCTCCCAATGTTGGAATATATCCTCCTCCTAGTGCCAATACTGGCATTGTAAGCTTAGTCTTAGAATAATTCTGATTTTGAATCGCGTCCTGAGGAAAAGCCCGATAATGCTCAAATCCTGCATGCATCCCACCTGGAGCAGAATAATGGCTAACATATTCATTGATATCTTCCTGAGTTATTGCAGCTGGATTATTCGCAAGGTTATGATAGAACCACGATAAATACATCATCTCTTTTCCTTGTACAAGGGCTTCTGGTACGTCTGGTGTTTGATGGAATATGACCCACCACAATGGCATTCTGCCAGCAGGTACGAAGCCAGGAATAGTTAATTCCATTACTGCTAACCTCTTTACTTCCGTAGGATGTGCAGCTGCATATGAATAGGCTACCTGTGTTCCGATATCATGACCTACCAGGAAAATTGTTTTAAATCCTAACTTACCAACCAGTTGATGAATATCTTCAGCTACCGTCTTTCCATCATAACCAGTTGGTGGTTTTGAAGAATCTCCAAGGCCTCTGAGGTCAGGTACTATAACAGTATAATTTTTCGCCAAGTCTGGCATTACACGATGCCATGAATACCATGTTTCTGGCCATCCGTGCAATAGAACTACAGGATCACCTTTACCACCCATGACATAGTGCAACTGAATTCCATTTACGGTTGCCGTATGATGTGAAAAAGTTACGTTATCAATCTGAAAAGATATACCATCCTGCAGATGTTGTTTTTCAGTGGACGTTAGGTTTGCTTGCGGTTGCTGTTGCTGTGCCAATGTGATCTGAGGAGAATCCAAACCAATACCAATTATAGAAACGCTAGTTACGACAACTAATAAAAGTGTGATTATTATACAAAGTGATGAACTGAATGTGGGGTTCGTGACATTGTTCATTAAAAATTATTTTACATAACATCACATTTAAGTATGTACCAATCTATGCATAGATGAATAGGAGAATTATACACACATAAGACTAGCAAAATGGAGGAAGCATCCGGACTTTGGGCCCATTAATCTTTCTTAGCTCCATCTAATTACCAGTTGTAAGTACACATCTAAACCGAGCTTTACCGCTCATCATAAGATCATATGCCTCTGCTGCGCGCTCTAATGGAAAGACTTCATTCATAGACCTTACACCAGAGAGAACACTAAATGAGAGTGTATCTTGTGAGTCGATGGACGTACCGGCAGGCCAACCTATAATTGATCGACGTCCTAAAATCATTAGAGTTGAGGGCACTTGAATTGGCTCTTCAGATGCTCCAATTATGACAAGCTTACCATTTACTGAAAGACCTCCAAGGATTTCAGTCATCGCCTTTCCACTTGGGACAGTTGCAAGTATAACTTTAGCTCCTCCCAACTTGCTTAGTTCTTCGGCTGCGTTCTCTGACCGGGTATCAATGTATTGCCTTGCTCCCAGCTTCTTCATCAATTCCTCTTCCTTATCTCTTGCTCGTCCGATGGCAACAGTATTAAAACCCATCTTAGCAGCAAACTGAATTCCTAGATGTCCAAGTCCTCCGATTCCAAAAATAGCAACTACGTCGCCTACACGTGCTCCACTATTTCGAAGAGCATTGTATGTAGTAATACCAGCACACATAAGAGGTGCGGTTTCTACATCTGAAAGCTGCCCGGGGATTAATGCTAGAGATTCGATAGGAGCAATCATATAATCTGCATAGCCACCATCGTATGAGATGCCTGGTACCTGTGCGTATTTACAAGTAACAAAATCTCCACGTCTGCAAGATTCACAATGGCCACAATGACCCCCATGCCAGCCAACAGCTACTCTCTGTTTAGGTTCCCATTCAGTAATGTCTGTTCCTACTTTATCTATTACGCCTGCAATCTCATGGCCAGGAACCCTTGGATATTGGATGCCTGGGAATAATCCTTCTTTAGTGAACGAATCACTATGGCATACGCCACATGCTTGTACTTTGATTCGAACTTGTGTAGCACTAGGTTCTGGAATCTCTCTTTCCACAATTTCAAAAGGGCCATTAGCTTTAGAAACTTGAACTGAACGCATATGTATGATAATATTAGATGTCTTTATTATTATGGCTTTCAGTTAGGCGTGGGTTATAAGTGGCTTTTTTTCTTTTCCTACCTGTTGTAAAACTTAATCATAGAGGTCACGCAGCAAGTGTTGACAGAAACGCCTAAATCATGGCGAGTGAAAGGAGAAACCCATGGAATACCTCACGGATATGGTTACCACGGTTCCCGAGGGTACTAGTCCCGCCAAAGTCGATGAATTGCGCGCGGCGGAGGCAGTGCGCGCAGCTGAACTCGCCAAAAAAGGCCATTTGGTACGGCTCTGGCGCCCACCACTCGGTCCAAGCGAATGGCGTAGCATTGGGCTGTTCCGCGCCGCCGACGAGGCCGAGCTTCAGGATGTCCTCTCTTCGTTACCCCTTCACATATGGATGAAGGTGACCATTACTCCACTGACTCCGCATCCCAACGATCCAGAATATCACGCGAGCCAAGTTTAGATGTGTGCTTACAACTGGTAACTAGATATCTGAGCATATGATATAATTCAGATTCTGACAGAACTCTTTCATTAAAAGTAGACGAATACTAGAGATGAATCCAGAATCTACGCAACCGTGTTTAGATCTTCAACTATAGCTTCGGTGGATCCGAATAATTAACAATCTGCTTCCCGACAACTCGAGGTCTACAATTTGATTTTAAGAAATTGAACAAAGCTCTACACAATTCTTTTATGAAATAGTCGTACATAGTAGTTGTGAAAAATACTCAGGATACTTTCGATCTAATAGTTATTGGAACAGGAGTATCAGCGTCAAGCGTAGCTTGGGAATGTCATTCAGCTGGTTGGAAAATTGCGGTTATTGATTCAAGGCCATTTGGAGGTACTTGCGCTCTTCGCGGTTGCGATCCAAAAAAGGTATTGGTAGGGGCAGCTGAACTGATTGACTGGATTCATAGAATGGAAAGTAAAGGTATAGGCAGTAAAGTAACAAAAGATGTAATAATTAACTGGCCAGAGCTAATGCAGTTTAAACGAACTTTTACAGAACCGGTTCCAAGAAATAGAGAAGAAGCATTCTCAAAAGCTGGAATATATTCATTTCATGGTACTGCACGATTTGTTGGTCCTAATACAATAAAGGTAATTGAAGATACCAACAAAAGTAAAGAACAAACGATTCGAGGGAAGTACATATTAATAGCTACAGGAGCCAGACCTGCAAAGTTGAATATTACTGGCGAACAACACGTTGTTACCAGTGATCAATTCTTGGAACTTGATAGATTACCATCTGATATCTTGTTTATTGGAGGAGGATATATCTCATTTGAATTTGCTCACATCGCAGCCCGCTGTGGCTCAAATGTAACTATATTACATCGAAGTAAGAGGCCCCTTTTAGGATTCGATCCCGATCTTGTTAGTTTGTTGCTAAAAAGAACTCGAGAAATTGGTATCAACGTAAACCTAGAGTCTTCAGTAAAAAAGATAGAGCCGATAGACAATGGAAGAAAATTTGCTGTCTATTCATCTAATGCCCAAGGTAAAACTAACGATGCTAAGGGAACTGAGGTTATAGAGACTGAATTGATAGTACATGGTGCAGGGAGGGTTCCTGATACTAAAGATCTAAATTTAGATACAGCAGGAATAGAGTTCGATACGAAAGGTGGTGTAAAAGTGAATGAATATCTTCAAAGTGTTTCAAATGCTGCAGTATATGGAGCTGGAGACGTAGCAGCTAGCGAAGGGATACCATTAACACCCGTAGCTGAATATGAGGGAGAAATCGTTGCCCACAATCTACTTAATGGAAACAAGTCACGACCCAACTATATAGGAATACCAAGTGTAGTATTTACTGTTCCGTCTCTAGCATCTGTTGGATTACAAGAAGAGGCAGCAAAGCAACAGGGATTAAATTTTAGAACTAATTATAAAGATACATCCTCTTGGTATTCCTCACGTCGAATAGGAGAAAGCTGCTCTGGTTTTAAAGTATTGATAGAAAAAAGTAGCAACTGTATCTTGGGTGCTCATATATTGGGATCACATGCTGAAGAAGCTATCAATATTTTTGCTTTAGCGATTAGGCTAGGTCTAAATGTAGATAAAATTAAAGAAGTAATCTTTACATATCCAACAAATACTTATGATATTAGGTATATGCTATAGTTTATAGTTGAACGAACGAATGGTTTCAAAAATGCTTCGCCATAAGCATTTTATTATTTTTATTTATCTGAGTCCTCTTTTGGAGACAAATTTGTTGCACATCCCTCCGGGCTCAAAAATCATGTCAAAATTTGATTCACAAACGACCAATTGCGAAAGTTAATGAAAAACAATGTAGTTGTAAGCTATAATTGTATATGTTACACTGGCTAAAATCTAGTTACTAAGGAAGGGATAATTAAAGTATTTTATAATTTTTAGCAATAGAATCTGAAAAATACTATTAATTATTTCTCCTTACAAATTACTAAAGCACTATAATTTTCTTCTCTGTTACTGTTGAAAAGGAAACCAAAGTAACTTTATATCAATTAACTCCCAGGCATTTATTTTCATTCAAAAATTTTGTTATCTCCTCACCTAGAGATTTAGGCCAATGGCTTTCAAATCCTGTAATGTGATATTTTGAACTTTGTGCTTCTTTAGTCATGTTAGTAGTCTAACTCGCCTTATTAAAAGGCTAACGAGCGGGTATGTTATCTTTATTATATGATTGCATTGATGTCAACAAAAATCACATTATCTCGATTTTTCAAACTAGGAAATACATTTTCATTTCAATCAAACTCGATAAACCAATAGGTTGGAAAAGTATCTATAACCAAAGTTACAACCCGAGTCTTATGACAAGTGGCTGGCTCTCTTGGGTACGTGCAAATGATGTTGAAATCATGACTGTATTGCAGAATCAAGCAAGTAACCTAGTAAAGGCAACATCAGTTCTCTCTGACTCAATAAGCGATTACAGTACACTAAAAGAAAAAAATACCATACTAAAAAATTTGGAACATGAAGGGGACCAGCTTACTCATAAGTTATTTACTATAATAGACAAGACATTTGTCACACCGATTGACAAAGAAGACATTTCCGAATTAACGAGCGCCATCGACCAAGTGCTTGATGATACACATGGCACTTCAGATAAACTGGTTCTTTTTAAAATTCAGAAGCCGCCTCGTTATCTGCAGGAATTCGTTACGCTATTGGAAACAGCGTCCCGAGAAATCTACAGTGCAGTCACTGAATTACATAAGGGAAAGCGTGAGAAATTATTACAATATTCTAAAGCCATCAGCAAGTGTGAACATGACGGAGACAGCGTTTATCGTATTGCAATTGCTGATTTATTTGAAGCACACGATGCAATAGATATAATAAAATTGAAGGAAGTCTATGAAACGCTCGAAAATGCTCTTGACAGGTCCAGAGATGTTGCTGACGTAATCGAAGATATTGCATTAAAATATCGTTAAGGATTCATTTGCTTCCCATCGAAATCTCAGTTTACGCAGCAATTTCTGCTGCCCTCTTTTTTGATTTTGTCAACGGTTTTCATGATTCGGCCAACTCTATCGCCACGGTGGTAGGTACTAGAGTACTTAGGCCATTATATGCCGTAGGTATTGCGGCCGTCGCCAATTTTGCAGGACCTTTCATTTTCGGTACTGCCGTAGCGGCAACGGTTGGAAAAGGAATAATACAACCATCATTTTCTACAGTAGACGTAATATTTGCAGGTTTAATAGGGGCTATAGTATGGGACCTTGTTACTTGGTATTTCGGCCTTCCCTCTTCCAGTAGTCACGCATTAATTGGAGGGCTTATTGGTTCAGCATTACTAGCAGGAGGAACATCAGCTCTAGTTTTTTCAGGAATTGAAAAAACTCTTCTGTTTATACCAGTGTCACCTGGTCTTGGTTTTGGCGTTGCGTTTGGAGTAGCGATTGCAGTAATGTATTTTTTCAGAAACCAAACAGCATCCCGTGTTAATAGGATTTTCGGTCGACTTCAAATTTTTTCTTCAATTTTTTTCTCCCTTACTCATGGTGCTAATGATGGTCAAAAAACGATGGGAGTTATCACCGCCTTATTGATTGCAGGAGGAATGCTTGATTCTACCTCATTTGTAGTACCTTATGAAGTCATATTGGCTGCAGCATCCGCCATCGCACTTGGCACATTCTTTGGAGGTTGGAGGATAGTCAAGACTATGGCGTTCAAGTTAACTAGTCTACGTCCCTACCAGGGATTTTGTGCTGAAACAGGAGGAGGCGTCATTTTGACGTCTATGGCTTGGTTAGGCATTCCAGTTAGTACCACTCACGCAATCGCGGGTGCTATAATGGGTGTAGGCGCAACAAAAAGGCTGTCGGCTGTTAGATGGGGTGTAGGCAAGAGAATAGTTTATGCTTGGATTATCACTATACCTGCAAGTGCTGCCGTTGCAGCACTGGTATCGATTATTATGAAGCCATTTATCTAATGCTCGTGGCACAAAATATTATAAATATAAAACCCAAACAGCAGATATTAGGCTGGAATATAATTTCCATTTATTTTCACAAATTAACGTTTGTTCAAACAGATAGTAATTAAGTTGAGTATCATGCAATCGCGGGTCTAAAAATTGTGTCAAAATTGATTCACAAACCTCCGGCCCGAATTAGTGAAATATTTGTCATTAAACCCTCCGTGCCTCTACCAACGTTTTTGCTTATTACATCATATCAATATCTTCTATTATGATGATACCATACCATACAGTCAAAATAAATCTAGAATTTGCACAGTAAAATTATTTCTGATTTTGGACTGGATCTCAGAAGCTGTGAAGATACGAGTCAGAATCGGTCTCTAATTTGGGATGTCTTTTGGATAATCTGATATCCTATCTTCAAGCTTCCTTGTTATTTTGGAGATTTATAATCTATTAGTTGAGTCTCAGTTCTTAAATCCCCACTTTTCGGATTATTTTCATTTTTTGTAATCGAAAATTTATCAATCGCATTATTAGTATCAGAATAATATTCTACATTCATTGACTTACCCTTTATTTCTACGTTTATACATCCATATCCTTCATAGGTACTGACGAGAAAGGATTTCTTGTTTAGAGATTTAACCGACTCTCCACCTGTTCCTACAATTAGAAAGATAGTCCCTACGGGATCATGGTACTGAAATTGTTCCTTATCAGATATTATGGGTTCAGAAGGCGTTACATCATTATAAGATAGCGGATAAGAACGCTGATAATTATGTGAGTGACCTTGTAATACTAAATCTACGCCTAACTTATCAAATAACGGCTGATAAGTTCTTCTCATATTTGTAATGTCTGCGGCATTAGCAGAATAAAATGGTCTGTGAAAAAAAACAATTGTCCAATCAATATTTTTATTAGCTTTTGTTCTCAAAAGATCGCTTTGTAGGAATTTCAACTGTTCTATTTTACCGACTTCATCTAGTTCTGTAGACAGCGCAATAAAATGAGCGTTACGGTAGCTAAACGAATAATATTGTTTTTCAAGTTTAAATTTATCCATATAAGCTTTTAATAACTGGCCTTCTGTGTCGTGATTTCCTAATGTGATCTTGAAGGCTTTACCTACAGAGTTTATAATATTAACCCAACAATCTATTGAGGTCTGATATGAATAATCACCTAGCCCAAGATACAACTCTGGTTTCATGTTTTTCATCATGGAGAAAGTATTGAGCGCTTCGTGCCCACAACCCCAATCTCCTGCTGCTACAAAATTAAAGTCAGATTCCTTCATCTTTTCTGCCTGGGCAGGCATGAATTGAAGTAATAATATAAGAAACAAGAGAGGGAGCGCCACATATAACTGAGGTATTGATCCTTTATTGTCTGAAATCAATCTTAAGTCGAACTTAAGATTTCGGAATCAAAAGGATAACCGCACGTTTTCCTATAGTTCTAAATTAGGTAATGTCAATTAAACGACTGTCAGTGAACTATTGTATTCATTTAGAATTTTTGAATCATCTATATCATAACGTACGATCGTACATTGATATTTTATCCGCAAAACTTGTTGCTATAATGTCTCTGATATCTTTGAGTCAGTCGCCGCAAATACCAGGAACAGAAACCTTTTTGAATAAATGTGGAGAAACTACTAAGCTTTTAGGATACTTGTTCAGTAGAGATTGCGGGTCAGGACCCATGACCTTGTCTACTGCATTTTTAAAATGTTTCAAGGATTCCCAAACCGCATAATTGACAAATACAGTACTCTTGCCTATGCCTTTATGTAATTGTGCAGAAATAAAGCCTGCTTGGTTTTTGAACTGAGTAGCGTCTTCTTCCCACACTTTTAAAAACTGTTCCACCTCATCCGACTTCACGTTGAATTTATTTATCAAAATTACTGGTCCTGCCACTTGGCTTTCCATCTGGTCTTTAAGTGTACTGCTTTCATCCATTTCTACGAATTTTGCCATGCCTCAATTACCTATAACATTTAATTTAAATCTAAATACTTGCCAGTTACATTTCCGCAATGCAATTATCGGAAAATTTAGTCTACATTTATCCTCCAATTAGAAAAAAGCTTGGTAGAAAATAATTTATTTGTAAGAGGTTATAAAAAAATCAATGGAATTATATATTTTAAGACATGGTGAGGCCGGGCAAAGATCTTCACAGCCAGGTGACGGAATAAGACCGTTGACATCAGCTGGAAAAGCCGAGATCTTGCAAATTGCTAAAGCCTTAAAAGTAATTGGTTTAAAATTTGATTTGGTTGTCACAAGTCCACTCAAAAGGGCATATGACACAGCAATGATTGTATCCGATATCTTCAACATTGGTAATAGAC
>Ga0209382_10003057_pt1 | contig 23531 bp, 20 predicted proteins | sample SoiMetdeltSBSDD5_FD_187599 | JGI IMG/M metagenome (GOLD analysis project Ga0209382, IMG submission 187599) | Bulk soil microbial communities from a Populus tree surrounding site in Tennessee, USA - Soil MetaG P. deltoides SBSDD5 (SPAdes) (version 2) | ecosystem: Environmental > Terrestrial >...
GGCTATCGCGCGCTCGTCGCCGTCCCGCTGCTCCGCGACGACCGCACCGTCGGCATGCTCATGATCCGCCGCAAGCGGCCGGGCCAGTTCTCCGAGCCCGTCATCCGCATGCTCACCCTGCTCGCCAGCCAGTCACAGCTCGCCATCGAGAACGCCCTCCTCTTCCAGCAGGTCGAAGAGAAAGGCCGCGAGCTCCAGATCGCCAGCCAGCACAAGTCCGACTTCCTGGCGAACATGTCCCACGAGCTGCGGACCCCGCTCAACGCCATCATCGGGTACTCCGAGATGCTCCAGGAAGAGGCCGAAGACCTCGACGCAGACGCCTTCCTGCCGGACCTTGTGCGAATCAACGCCGCCGGCAAGCACCTGCTCGGGCTGATCAACGACATCCTCGACCTCTCCAAGATCGAAGCCGGCCGGATGGACCTTCACCTGGAACAGTTCGACGTCGCCGAGCTGGTCCAGGACGTCGCCGCGATCGTCAAGCCGCTGGTCGAGAAGAACGGCAACACGCTGGTCGTCTCCTGCCCCGACGATATCGGCACCATGCACGCCGACCTCACCAAAGTCCGCCAGACCCTCTTCAACCTCCTCTCCAACGCCGCCAAGTTCACCGACCACGGCCGGATCGAGTTGCGAGTAGCCCTCACCCCCCGACCCCCTCTCCCTACCGTGGGAGAGGGGGAGAACGTGAACCTGCTCCCCTCGCCCTCGCAAGGGAGAGGGGCTGGGGGTGAGGGCATCTCCTTCGCGGTCTCCGACACGGGCATCGGCATGACCGAGGAGCAGCTCGACCGCCTCTTCGAGGCGTTCTCGCAGGCCGACCCCTCCACCACCCGCCGCTACGGCGGGACCGGCCTCGGCCTGGCGATCAGCAGACACTTCTGCCAGATGATGGGCGGCGACATCGCCGTCGAGAGCGCGCCCGGCCTCGGCTCCACCTTCACCGTCACCCTCCCGGCAACCGTCCACACCCCCGGCACCCAGCACCCGACACCCGACACCCTCGTCACCCCCAGCACCCAGCACCCAGCACCCAACACCCCCGTCGTCCTGGTGATCGACGACGACCCTGCCACCCGCGACCTGCTCGGGCGCTACCTCCAGGCCGAGGGCTTCCACGTCGTCACCGCCGCCAGCGGCGAGGAGGGGCTCCGGCTCGCCCGCGAGCGCCGGCCGGTCGCCATCACCCTGGACGTCCTGATGCCAGGCGTGGACGGCTGGTCCGTGCTCACCACCCTCAAGGCTGACCCGGACCTCGCCGAGATCCCGGTCGTCGTCGTCAGCATCCTGGACGATCGCGGCCTCGGCTTCACCCTCGGCGCCACCGACTATCTGACCAAGCCGATCGACCGCGGGCGCCTCCTGGCGATCCTGCGGCGCTACCGGCCGGACGGCCCCACCGCCCCCGTGCTCGTCGTCGACGACGACCCCGCCACCCGTGACATGCTGCGCCGAACCCTGGAGCGGGAGGGCTGGCCCGTTCAGGAGGCAGCGGACGGGCGAGCCGGCCTCGCCCAGGTCGCCGCGCGCACCCCGGCCCTCATCCTGTTGGACCTGATGATGCCGGAGATGGACGGGTTCGCCTTCGTGGACGAGCTACGCCGCAACGCGGCCTGGCGCGACCTCCCCGTCGTCGTCGTAACGGCCAAGGAGCTGACCGACGACGAGCGGCAGCGCCTGAACGGCCACGTCGAGCGCGTGATCCAGAAGGGGCGGCAGAGCCGGCAGGAGCTGCTGGCAGAGATCCGCGACCTCGTCGCGCAGGTCAGGCGCCAGAGCCGACCGACCGGCTGACGCCAGCTATTGTTCCCCTTCCCCCTCGCAAGGGGGAGGGGGTTAGGGGGTAGGGGTCGCTCCCGGGGTATCATCGAGCGCCATCCCAAAGCTACCCAGATGCGATGTGAGGCGTGATGTCGGACGACGACGAGGAGTCCAGGTTGGCGCCAGCCTCGGCGAGCGAGCCGATTCGCTGGAGCGACCTCCTACGCGGCCTCCGTCACGAGCTGCGTACCCCCATCAACCACATCATCGGGTACAGCGAGCTCCTGCTCGAAGTCGCCGACGAGCGCGGTCACGCCGCGCTGCTGGCCGATCTCGAGAAGATCCGCGCGGCCGGCGCCGAGCTCGGCACCCTCGTGAACGAGTCGCTGGACGCCGCCAGGCTCCAGACCGCGCTCCCGGACACGACCTCGCTCAGCCGTGACCTCCGAACGCCGCTCAACACCATCGTCGGCTACAGCGAGCTGCTCGAAGAAGAGGCCGAGGAGAACGGTTACGCCGACCTCCTCCCAGACTTGCAGCGCATCCGGACCGCCGGCCGGCACCTGCTCAGCCAGGTCCACGCCCTGCTCGATCTCGCCGAAGACCTCGGCGAAGACGACCCCGAAGACCCGGAGGACCGCTCCGTGCCAGCCGCGCCGGCCGCTGCCGTCGGCGTCGCGGCCCGCCCGCCGACCGTCCAGCCAGAACACCCCCGCGTCGAGCGCCCGGTCATGCTGGCGGCGAAGCTCCTCGTCGTCGACGACGACGAGGCGAACCGCGACATGCTCTCTCGGCGCCTCGAACGGCTCGGCTATCAGGTCGCGCTGGCCGAGGACGGTCGTGAAGCACTCGACAAGATCGCCGACGAGCCGTTCGACCTGATCCTGCTGGACATCGTGATGCCGGAGCTGGACGGCTACGCGGTGCTGCTCCGCCTCAAGGCCGACGAGAGCCGGCGCCACATCCCCGTGATCGTGCTCTCCGCGTCAGACGAATTGGACACCGCCGTTCGCTGCATCGAGCTGGGCGCCGAAGATTACCTCCCGAAGCCGATCGACGCCGTGCTGCTGCGGGCCAGGATCGGCGCCTGCCTGGAGAAGAAGTACCTGCACGACCAGGAGCAGCGGCACCTCGAGACGATCGAGGGGATGGCCGCCGAGCTGGCGGACTGGAACCGGACCCTCGAGCAGCGCGTCGCCGAGCAAACGGCGCAGCTCGATCGGGTCGGCCGCCTCAAGCGCTTCCTGCCGGTCCGGCTCGCCGAGATGATCGTCGCGACGGGCGACGAGTCGATCCTGGAGAGCCACCGCCGCCAGATCGCGATCGTCTTCTGCGACCTCAGAGGCTTCACGCCGTTCTCCGAGGCGGCCGAGCCCGAAGAGGTGATGGAGGTGCTGGCCGAGTTCCATACCGGGATGGGCGAGCTGATCTCGCACTACGAAGGGACCGTCGAACACTTCGCCGGCGACGGGATGATGGTCGTGTTCAACGACCCGTTCCCCTGTCCCGATCCCGAGATCCGGGCGGTCAGGATGGCCGTGCAGATGCGTGCCCGCATGGCCGAGCTCGGGCATGCCTGGCTCCGGCGCGGCTTCGAGGTCGGATTCGGGGTCGGGATCTCCCTGGGGTACGCCACGCTCGGCCAGATCGGCTTCGAGGGGCGCTTCCACTACGCTGCCATCGGCAACATCGTCAACCTGGCTCACCGCCTCTGCGGCGAGGCGAAGGACGGCCAGATCCTGGTCAGCCGGCGGGTCGGCCTGGCGGTCGAGGAGGTCGCGGAGGTCGCCTCGGCCGGCAGCCTCGCTCTCAAAGGGTTCCGCGACCCGGTCCCGGCCTTCGAGATCGTCGCCCTCAAGGACACCTGACAACCCCCGCATGAAAACCCCTTGACCCTGACGTAACGTCACCCTTTAGCCTCTCTCGTAGCAAGGAGATCGCACCGTGAGGGGCCGTTACTACACCACAGGTCGGTTTGCACAGCGGGCGTCCGTGTCCGTCCGGACGCTGCGCTTCTACGATCGGGCGGGCCTCCTGGAGCCGTCGGAGCGCACCGAAGCCGGGTACCGCATGTACACGGACGAGGACTTCCCACGACTCCAGCAGGTGCTGGCGCTCAAGTTCCTCGGGCTCTCGCTGGACGAGATCAAGCGCTGCCTCGCAGCCGGACCGCGGCGGTTGCAAGAGTCGCTCGGTCAGCAGAAGGCGATGATGCGCGAGAAGCGCGCCCAGCTCGACGCGATCCTCCAGGCAATCGAAGAGGCGGAGCGGCACCTCGAAGCCGAGCAACCGACTTTCGAGACCGTCGTCCGCGTGATCGAGGTGATCCAGATGCAACAGCAGAACGACTGGGTGAACAAGTACCTCACCCCAGAGCAGCAGCAGACCATGCAGGAGCTATCCGAGACCTCCTACTCCGAGTCCGCCCGCCAGAAGCTCGCGGCGCGCGGCCCCTGGACCGAGGAGGACCAGGCCCGCGCCTCCGAGCAGTGGGCCTGGATCGCGACGGAGCTCAAGCGCCTCGTCGCGGCCGGCGCGGACCCGGCCGGCGAAGAGGCACAGGCCTGGGCCAGCCGCTTCACCGGGCTGATCGCGGCGTTCACCCAGAACGACCCGGAGATCGAGGCCGGCCTCAACACCTGGTGGAAGCAGCACAACGAGCTGCCGCCCGAGCGCCAGCCAGTGGGCCCCCGGTACACGCCGGAGGAGCAGCAGTTCATGAACGCGGCCCTCGCCGCCTCTCAGAATTCGTAGAGGGAAGGAGTCAAGAGTTAGAGCAGATGCTGCCAGGCGGCGACCTCGGCGCGGGCCTTCCGCCGCGCCACGTCGACCAGGGCCCCGGCCATCGCGCCGACGGAGTCGTCGGTGTGGATGCCAATCGTCGCCACCCACGAGGACGGCAGGTTCCGGTCGCCGTGCAGCGCCCCGCAGATCGCCCCGGCCATCGTGGCGATCGTGTCGCTGTCTCGTCCGAAATTGGCGCCCATCTCGACCGCCTTGACCGGGTCGCCGCCCGCCAGCAGGCAGATCGCGAACGTGGCCGGGATCGTCTCCCGCGAGTCACAGGCGATCGTCTGACGGAACCGTCGGTGGTACGCCGCGCGGAACGTCTTGTAGTCGCCACTCTCGCGGGCAAGGCTGAGTGCGTCCAGGATCAGCCCGCGCATCAGCGCCCCGCTGGTCGGCTTCAGGTAGGCGGTCCCGGCGTCGAGAACCTCCGCCAGAGTCGCGCCCGGACGCATCGCCTCGGCGACGGCCGCCGCTACCGCCGCCGCCCCATCCTGGCAGAACCCGACCGCCCCGGTATGGATCAGGCTCGCCAGCTCCTGAGCCTGGGCGGACGCGGCGCACGGGTTGCCCGCATTGACGATCCCGACCGGCGCGATCGCCATCGCCGAGCTGGAGCTCGGCATGTTCCCCTCGCTCAGCTCACGCGGCAGGTACCCATAGCGGAGCTTCCCCACGAGGTGCAGCACCGAGGCGAAGAACTTGTCGCGGCGCTCGCGGATCAGCGCCTGCTGCGCCGTGATCTGCGCGGCCCAGTCGTCGGCGGTGGCGTACCCATCCGTCTCGGTCAGCGCCATGCTCAGCAGGTCTTTCATCAGCGAGTCGTCCGTGCCGGGGCCGGTAAACTCGCGGACCCAGCCGAACCGGCGCTCGATCTCGTCCGGCTCCAGGTTCTCGGTCGGCGTGCCCATCGCATCGCCGACCAGCCCGGCCAGCAGGCAGGCGTACGCCCGGCCGTGCAGCTCGTCCATCGTCTCATCCCCCTTCGTCGGCATCCGTTCGGAGCGCCGCGCGCGGGGAACGATAGCAGCCGCCTTTCCCATCCTGTCGTACCTGTCATTCCCGTCCGGTCAGGTGGGCGATCCACGGTGGGAATTCAAGCACGATCGTGGCACACTTCGTGACACTGGTGACGCCGTCTTCGACTCCCTTTCGCGCTCGACATGTGGGCCATGTCTCTGGACCATCGGCGCATCCCTCAGTCGATCGGTCGACGGCGCTTGCTCGCGGCAGGCGGTCTCGCCTTCTCCGTGCTCGCCCTCGGCGCCGATCGCGCCTGCGCCCAGGGCCGGGCATCCGCACCGAAGCGGACGGCGATCGGCAAGTCCCAGGGCGGCCAGCCGATCACGCTCGCCCACCTCGGCGGCGACCGTCGACGGGTGCTGGTGCTCGGCGGCCAGCACGGCTCGCCGGAGGGGAACACCGTCACCCTCGCCGACGCCATCCTCGACTACTTCACCCACCACGAACGAGACATCCCGAAGGGCGTCGGCCTGGACGTCATCGCCGTCGCCAACCCTGACGGCTTCGTCGACGGCAGCCGCCAGTATCGAAGCGGCGTCGATCCGAACCGGAACTGGGCCAGCGGGGACTGGGAGCCGGACGCCTACGACTCCTGGGGGCGGCTCTGGCAGGGACTCGGCGGCCGGACCCCGATGTCAGAGCCGGAGACCCGGCACCTCGCCTCCTGGATCTCTCGCTACCGGCCGGTCCTCGTCGTCAACTACCACAGCGCCGGCGGGTTCGTCTCGACCGGCCAGACCGGCATCTCCTGGGACCTCGCCGACGTCTACGCCGAGGCGAGCGGTTACCCCTCGTTTGGCCCAGACCGCCCGCCGTTCGGCTACGCGATCACCGGCGCGATGGACGGCTGGCTGGCCGGCCGCGGCATCGCCGACATCTTCGTCGAGTTGACCACGCTGGACCACCCGGAGGTCGACGAGAACCTGGCCGGACTCTCAGCCGTCCTCGCCCGCCTCGCCACCTGACTGCCCACCCGCCCGAAGCCGCTTCGCGCCCGCTGACGAGCGCGCGAATCCGTCATGGCGATGACGCCTGCCGCGCCGCGAGCTCCCCGAGAACCTGTCGTGCCCATTGAAGCGCGTCCAGGGCAACCTGTTCGAGATCGTCGACGGTCGCTGCATAGTCACACTCGTTCCGCGAGGCTCGGAGCAGTTGCAGATAGAAGCCGACTCTGGGCAGCCCGTGGCTGATGAAGCGCCGAGGCAACCGTTCGTGATCGTCCGGCTGTCCATGGACACGAAAGGTGAGGTGCTGTGCGGCGTACTGCTTCGCGACGCCATACGCCGCATAGTAGGCGCGACCGACGACGGACCTCAGCAGCGCCTCACGCGTGCAGGTCGGTGCTGCCGCGGTATGAAGGTGCTCGGCGACGGCCAGAAACTCGGCCCAGTCAAACGCCATCTCAGCGACGGCGAGGTCGCTGACGATCCACCATCATCTGGAACCAGCCAGTTCCCTCGGGCGGAAGCGCCCAGAAACTGTCCATGATGGCATCAACCTCATCGCGCAGGCCGGGTTCATTCGGCCACTGGCGAGCAAACAGGAACAGCGTCTTTCCGCCGGACTCCGGATCGCGGTACACCTCGAGCGACAGCTCGCAGCGGTCGCCCAGCCGCTCGACCGCCACGTCCGCGACGCGCCTGACGACCGGCAGGAGATCCTTGTGCGCGCGCAGGTACGCGAGCACCGCCCGGCGATCGAGCACCAGCACGCCCCGTTCTTCCAGGTGCGACACGAGCGAAGCCACGTCGTCGTCTGGACTGCTGGGTGCAGCTACTGCTCGGCCTCGCCTCGGCTCACCCGCGTTCGTCATGTCGTCAGTGGCGCGCGTCCCTCGTACCGCCATGCCCGATCCTCGCAGTCAGATCGCCGCCTGCTGAAGTGTAACGGCCTGCCTCTCTCAATGGTCAGGCAACAGGCGCTCCTCCCGCCACCTCCGCGAAGCCGCCGATTTTCGACACCTGCCCCACGTCCTCCTGCACCATTCAAGTGCTCGACCGCATCACACAGACTCATGGAGCGGACATGGCGATCACGATCGACACGAGCACGGAGTTCGGGAAGCAGGTTCAGCGCCGACTCGCAGACGAGCAGATCGGCTGGCTCACCACCGTGCGGCCAGACGGCATGCCCCAGCCTGCTCCCGTCTGGTTTCACTGGGACGGCGAGACGCTGCTGGTGTTCAGCGAGCCGACCTCGCTGAAGGTCCGCAACCTGACCGCCACCCCGAAGGCATCCCTGCACTTCAACTGCGGCGACGACGGCGAGGACGTGGTCGTCTTCACCGGCGAGGCGACGATCAGCACCACGTTGCCCTCACAGGAGCGGCTCGACGCCTACTTCCAGAAGTACGACGCCGGGATCAAGCAGCTCAACATGACGCGCGAGGGCATCATGGATACCTACTCCACGGTGATCCTCCTGACGCCCGCCAGGGTCACCGGCCACTGACGCCAGCAGCGCGTCAGGTGAGGGTGTCGAGGATCAATCGGGCGACGACTCGCGCCTGCGTCACCACCTGCGAGAGCGGGACGTAGTCGATCCCGAGCGGCCAGTCTCCGCCGCCAGCCCCGAACGTCACCGTCGGCACGCCGAACGAGGACGGCCCGCCGGCATCGTAGGTGCCGCCGGCGTAGAACGTCCGCGCCTCCTCACCCGTCACCGCCGTATACGCCACGCCCAGGTCGCGCACCAGCGGCGCGTCCGGGTCCACCAGTGACGGCCACATGTGGACGGACCGCTCCACCGTCACCTCGTACGGCGCCAGGTCGCCGATCGCCGCGCGGATCTCGGCCACCGCCTCGTCCGGATCGTCCCCCGGCAGCAGCCGCCGATCGACCAGCAGCCGGGCCGTCGCCGGCAACGTGTGCGGCGCGATCGGGTCGTACGTCACCTGGTACACCACCGCGTGCCGGCCGCCCAGGATCGGATGCTGCTCCGGGAAGCGCATCGCCCGGATCCGGTTGATCGCCTCGTTTGCGCCGTCGATAGCGCTCAGCCCGAGTTGAGGTCGACTCGAATGCGTCGCCTTCCCGCGCACCGTCACGATGGCGTCCACCCGCCCCCGGTTCCCGAGCTGGATCCCGAGATCACTCTTGTTCAGCAGGATCGCCCCGTCCGGCTTCGGCTCGATCGCGCGCAGGATCAGCTCGGAACAGAGGTGGCTGCTGCGCCCTTCGTTGTTGATCGCCACGTACAGGCGCCCTCGCAGCTCGATCCCCTCGTCGCGCAACAGCTTCAGGACCGTCAGCGCAACCGCCTGGTGAAGCTTGTTCTGGCTCACCCCCTGGCCGAACGCGCACGGCTCGTCGTACCCGTACTCGCGCCCGTTCCCGATCCAGCCGGGGTACGGATCGGCCATCAGGTTGTGGTGCTGCGTCACCGTGTAGACCAGCAGCAACAGCGAGCGCCCACTGGTCCCGCGCCCGACCCGCGCCACCAGGTTGTTGCGGCCGGCGTCGATCAGATCGTGGGCGCCAACGGCGTACAGCTCCGGCCGCACGACCTCCTGGACATACCGAACCAGCTTCGGGTCATCCGGCTCCATCAGCGTGGCCGTGCCGAGCGGCACGTCCGTCGGCACGGCCATCAGCTTGAGGAGCGTCTCGGTCAGGTAGCCCTCGTCGACGGCCGGCGCGTCAGCCACGGTGTCCTCCCGAAGCGGTCTGGCGCCCATGATACCGCGCGCCGGGCGCAGCATGAGCGGCGCCTACCCAATGGCCACCGCCCGAAGCGGCAGTCCGCGGCGCGTCGAACGCTCAGCGCGCCTGCCGGCAGACCCGGTCCACCGTCCGCAGGACCTCGTCCAGCTCGAACGGCTTGGCGATGGCGGCCACAGCCGTCATCACCTCGGCCTGCGCACGCGCGTTGCGGGCGCCCGAGAGGACGATCACCGGCACCTCGGCGACGGCCGGCGCCAGCGCGCGTTGCGCCGCCCGGAACGACTGGCCGTCCATCGTCGGCATCATCAGGTCCAGGATGATGACGTGCGGCGTCCACCGCTCCAGGGCCGCCAGCCCTTCCTGTCCGTTCGGCGCCCGCCGGACCTCGTACCCCTCGTCGCGCAGCGTCTCCTCCAGGATCGTCGCGATCTGATCGTCGTCCTCGACAACCAGCACCCGGTACCCATCGCCGATCACGAAGGCTCCGTCCACCCTGGCGGCGCAGACGGCAGCCGTAGCAGCAGCGTCGTGCCCTGCCCCTCACCATCGCTCTCAGCCCAGAGGGTGCCACCGTGCTGCCGCGCGATCTGACGGCAGATGTACAGCCCGAGCCCCAGGCCAGGAATGTTCGCCGCCGTCGCATTCGGCGCCCGGCCGAACGGCTCGAAGATCTGCTCGGTCACGCTGGCGGGCAACCCGATCCCATGGTCATGGACCCGCAACAAGACGCCGGACCCGTCCCGCTCCAGGCTGACGCGGATCTCGCCCTGCTGTGGCGAGTACTTGGCGGCGTTGTCGAGCAGGTTGACGACGATCTGCTCGACACGGTCCGGATCGATCACGACCGGCTCGATCTCGTCGTCCAGCTCCGTCCGGACGCGCCGCCGGGTCTGCTCCGGCAGCCGCGCAACCACCTCCCGGATCAGCGCAATGAGATCCGTTGGTCTCAGCCGCAACGGCAGCGCTCCCTGCTGGAGCCTGGAGACATCCAGCAAGTCCTCGGTCAGCGTCGTCAGCCGATCGCTCCCCACCTCGATCAGCGTCAGGTAGCGGTCCAGGCGCTCGCCATCCAGGCGGCCCGACCGCCGCATCCGCCGGAGCAGCTGGGCTGTGCCCTTGATGCCGGCGATCGGGTTGCGCAGCTCGTGCGAGGCGATTGAGAGGAACTCGTCGCGAGCGCGGGTCGCCGCCTCAGCCGTCTCACGCGCGCGCACTTCCTGCTCCCTGGCCCGCGCCCGAAGGCGCGCCAGCTCCAGCCGCCCCTCGATCCGGGCCAAGAGCTCCTTCGCCGCGAACGGCTTGACCACGTAATCGTCGGCACCAGCCTGGACCCCCTCGATCCGAGCCTCCGCACCCGCGCGCGCCGAGAGCAGGATGATCGGGATCTCGCGGGTGCACTCGTCGGCGCGTAAGGCCGCCACCAGTCCGAAGCCGTCCAGCCCCGGCATCATCACGTCGCTCAAGATCAGGTCGGGCGGGTTCACGCGGGCCGCCGCCAGCGCCTGCTCGCCGTCCATCACCGCCTCGACCTCGTACGCCGACCGGAGCAAGCGGACCACGTACTCGCGCATGTCGCGATTGTCGTCGGCGACCAGGACCCGTGGCCGCGCAGCGCCCTCAGGCGCAGCGACGGGCTCGAACGAGCCGATTACCGTAGCGTCGGCGGCGCGAGACGACGTGTCCGTCACCGGACGCCGGTCGCCGGGCGCGGCCGGGTCGTCGGACAGCCAGGCCAGCGCTTCGTCCAGGAACGGCCTGCTCCCAAGCGCAGTTGACGCCAGCGCGCGCGCCGCGCCGATCTGCTCAGGCGGCAAGTGGGCCGAGCCGCTCGGGATCGTGACGGTAAGCGTCGTTCCGCCCCCGAGCGTACTCTCGGCCAGGATCTGGCCGCCGTGCAGCCTGACCAGCTCCTGAACCAGCGCCAGTCCGATCCCGGTGCCTTCCTGGCTTCTGGCCCGCGTCCCCTGAACACGGTGGAAGCGCTCGAACAGGCGTGGCAGCTCGTCGGCTGCGATGCCGACCCCGGTGTCGCGCACGACCAGCTCCAGCGTGTCGTCGCGCGTCCACAGTGCCACCTCGATCTCACCGTCAAAAGTGAACTTGAAGGCGTTGGACACCAGGTTGAGGACGATCGTTTCCCACATCTCCCGGTCGACGTACGCGACCACGCCGGCCGGCAGCGGCGAACAGTTGACAACCAGGGACAGGCCGGCTCGCTCCAGCGCCGAGCGGAACGTCGAGGCCAGCTCTGCCGTGAACGCCGGCAGATCGGTCAGCTCATACGAAGCCTGGACCCGCCCCGCTTCGATCCGCGAGAAATCGAGCAGTGTGTTGACCAGCCGCTGCAGCCGCATGGCGTTTCGCTGCGCCACCTCCAGGCGCTCGCGATCCGCCGCCGACAGCCTGTCGGGCTGCGCCAGCGCGTCTTCGAGCGGCCCCAGCATCAGCGTCAGCGGCGTCCGAAACTCGTGGCTGATGTTGCTGAAGAACGCCGTCTTCGCCCGGTCCAGCTCGGCCAGCGCTTCGGCTCGCCTGCGCTCCGCCTGGTAGGCCCTGGCATCGGCGATCCCCGAGGCGAGCTGGTCGGCCACGAGATCGAGGAAGCCACGGTACGCGTCATCCAGATCACGGCGCGGGCTCACACCAGCCACCAGCACACCCGCCGGCCGCTCCTGGCCTGCCTGGGCGATCGGCAGCACGACGGCGGAACGCGCCGGTTCGGGCCACAGGCCGCTCGGGAGACCGCCGAAGCGATCTGTCAGATCGCAGACCACCAACGCTCCCTGTTTGGCCGCGCGCGCCAACGGCCAGGCGTCGTCGGCTGCCGGACGGACCGTCAGGCTGACCTGGGCCGGGCTGCTGCTGCCGCCGGGCTCGAGTCCGGCCGCGCCGGCCAGCGTCGCCTGCTGCCCCTCGTCGTCGAGCAGGTAGATCAACGCAAACGGGAGATCGGCTGAGCTCTCAGCCAGCACGTCCGCCGCCGCGGCGCAGGCGGCTTCGGCCGTCCGCGCCTCGCCGGTGGACGCGGCGAGCTCCCGCAACGTCGCCAGCCGACGCTCGCTCAGGATGCGCTCGGTCGTCTCGGTGACGGCGGTAAACACGCCTCCCACCCCACCGCTCTCGTCGCGGATCGGGCTGTAAGAGAACGTGAAGTAGCACTCCTCGGTGTATCCCTTCCGTCGCAGCGGAAGCATTTGATCGTCGGACCAGGTCGCTTCGCCCCGCTCCAGCACGCCGTTCAGCATCGGCCCGATGATGTCCCAGATCTCCGGCCAGACCTCGTCGCCAGGTGCGCCCATCGCTCGGGGGTGCTTGTCGCCGATGATCGAGGCGTAGGCGTCGTTGTACAGCTTGACGAGCTGGGGGCCCCACCAGATGAGGATCGGGAAGCGTGACGCCAGGCAGATGCTGACGGAGGTCTTGAGACTCTGCGGCCAGGACTCCACCGCCCCGAGCGGCGTCCGCGACCAGTCCACCGAGCGCATGAGCGCGCCCATCTCGCCACCACCGACGAAGACGTCAGCGACGTCGGTCGCGACCGGCATCGCACCGTGACTACCCGGCATGGCGTAGCTCGGTTCGGCTCGTGGACAGACCAGGCTGCTCGATACGGTCCTGGCTTTGGCTATTCGAGATCACGGCAGCCCCCCTACGCCACGGTGCGTTGCGACTGCCCCCTCTCGACGGCAACGCGAGCCGAAGCGCTTGCGACATAGCAAACTCCGTGCCCGATGTGACTGGGCGCAGCCCTGTACGACACGCCCACCGCTCCATTGGCGCAGATGATCTCCGCGTAGAGTCCGTCCATCGTGTGCACAATTGACGCATGACGGTGATCCCCAGGATCGACCCATGATGGGACGTAGCCATCTCGTCCTGGCCGGGGCCGCCTACGCCGCGCTCACGCTCCGCCCGCTCGAGACCCCGTACGGCACGCTGGCAGCCCCCTTGCTCGGCGGCCTCACGACCGATCAGGCGGCCAACCTGTTCCTGAGCGGCCTGATCGCCGCGGGTTGCGGCCTGGCGCCAGACATCGACAAGGCCGGGTCGACGGCCTCGCGCTCGCTGGGCCTCCCCACCCGCGTGCTCTCCTGGGGCATCGAGCGCAGCTTCGGCCATCGCGGCGGCTTCCACAGCCTCCTGGCGCTGGTGCTGGCGTACTACGTTGGCGATCTGGCCGGCGGCCTGATCGGGCTCGCCGGCCTGGGCGGGCTGCTGGCGTTCGGCTGGGCCGTCCACCTGCTCACGGACGCCTGGACCGTCCACGGCGTGCCGCTGTTCTGGCCGCTGACGTCCGGCCGGGTGCGATTGCCACCCTGGCTCTCGACGGGCAGCATGATGGAGGCCGTCATGCTCGTCATAACGCTGGCCATGCTGGCGGCGTACGCCACCTGGCCGTACCTGTCCCCGTACGTCCAGGTCGTTGGACAGGATTGAAAGGATGGTCAGGAAGGAAAACCCATCCTCAGCATCCTGTTCATCCTGTCCAAGATTGCTACCTGCTCCGCCGCTCAGAGAGAAACGCCACCAGCGCGTTCAGCTCGTCCGGACTCAGCGTCTGCCCATAGGCCGGCATGTTGTTCCCGCCGTACAGGATCCGCCAGGTCAACTGCTCGCGGGTCAGCCGATCGCCGACCGCGCTCAGGTCGGGGCCGCGCTGCCCGCCCGCGCCGCCGATCTGGTGACACGCCAGGCAGGCCTCCTGCTCGAACAGCTCCGCGCCCCGCGCCGCGTCATCCTGGAGCTCCGAAGTCACCGCTGGCGGCACCTCGGCGTGCAGCACCGGCGCCCATGGCGAGCGATACCCCTGCCAGATCAACACCCCGAGCGACAGCGTCGAGAAGACGACGATCGCCACCGCCCACGGGCGCCGCTTGTAGCTCCGCTCGCCGTCCGGCGAGGTGAACGGCACGATGATGAGCAGCACGCCGATCAGCAGCGGCAGACCGACGATCACCAGGCTTTCGAGCGCCGGCGGCGCGTAGCTCAGCAGCGCGAACAGCCAGAGGAAGTACCAATCTGGCTTCGGGTGGGCCTCCAGGTTCGTCGGGTCCGCCTGCGGTCCGAGCTCCGGCGCGCCCAGCACGATCGCCAGCAGCAGCACGAACGCCCCGGTCACCAGCGCGAACACCACGTCCTTCCAGGCAAAGTCCGGCCAGAACGGGATGCCGTCCTTGTGGAGCAGCTCCTGGTACTCCTGCCGGTACGTCTCCTTCTTGACCGGCCGGCCCGGCTTCGGCACCTCGGAGACCCCGTGCCGGATCACCAGGTACAGGTGGACTCCCACCAGCACGAACATCGCGGCCGGGATCAGGAACACGTGGGTCGCGTAGAACCGCGTCAGCGTCGCGCCGCCCACCGTCTGCCCGGCGATGATCACGTCCACCAGCACGTCGCCCACGAGCGGCACCCGCGATGCCATCGACGCCATCAACGAGACCGCCCAGTAGGCGTCCTGGTTCCAGCGCAACAGCTGGCCGGTGAACGCCATCGCCAGCGTCATCCCCAGCAGGATCACGCCGGTCAGCCAGTTCACCTCGCGCGGGAACTTGAAGGCGCCGATCAGGAAGACGTGCGCCAGGTGCGCGAACGCCAGGACCACCATTGCCGACGATCCCCAGTAGTGGATCCCCCGCACCACGTTCCCGAAGACTGCCCGGTTGGTGATGAAATCCAGGCTCTCGTACGCCGCGTTCGGCGCCGGGACGTAGGTGAACGCCAGCGCCACCCCGGTCACCACCTGGACGACGAACGCGATCAGCGTCGCGCTGCCCAGGACGTACCACCAGTTCACCTTGGGCACGGGGTGCGTGACGATCGGCCAGATCGCCTCCGACCACCCGATCCGGTCGTCGAACCACTCCCACGCCCGCTTCAGGCGCTTCATCCCGCCCCTCGCAACGTCACGAGACAGGATGAACAGGATTCACAGGAAATCATCTCTATCCTGTCCATCCTGTAAATCCTGTCCAACGTCATCCGCCGTCGTAACTAGTCGCCAATCGGGACCGGGCGGGTCAGCACCTGGACGGTGCCATCCCGGACCCGCACGTCGTACCGTGGCAATGGGCGCGGCGGCGGGCCGGCCGCCACCCGCCCATCGGCGTAGAACACCCCGCCGTGACACGGGCAGAGAAAGATCTCGGCCTTCGCCTGCCAGTTGACGGGACATGCCAGGTGGGTGCAGTTGACCGCGAACGCCACAAACGAGAGCAAGCCTTCGCGCCGCAGCCAGATCGCCGTTTTCGTCGTCTGGCCGGCCCACGGCAGCGGCGACGGGTCCTCGATCGCCACCTGGACGGTCTCCCCAACCTGGAACTGGTCCACGGAGCCGATGTCCAGCCACACCCCGGGCGCCCGGCGGATCAGCGGTGTTAGCAGATACGCCAGGATCGGGACACTCAGCACCAGCCCGATCAGGCCGCTCAAGATCAGACTCAGCCGATTCAGGAACGCCCGCCGGTTCAGCAGCTCGGCCGGGACAGCCGAGGCCGGGGCGTGGTCAGCCATGCCGCATCTCCTCGATCCATCGCGCCAGCGCCCAGCCCATCACCGCGATCCCGACGATGCTGAACACCAGGCTCGTCAGCAGCCCGAACCCCAGCAGGCCAATGCCGGCCGCCAGCGTGATCGGCGACAGCGACTCGTGCGGCAGCTCGTGCTCGCCCCCATCGCCATGAGTGCCGTGCCCGCCGTGCTCCAGCTCCTCCACTGGCATCGCTCCTCTCTCGTCCCCGCTCACGTCAGCATGCCCAGGACGTAGACCACCGTGAACACGACCACCCAGACCCCGTCCACGAAGTGCCAGTACCACGCAACCGACCGGACCGCCCCCTCGTGCCGGCCGTTCCGAAACTCGCCCTTGAACGCCAGCCACGCCACGATCCCCAGCGCCAGCAGCCCGATCAGGACGTGCAGCCCGTGAAACCCGGTTAGCGTGAAGAACGCCGAGCTGAACAGGTTGGTACTGAGCGTCACGCCCTCGCGGTACAGCGTGACGTACTCCATCCCCTGCCCCACGATGAACGCCGCGCCGAGCGCGATTGTCGCCAGCAGCCAGGCTCGGAACCCGCCCAGGTCGCCGTGGTGCAGCCTCTTCTCGGCCAGCACGATCGTCAAACTGCTGGCGAAGAGCGCCACGCTGAACAGCGCCGTCTGGAGGAAGTCGAGGTCGTGCGGGCCGAAGCCGCCGTCGTCGCGCGAGCGGTAGTACAAGAACGCCGTCAGCAGGCCGCCGAAGAAGAAGCTCTCGGAGGCGATGAACGTGTACATCCCCAGCAGCGTGGCCGGCGTCCGCGCGACGAATCCCGCCCGCGCCGCCTCACTCGAGCCCTCGCCCGATCCTCCTCCTGTCTCCTGTCTTCCTTCGTTCCTCAGGACAGGCCTGTCTCCTGTCTCCTCGCCCACGTCCCAGAGCGGGCGGTCGCTGCGCACCGGCGGCAGCGGCGCCGTGAAGTTCTGGGGCGGCGGCGGCGATGCCGTCGCCCACTCCAGCGTCCAGGCGTCCCACGGGTTCTCCCCCGCGATCCGGCCCCGCCGCAGGCTGTACGCCACGTTCACCACCAGCAGCAGCACGCCCGCCGCCGTCAGGAACGCCCCAAGCGAGATCAGCACGTTGATCGCGCCCCACCAGGGCAGATCGGGGTAGGTGTAGACCCGCCGCGGCATCCCCATCAGCCCCACGACGTGCATCGGGAAGAACGTCAGGTTGACGCCGATCGCCGTCAGCCAGAACTGCCAGATCCCGAGCCGGTCGTCCAGCATCCGGCCGAACATCTTCGGGAACCAGTAGTAGAAACCCCCCAGCGACGCCAGAATGGTCCCGGCGAACAGCACGTAGTGGAAGTGGGCGACCACGTAGTACGTATCCGTCGTCTGCCAGTCGATCGGCACCGTCGCGAAATGGACCCCCGTCACACCGCCGATCGGGAACAGCACCAGCAGCGCCAGCGCGTACAGCATCGGGATCTCGAAGCGGATCCGGCCCCCCCAGATCGTCGCCAGCCAGTTCAGGATCTTCACGCCGGTCGGGATCGCGATCACCATCGTCGTCGCGCCGAAGAACGCCTCCGGAATGAACCCCATCCCGGCCGTGAACATGTGATGGGCCCAGACCAGCATCGAATAGAATGCGATGAACACGCCGGACCCGACGACGAACGGGTAGCCGAAGATCCGCTTGCCGGCGAAGACCGGCACGATCTCCGAGATCATCCCGAACGCCGGCAGGATCAGGATGTAGACCTCCGGGTGGCCGAAGAACCAGAACAGGTGCTGCCAGAGCAACGGGTCAGCCCCGAGGCGCTCGTCGAAGAAGTGGGTGCCGAACTGCCGGTCGAACAGCAGCATCACCTGGGCCGCCGCCAGCGGGGGCAGCGCGTACAGCGCGATCACCGAGGTCGCGAGCCCCATCCAGGTGAAGATCGGCATCCGGAACGCCGTCATCCCCGGCGCTCGCAGCTTCGCGACCGTCACCACCACGTTGACGGCCGTCGCGATGCTGCCGACGGCCGTCACCAGCAGGCTGACGATCCAGAAGTCCACGCCCGGATGGGTCGTGTACGGCCGGACGGTCAACGGCGCGTAGGCGTACCAGCCCATGTCCGGCACGGCGTTCATCAGGAAGCTGAAGTGGAGGATCAACGACCCGAACAGGAAGGTCCAGTAGCTCAGCGCGTTCAGCCGCGGGAACGCCATGTCCCGCGCCCCGACCTGGAGCGGCACGACGTAATTGATGAACCCGAACAGGATCGGCATCCCGACCAGGAACACCATCGTCGTGCCGTGCATCGTGAACAGCGCGTTGTACGCCTGCGGGCTCAGAAACTCCAGGCGCGGCTGCGTCAACTGGATCCGCATCAGCAGCGCCTCGAACCCCGCCACCAGCAGGAAGACCAGGCCCGTCCCGATGTAGAGGATGCCAATCCGCTTGTGATCGGTCGTCGCCAGCCACGCCAGCAGCCCCGAGTACCGCTCGTCGGCCTCAGCCGGGCGGGACGGCTCGTGCGCGACGGTCGCCATCGTTACTTGAGCCCTTCCAGGTACTCGACGAGCGCGCGCAGGTCCTCGTCCGACAGGTCAGGGTAGCCCGGCATTAAGACGCCGGGCTTGATCCGCTGCGGATCGACGATCCAGGCCCGCAAGTTCTCCGGCGTGTTGTCGAGCACGCCGGCGCCGATCACCGTCCGCCCCCCGAAGTGCGACAGGTCCGGCCCAACTCTAGCTCCGCCAACCCCCTGGATCGCATGACAGTTGATGCAGGTGTGCTGCTGGAAGACCTGTTGGCCTCGCGGGACCGTCGCCTGAGCCGGCTGCTGCTGCCGCGCGACCCACGCCTGGAACTCCTCCGGCGGCGAGGCGATGGCGCGCACTCGCATCCAGGCATGCTGGACGCCGCAGAACTCATTGCACGACCCGTCGTAGACGCCCGGCTGCTCCACCAGCACGTGGATCGGCGTCACGTGGTTCGGCGTGTTGTCCTTCTTCCAGCCGAACTGGGGGATCCAGAAGTTGTGGACGACGTCCGCCGACACCAGGTCGAGCCAGATCGGCTGCCCGACCGGCAGATGCAGCTCGTTCGCCGTCACGATGCCGAGCTCCGGGTACTCGAACTCCCACCACCACTGGTGCGCGATCACGCGGACCCGCAGCGCCGAGGGCACCTCCGTCTCGACCGTCGCCATCGTCCGCACCGTCAAGACGTACAGCATCACCAGCAGCAGGGCTGGCGCGGCCGTCCAGGCGATCTCCAGCCTGGTGTTGCCGTGGATCTGGCGCGGCTCGGGCGCTCCCGGCCGGTCGCGGAAGCGGACCATCGCGAAGACTACGGCCGCCGCCACCGCCAGGCACACCAGCGAGGCCAGCACGATCTCGAGATAGAACAGGTTGGCGATGGCGCCGCCCTGCGGCGTGACCGTCGCGAAGCCGTCGATCCGCCCGCAACCAGTCCCCACGACCAGCCCGGAAATGCCGACCGTCAGGCTGGCACGACCGGTCCGTCGTACGACGCGCGTCCTACACACCCAGGCTGCTCCGAAGCATCGTTCGAGGAGGCACTCAAGGGGTCCGAGTCCCGCTCATGACCTCGGACGGCAGGGCCCCCCAGCAAGCGCCGTACCCAGATAGCCTCTCCTGGAATCGTACGGGCTGCGCCAGCGCGTGCGTGTCAGGGAATCCCAGTCTCGCCCGTCAGGGATTCCCCGCTGGGACCACCACAAGCAGCCAACCCCCTGGGTCAGTACGCGCGTCGCAGCAGCGCCACCACTTCGTCCAGGTTCCGGAACCCGCGCGGGCCGGCGTTCGAGCGCGGCGCGTGCTGCGCAAAGACCCGCTCGGCGCAGACCTGCACGTCAGCCTCACGCATTCCGTGCGAGCTCAGCGGCTCCTCGACCTCGCACTCGCTGCGCAGCCGGCGCACGGCCGCCAGACAGCGCTCTGCCCCCTCCGTCGCCGAGAGACCGTCCACCCGTTCGCCGAGCGCCTGCGCGACCCGCGTCAGCTTCTCCGGGCAGCCAGGCGCCACCCACTCCAGCACGTGCGGCAGCATCAGGCCGATCAGGCGCCCGTGCGGCAGGTGCGTCAGGTCGCCCAGCACCTCGGCGTAGGTGTGGACGTGGATCAAGCCGGCGTACGGGAACGACGTGCCGACCATCGTCGCGGCCATCAGCATCCCGGCCCGCGCTTCCATGTTCTGCCCGTTCGCGAACGCCTTCGGCAGGTTCTGGCCGATCGCCTCGATCGCCGTCAGCAGCAGCGTGTCGGCGTACGGGTTAGTCGGCAGCGTCAGGAAGCCCTCGATCCCCTGCGAGAGCGCGTCGAAGCCGGTGTCGGCCGTCACCTTCGGCGGCATCGAGGTCGTCAGGGCCGGGTCACAGAGCGCCACCGTCGGCCGGACGTACGGGCCGCCAGCCCACAGCTTGATGCCGCTCTCCGGATCGAAGACCCCACAGCCCGACGTCGCCTCCGCGCCGGTGCCGGCCGTCGTCGGGACGGCGATGATGTCCGGCCCCTTCTTCGATGCGGCCTTCGCCGGCGCCCAGTTCGCCCCGGTCCGGCGCTGGGTATACTCTTGGAACGTGCCGCCGTTGCCGATCAGCAGCGAGACTGCTTTGGCGCTGTCCATCGAGCTGCCGCCGCCCACCGCGACGATCAGGTCGCTCTCGCGCTCCTTGTACATCGCGACGGCCGCCTCGACCGAGGCCAGGGTCGGCTCGGTCACGACCCCGTTGAACACCTCGACTCGCACGCCTGCTTCCTCGAGGGACGCTTCGATCGACTTCGTCAGCCCGAGCCGGTGCAGCACGCCGTCCGTCATCACCAGGGCGGCCGTGCCCTCCAGCTCCCGCGCAATCGACCCGGCCTCCTTCGCCTTGCCCACGCCAAACACGATTCGCGCCATCGGCCCGAAGCGAAAGTCGTTCAACCAGCTCATGAGTCCTCCCATCGCCCCACGAGCGATCATACACGGGCGCCACGCCTGCGCCGGGAGGACCGCGTGATACGAGTCGAGTGGGTCAGGCCGGGCCACGAGCAGCGCGTCATCGACGCCGCCGACCTGTTCGACAGGCCGCCTGACGAACAGGCCACCTGCGAGTACCTGGCGCACGACCGGAACTACCTGCTGCTCGCCTACCTGGACGACGCCCCGGCCGGATTCGTGCGCGGCACCGAGCTCCGCCGCCTCGACGGCCCTGAGAAGCAGATGTTCCTCTACGAGATCGGCGTCGCGCCGGAGTACCAGCGGCGCGGCGTCGCCACGGCACTGATCCGAGCGCTGGAGCAGCTCTGCCGCGACCGGGGCTTCGCCGAGATGTTCGTCTTCACCAACCGCTCGAACGTCCCCGCGATGCGCCTCTACGAGTCGACCGGCGGCCAGGTCGAGGCCGACGACGAGCAGATGTTCACCTGGACCTTTATCAAGGGGTTCGTCGACTGAGCGGTCTGGCTTTAGAACGCGCTCGGGCCGCCGCCCACGAACGTGTTCCACTCGCCGCAGTCGTCCGTCACCACCAGCGGCACCGTCACCGTCGCCCCGGCCGCCTGGCGGGTCACCGTGAACGACACGCTCTGATTCGGGCTCGTCGCCGTCGCGGAGCCGCCCGCCGCGCCGATCGTCTGGCCGAGGATCTCCACCTGGGCGTTCTCGACGTGCGGAATCTGGATCTTCCGCACGATGTTGTTCGGGGCCGTCGCCGGTCGCCCTGCCTGCACCGTCACCCGAAGCTTCCCGCTGCCGATCGGCTGGGTCTGGACCGTCGTCCGGGGCCGCGTGGTGCAGTCTGACGAGGGCGGCGCCAACGGGACCGTCTGACTCCAGATCGCCGGGTCGCGCACCATCCAGCCGCCGGCGTACCAGTTGCTTCCCCGGAAGTCGACGCGAGTCGTGCCGGCCGGGACCGGCATCCAGTACGGCCGGAAGTGATCCTCGTGGGCCTTCTCCACCGGGTGGGCCTGAGCGTTCTGCCAGCTCTGACCGCCGTTGAAGCTCACCTGGAGATCGTTGCCGATCCCCATGAAGCGGAGATGGCTGTTGCCGGGTGCCCCGGACGGGTAGCTGACCCAGCGCCGCGACGACGCGTCAACCCACGGCTGATCCGGCTTGAGCATCACGAACGGGGCCGGCCGCGAGATGCTGACGTTGTCCCAATGCCAGGTGTTCCCGCCGCAGTTGTGGTCCTCGCACCCCTTCCACGGCGTGTACGAGTGGTGCGCGAGCTGGAGGACGGCCCGGTCCCACCCGAGGTCCGGAACCGTCCGATTGACCCACCATTTATTCGTAGCCGGGCATCTCGAATTTGATCGAGGTCCGCGAGATCCGCAGCTCGAACGTGTCGGCCGGGTGGCGCTCGGGCTCAGGAAGCTCTCGTATCGCGTCCAGTAGTCAGTGGTCACGTCTGTGGCCTGGTAGTCGCGGATCGTGTACCCCTTGAACCCGGTCTTCCCCTCCGGACTGTCCATCGTGATGTGGACGCCGCGCCGAGGATCGCCGTTCAGATCGGGCAGCCACTCCTCCAACGGCAGCGGGATCTGGTCCTCCCACGGGCTGAGCCAGATACTCACCCAGTCCCGGCTGCTGGTCCGGAACGTCGACATGTCGAAGCGGACGACCGCCTCGCCGGTCGAGAAGTCGACCATCTGGTTCGGCGTCAGCACGACCAGGCCGTACTCCTCGGCCTGGATCGCCGTCATCATGTGGTTGTTGCACTGGAACACGGCCTGGTGATATCCCGAGATCGGGTGCGTGGCCGGCGGCGCCGAGCAGCTACTGCCGTGGTGCGCTTGAAGCGGCTCCAGCTGCTTCCAGGTGTCCGAGCTCCGCGAGTGGACCAGCACGTCCCAGGTCGGCGGATCGTACTGCTGAGGAGCAGACGGCGCGCCGTCGAACGTCGCGATCCACGAGCCGGACTGCGCCGAGGCCGGCAGCCCGAGCATCGGCGCGAGGAACAGCAGACCGACGAGCACCACCATCGCCAGCGCCATCGGCCGCCTGAGCCAGCGCGCGCCGCGCCGAACGTGCCCCCGGAGACTCCACATCCGCCCGGTCCGCGTCATGCGAGCGCCGCCAGGGAAGCATTGTCCCGAACAATTGTTCTATCGTATGGGCAGCGACCGGTCTGGAGGTTCTCCCGATGTTGGCGACGATCGTTCACCGTGGCCTTACCGTCTGGATCGACCCTGTCGCACGGAGCGCACGGATCCAGGTCCACATGCCAGGACGGCCGGAAGAGCACGTCGTCCTGGTCCAGCCCCAGGATGGCGGCTGGACGATGATCGACGACCGCGAGGACGAGCCAATCTGGTTCGGCGTCTTCGAGCAGGCGCTCGGCGAGGCCGTCGCGTGCGGCGCGCAGGCGCTCGAAGAGCGGCTGCTGGGCGAGCTCCGAACGGGCCGCCGGCCGGCCACCGCGTGGGACCCCGCGCCTCAGCTCGGCACCACTGCCTGGAGCGCCGAGCCTCAGCCCGACGCCACGCCAGAGCCGCCCTGGCCGTCCGGCCTGCCCTGACCGGCCATCCGGCCAGTCGCTCTCCTGCGCCGCCGAGCAACCCGTCCGGTCATCCGGCCAGTCGCTCTTCTGCGCCGTTGGGCAGCCCGATCGGCTGCCTCCCTCGTCGGCGACCATTCCGCTCCCTCGCCGTCACGCGCTCTTGCGAACTGTGACCGTTCCTGTCGCGTTTAGGAACGATAGCAAGGAGACAGAAGGGCCGAATTTATAGGCGGCTCACCGCGCGATCTCTCACCCTCCGGCACGCAGCCTGGTGTAGGGGCAGGTTAGGGTTGAAGCTTGCCTGTGTCGG
>Ga0209382_10003059_pt1 | contig 23525 bp, 22 predicted proteins | sample SoiMetdeltSBSDD5_FD_187599 | JGI IMG/M metagenome (GOLD analysis project Ga0209382, IMG submission 187599) | Bulk soil microbial communities from a Populus tree surrounding site in Tennessee, USA - Soil MetaG P. deltoides SBSDD5 (SPAdes) (version 2) | ecosystem: Environmental > Terrestrial >...
GCGCGATCACCGGCTCCTGCTGGTGCCACCAGCACCCGACGCCGTGCCCCGCGAGCTGGTTCGTGTACGACCAGCCGTGCTTCGCGAACTCCTTCACGACGAACTCGTAAACCTCGCCCGCGGTGACGCCGGGCCGGCAGGCGTCGATCGTCTTGCCGTAGATCTCCCGCGCGGCCGCATAGTCGCGCACCTGCTGCTCGCTCGGCTTGCCGAGCACGGCGTTGCGCGACTGATGGCCGGGATAGCCGTCGACGTAGGCCACGTAGTCCGTACGCACGATGTCGCCCTTCTCCCACGTGCTGTCGCTCTCGCCGGCATAGGGAATCAGGTTCCGTCCGGAATTCAGGATGCCGTGCGCCCAGTTGGCGCCGCGCCGCAGGCAGCTCCCGATGAGCCGGCTGTGCACCGCGCGCTCTGTCTCCCCCGCCTTGATGGTCGGAAAGACCTCGAGGTACGCGTCGTCGAGCAGATCGGCGCCGACCTTCAGCCGCCGGATCTCCGCCTCCGTCTTGATCCAGCGCACCTCGTCCATCATGGCCGCGCAATCGACCATCTGCATCTGCGGCAGCTCCCGCTGCACTTCCTCCCAGTGCGCTGCGCTTACGTAGTTCTTCTCGAACCCGACGCGCTCGGCGCCGAGCCCCATGCCCTTCAGCACCTGGGCGAGCCGGTGGTACGGCGACTCGCTGTAGGCGTCGTAGACCTCGGTGCGCTCGATCCACGAATCCCGTCGCGTCAGCCCGTCGGCAATCTTGTTGAGGACGACGACCGGTGCGCCGTTGCGCGGCCACACGACCATCACGCCGCGCACGGAGTCCGGCAGGTCGAGATGCCGGGCCAACGTCCCTGGATAGGCCAGCCCGGAGAGATACGTGAAGTTCATTCCGGAGCGCGCGACGACGGCGGCGAGCCGGTGGCGGTCCATGTATTGGTGCAGGCGCGGCACGTTGGCGATGACCTCGCGCTTCGACTCCGGCATGGGGCCCCCTCTGCGACTGGTGTGCAACAGGCGGCATTATACGATTCAGGGCGTTACGGCGCAGTTGCCGAGAGGCCGGTGAGTTGCCCCATACTGGAGTCGTGGCCTCTGCGAGCGTAGCGAACGCGGCAGTTCGTCGCAAACGCGTGCGCCGGACGCGGCGGCGCTCACTCGTCCGCTTGCGCTGGCCCTCGTTGCGGCGCGTGCTCATGGCCTTGCTGGCGGCGCCGCCGGTCATTCGAATCCTGGTCGCCGCCACCGCCGTCGTGCTCGTGTGGGCAGCCGTGAACTGGATGTACCAGGTGCTCCGCAAGCCGACCGAGCTGTTCTTTCCTGCGGATCGCGTGCTCGCGAAAGCGCCGCGCGAAACCTGGCGGCGATACGGCTCGCTCTTCGTCGAGCATTCCACGACCGTCATCGCTCCCGAGCTGCTGGCGGCACTCGCCCAGGTCGAGGGCGCCGGCAATCCGGTCGCGCGGACCTACTGGCGCTGGCATCTGACGTGGCACCCAATGAAGGTCTACCGGCCCGCCTCGACCGCCGTCGGCATGTACCAGATCACGAACGCGACGTTCGAGGACGCCAGGCGCTACTGCATCCACGACCACGTTGTGGTGGAAACCGGCCGCTGGAACGACTGGCAGTCGTGCTGGTTCAACGCGACCTACACGCGCGTCATTCCGAGTCACGCAATCGAGATGACGGCGGCCCGGCTGGACCGCCGCGTCGCCGCGATGCTCGAGGCGCGCGGCATCACCACGGCCACGATCCTCCAGAAGCAGGATCTCGCGGCGGTCATCCATCTCTGCGGCGCCAACGTCGGCGACGGGTACGCCCGGCGCGGATTCCGGCTGCTGCCGGCTCAGCGCTGCGGCGATCACGACGTGGGCCGCTATCTCGCGCAGGTCAACGCGCTGAAGCGCCGGTTCAGGGAGCTTGCGGCCGCCTCCGTCCTCTAGCTGAGCTCGTTTCGATGGCGCATGCTACCCTCTGATGCCGTGATTCCGGTCCTGGATATCGGACCGTATCTCGCTGCGCGGCCAGGCGCGTCCACGGCCACGGCCGCCGAGCTCCGCCGCGCCCTGCAAGACATCGGATTCTTCATCCTCGTGAACCACGACGTCCCGCAGACGTTGATCGATGACACGTTTGCCGAAGCGCGACGCTTCCACGCCCAGTCCATGGATGCCAAGCTCGCGTTGCGCATGAACGAGCACAACAACGGCTACATGCTGCTGGGCCGCTATGCCGTCTGGACCTCGGACGTCAACGACAACGACAAGCCCGATCTGAACGAGGCGTTCTTCATCAAGCGCGAGCGTGGGCCCGACGATCCGCTCGTGCGCGCAGGACGACGGTTCGCCGGGCCGAACCAGTGGCCGACCGATTTGCCGGGGTTCCGTGAGACGCTGCTCGCCTATACCGACGCGGTGGATGCACTCGGCCGGAAGCTTTTACCGCTGTGCGCGATGGCGCTCGACCTGCCGCCCGATACATTCGATGACGCCTTCGCCGAAAGCCAGTTCAGCTTCCGACTCACTCACTACCCAACGGTGGCGGCGGAGGTCAATCAGTTCGGCATCGCGCCTCACGCGGATGCCAACTTCCTGACCTTTCTCGCCCAGAGCGAGGTGCCGGGCCTCCAGGTGCGGATGCCGGACGGCACGTGGGCCGACGTGCCCTACGTGCCGGGCTCCTTTGCCGTGAACTCGGGCGACATGATGACGCGCTGGACGAATCACCGCTTCAAGTCGACATCGGTCGACCGCGCTACGCGATCCCGTACTTTTTGGGCCCTCATCTCGACACCGAGATCGCGTGCCTGTCCACCTGCCAAGGGCCGGGCAATCCGCCGCGCTAGCCACCGATCACGTACGCGGCGTACCTCGAATGGTGGTACGACGCGAACTACAACGCCGCGCGTCCGCGCGACGTAGCGTGAGGCTGAAGTTCGGCATTCACCACCCGTCGTGGCTCACCAATCCCGACCCGCCCGGGGCGTCGACGCAGCGAAGGCGAAGGCGGAGTGGGCGGAAGCGAACGGGTTCGCGTGGCTCTCGGTCCAGGACCACGTGATCCAAACCCCGATCCGCATCCAGCAGATGGAGGAAGCGGTCCGGCTGATCCTCAAACTGTGGACCGAGCCACGCACGACCTTTCACGGTCGGTATTTTCACGTGCGCTGCCGGGCCGTCGGGCCAGCACAGCGTCCAGGTCCGGCTGCTGTTTCAGCCCGCTCGGCCGACCATGAGGTTTGACCTCGACATTGCCGTCGATATACTACGCGCCATCGGCGGAGGAAGAGCGTGATGGCGACGGTACCATCCCCAGTTTCACGAATGGAGAAACTCCGAGCGTGCTGGCACGGAGTCGCCTATTCGCGCGACGTGACGTCCGCGCCCCATCGCACGGAGCTTCTTGGCGAGTCCCTGGTCGTCTGGCGCGACAGCCGAGGAACGCCTCACGCGTTCCGTGACCTCTGCATCCACCGCGGCACCGCGCTTTCGCTAGGCTCCGTCGTGGGCGACGAGATCATGTGCGCGTACCACGGCTGGCGCTACGGCGTCGACGGCAAATGCACGGCGATCCCGCAGCTCCAGGACCCGACGCGCGTCCCGGCCAAGGCGCGGGTGACGGCGTATCGATGCCAGGAACGCTACGGTATCGTGTGGGTCGCGCTCGAAGGGCCTCGCTGGCCGATCCCGGAGTTGCCCGAGCTGGAATTGCCGGGATGGCGACTGGTGCCCTGTGGCCCGTACAGCTGGCACAGCGAGGCGTCACGCCAGATCGAGAACTTCACCGATCTGGCGCACTTCCCGTGGATTCATCCCGGTCTGCTCGGCGACCCCAATCGCGTCGTCGTCATCCCGCCCGAAGTGCGGACCAAGGGTCATGTCCTGCACTACGAGTTCCAGCGGCCGGAGGCGAAGAGCACGTCGAAATATCCAGTGTTCCCCAACGAGCATCGCGAGAATTCGATTCGAACGACGCGCTACGAGCTGCACCTGCCGTACACGATCGTCGTCCACATGGACTGGGGCGGGCCCGAGAAGCTCCTCTATCTCTTCGTGTCGCAGCCCCTCGCCGCCGACCGCTGCAGCGGATACTGTCTCATCGGACAGAACTACAACCTCGACCAGTCCGAGGGCGTGTTCCAGGAGTTCGAGGATGTCATCTTCGGCCAGGACCGGCGGATGGTCGAATCGCAGCGCCCCGAGGAAGTGCCCTTCGATCTCAGCGAGGAGCTACACCTGAAGTTCGACGCCGTCGCGGTGGCCTATCGGCGCGCGATGGACGATCTCGGCCTCGCGTGACGTCGACCGCGCCCCGCGCGTGACCGCCGTCGTCCTGCAGCAGATGGTGAACGGCGTGACGATCGGCGTCGTGTACGCGCTCATTGCCATCGGCCTCACGCTCGTGTTCGGCATTCTCGACGTCATCAACTTCGCCCACGGCGAGTTCTACATGATCGGCGCGTTCCTGACGTACACCCTCACGGTGAGCTTCGGCGTTCACTACTTCGTGGCGCTCCTGCTGGCCGCCGTCGGCGGCGCCGTCGTGGGCATCATTGCCGAGCGCCTCAGCGTCCGTCCGCTGAAGGACCGGCACATGTTCACCGTGGTCCTCTCGACCCTCGGGCTCTCGATCCTTCTCCAGAATGGCGCGCTGCTAACGTTGGGACCCGACCCGCGTGAAATCGAGCTCTCGTGGGGCTCGCGTCCCATCATCATCGGCGGTGTCGTCATCACGTTTCTGCGGGTCGCCGTCCTCGTCACCAGCGCCGCGCTGATCGGGGTCCTGACGTGGTTCATCCGGCGGACGATCTGGGGCATGGCCATGCGGGCCGTCGCCACGAACCGCGCGGCGGCCGCTTTGATGGGGATTCACGTCGATCGGATCTACGCCCTCACGTTCGCGATCGGAGCCGCGCTGGCCGGAGTGGCCGGCGGACTTCTCGGGGCGATGTTCACCATCGAGCCGTCCATGGGCGAGTGGGCGGTGGTCAAAGCGTTCAGCGTCGTCATCATGGGCGGCATGGGCAATGTTCCCGGCGCCGTCCTGGGCGGCATCATTCTCGGCGTGGCCGAGAGCCTGGGCGCCGGGTTCCTGCCCGGTGGAACCAGCTACAAGGACGGCATCGGCTACGCGATCCTCATCCTCGTGCTGCTGTGCCGGCCACAAGGGCTCTTCGGGCGAGCCGTGTGAGCCGGATACGGCGCACGACGGTGGCGCAGGTCGGCGCGGCGGTGCTCGCTCTGCTCTTGCCGCTGCTCCTGCAAGGCTCGTATCACCGCCACGTCCTCGTACTGGCCGGTCTCTTCGTGCTGATGGCGCTCGGATTCGATCTCGTGCTCGGGTACCTGGGCGAGCTCTCGCTCGGGCACGCCGCGTTCTTCGGCATCGGCGCGTACACGACGGCGCTGCTCACTCGAAACTTCGATGTGCCCTTCCCGGTCGACTTGCTGCTCGCCTGCCTCGTCACCGGCGCGGCCGGCGTCCTGATCGGCGCACCATCGCTGCGGCTCAAAGGGCCGTACTTCGCCATCGTCACGTTCGGCTTCGCCGAGATCGTGCGTTTGATCGCGTTGAACTGGACGTCCGTCACCCGCGGACCCATGGGGCTGCCGGATATTCCACATGCGCGGCTCGGTTCGTTCGGAATCACCAGCGAGCTCGGGTACTACTACGTGCTTCTCGTGTTGATCCTCGTGGCCATCGTGGTGACGCGGCGGCTCGTCGAGTCCACCGTGGGGCACGCCGTCCTGGCCATCCGCGAGAACGAGGAGCTGGCGTCGGCCGCCGGGATTCCGACGTTCCGGTTCAAAGTGCTCGTCTTCGTGATCGGCATGATCTTCACCGGGGCGGCCGGCAGCGTGTACGCCCGCTATGTCCACTTCGTCGATCCGACGGCACTGTCGTTCTACTACACGGTGACGGTCGCCAGCATGGTGATCGTGGGCGGACAGGGCAGCATCACCGGCACGATCGTCGGGGCCGTCATCTTCACGCTGCTGCCCGAGTACTTGCGCGTGGTGGAGAGCGCGCGGCTCGTGATCTTCGGAGCGCTGCTCATGGCGGCGACCGTCTTCCTGCCGGGAGGGTTACGGGGGCTCCTGCTGCGACCGACGCCGCGCCGGGGGCAACGTGTCGCTGCTTGAGGTGGAGGAGCTCACCGTGCGCTTTGGCGGCCTCACTGCCGTCAACGGCGTCAGCTTCGCCGTCGACGAAGGGACGATCGTGGGCTTGATCGGCCCGAACGGCGCGGGCAAGACGACGTGCTTCAGCCTCATCACGGGGTTCTTGTCTCCGGGCCATGGCCGGGTCCGCTTCCGAGGCCGTAGCGTCACCGGCCTCCCGCCGCACGTGATCGCGCGCGAGGGGCTGGTGCGCACCTTCCAGAAGACCGCGCTCTTTCCGCGACTCACGGTGCACCAGAACGTCATGATCGGCCAGCAGGCTCGCCTGCGGCCGCGCGTGTGGCCCGCGCTGTGGCGCACGGCGGCTCAGCAGCGTGAGCTGGCGGCCGTTGGCGCGCGGGCCGATGAGGTTCTCGAGCTGCTCCGGCTGTCCGAGGTGCGGGACGTGGAGGCGCGGGCGCTTTCGTACGGCGAGCAGCGGCATCTCGCCATCGCCATCGCCCTTGCCTCGCGCCCCGTCCTGTTGCTGCTCGACGAGCCGGCGGCCGGCCTCACGCCCGCGGAGTCGCAGCGGCTCATGGAGCTCATTCAGAAAGTCCGCGCCAGCGGCGTGACGGTTCTCCTCGTCGAGCACGACATGAAGGTGGTGATGGGCATCTGCGATCGCCTCGTCGTGCTGGACCATGGGCAGAAGATCGCGGAAGGTCCGCCACGCGAGATTCGCCAGCGCCCGGACGTGATCCGCGTCTATCTGGGCGACGCCACCATCCCGGCTTGACGATGGCCACACCGATGCTGGAGCTGCACGGCGTGCACGTCGGCTACGGTGCGATCGAGGCGCTCCACGGCATCTCGCTGCGCGTCGAGGCCGGGACCATCGTCGCCCTGATAGGTTCGAACGGCGCCGGAAAGTCGACGACGCTTCGCACGATCTCCGGCTTGCTCGTGCCGACGGCGGGACGCATCAGCTTCGAAGGGCGGCCGATCCACGGGCGCCCACCCCACTCGATCCTCGGTCTGGGCATTGCGCACGTTCCCGAGGGCCGCCAGATCTTTCCGAACCTGACCGTCTGGGAGAATCTTCGGCTCGGCGCGTTCGGCACGCGCGGCACCGACCACGTGATGAAGCGTCTCGACACGGTGTTCCAGCAGTTCCCCGTGTTACGGGAGCGGGCGAAGCAGCTCGGCGGTACTCTGAGCGGCGGCGAGCAACAAATGCTCGCCATTGGCCGGGCGTTGATGACGGAGCCGCGACTCTTGATGCTCGACGAACCATCACTCGGTCTGGCTCCGCTGTACGTGCAACGCGTGATAGAGATCGTACGGGCCCTGAACGCCGACGGGATGACGATCCTGCTGGTCGAGCAGCGCGCGCAGGCGGCCCTCCGGATCGCCGAGCAGGCGTATGTGCTCGAGACCGGGCGGATCGTTCTTGCCGACAACGGGGCGCGGCTGCTGGAGAACGAGGATCTGAAACGCGCCTACCTGGGAATCTGAAAGAGGAGCGGAAGCCATGAGACGAGTGTGCGGCCTACTGATATCGGTTGCGCTCATCACCGCGATGTTTTCGCCCGTGCCGGCCCAGGAACCGATCAAGATCGGCGTCGTGGGCCCGCACTCCGGGCCGGCGGCCTACGACGGGCTCAGCACGCTGATCGGCGCGCAGGTCGCGGCGGAGGAGATCAACAGCGCGGGCGGACTGCTCGGTGGCCGCAAGATCGAGATCGTGCCGGCCGACTCCCGCGGCATTCCGGCCGAGTCCGTGAGCGCGTACCGGAAGGTGGTGACCCAGGACAAGGTCGTGGCCGTCGATTGCTGCTGGTTCAGCTCCTCGACGATCGCGACACATCCGACCATCGAGGAGCTGAAGATTCCGACCACGACGGGCGTCGCATTTCTGCCCGACGCCAAGGAGACGAAGCTCACCTACCTGTTCAAGTTCGCCCAGACGCCTCGCCTCGAGAGCCGCTTCGTCGACTACTGGGTCAAGAAGCTCAACATGAAGCGCGTCGCGTTCCTGGCCCGCAACGATGACTGGGGCCGCGCCACGTCCGGCGTCTACCAGGCGCGGCTCAAAGAGCTGGGCGGGACGGTGCTGAGCTCCGATTTCTACACGCCGGGCGAGAAGGATTTCTATTCCTATCTGACCAAGGTCAAGGCGTTGAATCCCGACGGCATCAACGTCGTCGACATCTCGGCGACCGCCGCCACGCAGGTCAAGCAGATGGCCGAGCTCGGCCTCACGGCCAAGCCGCTCGGCTCGGACGGGCCCATCACGGACGCGTTCATCAAGATCGCGGGACGCGCGGCCGAAGGGGTCCCCCTCGTCGTGCGTTACGGGGTGACGCTCGATACCCCACGCAACAAGGGGTTCGTGAGCGGGTTCAAAGCCAAGCGCAACGGCGAGGAGCCCGATCAGTATGCGCAGGCCGGCTACGACAGCATCCATCTGCACGCGGAGGCGATCAAACGCGCGGGATCGACCGACCCCGAGAAGCTCAAGGCGGCGCTCGCGAAGAGCGAATACGTCAGCGTCGCCGGCAGCCCCATCCGGTTCGACGAACGACAGCAGGCCACGCCGAAGCTCTACGTGGCGGTGGTCAAGGACGGAAAGCGCGTGATCGTCGAGGACATCGACATCTCCGGGGTGCCGTACTGACCCCGGCGCGTTCTCACACGAGGATCAGCGGCTCCTCGACCGGTGTCCGGAGCGCCTCCAGCGCCTTCTGAACGAGCTGCTTGCGGAGGCGCTTCTCCTCGGCCGGGCTCAGCTCCGGGTCGCCGACGACGCTCGTGATGGCCTTGCCTCGGACGATGCGATTGGAGCCGACCGATCGGGCCAGCGCGTCGAGGGCGCTGATCTGGGCAACCGGGATCCCCTGCGCGTCGAGCTCCTTCGCCAGCGCGGCGCCGCCGCGGCTGCACGACCCTCACGTGGAGGTCAGGATCACGCCTTCGACGCCCGCCGCCTTGAGCTCGCGCCCGATCTCCTGGGCGAACCGGCGCAGCGTCGGGATCACCGACGTGTTGCCCGTGGTCGTGAACAGCTCGGGATGGAGCCGACCGATCCCGCCCTCACGCTCGAGCTCGCGGACGACGTCCAGCGGGACCACGCGATGCGGATCCTCGTTGATGCGCGTGGTGTCGAAGCCGCCGTGCACCGACTGCCATCGCTCGGGCGGGAGAGTGTCTTCTCCGCCGATGGAATAGCGCAGCCACTTGGTGGCGTAGCCGGACTCCAGTCGATCGGGATTGCCGCGCGGCACGAGACCGCCGGTGGTCACCAGCGCGAGCGTCGCCTTCGACGGATCGCGCACGGGCGCAGCGGGCGTCACGCGCTGGTAGCGCGGGACCGGCCACTCCGTCGTGTACGGCTCTCCGCGCACCTTGCGCAGGAGCATCGCCACCGCGCGCTCGGCGGCCGGACGCTCGGCGAGCACGAAGACGCGACGCCCCTTCGGCAGATAGCCTTCATCGGCGGGTGGGCCCAGCGGGGTCCCCGACGCCAGCTTCAGGGCCAGCCGCGCCATGCGCTCGAGGGCCGGCGCCATCCCGGTCGCGGTGTTGCCTGTGCTGGCGATCCACACTCGCGTGCGGTACATCTCGGCGGCCGCGTTATCGGGATGCATCCCGGTGACCACGGGTACGCCGAAACGCTCGCCCGCGCGGAGCGAGATCTCTCCACAGGCCATTCCGTACCGGCCGGCGGAGAACGCCGGACCGGCCACGACGATGTCGGGCCGGTGCTCGGCGACGAGCGTCAGGATCGAGTCGAGCGCCGCCGGGTGCTCCGCCACGTGGTTGTCGCCGCAGTACACGGTGGCGACGACCTGCGCACGCTCACCAAGGACCTGCTGCAGCACCCGCCCCGGCCCGACGGGCCCCGATCGCTGACCCGGAGGCGTGTCGGCCTTGTCCTCGGCGCCAATGCCCGCAAAGAACTGGTTGAGATAATGAACGACCCTCAAATTCGCCATGGCGTGCTCCGTCATTCGAACCGGACCGTGAGTCGAGAATGCCCCATCGGATCGATGGCGCCGTGAAGATACCGCATGGGCACCGTCAGCTCCCCACGCGCGTCGAGCGCGGGGGCAGCCAGGAGCTCGCCGCCGATGATCGTCTCCATCTTCGGCAGGACCACCTTCTGGTCGCGGCAGCCCGCGTTCACGATGGCGTCGGCCTCGGGAACGGCGAAGATGAAGCCGGGGTCGTCGGGACCGTCGCCGACATCGTTGTAGACGACCGTGGTCTTGATGCCCGCCCGCTCGCACTTCTGGATCGTCAGCATGAGATCGACGGCATGATTGGAGCCGTTGATGCCCACCGCCAGCGCCGCATCGGCCCGGAGGAGGCGGGCCATCTTCGAGACCGAGCTGGACGATGCCTCCTTGTCGGCGGCGGACGCCGTCACGCCACCGAAGACGATGCCACCGAGGTAGTTGAGGTCGCGGCCGTGATGGCGGCAGAGCTCGCGCACGATCGGATGGTTCTGCTCCCAGTACGTCGATCCCACATAGCCGCGGTTCCACCGAACGAGCGCACCGTCGAAGAGCTCGTTGGGGTGAATCATGGCACCGAGCGGCAGCGACACACGCACGCCATACAGGAATGGCGTCAGCGTCACCTCCTGATGCAGCGACACGACCCGTGGCAGATGGCTGTCGCACGGACCGAGCTCGAACGTCTCGAGCTCGTCCGGCGCCACGGCGGCCGCGGTGCGCCCGAGATACGCGGCCGCCTTCAGGCCGGCGGTCTGGACGGCGCGCACGTACTCGTTCGACTCCGCCGTCCCGGCCAGGACGTCGCCCATCACCTCGGACTCGGGCGGGAAGAGCGCCAGATTCGGCGTGAACTCGAGGACCACGTTGAGCGTACGACCGAACGGGGACAGCTCGGCGCCCGGTCCGCTCATATCGATGAGTCGATCGCGGAAGACCGTGGACTCGCCGGGGACCGGCGCTCCGACCTCGACGACGGCGACGCCGGCGAGGCGATGCGTGCGCCCCTCGCCGACAGTGACCGGCGGCGACACGAACCCGGGAAAGACGCCGCCGGGGCCGGCCACTTTCCACCGCGGCTCGACGACGTCGAGCGTGTGGATGAGCCTCACCGACTCTCCGGGTCGGGCCAGCCGCACCCGGACGTCGGTGAAGTGCGGATCATCGAGCACGAGCGCCCTGAGCTCGTCGTGATCGATCACGAGGGTGTGATCGGCGAGCTCGGTGCGGTGGCCGAAGTCCAGGCCGCGGACGTTGACGGAGCCGATCTCGAGCCGCATCGATGGCGCTTCTTCGTCCGTCATTCTACCCAACATTCCGCAGGCGCGGGTCGAGCGACCGTCTGAGCGCGTCGCCGAACAGGTTCGCGCCGAGCACGGTCACGACGATCACGAGCCCCGGGAGCGCCGAGAGCCACCACGCGGTCCCCACGTACTCACGCCCCTCGCTCACCATGCCGCCCCAGCTCGGCGTGGGAGGCTGCACGCCGAGCCCGAGGAACGAGAGCGAGGATTCGACGATGATCAGCTCCGCGAGCTGAAAGCTCGACACCACGATCGACGGCCCCACCACGTTCGGCGCGAGGTGCCTGAAGACGATGCGGAGGCCGGAGGCGCCGAGGGCCCGCGCGGCAACGACGAAGTCGCGCTGCTTCGCGCTGAGCGTCACCACTCTGATGAGCCGCGCATAGACGACCCAGCTGCGCAGCACCAGGACGATGACCAGATTGAGCAGTGACGGCTGGAGCAGCGCCATGACCGCGATGGCGAGGAGCAGGTACGGAAAGGAGAGCTGCACATCCGCCAGCCGCATGATGAGCGCGTCGGCCCACTTGCCCGCGTAGCCGGACACGAGCCCGAGCAGGATGCCAATGGCGGCGGCCACGAGCACCGCCACCCCGGCAATACCGAGCGAGGTGCGCGCGGCGTACACGATGCGGCTGGCCACGTCTCGGCCCAGGGCGTCGGTGCCGAGCGGATGATCCCAGACGCCACGCGCGTCCCACACCGGTGGCGAGAGCCGGTGACCCAGATCGAACGCGGTCACGGGATGTGGCGCCAGCACGGGCGCCGTCAGCGCGACCAGGACGATGACGGCCAGCACGATCCCTCCCGCCCCGACCACGCGCATCACGCGCGCGCCGCTCTCACGCGCGGATCGAGGACTCCGTAGAGCAGGTCCAGCGACATGTTGATGACGATGAACGCCGCGGCGACCAGCTCCACCGCCGCCAGGACCACCGGGTAGTCCTTCCGCAAGATCGCGTCGAGGACGAGCGTGCCGATCCCGGGCCACGCGAACACCGTCTCGGTGATGACGGCGCCGCCGAGGAGCGCGCCGAGCTGGAGCCCGATGAGCGTGACGATGGGGAGGAGCGCGTTCTTCAGCGCGTGGGCAATCGTCACCGCCGTCTCGGAGAGCCCCTTGGCGCGAGCCGTGCGCACGTAGTCCTGCGTGAGCGCCTCGACCATCTCCGAGCGGGTGACGCGGGCGAGCAGCGCGGCGAGGTAGAGAGCGAGCACCACGGCCGGCATCGCCAGATGAAGGGCCGTGCCGTAGCCGGATACCGGCAGCCACCGGAGATTCACGGCAAAGATACGGATCATCACGAGCCCGAGCCAGAACGTCGGGACGGACTGACCGAGCAACACGAGCGCCATGACGGCTCGGTCCAGGCCGCGATTCGCCTTGACGGCAGCGATGACGCCGGCCGGGATCCCCATGACGATTCCGAGCGCGAGGGCCACCGCCGTCAGGATGAGTGTGGCCGGCACACGCTCCAGCACAACGACGATCGCGGGGCGCCCCTGCGCGAACGAGCTTCCGAAGTCGCCGCGCACGACGTGGCCGAGGTAGCGGGCGTACTGGAGCGGCAGCGGCTGGTCGAGCCCGTAGAGCTTGCGAAACGCCGCCCGTTGCTCCTCGCCGGCCTCGGGGGACAGCAAGATGAACGCGGGATCCCCCGACAGCGAGACCAGCAGGAAGGCCACGGCGGTGACGCCGAGCAGAGCCGCCGCCGCCTGGAGAAGCCGGCCGGCGACGTAACCGTGCACGGGTCAGCCCGCGCGGATCAGCGAGGCGCCAGCGTGAAGTAGTAGATGTGCGCCTTTCCGCCGCGGCCCACCATGGGTTGCCACGGAAGATCCCGGCGCTTGGCGATCACCTCGTCGAGGTGGTAGACGAAGAGCCAGAGCGCCTGGTCGTGGGCGAACTTCGCCAGCGCCTGGTAGGCTTTCTCGCGCTTGCCCCGGTCCAGCTCCCTCGCCGCCGCCGTCGCAAGATCGTCGAGCCTGGCATCGAGCTCCGGCGTGAAAATCTTCGGCGTGCGGAAGAACCAGCGCACCATGATCTCCGACTCGGCGATCGTCCCCCACTGGCCGGTGGTGATTCCGTCGAACGTGCCTCCCTGGAGGTCCTTCTGGATCTTGGCTCGCTCGGTCGGGACGAGCCGGACCCGTACGCCGGCTTGCCCCAGCATCGCGGCCGCCGCCTCGGCGATCTCCTTGTCGGCGAGCCACGTCCCGGTCGAGATGCTCCAGGTCAGGTCGAACCCGTTCGCCAATCCCGCCTCGGTCAGCAGTCGCTTGGCCTGCGCGACGTCGTACGGATAGGGCTTGATGGACTCGTCGTAGCCGAGCCAGCCCGACGTGAACGGCTGCCCCGTGGCCTGGCCGAAGCCCTGGAGCAGGTTGCGGACGATCGACTCACGGTCGACGGCAAGGTTGAGCGCCCGTCGCACGCGGACGTCGTCGAGCGGCTTCTGGCGCGTGTTGATCGAATACGCGATCGCGCGGGCCGCGGGAATCGTCAGGATCTGCGTGTCGCCGGCGTTGAGCTCCTTGATCTGCGCGATCGGGGGATTGATGGCGATGTCGACACCGCCCGCCCGCAGCTCGGCCGCGCGGGTGCTCGGATCGGCGATGAAACGAAACGTGAGCCGCTTGGGATCCGCGCGGCCGCCCCAGTAATCCGGATTCGCGTCGAGGACGATGCGCTGGCCGCGCTGCCACTCGGCGAACCGGTAGGGCCCCGAGCCGATCGGTTTCGCCGCGAACGCATCGGCGCCGACCTTAGCGTAGGCGCGCGGCAGGATGTGCACGCGAGAGAGATTGAAGAGCAGCGCCGGGAACGGCGTCTTCGTCGTGATCTCGACCGTGTAGGGGTCGATCACGCGCGCGCCCTCGGTGGGGCCGAGATAGGCGTTGACGGTGGCGCCCTTGTTCGCGAGCTGAGTCTCGATCGTGAACTTCACGTCATCGGCGGTGAGCGGATCGCCGTTATGGAACTTTGCGTCGCGCCGCAGGTGGAAACGCCACGTCGTCGGGTTCGGGTTCTCCCAGCGCGTCGCGAGCATCGGCCTCAGGGTGAGGCTCGTCCCGGTGAAGTCCACCAGCGCGTCGAAGATGTGGATCTGGACATAGTCGGAGACGGCCGCCAGCGCGCCCTTGCCGGCCGGGTCGAGCGTGAAGGGCTCTTCCCCGAACGCGACCAGCCACTGGTCTTTCGCCGAGGCCGGCGCGGCCAGGGCAAGGGCCGCGATGAAGATCAGAGCCATCTGCAGTCGCTTCATGTGCGCTCTCCTCCCGGCGTACCATACACGCAATGCCCTTCCCCGTGATTACCGGTGTCGCCAACGTCCTTGCGCACGCCCCCGGCCTGGTTCGCTACGGCTCGAAGCCGCTGCGCGACATCGGGCGCGATCCCGGACTCGTCGACACGCTCGCGGCTCACCTGCGGCCCTACCAGGACGCCGTCGACTATGCGCCCAACCAGGTCTTCATCGGCAACCGCGAGCCCGAGACGCTCCGGACACTCCCGCGGCCGTGGTTCGAACGCGCCGACTCCGGCGCGCCGTCGGAGGGCGCGTTCGGCGACTTCATTGCCGAGCCCGAGCTCGTCGGCCTCCTCAAGCTCTGCGACCGCGCCCGGCTCGTGCAGATCGACGAGGACACGCTGACCACGGCCCGTCAGGGGCTCCACCGACGCGGGCTCGTCACCGACAAGGAGATGGACGTTCTCGCGCCGGCCAGACAGCCCGACATCGACATCGCCATCGAACGTGGAGAGGCCATCCCGCTCTGGCTCGATGGCCGCGTGATCGGCTCGATGGCGCGCGGTCACGAGCAGGACGAAGCCCTCAGCGCGAACGTGCTGCTGGAGAACCTCGCCGCCAAGGCGACCGGGGTCCTCGCGCTGCGACGGCTCCTCCGCCAGGTGGCGCCACGCGTGCAGCCCGACGCCATCGACTTCGTCATCGCCGGCTCGGAGGAAGCCGTCGGCGATCGCTACCAGCGCGGCGGCGGCAACATTGCCAAAGCGATCGCGGAGGCGGCCGGCACCACTCACGCGACGGGCTTCGACGTCAAGTCGTTCTGTGCCTCCACGCTCTACGGCGTCTTCAATGCCGCGGCCCTCGTCCAGGCGGGCATCTTCGCGCGCGTCGCCGTCGTGGCCGGCGGCTCGCTGGCCAAGCTCGGCATGAAATACCGCGCCCACCTCGCCAAGGACATGCCCATTCTCGAAGACGTCCTGGCCGGCGTCGCCATTCTCGTGGAGCGGGCGACGGACGCGCATCCCGTCGTGCGCCTCGACGCGGTCGGCTTGCACACGATCGCCGCCGGGACGTCGCAGCAGGCCGTCCTGGAAGCGCTGGTCATGAAGCCCCTGGGCAAGGCCGGGTACCGACTTCGCGACGTCGATCGCTATGCGACGGAGATGCACAACCCGGAAGTGACGGAGCCGGCCGGCAGCGGGGACGTACCCACCGCCAACTACCGCCTCATCGCGGCGCTCGGCGCGATGCGCGGCGATCTTCCGCGCGATGGCATCCAGGAGTTCATCGGCACCCACGGCATGCCGGGATACGCGCCGACCCAGGGCCACATCGCCTCCGCCGTCTGTTACCTCGCCCATGCCCACCGCGCCATGCGCGCTGGTACGATGAAGCGCGCGCTCTTCATGGCCAAAGGCAGCCTGTTCCTGGGGCGGCTCACGGATGCCGCCGACGGGATTTCGATCCTCGTGGAGGCGTGACGGAGGAGATGACGATGAAGCTCAACGGCAAGCGGGTCCTGGTGATCGGGGAGCGTGACGGCGTCAACGCCGCGGCCATCGAAGCGTGCGTCAAGAGCGCCGGCGCCGAAGTGCTCTACGCGGAGACCCTCTGCTTCGTCTGAACCGCCGCTGGCGCCATGGACCTTGAGGGTCAAGGTCGAATCAAGCAGGTGGTCGAGCAGGCCGGGACGCAGAATCTCGTGGCGGTGCTTGGGGCAAACTCTCCGACGGCGGTCGAGATGACGGCGCTCACCCTCAAGAGCGGAGATCCGAGCTACGCCGGTGCGCTGGCCGGAGTCGAGCTCGGAATCCCTTCGTACCACATCCTCGAGCCCGAAATCGTGGGACAGCTCGATCCGTCCCTCTACGAGCGCGAGCTCGCCCTCCCGGCGATGGCGATGGACGTGGCCGAGGTCGTGCAGCCGCTCAAGACCATCCGAGGCTCGGCAACGTAGCACGCGGCGGCCGTGTTGGCAGCGACATCATCGTCCGCGACGCCAAGGGCTTGACCCTCATCGTCGAGAAACGCTGATCAGCGCGTTGGAAGGATCCACGCTCAAGACCGAACCCATCCGCGTGCCGACCGGCGCGCCCGGGGCGGACGCGAAGACCGGCTGCGCGTTCCGGACGAAGACCTCATCGGCGCCGACCGCCGCTTGACGCCCCACACCTTTCCTGATACCCGTGAGCCCTTCATCCGCGTCGCTGGCGCACTGAACGAACGACAACCGACCTGATCCAAGGAGGGCGCCGTGGGAGTCCAGATGCCTTCGCCCGAGCAAATGCGCGAGGTCGCCACGCGATGCGGGCTGTCGCTGGGTCCCGCCGATCTCGAGTCCTTCCGCCAGCTGTTCACCGGCTACGTCGCCGCCTACAACGCGATCGACGCGATGCCGGACGAGGTGCCGGTCGTCAAGTACCCGCGCACCCCGGGCTACCGGCCCGCCCCCGAGGAGAACCGGCACAACGCGTGGTACCGCAAGACGTCCATCAAGGGTGCGGCGAGCGGCAAGCTCAAGGGCAAGCGCGTCGCGGTCAAGGACAACATCATGCTCGCCGGCGTCCCGATGATGAACGGCGCGTCGACGCTCGAGGGCTACATCCCCGACTTCGACGCCATCGTCGTCACGCGCATCCTGGATGCGGGCGGCGAGATCGTCGGCAAGACGCACTGCGAGTACTTCTGTCTGTCCGGCGGCAGTCACACGAACGCCACCGGCGCGGTGCACAACCCACACCGCATGGGGTATTCGGCCGGCGGCTCGTCGTCGGGCAGCGCCGTCGTCGTCGCCCTCGGCGAGGCCGAGATGGCGATGGGCGGCGACCAGGGCGGCTCGATCCGCATGCCGGCGTCCTTCTCCGGCATCTGCGGGATGAAGCCGACGTGGGGGCTGGTGCCATACACCGGGATCATGCCGATCGAGATCTTCGTCGACCACACGGGCCCGATGACGGCGACCGTCGCCGACAACGCGCTGCTGCTCGAGGTCATCGCCGGCGACGACGGATACGATCCGCGCATCAAGACGCCGAAGGTGCAGCCGTACTCGCAGATGCTGGACGGCGGCGTGAGCGGGCTGCGCATCGCGATGGTGGCCGAGGGGTTCAAGCAGCCGAACGGCGAGAAGGCGGTGACCGAGAAGGTGTACGCGGCGGGCCGGCGACTCGAGCAGCTGGGCGCCAAGGTCCAGGAAGTCTCGATCCCGATGCATTCCGCGGGCCCGGCCATCTGGACGCCGATCGGCGTCGAGGGACTCACGCAGACGATGATGTGGGGCGACGGGTACGGACTGAGCCGCTCCGATCTCTACGCGGTCTCGCTGATGGACTTTCACCGCGGCTGGCGGCACCGCGCCAACGAGCTGTCGGAGACAACCAAGCTGTTCCTGATGCTCGGGACCTACATCCTCAACCAGCACGGGTCGCGCTACTACGGCAAGGCCATGAACATCGTGCGCCGCCTCACCGCCGCCTACGATCGCGTGCTGAGCGAGTACGACCTGCTGCTGATGCCGACCACACCGATGAAAGCGACGCCGCTGCCGGGGCCGGACGCGCCGCGCGAGGAGTACATCCAGCGCGCGCTCGAGATGATCGGCAACACGGCGCCGTTCGACGTGACGCATCACCCGGCCATGTCAATCCCGTGCGGCATGGTGGACGGACTGCCGGTCGGCATGATGCTCGTCGGCAAGCACTTCGACGAGCCGACGATCTACCGGGCAGCGCAGGCCTTCGAGCAGGCGGGCGACTGGAAGAAGATGTAGAGCGCGAGGAGCCGCTCGAGCATGGAAGGCGCGATCACGGCGGTCTTCGAGGTCCTGAACTTCGGGGCCATCATGATCCTGGTCGTCCTCGGCCTCGGCGTCATCGCCGGAATGATGGGCATCTTCAACTTCGCCCACGGCGAGTTCGTGCTGCTCGGCGCCTACACGGTCTACCTGTTCAGCGTGTGGGCGCTGCCGATCTGGCTCGGGATGCTGGTGGCGCCGGCGGTGGTGGCCGCCATCGCCCTCGTGCTGGAGCGGCTCGTCATCCGACGGTTCTACGCGGCCCCCGTCATCGCCATGCTGGGCACCTACGCGATCGGCCTGGTGATCCGGGAATCCGTCCGCGGTCTCATCGGCGGCCTCTACCGCGCGGTGCCGGAGCCGCTGCCCGGCTCCTTCGACATCGGCGCCGTCCACATCGCGCGGTGGCGGCTGTCGATCGTGATTGTCACCGCGCTCGTCATCGTCGGCAGCTATCTGCTGCTGAGCCGCACCGGGTTCGGGCTCCGCGTGCGCGCGGCGCTCGAGAACCCGTCGCTCGCGCGGGCCTCGGGCATCTCCACCGACCGCGTCTACGCCGCCACCTTCGCCTTCGGGGCCGCGCTGGCCGGGCTGGCCGGGGCGCTCGTGGTGCCGGTCTTCTCGCTCTCCGCGGATCTCGGCATCCGCTTCCTGATCCAGGGCTTCCTGGCCGTGATGCTCGGCGGCGTCGGCAGCTTCGAGGGCTCCGTCGTCGGCGCCGGCGTCATCGGTATCTTGAGCGCGGCGCTGCCGTGGGCGGTGGCGCCGGTGCTCGCGGACGTGCTCGTATTCGTCATCGCCGTTGTGCTCGTGAGGCTGTGGCCACGCGGATTGACCGCGGGAAGGACGGTATGACCCATGAGTGAGACATCGCACGTGACCCGACGTCGCTTCTTGCAGTCCACCGCCTGGATGAGCGGGGCGATCGCCCCCGGCGCCGGAAGCTGGGTGGTGCCGCCGGCCTGGGGCCAGAGCGGCAATCCGATCAAGGTCGGCATCGCCACCGACCTTACGGGCGCCATCGGCTACGCCGGCAACGCCAACGCCAACATCGCCAAGCTCCTGACGAAGGAGATCAACGCCAAGGGCGGCGTGATCGGCCGGCCCATCGAGCTCCTGATCGAGGACACGGCCTCCAACGAGTCGACGGCCGTCGCCAACGTGCGCAAGCTGATCCAGCGCGACAAGGTCGACGTCGTGTTCGGCGGCATCACGAGCTCGATGCGCAACGCGATCAAGGACGTCATCGTCACGCGCGGCAAGACGCTCTACATCTATCCGCAGCTCTACGAGGGCAAGGAGTGCACGCCCTACATCTTCTGCACGGGCCCGACGCCCGCCCAGCAGTGCGACGAGTTCATCCCGTGGCTCATCAAGAACGGCGGCAAGCGCTTCGCCCTGCCGTCGGCCAACTACGTCTGGCCGCACGTGCTGAACCAGTACGCGCGCAAGGTCATCGAGTCGAGCGGCGGCGAGGTGATCTTCGAGGAGTACTACCCGCTCGACCAGGTCGAGTACAGCGCGACCGTCAACAAGATCATGACCAACAAGGTCGACGTCGTGTTCAACACCGTCATCCCGCCGGGCGTGGGCCCGTTCTTCAAGCAGCTCTACGAGGCGGGCTTCCAGAAGCGCGGCGGGCGGCTCTCGTGCGTCTACTACGACGAGAACACGCTGAACATCAACGCGCCGCACGAGATCGAGGGGCTGGCGAGCTGTCTCGACTACTTCAAGGTCGTGACGAAGGAGGACGCGCCGAGCGGCCGCATCCAGGCCGAGTACGACAAGCAGTTCCCGGGGAATATCGCCTTCGCGGCCGGCAGCGCGGCCACGGGAATGTACCGCGGGCTCAAGCTCTGGGAGGCCGCCGTCAACGAGGCGAAGTCGGTGAATCGCGACCCCGTCGCGAAGGCACTCGACCACGCCAAGATCTCGGAGGGGCCCGGCGGGCCGGCCGAGATGGTCCCGGGCAAGCGCCACTGCAAGATGCGGATGTACACCGCGGTGGCCAAGGGCGGAACGTACGAGCTCGTCGCCCGCAGCAAGGGCCTGGTCGATCCCAAGGAGTGCTGAAAGCATCGGCGGCGACCCGGGTCGCCGTCCTCGAGCTTGCGCTGCTCGTGGTGTTCGCGGTGCTCCCGGCGGCGTTGCAGGAGTTCCGGGTCGTGTTCGTGACGCGGGTGATGATCCTCGCGTTGCTGGCCCTGAGCTTCGACCTCGTCTGGGGCTTCGCGGGCATCATGAGCTTCGGGCAGGCCCTGTTCTTCGGGGCCGCCGGGTACACGGTGGCGCTGCTCGCCCGTGACGCGGGCATCACGTCGATCTTCGTGGTGCTGCCGGCGGCGCTGGGCGTGGGGCTGGTGCTCGCGTTCGTCGTGGCCGCCTTCCTGCTCCTCGGCCGTCACCCGCCCAGCCTGACGTTCGTCGCGCTGGGAACGCTCACCGGCTCATACGCCGCCGACCGCCTCGCCCGCGGCTGGTACTACCTCGGCGGGCAGAACGGGATCCCGTCGATCCCGCCGATGACGGCCGGCCCTCTGCAGATCACCGAGGGCCTCGCCTATTACTACCTCGCGCTCGCGGTTCTGGTCGCGACGTATGCCGCCTGTCGCTTCCTGGTGCGCTCGCAGCTCGGACTGGCGCTGGCCGGCGTGCGCATCAACGAGGCCCGCATGGCCTTTTTCGGCTATCGCGTCCAGTCGCTGAAGGCCATCGTCTTCTCCGTGGCGGGCGCCATCGGCGGCCTCGCCGGCGGCCTCTACGCCTTCCACGAGGGCTTCGTGTGGCCCAACATGCTCGGCGTCATCCTCTCGACGCAGATCGTGCTCTACGCGCTCTTCGGCGGCGTGGGCACCCTCATTGGCGCCGTCGTGGGCGTCGTCGCGATCGAGATCGTGAGCTTCGTGCTCGCGGACGCGTATCCCACCATCTGGCCGATCATCCTGGGGCTCCTGCTGCTCCTGGTCATCCTCTTCCGGCCTGGCGGCCTCATCAGCGTCCTGGTCCCGCGCCGGGAGCGGATCGCGGTCCTGGGGCTCGCGCGGCTGGGGCCCCCGAGCGCGCAGGCGGAGGCCGTCGATGGCGCTGCTTGAGGCGCACGGCGTCGCCAAGATTTTTGGCCAGCTCGCCGCGCTCAGCGACGTCGATTTCGTCGTCGAGGACGGACAGCTCCACGGGCTCATCGGTCCGAACGGGTCTGGCAAGAGCACGCTGCTCAAGTGCATCGCCGGCGCCGAGCTGCCGACGCGCGGGCGCATCCAGCTCGGCGGCCGCGACATCACGGCGGCCACGCCGTCCGAGCGCGCCCGGGCCGGGCTCAGCCTCAAGTTCCAGGTGACGAGCGTCTTCCCGGAGCTGAGCGTCTATCACAACGTGCTGCTCGCGCTGCAGGCGCACGATCCGCTGGCGTCGCTCACCTTCTCGCGGACCCGCGACCGTCTGCACGGCCGGGTCATGGAAATCCTGGCCGAGCTGCGGCTGCGGGAGCGCGCACCAGCGCCGGCCGGAGTGTTGTCGCACGGCGAGCAGCAGTGGCTGGAGATCGCGATGGCGCTGGCGTCCCGGCCGCGGCTCCTGCTGCTCGACGAGCCGACCGGCGGCATGAGCGTGGAGGAGCGGAGGGCGACGGGGCAACTACTGGTCGGTTTGAAACGTTCGTGCTCAATGGTAGTCGTGGAGCACGATCTCGATTTTATACGCGAGATCTGCGACGTCCTCACCGTGCTCGACCAGGGTCGCGTGCTCGAGACGGGCACCGTGGAGCAGATCCAGAAGAGCCGCAAGGTGCAGGAGGTCTACCTCACTCGTGTCTGACGCGATCCTCGAGGTGCGGGACGTGTGCGCGTCCTACGACCGCAGCCAGGTGCTGTTCGGCGTCAGCCTGACGGCGCCGCGGCGCGGCGCGGTGGCCGTGCTCGGCCGCAACGGGGCCGGCAAGACCACGCTGATGAAGACGATCATCGGCGAGATGGCCGCTCACGCCGGCGACATCCGCTTCGACGGCCGCGACGCCTCGCGTTTGCCGACAGACCAGCGCGTGCGCCTCGGTCTCGGCTATGTGCCGCAGGAGCACGGCGTCTTCGGCCGGCTCTCGGTGCGCGAGAACCTCCAGGTCGGCGCCGCCGCCACCGGCGACCGCCGGGCGATCGACACGGTGCTGTCAGTCTTCCCGAAGCTCGGCCAGCGGCTCGGCCAGCCGGCGGCGACGCTGAGCGGCGGCGAGCGGAAGATGCTCGCGATTGGCCGCGCGCTCCTGTCCCGGCCGAAGCTCCTTTTGCTGGACGAGCCGACCGAGGGCGTCTGGATCGGCGTCATCGAGGAGATCGCCGAGCGCTTGCGCGCGCTCGTGCGGGAGATGGCCATCGTGCTCGTCGAGCAGCACCTCGAGCTCGCCCTCGGCGTGGCCGACTACGCGTACGTCCTCGATCGCGGCCGCGTGGCCCTCGAGGGGCCGTCGGCGTCGGTTCGGGGCGACGCGCGGCTGCTCCAGTACCTCGCGCCCTGACGCGGACTACCCCTCGCCGGCGAACAGGCTCTTCTTGATGATGGCGTGGACACCCCAGTTGCCGTCCACCACCTGCGTGATGCCGTAGTCCACGGCCACCGACATGAGGGAGATCGCCTCGTCCTCCGAGAGACCGCGGGTGGTCATGAGGAAGTGGCGCATCTTGCGGAAGGCGTCGCGCATGGCGAGGTCCACTGACGACTTCGAGTAGATGTCGCTCTGCGCCTTGGCACCGAGCTCCTGGAGATACTTCGGATAGCTGAAGCCGTGCAAGACCCATTCGTCCTGGGTCTCGAGCAGCGGATACTCGAGCCCGGCGAGCGCGGTCCCCGCCAGCGCATCTTTCTTGCGCAGGACGAGCTGGAAGGTCCCGGTCAACGAGCATTCGATCGCCGTCCCCGCGAGCTCGGAGTCGCCCTGCGCCGCGTGCGAGTCGCCCGCGGACAGGAGCGCGCCCGGGACCGCGACCGGGTAGTACATGGTGGCGCCCTTGCCGATGCGCCAGTCGTCGATGTTGCCGCCCACCCAGTGGGGCGGGATGGAGTCGACGATGTCCGCCTC
>Ga0209382_10003060_pt1 | contig 23523 bp, 23 predicted proteins | sample SoiMetdeltSBSDD5_FD_187599 | JGI IMG/M metagenome (GOLD analysis project Ga0209382, IMG submission 187599) | Bulk soil microbial communities from a Populus tree surrounding site in Tennessee, USA - Soil MetaG P. deltoides SBSDD5 (SPAdes) (version 2) | ecosystem: Environmental > Terrestrial >...
CGGCGCGCATCTGCCGGGCCGCGCTCGCGACCAAATCTATGGCCTGCGGCTGGCCGAAGACGCGGCCTCCGATGCGCTCTTCGAGTTTTATCATGCGCTCGCGTTCGGACTCGAACAATCGCGCCACTGGAATGCGGGCGCGGCGGGCGACGACTTCCGCGATCTCCTCTTTGCCGACCTCCTGCGGCACTAGCCCGCCGTCGCGCCCGATCTCGGCGACCTCGCGCTCGAGGTCCGCGAGTTGTTGTTCGAGGTATTTCAGGCTGCCGTAGCGAATCTCCGCCGCGCGCGCGATCTCTCCGCGCGCTTCGACGGCTTCGAGCGCGAGGCGTTGTTCTTCGATCGCCTGCTTGGTCTTCTGCAGGCTAGCATTCGCATCGCGCTCCCGCCGCCAGCGCCCTTTCATCTCATCAAGCTTCGCCTGCGCCTCGGCGGCTTCGGCTTCCTTCAATCGGGCGCTCGCGGCGTCATCCTTACGCAGAGCCTCGATCTCGCCCTGGATCCTGATGAGCTTCCGTTCGAGTTCATCGATCGCGTTCGGCTTCGACTCCAACTGCATCCGGATGCGGGAGGTGGCCTCGTCGATCACGTCGATGGCCTTGTCCGGCAGGAAGCGGTCGCGCAGGTAGCGGCGCGAGAGTTTGACCGTCAGTCCCAGACTCTCGTCCGGAAGCCGCACGGAGTGATGAGCCTCGTAATACGGACGCACTCCGCGCAGGATGGCGAGCGCCGTCTCGTCGTCGGGCTCTTCAACGATCACGCGTTCGAAGCGCCGGGCCAGCGCGCCGTCCTTCTCGATGCGTTCGCGGTATTCGTCGTAGGTCGTCGCGCCGATGCAGCGCAGCTCGCCGCGGGCGAGCGCCGGTTTCAAAATGTTCGCCGCGTCGAGGCCGCCGGCGTTGCCGCCCGCTCCGACCAGCGTGTGCAATTCATCGAGAAAGAGGATGATCTCGCCCTGCCGGGCGGTCACTTCATCGACCACGCCCTTGATCCGCTCCTCGAATTCGCCGCGATACTTGGCGCCCGCGACCAGAAGCGTCAGATCGAGGGCGTATAACCGGCACGCTTTGAGCGAATCGGGGACGTCGCCCGCGACGATGCGCTGGGCGAGTCCTTCTACTATCGCCGATTTGCCGACCCCCGGGTCGCCGACCAGGACGGGGTTATTCTTCGTTTTTCTGAGCAGCGTTTGAATGACGAACCGGATCTCCTGATCGCGCCCGATGACCGGCGTGAACTTCCCCTGCCGCGCGAGTTCGCACAGATCGCGGCCGAAGCGTTCGAGCAGCGAGCCCGGGTCCGATCTCTTCCCCAACACCTCGCCCGTACTGCTCTTCGCCTGCGCCGCCTTCTTCACCGCCTCGGCCTGCATTCCCGCATCGCGCAACATAGAGCGCAGGCCCTCCTCGCCGCCCTCCAACGCGGCGGTCAGAAAGTCAGCCGGCTCGACGAGTTCGGAGTTTCGCCGCTCGGCGACATCGAACGCGAGATCGATCAGATCGCGCAGCGCCTTGCCGGCGACCGGACGTTTTCCGGGCGCCAGCTTTACGGCGCGTTCTTCCGAAGCCTTGGCCATGAGCAGATCTAGCGCCTGCGCGCGGTTCAGGTTCTGCTTGTCAGCCATGGCCGCGAGTGCGCCGCCTGTGTCGAGTATGACGTGAAGCAGGTGGATGGGTGTGATGAACGCTTCGCCGCGACGTTCGGCTAAATGCCTCGCGTCTTCCAGCGCGCGTTCGAATTCTAGCGAAAGCTTGTCCAGTTCCATAAATTTACCTTCTCAATCTTTTAGAGTAGCATCGACTCTCATCTTGGATCCCTCAATCCTTAGATGCCCTAAGTCATGTTGTATGTGCAATCTCCAAACAGCATCGATGTGGCGTCGTCAGCCATGCGCTTATTTCTTGCCGGTTCGATCGACTCCGGAATGGCGGAGGATTGGCAAACCTCGATCGTGGGCCGCCTGAGAGATTTGGACGTCGTGGTATTCAACCCCAGAAGGGCCGCGTGGCCCACTGACACACCCCTCGAATCAGAACCGGAAATATTACGCCGGCAGATCAACTGGGAACTCGACGCCATTGAACGTTCAGACCTCATGGCGTTTTACTTCGCCCCCGGGACAAAGGCGCCGATCTCGCTCCTCGAACTCGGGTTGGTCGCGCCGCGAAAGCACGCCGTTGTTTGTTGTCCGCCTGGTTTTTGGAGAAAGACGAATGTTGACGTCATTTGCGATCGCTTCGAGATACAACAGGTCAACTCGCTCGAAGACCTCGTTAACGAGATCGAGGAGAAAGCGCGCCTATTCAGAAGAGCATGATGACATCGTTCCCGTAGCGATCATTCATGTGCATTGCCAGAACGCCGCGGTCATAGTGGCTTCTACCATCGAGCGATCCATACTGAATCGGCCGAAGACATAGATCGCGCCAAACGCGAATTGGTAACTATGGAATTTCATATTGTCAGGATATGATTCTTCATTGAGCTGAAATATGAAGTCCAATCGCTCAGCTTCCAATTTATCTACGTCAGTGGCGCCGGAGCTTTGAATCAACCCGGGACGACCACCGATCTTGCTACTTTGATCGCGTTCTCCGTATTCATTCAGATCTTCGACGATCTCACCGGCGACAAGGCGCCGTCCTTCAATAGGCGAGTCTAAAACATTATCGTTGACGCCACGCGCGCAATCTGCGTGACCAACCGCCACAAGGGACGGCGGTCCCTGAAGTCTCCGACTTCGCAAACGGCAAGAAAAGTCGGGACAGTAAAAGATGGAAAGCGCCTGACCACTCTCAATTGACGCGCCGAGCAGGTCAGGCGCTAACGTCAGATAATAAATCATGGCGCGCGAGCAACAGGGGCACGGCGCCTGGGATTGCGCAAAACGCTCCGGGGCGCGACCGCCGATCCGAGAGCCTGAGGAAGCGTCGGTCGCGCTTATCCGTAATTGGAGATGTTTGCTGCGCGCTATGAAAAGATCGTCAAAGACATACGGGTCAGATAGTAGGCTCATGATCGATCACCCTCTTAGCTTCTCTCTTAGTCAGATCGGCGCACATCTGTCTCTTTATTCAAGTCGCCTGCGTCTCCTCGACTGATTCGGATCAACCGTTCGCGGCTGTTCGTCTGTCCTTTCTTCCGGCGGCCAGGGATCGGATATTCTGCCTGTCGGGCGTGGTTCAGGGGGAGTAGGCGCCAACTTCTGAGTGAGCGGGGGTGGTTCGGGCGGGGGAGGGATCGGATTTATGACGCGCGAGGATCCGGGCGTAATGAGGCGCCGCCTGTAGAGCAGGCAGCTGCGAATGCGATAGGCCGAATTGACGGTCACGCGCACATCGGAGATCGTATGCATTTCGGGCGGGAGCCTGAAATCGACCGCGAAGTTACGCTGATCGTACAATTCACACCTGGCCTTCGGATAGATCGGCTCATGCCCCTGCCCTGTCCCTTGATTGATCTGCACAATCGTGGCGATGCTTTGGCCCACGTCGTATTGCGCGTCGTTTTCACGGATCAAGACCACGCGGAAGTTTTGGCGACCGTCCAGCCTCAGCGGCGCGAAGACGAACGAGAGGTCATCGCCATAAGACTGCGGACGCGCCGGCCTCGCCTGACTTTCATAAAGCGCCGGGTCGTCGGTACGGCGGTCGAAGAAGAATGGGAGGGCTTCCAGCGCCGTGCTCACACGATAATCGAGATATTTGCCCTCCAGCGCCTCTTCCAGCCGCCGCAGCCTTTGAAACGCCTGCTCTATGCGATTCACGTCATCAGCCAGGTTGTCGTGTATCGTCAGCTCCCGGTTGGCCAGCAGCGCCTGCTGCTCTTGTTCGAGCATGTAGCCGAATTCGGTCAGGCCCAGGGCGACCAGCTCGCGAAAGTATTCGCGCGTCGGGGGGCTGAGATCGAGATAGACCGAGGCGCTGCGGGCCACGCGATAGAGCTTCTGCAAAAATTGTCGCGGCGATTGCAGCGGGTCGAGCGCGTCGTAAACGCTCGATTCGAGAGTTGTCACCATCCGCCCGACAAATTCCAACACCTCGTTATCCGCCCCGGTCGGAATATAGCTTCCGGCCGCGATCGCGATGTATTCGACGATCGCTTTGTGCAATTGCAAGTAGCGCTCGCTGAGCGAGATCGTCTGGTCGCGCAGCCGCTCCCACGCGCGCTTAAGCTCGCTGTGACCGATGAGCGTCGTGCAGACCGGGATGAATCCGGGCGCGCGTTCGTAACGCAGGCCGCCCTCGGCCTTGCGCAGCCGGCTGATCATCAGGCTGTGCGGCGCCTCGGCGGCCGTCACGTCCAACTTCAGGCGATAACGCTGTCGCCGCGTGGATTTGATCTGAGGGTTGGCCGGGTCGTCGTAGCCGTCTTCGACGACCTTTTCGTGCGGCTCGCAGACGATGTAGACGCCGAGTTCCTGATAACCTTCGACCTGCGATTTCGGGAACGAGCCGTTGATCACGTTCGACGGTGAGATTTCGATGACGTCGCCCGACGGGCTGATGCCGCGACACTGGCTGACCGAGACCTTGACCGCTTCGCCGTCGTCGTCGACGTTGATGACCGGATCGTGCCTGGCCGTGCCGCGGTCAGCCGGCTCGGCCCGGCCCCCCGACCCGACCAGCCCGTACCCGTCCAAAACATAGTGAATAGCCCATAACAACGCAGAATCGAAATATCTTTCCTGCCTCAGAAAATGCTCCGGCGTGAGCAGCATTCCCTGCGCCCAGTTGACGGAGCCGAGATCTATATCTTTGCCATTCATAGAATTTATAAGCTTCCCAGGTGGCTGTTGACGCCCAACACCGCATTTTCAATCTCTATTCCGAGACGCGGCGCGCGATCGACGTCGCCTATCAACCATTTGAATCGATATACCCAATGATAGGGCGCGACCAGGCGCATCACCTGGTTAATCCGTTTCTGACCTTCGTCCGTCTGATGACGGCGAAACTTTTCTAGCGTCTCCGCGCGCAGCGTAATCTCCATCAGCGCCTCGTCATCGATACCGTCGCCGACGATCAAGTCTACCCCCAGTCGGCTCATCGCCGAGGCGAGCAGCGAGCGGTCCGACGCGTCCATCATTGTGCGGCGCGGGCGCCATGCGATGGACGCGATTTCAAGGTCGAGCAGCGTTCGCATCGCCAGCCGCAGACCCGATTCGCGCCCAGTCAAATAACGCAAGCAGGGCAAGAGGATCGCCAGTTTATACCATCTCTCCTTCGGCCAGTCTTCCGGCTCGACGCCGAATAACCTTATCCATCGCGCGCAGCCGCCCGGATTTTCGGGTCGCACGTCGAAGAACAGGCCGCCCAGCCGCATATAAACGGCCGCCTTCTCGACCGCGTCGTCGAAGATCGAGATCAGTTCGCGCGTCCCGACCTCGCCCTCACGCGACGCCTCGCGCATCCCGACCGGCAAGTTGTGAAACATACTGTCGCCTTCGACAGTCAGCTCTACCACCATCTCCCGCGTGAGAGGCGCGCCCGCGGCGGGCTGCTGTTCGATGACGCGAGAGCGGCCCCATCCGCGACCCGCTTTCCTGATCGTTATGCGATCGGTCCCGACGCCCAGACGCAACAATGTCAGGAGCGCCGAGTCAACGGTGTGATGAAATCCGTGACGCGGCTGGACTACGTCCGGCATCAAATCTGTTTTTTCAACCTTTTCCGGCTGCATCTGGCCATTCCCAATCGGATGAAGTAGCTATCAATTAAAGATCGATTGACCACTTTTCATCCAGGAACTCTTTCTACAGGCTACTCGGATAAAACAGCCACCGCATAACCTCTTTTCGCCGCCTCTCTGACCGCCGACTCAAATGCGTAATAGACCGTCCCCACATAGGCCTCTCCCGTTTTCAAAATTGGTAATCGTGCTCTGTGGCTTCGCGCTTTAATTCGCCTATGAAGTCGCGCATACTCCTCACAATCCCTCGAAAAAGAACGTGATTTTTAACTAGGGCTTATCCGGCATGCCAAGTTTCATTTCAAGAGCGCGGCTAACAGGGTAAGGACGCTCCAATGGCAGTAACGATTCGGCATGCGCAAAGGCGCCCCGCTCCACCAGTTCACAAAGCGAATGGGCAAGGTCGGTAACGTCAGAGATATTTTTGATCCACTCATTCACATAAAGCGATACCGCTTCCTTGCCGAGACCGATTTGAATTGAACGATACGCCAGAGGCCGTAACTGTATGTCTCTTTCGGGATCCCACTGAATACGAACGGGCGCCGACATCTTTTGCGCTTCCCACCCTGAACCTGCCTCAAGTTTTGACGAATGATAGCTCAGACAACTGTGCTCTAGCGCCCACTCAAATCCGGAGCGGGAAATGTCGATTGCCAAAACACGTTCCTGATTTAGATCCTTATAGCCCCAGCCGCACCGGTACATCATCCACAGAAATGATGGTTTGATCCAAGTCATTCGATCGAGCTTGAACGGGGGAGATACAAGTGTTCCCTTCCGAAGGGCTGCGGCGGCTATGGCGTTCGAATACGCCTGATACACTCGTATTACCTCATCGTCATAAACGGCGCGGATCTGTCGGAAATGTGTCTCGCTTCCCGAACTCACCTCACATTCCGTGTTTGAGCTCGTAATTTTTTCGGCGTTCATCCAGGTAATCCTTTTAGCCGTCGATCCAATTCCGATAGTTTTCGAGGATCAGATCATAGAAGTCATCAGATATCCCCTGCCAGCCTTTAGACGCATATAGATCATACTGTATTCCTTCCGCATTTATGGAATATAGTTTTCTTGAGTAGCAATAGATCATTAATCGAGGAAATAAACGCTCGATTTCATCCCAATCCAAATTAGGGCTGAAGCTACGAAGTTGATTTTGCAGCCAGTCCTCATCAAGCTTGTTTTCCGAAATGGCGTTCAAGAAAGCATCTGCTGTAGATTCGCCAACCACTGATATCCCAAATCTATCCGCCGGGTTTGGGGCCGGGAGGCTATACCCGTGCGATACAAACGCGTTATGCCACGCATTGCAATCCATCACCCACGGATCCTCGTCACCAGCATAGTACTGCCAATCGTCTTTGTAGTGAATCAGCGCGATAACATCGCTCTCCGGCGCTACTTCTCTCATTACGCCTCCCTTTAGATAATCTTTCCACTTCCATGCGCCACCACTTCATTTAGCCCTGGCGCAAGGATGGGGGAGACCGCGCTGTCACGTTGGAGGGATTTCCCGGATGTATGCTGCGGGATCGGTGAATTTGTGGCCGAATGTCAGGAAAATGTCGAAGGACTCCGGCTCATCTTCCACAACCTCGAGGCTCTTGAGCGGCGGCGCGGAATGAGCCGGTTCACATGAGACGATCAAAAGGCTTTCCCTATGGCTGTCAATAAACCCTTGAAGCCCCGATTGAATATCCTGGAAGACGCTCCTCATGGCGGCTCCGCATAACGCTCCAATTCAATTGATCTTGACAACCACACCCTGAATCGTGATGCCCTTGCTGTCGATCTTGATCATCTGCCCGCCCGGCCCCTCCAAGATCAACTCTGTTCCCGCCTTGATGTGGATTTTCTCCCTGCCTAACTCGTTGATTTCTTTGGCGTCGATCGTGCGCAATTCCTTTACAATCACCGTCTGATTTTTGTCGACTCCCACATTCTGATCGAGTTCGACCTTCACAGTTTGATTTTCTTTGACCGTCAAATTGTCGCTCTTAATCACTGTCGTCGTACGATTTTGATCAAACTGGAGCACATCATCGGGGTCGCCGTCGCAAACGCGGAACGAGAATTTCTTTTGAATCTCTTCCAGGCGGTTCCCTTGCGAGACTTTGGCCGTCTGATTGCCTACCTTGATCAGGACCTGTTCCTGTCCTGGTTCTGGCCCGCCAAGAAAACTTTCGCTCGTAATTGCCCCCCAGTTCGCCGAACTGCCGTTAGTAGTAACATGGTTGTCGGCGCCGGCGTTGGGAACCGGGGTCCCGGTGCTGGTTTCAGCTTTGCGGTCAAATACATTTGGCATCTTTATTTACCTCCAAGTTTATCTGCGGATTATCGCGCGACGTAGAAAAAACGTTACTGTCAGAAACAACGCCGCTGTAACGGATACTTACGGCCGCGGCGGATTGACGCGGATATTGGGCCCGCAATAATCCGCCGCATACATGAGCGTCCATTTTCATCCAGTCTCACGCGAAAAGTACTTGCTCCGAATATGCACCCGCCCATCAGGGGCGTTGAGGAAGATGTCGCCGGGGGAATTGAGACAGATCATCTTACGCCCGCCGGTTTCAGGACAACAATCGATCAACTGAACCATCTGGCCGCCCGGCGTCGAGATGACAATCGACTCCTTGCCTCCCACGTCCACCAACTGAATGCGATTGCCGCTCTTGGTAACGATGCGCTTGATGTCGTTGCGGCTAATGTCTCTGGGGATCTTTATTCCGTCGCGGCCGGCGGCCTCGACACCCTCCCCTTCCAAGAAGCCCTGGCGCGGCGCGCCGTCCACGCCGTTCCACAAGGCCCCAATGATGTAAGGCCGTTCGGGGTCTCCGTGCTCGAACGCCACCAGCACCTCGTCGCCGACCTCCGGCATAAACATAATACCCCGCCCGCCTCCGGCGCTCGGGGTAGTCATCCGCGCCCAGGCGGTCCTTTCGTCATCCATCCAGTCATACCTGATTTGAATTCTCCCCATCCCTCGCGGGTCGTTATGAGCGACGACGCGGGCGGGGACGACGCCGGCCATCAGGTTCGCCTGCGGCGGCTCCACGTGGGTGTAATCCATCCACGGCGTGGCGGTGAATTCGTTGCGGTAGCCGTTGGTCTGGTCATAGAGGTGGACGACGCTGATCAGGCCGTAATCGCCTTTCGCGTCGAAATTGTCTCCTTCGAGCCGAACCTGGTCGCCTGGCCTGAGACGCACGTTGCGACTGACGCCTGTGGCGACGATCTTTGAGCCGATGGCGCGCTGGCTCTCTTTTTCGAGCAACTCTTTATAGGTATCGACCTTCGGAGCGCGGCCGTCGAAAACCAGCCGGTCCGGGGGCAATTTGCTCGATTGTTCCAGCACGGCCCCGACCATGTCGGCGGCGGTTTCGGGGAAAAACTGCGGGTCCTTTTTGACCTGGCTGAAACGCTGGCTCACCATCGTGCGATGGTCGTAGCAACTTCCGTCGAAGGCGGGCTGCCCCAAACGCCCTTTGATCGAAAAACTGACCATTCATCGTGCCAGCGCATCGTATGTTCAGTTTCCGCGAAGCCGCGCCTGATCTCCACCCCGCCGGGAGTGGGGCGCATAAAGCACCCCTGGTCGTCGGCGATCCGCCTGATGAATTCGAAATCGCTCTCGCCCCACTGCACGTAATTCATTTTCGCGCACTCGCCGTCGACGTTGAATTGCAACTCCAGCTTGTCCTCGCCGATGACTTTTTCCGCGACCTCTTTCAGTGTCGCGCCGTAGAAGTAATCCTCTTCGGGCGTGAGTTGCAGCTTGTAAGAGTTCGTCACCCCGCGCACCCTGGCGACGAACCCACCATGCAGTTCGTATTCCATCTCGGCCTCAAGCGCCAGGCCGGTGAAGATGGACAGCTCGGCTGTGTACTCCTCGAAAGCGATAAACTCGATCGATTTGCCGAGGTAGGATGCGACTGGGGGTTGTTGCTGGCTGATCAGACGGAACTCGGCGTCGAGCCAGTAATGCGAGCCGAGATCCTGCCGGATTTCGAGGCGCGAGATCATCGCGTCTTTCAATATCTGGCCGTCGATCTTCAAGTAAAAAGGCCAGTGTCCGTTTGTCATATGAGTTTATTCCTCCAGTTGTTTCTAAGCGCTTGATGGAATTGGTCATCGTTTCGGCCAATAAGTGAGGCGGCCTTTGGAGCGCCTTGGGTTCGACGCCGCTATCCCAACTTTGCAGTTAGAGTTCCAAAAACTGGGAAAGCGACCTCGACCCCAAGGCGCTCCAAAGGCCGCGCCGTCCGTCCATTTTTCTATGTGGTCGCCGAAACGACGATCAAGGCCAACTCGATCAAGACCCTCAAGCCAAACCTTTTACGGCCTCACAGTGATATATGTGTCGTTTTAGCGGATAATTTCATGTTTATGTTCATTTTCATTTCAGACAGCGAAAAGACTCATCAGATCCGCCGGATAAGCCCTTCAACAACTATTCAGGCAGCGGCGTTCGCATCGATCTATAAAATAGATAGAAAAAAGCGATCGCAAAAGCTAAAGCCAACAACATGGGAAAAATATAAGTCCCGGCCGTGGCCAAAAAACCCCAATCTTTATAAGACGGTAACGACCAATTCTCCGGTTGATCAATGTCATAAAAAATCGGAACCCGGTCTCCGACGCTGGTTCTATCGAATTCCCGCTCACTGACAGGTAGTACGCCGTTATAAGATCGTTTCCCGTCCGTGTATGTGAATTCAATATAGCGCTGTCTTTCTCTTGTCTGCTTACTTATAACTTGGCCATTCTCCTTTCGCAGCGTCCGGGAGTTGACAACGATTTCGGCGTGACTGTCCGCGCTCACAAACGTCCGATAGAAGTTCCAGGCTAGCCCGGCAAATACCACGGCCGTGACCACCGCCAAGAGCAGGAACATCCATTCCGCGAAGCCCAGTTGGATTCTCATTTGACCCCTCCAGCTAAACCATTAGCGCAACCTCTCGTTAGATCCCAAACCGCTCTCTCTACCACCGTAAGATCTCATCAACCGGCTCAATCTCCTGGATGGGCAACCCTTTCACCAAATTTGCTACGGCAGGGTCGAGATTGTCCGCTGCGGCGATGATGACCGCCTTATCATCTGCGTTTTCGCCTATGTATAGATCGAAAGATTCGAACCAGGTATTGATCTCGCTCGCAGGAACATCCTGGAATGATTTGACCCCGAAAAGCGGCGCGAAGAACGGCATTGCGCGCAAGGTGCGATCGGTAACGACTCTGCCAAAAATTTCTCTCCAGCGCAGGTATAAATCTTCTCCTTTCAGCCGGGACAAAAATATGTTGACTGCTCCGTGTCCCAGCATGGTTTTGTAACACTCTTCTTTGCCTGCGGGGTCGCAAATTTGAAAAGTCAGCTCAGGGCCCAGATTCATGCTCCTTTGATTCCCAGGGTCTATTGATCTGATGTCAATCCCTTCGATCTCCTCTTTCGTCGGCACATGTGGCGGAGGCTTGTGCGGAACCACTGCCACGCCCTGCCTCGGCAGCCACTGTTGGGCCCTATCGACAAAGTGATCAATCAGGTCGGGATACAAGTAGCTCTGATTGACGATTACTTCCAGTTGCAACTCGGCCTTCACCTTTTGCGCATAGGAAAGGAGTGATTCGCAAAATTCGCTCACCCATTTCAACTCCGCAGGCGGCAAAGGAAATCTACTTACCGGCAGCAGGTAGATAGATTGCGGGGTCGAAAGTCGCAACCTCTGAACGGGATAAAGGTCTTGTTCTAAAATGATGTCGTCCGCGCTATACATGCCATTTTCGCCCGTTATAACCTCGGCGCCTCCTTGACACTGTCATGCCAGGTTAAAAAAGATCCCTCTGCTTTTGAACGAAGAAACAAGCTCCATTACCTCGTCATCCAGGCATTTACTGGAAACGATTACATATCCGCCATCCTTGGCGCTTTCTCCGACGTATAAATCCAGCGCGCAAAATAAAGCCCTGAATTGTTTCTCGTTTGCAGATAGCAATGCGTCGACCCTGAAAAACGGAAGGCAGTTGATGACGTTCAGCGCCGGGTCCTCAATAACGTGCCCGAATACCTCCTTCATCTTCTTTAAGAACGCCTGTTCCCCAAGGGGCGAGATGTAAAACGCCAGCGCGCCCTTTCCGAATAGCAGATCAGAGGCCTCTTTTACGGCGTTCGGCTTTGTGATGTATGTGATTAGTGGCATGACCTCATTCAAAGGAATATCGCCTTCCCACTCGATAACTTCTTCTACGCTGGGGATGCGAGGGGCAGGTTGATCGGGCAGAAGAGCTAAGGCCGCGGTCGGCCTCCATTCCAAATTGTTCGTCATAAGAGCGCGTAACAATTCCGGCTTTAACATAGAATGGATGACCCCAAGGCAAGTCAGCGCCTGACCTCCAAGTTCAGCGCAGAACTGCCCCTGCAACTTTTCAATCATCTCTTTTATTGTATTACGCGATCGGTCGGGTATAGGGAACGAGGGAACGCCCAGGTAGTAGACGCTCGCCGGCGCCGGCACAGTGATCTTCTGAAACGGGTATAACTTTTCCTCCAAACTCTGCTCTGCGTCACTGCCAACTGTCCGGCGCGTTATTCGAGACCTATCAGTATTCATGAGATTTCCTACCTCATTGGCGAATACAAAATTTTCGCTGACATCTGTTCAATCGGTCGGTGGTCAAGTTCAGGGGGCTGGAAACAGCCAATTCTTAAAGCCGCCAGTTTTAATGTCTGCTAGCCGGACTTTTAGTTTGGCGAGTCCCATACTTATGTTTGCCATAGCCGTTTCATGTTTGAGTAGCCCGAACTCGCTCTTGAGAAGAAAGGTCTTGGCTTCAACCGGACTGCTCCTAAATCTAAAACCACAGGTGATGCCGTTAAATAGAGTGATGGCATATCTCATCCAGAAGAGTTCTACAAACGAGTTGCCAGTACGAAACCAGCTTGTAGCCGAGTTCGAAACTCCGTTGTTCAAGACTGTCTTGATATTCTGAGCGTTTATTTGCAGTTGGTCAGTCCCGTTAATATACGAATAACGCTGTCCTTGCACCATAAGGTTTTCGACCGTGCCAGGCGGCGCCGGAACAGTAACCGCTACGGGCCCGATGTTGGTGCTGCGACTGACTTTCACGGCCCGCTCTTCTTTGTTGTCAACGAGAGTTTTCAGGGAGCCTACGATATGGATGTCGCGGTCGATCGTGACTTTAGCCGCCTGGTTTCCCTTGACCTCCATCACCTGATCTCCATTGATGATAGTTTGATCGACGCCATTATTGACATTGCCGGCGACGCCGGCGGTAATACCGGTGAGAAAACTCAGGCCGTCGATTTTTCCTTTAGCCACCCCATCATTAATGGGTACCTTGACATCATTGATGTAATTTTGCGCGACGCGTCTGGTGACGGTGAAATCTGACATGTTAAACACTGAAGCATTGGGATCCGCCATGAAAGCCTCCTTATGGTTATCCGATCTCTCTTGAGATGAATTTACTCCGTATATGCACGCGGCCGTTCGGGGCGTTTAAGAATATGTCGCCGTCCGTGCTCAGGCAGAGCATCTGCCGTCCCCCCGTTTCACTGCACTTATCCATAATCTGGATTCTCTGACCGCCCGCCGTCGCCACGATTATCGATTCTTGTCCATTTGTATCGTCGAACTGAATATGGTGCCCACTCGTGGTCACGATCCTCTTGATGAAGTTCCCGGCGATTTCGTTCGGGACGAACTGAATCGGACGCGGGCTTCCGCTACCGGCCGCGGCGACTGCCTCTACTCCCGCGCTCGCCGAGTAACCCAGGCGCGGGGCGACGCTCACCCCATTCCAGAGCGCTCCGACGATGTATGGCCGCTCCGGGTCTCCGTGTTCAAACGCCACCAGCACTTCGTCTCCTACCTCCGGCATGAACATAAACCCTCGCCCGCCGCCGGCGCTCGGCGTCACCATCCGCGCCCAGGCGGTGGCGCTTCCTTCCATCCAATCGTACTGAATCTGAATTCGCCCCATGTTTCGCAGATCGTTGTGCGCCACGACCCGCGCCGGCGTCACGCCGCTGATCCGCTTTGGCGCGGGCTGTTCGGCCGAGGTGTAATCTTTCCAGGGAGTGACGGTGAACTCATTGCGGTAGCCGTAAGTCTGATCGTAGTAATGGACGACCTTGATCAAGCCATAATCGCCCTGCGCGTCGAAGCTGAAACCTGTAAGATGGACCTGGTCTCCGGGCTTCAGGCGATAATCCCGGCTTCCCCCATGACCCAGTATCTTCGAGCCGATCGAGCGGGCGCTCTCCTTCTCCAACAGCGCCTGATACATCTCAATTTTCGGCGCGCGCCCGTCGAAGGTGAGCCGGTCGGATGGCAAATGCTCCGATTGGCTGCTAACCGCTTCCACTAGCCCTGAGGCCGTCTCCGGGAAGAACTGGGGGCTCTTCCTGACATTGCGAAAGGTCCGGCTCTGCATCGTTCGCGGGTCGTAGCAGGAGCCGTCGAACGAGGGTTGCCCTAAACTTCCTTCGAGAGAGAATTTCATCAACCCGTACTCATCGTGCCAGCGCAACGTATGCCCGACGTCCTTAAACCCCTTCCGTATCTCTATCCCTCTGGCAGTCGGTCTGACGAAACAACCCTGGTCGTCGGCAATGCGCTTGAGGAAATCGAAGTCTGTCTCTTCCCATTGCACATAACTCATTCGCGTCATCGGACCGTCGGCGTTGAACTCCAGTTCGAGCTTGTCCTGCTTTACGATTTTCTCGGCCACCTCTCGGAGGTCTTTCTTTAAGAAATAGTCCTCCTCCGGCGTCAGTTGAAGCGCGTAGGATCTGGATACGGCGCGAATCCTGGCCAGGTAATCCCCGTGAAGCTCGTAATCCAGCATCCCGCTCAAGACAAACCCATCGAAGATGGGCGTTTCAGATCCGTCGTCTCCGACGGCGACGAACTCCAGGGACTTGCCGATATAACGCTCGAAGGGGGGTCGCTGCTGATTGATCATTTTAAATTCCAACTCGAGGCGCCAGTGCTCGCCCAGTTCCTGCCGGATCACGAGATTGGAAATCATGGCGTCCTTCAAAGGTTCGCCGTCTATCTTCAACTGGAAGGGCCAATGCCCGTTTGCCATTATTATCAACCTCCTTCTTTGTCGCTCTGATTTAGTTCTGCTGTTGCGGAATCTCCCAACTTGGAACACATAGGCTCCGCCGCATTAAACCGAAGAATTCTTCGCTTCCCACTGCCGCATCAAATTATTCAGACAGTGGATTGGGATCGCCTCTGAGATTCCGGTGTTCAGAGTTTGCCCGTCAATTCTGTTTTGCAGGAACCCGGTTAGTACGCCGATAACCTCGCCAGTCGACGGCACAAATACCGGGCCGCCAGAATTGCCGGGATTAGTCAACGCATCCAGTTGGATCAATTCGACCTCGCCGCCGCGAGACGACTGATAAGGCCAGAGTGCGCTGACAATCGCCCGTTGCGCGACCGAGTTAACCCCGCGCAGTCCGGGCTTTCCCCGGTTGAACAGATTGGTAAAGCCGTAGGGATATCCGCACAGGGCTACTTCCTCCCCTTCGCTGATTTGATAATCCCAGCCTATCGGCAGAGGCGCGGGTAAACGCCCGTCATCTTCCACCCATAATAAGCAAAGGTCGTGAAGGGGGTCTGACAGATAGCCCGCTACCTTGTAGGGCAGCGGTTTAGGCCGCGCAGGTAGCCATACCCGTAGCCATTGAGCCATTTTCGTCTTGATGTGCGACTCGACGACATGGTTGCTGGTCAAGACCAGTCCGGTCTCGACCGCAAAAAAGCCCGTTCCCATTCCGGCCGCGTGATCGTCAAGCTGTTCCGGCGGCAAGCCGATGAGCACGGTGGCCGACTTGACACGCGGAAGGACGGCCAGAAAGCCGCTTTCGATCTCAGGTTGCGACATAGAACCAATATTTAAGCAGGCGGGAAAATTTTTGAGGTGTAATCAGCAGAGCGTTGATCATCGTTCAATGTTCATTTGTCATTGTGGGGTTGCGCAGCTCCGGCAATGACAAATGAACATTGAACAAAGGAAAATGAACAATGAAAGCGCCTCAATTTTTCTGCCTGACTGCTTAATTTATTTCTCCGGCCGTTTCTATCCGGTCGCGCAGAAGCCTCAGGGGAACGGTAAATGCAAAACCTGAATGAAGTCGCGGTAGTGATTCCCAGTCACATAGACCTCGCTCCCGTGGCCCAGGACAATACGCAGCGAGCCTGATTCAGAGGAAATCCCCATATAAAATTCCGTGTAGTAACCGTAAGGCCGGAGCGGCAAGTCGCCGTTTTTGTTCTCGAAGACCCGATTTCCGCGCCACCCGAATGGCAACCGGCCGCGCCGGAAAGCGCTTACCAACGAGTAAAGATCTCTCAGACGCGCATCGCCGAGCGGGTTACTAGTGTTCGTTTTAACTCCCCATTTGATCGTTTTCATAGGTTCAAGTAAATGGAAAATGCCCTTGGTTTTCACTTGATCTGTACGCGTTCTATCCCCTTGCCCTTGTAAAAGAGCGTGAACACGTAAGCCGGTTCGTAAGCGTCACTCGAAGGATCGATCTCGATCGTCTTCACTTCGACCCAGTCAATTCCCAACTCGCGCAGGCTGCCGTTTATTTGTCTGACAGTTTCCTGTCGCAAGCCGATTCTGAAGGGAAGCTCCGCCAGCGCGTCGCGGACGCCGAAATCCTGCAACCCGAGCCAGCCTCGGGCCGGCGTCGCAAGCATAATTTTCAGCAGGCGTAGAAGGTTTTCCTCCGCGCCGTTTGAACGCGCCATCCTGCCGACCGGATCGATCCGCAAAGGGAAAGCGAGGTAGTCCATAAAGCCGGAGAGTGGGACAGACTAAAGTCTGTCCGTCATTACTTCATGCTACAGACAGACAAATGGTCCTTGAAAACTAAACGCGACCAAGCATTCCACCGTGGGGGCGCCTTTTTCCCCGCCCGGGTTTGTGATCAAGGCGATTGTGCGGGGAAAATCCGCCCCTACGTGGTTGCGTTTAGTTTTCAAAGACCGTTAGTCTGTCCCACTCTTCCTTCAGTTAATTCCCGAGAGTAATGTTCTGATACATTTCTGTGTTAATAGACGGCTCTATAACGCAGTGGAGCAGGTGGTTGTGGTGCCTGCCATTGTTTTCGCCGCCAACGTTCGATGTGCGGAAAGAGCTGAGCCAGCCTTTACCTTTGAAGGAGCAGATGACATCATTCCCTTTGTCATCTTTCAGGAATTCGATTTTGAAATCCTGGATCTTATCCCGCGTGGGAACATTGGCGAAATCGAACAATGATTTGAGCTTTGAGAAATCGAAGTTATTGGTGTCGTGCAGATCGACGCAGAATTCCACTGACGTGGCGAGCGATCCCATCACCGGCATGCCCGCCTGATCTTTCTGCGTGTTTATGACAAACGCGGCGTCCAACACAAGGAAGTTTTGTCCGCCAAATGTGACTTTAACTCTTCCTGCCATAATAATCCTCCATGATTTGGAAAGTTAATCGGATTTCGGGTTTGTAGACAGGGGTTTGGGGATTCGTCGAGATTTCGTAGCTCGGTGTAAATCTTGAAAAATCCTATCGCCCCTGTCCGAATTAACGTCTCAGACTCGTTGAGTTGATTGATCACTGTCGAAGGAAGGGGAACAATCGTTCCCGCACCCATTCGAGCATCGATTTAAATTTCGCGCTGAGTCGCGCGCGAAAACTTTGCTTCGGCGATTCCGTTTCGATGAGTTCAGGCGCCGATGGCGGCGTTTGCGTAGCGCCGCCGGTCGTGATGCGTAACCTCATTGGGGGCGTAGAGCTTCCAGAACGACGGAAAAACTCGGAACGCGCGGAAGAAACGGAAGACGCGGCGCATTTCGGCGGATTTTCTACGGATTCAGCTATTTCCGCGTTTTTCTGTCCCTCATCGTTCGTCGTTCTAAAAGAGCGTCGCATTTTCACCGGCGGCGTCATAAGTTTCCCGCCCCGTCCGGGACGTCGCCCAAAGGCTTGAATTCCGGCACGTCAATCTTGACGCGGAAGACTTCAGCCGGCCCGGTCGGCATCACTTCGAGGTAGATGTCGCACACGCCCTGCATACGCTTGTTGTACTCTTTATCCACAAACAGGCTGTATTCGAGGATCGTGCCCTGCGCCTTCTGTTCCTCCAGCAAACGCTGAATGGGCTTCTCCACTTCTTCGTCCATGAACTCGCGCGTCAGCACCTGTCCCGCTATTTCACGCAGACGGGCCGAGACGGCGCGCTCCAAGTACGACAGCACGCGGTAGGCAGTGAAGAATTTGTAGACGCCGTATTTGTCATCGGCCAGGCTGCGGCAGCCGTAAAAGCAGAGATGGTTATCGGCGTCGCGGATGATCGGGATCACCTGCATCTCCTGCGAGAGCAGTTCCATCTGGCTTATCAAACACTCGATGCGGGCCTTTTCGACTCCTTTGATCCGCCCGAACTTCGCGCCGATCGGGCCTTGCACCACGCTGTCGCGCGCGCGATCGGTGCGAGCGACCGCCCCGGCGAAGGCCAGCGAGGCCGGCGCATAAAGATCGTCGTCGTCTTCCGATTGTTTCTCGAACCAATGGGCGTCGCGCAGCTTGAGCGTCCCGACCATCACGACGTCGGACGCGGCCTGGTCCTCCGGTCGTTTGAGGAATTCATACCGCCCGCCGGGCCGGAATTGCTCCACGACCTTCTTGTACGACTCCTCGTCGCCCAGGTCGGTGATCAGCAGCATGCCCCACTTCCACGCCTCCTCTTCGAGCGCCTCGCGGATCATCATCGGAATTTCGCCAGGCACGACCAGGTTGCAGATGTCGTCGCGGAAGTTGAAATTGTCGTTGCGGTTGGCGACGAATCGCCGGACGGCTTCGAGCGTGGCGCTCTCGCGGTTGCGCATCGCCTGAGAGTCGGCGTTGTAGATGAAGAACTCGACCGGCTTACGCTGCTTGCCGTCGGGGACGACCGAGTTCTCGAAGAAGAGCCAGATCTGGCGGTAACTCGCTTCGAGCGGGCGAATCTCCTCGAAGAGTTTCGACATCACCTCGTCGCGCACGCCCTCGGCCTGGTCGATCTGCCGCTGGAACTTCTTCAGAGTCTCGTCATAGCTGTCCGCGTCGGAGAGCAAGGATTCGAAATCGGTCAGGCGCGATAGGAATTCGTTCGCCGTCTCCGGCGTGAAAATAGTCTCTATGGCGGTCTTCTGTTCCCCCAGCCGCGGATGAATGGCCACGAAGATTTCGTCAAGCACTTTGCGCACTGGCGCTTCGGCGTCGGCGAAGAGTTCGGCCACGGTTGCCGTCTTGACTTCCTGCTTGGCCATCATTCAACTCCTTTCGAAGCGGCCGCGACCTTCTCCAATTCGCTCCGGAGACGGGCGAGGGCTTCGAGAATCTGTTTGCGTTGTTTCGGATCTGACCAGGCGCGTTTGACCGAAGGGAGCGACCAGCGGTCCTTCATGCGATAGAGCAGATCGATAGCGTTCTTCAAATCCGCAATGTCGTTGCGCTGCCCCGGGACCCTCTTCTGGATGTTCTCCGGGCTGAAATCCTTGAGGCTGCGAAATTCGAGATCGGCCACGAACTCCGTCGCCTCTTCGCCCGCCTGTGTCTCAAAATGGATCGAAGGCTTGAACTTCTGGAAGGCGTCATCGACGCTGTCCACCCGCACAGGCTCCTCGTCTTCGGTCAAAACTTCTCTTTCCATCCGCTCAAGCGTCACCGGAACCACCGCCAACGTCGTGTCAGTAGGAACCGGACGTACCGCAGGGGTTATACCTTTGCGGATAACTTCTATTTTAGGCATATTTTTCCACTCCTAAAGTTGGAGATGTTAATGTGATGATAACGTGGTATTTTTGCTTATCTGGGCCGCTAATTGTTTAAGGAAAACGCTTGATACTCTTCCTCGAGTTTATGCATTTCTTCACGCTTTTGCTGATGGTGAGACGCCGTGAATCGCCGAGATCTCGGTAGAGTCCTGGCGTGTGTTTTTCAATAAAGTTGAAACGGCTGGATAGGCTGTTATCCAGGCGGTTAGAGTTCAGACAACCAAGGAATTTCCGATCGCCGATTCCAAAATCAGCCTAAGGCGGCGAATGGAGATCTACGGCATATCAGGGGGAGCGACTTGATGTTATCATTGATAGTTTAGTCGGATCAATCACAAATTCTTCAGCGTAAGCGGGGGAGCGCCGGCCATCCTTGCCTGCTTGCTTCGGTAAATCGGCCCATGCCAGAGAGCCTCAGGCAAGGACGGGCGGCGCTCCCAGGCGCGCATGGATTGGTTACTCCAATTTGACCACGACACGAATCTCTAATCCCAATAACGACCGTTCCTGCAGACTCGACTCCAATTCTCGTTTAAGTACCTCCGCTTGTATTTCAGGGAGGATGAAAGCGTCACGGTCGAGCGTAATCGTTATCATTTGCACCCGGTGTAATCCATCAGCCCCACGTTCGAGTACCGGCACGGCCTCCACCGCGCGGATCTTGGGTTCGAACGCCCTGGTCATCGCTTCCAGGTCGGGATAGGTAACCGGGCGCTCGCGCGAGAGTAGCATCTCAGTGAACCTTCGCCTGGTCTCCATCAAATTTGCGCCGTCATCTCCCCCTGCGGCTCCGGTTATATTTCTGATCTCCAACATCCGCGGCGTTGCGCGGTTTAGAAAGCCTTTGATCCCACCGGCGTCGACATCGTTGCCCAGTTCCCCATTAGAAAGCAGCGCCCGGACATTGACATAATCGTCCGCCTCGCCGCGAGCTGTGCGCGCGGGATCGATTTCGAGCCTGCTCTGGCGAACTCGATAGCGGCCGGCGCCTCCATCGGCGCTGGGTTCGGTGTCGAGCAAATACGTCGAGCCGCGTTCCCCTTTGACCGAGAGCATCTTGACTAAATGCCGCGCCCGTCCGCCTCCCGTAGTTAACGGAACCGTCGCGCCGTCCCCGGAAAAATTGATCGTCTCATTGAGCGCTTCTATGTTCGAAGCCGTGTCGCAATGCAGCGCGACGCGAACCAGGTCCTCAGAGATGCTCGCCGCCTCTTTCGGCAACCCGATTCGCAGCCAGGCTCGCGGCGCGTCGAACAGGTTCTTCCGCGACGCTTGTTGAAATATTCTTCCCAGCGGCGCTTCCATCTTCATCGGGATCCGGGTCAGGAACCGCCGGGTACTTGGAATGTGCGGCAGGACGAAGATGCGACTGCCATAAAACCCTTCAGGCAGGAGAGCCTCATCACGAGGCTCGGCGCCTCCTACCAACCATTCTAGCTTGCGCACGCCGCCGTTCGCCGCGCGCGGGCGCAGCAAGCCTTCGGCTCGTATCCCGCCTTCGTCATCGATCAGGCACCACACTTCGCGTTTCAAATAAGCGGCCAGATCGCGGGCCTCGGGCAATAATTCAAAATAGAATCCATGTCGGCTCAGATGTTCCGCGTCATCGACGTCAACCGCAATGTAGATCGCAGGATTGTTACCCAACTCCGCGGGCGCTCCGTCGAACGAAGGCCGCGCGTCCTCCAGCTCTTTAGTCATCTCCGTCCCGTGATGTATACGTAACATCCCGTCTTGATAGATTACTACCAAGGCTATCCTGGCGGCGGAGACGTCGATGGAAGCGTCGAGCGTGAACGTCAACTTCTCCCGCGACCTCGACTCCCCGATCAATTCCGTCATCTCCTCAAAAGACTCGCGCCCATTTAATAAACCGAATCTGATGACGGTCTGCGCCGCGCGCGCCCGGCGTTCCGGCATTCCCATCCCCGACATCAACTCGTCGAGAATCGCCAGCGGGATGTTCTCGGCCGCTTGCTCGTAGACTTCGGCTATCTGCGCGGCGAATGAGCGGAGCAACACGGCCAGGATCGGGTCCGTCTCCTGCGTGGTGACGCCGTACTCTTTGAGCAGGCGGCGGAAGTCGTCGCGGAGTTTTTTGTCTATTTCAGTTGGGCGAGGTGGTTGCCATTGCGACATATCTGCCTGACTGCTCAATTGCCTTTCTTGTTATCGTAGATGCGCGTCTCCTCGAATCCCTGTCTCGGCCTCGTCGAGCCGCCGGCCCTTCCGGATTCGCCGGGGGCGGGCGGGGCCACTCTGGACTTTGAAACGCTGCGTGACGGCGGCAATTTCGCCCCTCCACGAACGGGGATATGCGGCAGCGGCGCTACAGGCCAGACGATTTTCGGGATTCCCCACCAGAGCCCGGCAAGAATAACGAGCGCGATGGCAAACCTGAACAGGAGCCACAACAACTCCTTCCACTGCTCGGGCGGCGGCTGCGGGGCGTCCACACTCTCCGTCGCCAGCCTCATCTCTTCCCGCTCCATCGTCCTGTCCGGCGCGCATCCGGCGGCCGCGCGGCAATTCCAGGGAATGACGCCCTGAAGAATTTTTTCGTCGAGCGTCTTGATCTGGACCCTGAAATTGAGCGACTTCAGATCGTGATAATCGCGGCGACGGGTGAAGAAAAGGATCCCGATCTGTTCGGCGAGCGACTGCTTCGCTCTCGCGAGGAATTTGGCCAGCGACTGGGTATCGGCAGCGCTGGAATACTGCTCTTTGTTCTCTCGAGGATAGACCATCTCCCTCAGCGCGCCGGCGTCTGTCTCATCGCCGACGCCTACCGTGAATGTCTGAATGTTGGTCTCGTTGAGCTTCTTGATAACGTCATCCAGCTTATCCTTTCTTTGCAGCACCTCCGGGTCATCACCCTGTCTAAGGTCTTGTCCGGCGTCATTTTTCCCGTCGGTCAGGATGACGAGCATGTATTGCCGGTCTGACTCCTTCTTCTTGAGCCTTTGCAGCCGGTTCAGAGCGAAGATGGTCGCGCTGTAGAGCGCCGTGTTTCCATCGCGTCGGACCTGAAGACTGCCGATCTGCGCCTCCGCCGCCTCCGGCGTCTCTGCGAAGACGGCGTTTTCGATTCTCGCCCGCACCTCGTGACTTTCGAAAGGCGCGATGGCGATCCGGTCGCCGGGGCGGAACTTTTTGACCAGGTCGCGCGCCGCATCCTTCGCCGCATCGAGCCGCGTGCGCCCTCCCAGACTGCCCGTGATCATGCTGCCGCTGAGGTCGAATAACATCATCACATCCAACTTGCCCTCCGTCGCCCGGTTGGAGACTTTGAACGGTGTGAATTCCCTGCCTTCGCGCATGAAGAGCGAGCCGGCCTCGCGCACTTTGATCAATTTCTGCAGTTCCTCGGAGCGTGAGGGCAGCTTGACCTGTTCGGGGTTGGCGAATTTGAGTTCCGCGTGGAAGTACGGCCGCGGATCATTCTCATCCAGCGCGAGCAATTCGACTCTCTCCGCCGGTCGAATGTCCTGCGGCTTTTCGGCGCGACACCCCACGCCGCAAAGCGCGATGAGGCAAATCAAGAAAATTTTCGACCTCTGCAAGCGCTTCTTCGCCGCAGAGCGGCGCCTGAATTTAGCCGTGGGTTTTAACCCACGGTAGGCGCGATTTTTTTCCCCCGTCGCGTCAGCGACGATTGAATTCAGTCGTCGCTCGCGCGACGTGGGGTTATACTCCGACCGTCCCGTGGGTTGAAACCCACGGCTAATTTCAGCCGCCGCTCTGCGGCGGGGAGACACAGGCCACTTGCGCAGGTGGGAAACTTTTGTCAGGTCGCTACCGCTCTCTGTACTGTAATTCCCAATCATTCAGGCCCTACCTCCTTTCCCGGCATTCAACGTAAGGGACGGGTGCGGCTCGATGTAGAAGCGGCGATCTCTAGAAAGCAGGATGGCGTGCCGCGGTTCGACCAGGCTGTCGGGGATGTAGATTTGAAGCGCGGGAGAGAGCATCGTCGTCGATTGGCTCGCGCTC
>Ga0209382_10003061_pt1 | contig 23514 bp, 24 predicted proteins | sample SoiMetdeltSBSDD5_FD_187599 | JGI IMG/M metagenome (GOLD analysis project Ga0209382, IMG submission 187599) | Bulk soil microbial communities from a Populus tree surrounding site in Tennessee, USA - Soil MetaG P. deltoides SBSDD5 (SPAdes) (version 2) | ecosystem: Environmental > Terrestrial >...
CAGGTCGCCGACATGGACGCGGCCCGGGCCCACCTGGCAGGCCTCGGACTGCGGACGGTCTTCGAGGCCGACCTCGACGACATCCGCTGCACGCACGTCCACCCGGCCGACGTCGGGGCGGCGATCGTGTCGTTCGACGAGGCCGACCCGCCGGCGGCGTGGCGGTGGGCGGGGCCCGGCTGGGAGGACGAGGTCCGCACCGGCGTCGTCACCGGACTGGCAGGCATCCGCCTGTCCGGCCCCGACCCCGGCCGGCTGAGAGCCCGGTGGTCCGCCGCGCTCGCCGTCGAGCCGACCGGCGACGCGCTCCGGCTGCCGGACGGCACGTACGTCGAGGTGGTGGAGGGTGCCGACGAGCGACTGGCCGGCATCGACCTGCGGGCGGCGCCCGGCGTCGGACCGCGGGAGCACGATGTGGCCGGCACCGCCTTCCGGGTGGTGCCGGCCTGATCTTCAGCCAGGCGGCTCGGGGTCGTGGGGCAGCCCCAGGACCCGCTCCCCGATGATGTTGCGCTGGACTTCACCGGTCCCGCCGCCGACGGTCAGCGCGGGCGCGAACAGGAAGCCGTGGGCCCACGGGTCGGGCGGCGCGCCGAGCGGGCCGCCGTCGGACAGCATCCCGGCCGCGCCGGCCAGGTCCTTGGCCAGGCCGAAGACGTGCTGGCCGTGCTCGTCGGCCAGCACCTTGCGGATCGACGCCTCGGGCCCGGGGGCGTTCCCCCGGACCGCGGCCGTCACGGTGCGCAGCCGGATGAGCCGGAGGATCTCGGCCTCGATGTGGAGGCGGGCCACCCGCTGGCGCTGCTCCGGATCGGCCACGCCGCCCCGGGCCCGCACCAGGTCGACCAGGTCGCCCGCGGTCGGCCCCATGCCCCACATGGCACCGCCCGAGGACAGCGACACCCGCTCGTTGCCGAGCGTGACCTTGGCCAGGTTCCAGCCGTCGCCCTCCGCGCCCACGATGTTGGCGAGGGGCAGCCGGACATCGTCGAAGAACACCTCGTTGAACGTGTGAGCGCCGGTCATCTCGACGATCGGCCGGATCGTGATGCCGGGCGCGTCCATCGGGCACACGAAGTAGGAGATGCCCCGGTGCTTCGGCAGCGCCGGGTCGGTGCGGGCGATGAGGATGCCGTAGCGGGCGAACTGGGCCAGCGAGGTCCAGATCTTCTGGCCGTTGACGCTCCACTCGTCACCGTCCCGCACCGCTCGCGTGGTCAGCGAGGCCAGGTCGGAGCCGGCGCCGGGCTCGCTGAACAGCTGGCACCACAGGTCCTCGCCGGCCAGCAGCCGGGGGAGATACCGCTCCTTCTGCTCCGGCGTGCCGGCCAGCAGGATGGTCGGTCCGGCCCAGCCGATGCCGATGGGGTTCACCGGCCGGCGCACGCCGGCCCGGGCCAGCTCGTCGTCGATGACCAGCTGGTGGACGGGGTCGGCACCCCTCCCCCAGGGCGGGGGCCAGTGGGGGGCGACCAGGCCAGCCTCGGCCAGGGCCCGGCCGGACGGGGACGGGTGGTCCGCCAGCCAGGCCCGCACCTCGGTCCGGCGAGGGTCGTCGTCGGGCGGCAACTCGAAGTCCACGGCCGGAAGTTACGCACATTTCGTCGCTTCGGGGGCAGCCACTACCCTCCCCCGCGATCGCCGACACCCGAGGAGAGCCGATGGCTGGCTGGAACTTCGCCGACGTCTGGGAGGTCATCGCCGACCAGATCCCCGAGGCGTCGGCGCAGGTGCACGGGGAACGCCACATCCCGTGGGCCGAGTTCGACCGCCGCGCGAACGGCGTGGCCGCCGCCCTGCTCAACGGGGGCGCGACCGAGCAGGACAAGGTCGCCCAGTACCTCTACAACGGCCCCGAGTACATCCAGTCGCTGTACGGCGCGTTCAAGGCCGGCCTCGTCCCGATCAACACCAACTACCGGTACCAGGACGACGAGCTCGTCTACCTGTGGGACAACGCGGACTGCCAGGCGGTGGTGTTCCACGGCACGTTCACGCCGACCATCGAGCGCATCCGGGACCGGGTGGCGCGGGTCGAGACCTGGCTGTGGGTCGACGATGGCGACGGGCTGTGCCCGGAGTGGGCGACGCCCTACGAGGCCGCCGCCACAAGCCACGACGACGAGCGCGTGGTCGCCCCCTGGGGGCGCAGCGGCGAGCACATCATGATGACCTACACGGGCGGCACCACCGGCATGCCCAAGGGCGTGATGTGGCGCCAGGACGACCTGTTCCAGGCCCTGGTCGGTCAGATCAACCCGCTGTACCGGGGGCGCGACGCCGACCCCGAGATGGTGCGGGACCAGGTCAAGCAGGCCGGCCCGGTCGGTATGCCCGCCTGCCCGCTGATGCACGGGACCGGCCTCTACACCCAGCTCATCATCCTGTCGATGGGCGGCTCCAGCGTGACGCTGACGTCCCGGCGCTTCGACGTCGACGAGATGTTCGACACCATCGAGCGCGAGGGCGTGAACCAGATCGCCATCGTGGGCGACGCCTTCGGCAAGCCCATGGTCCGGGCGCTCGACGACCACCCTGACCGCTGGAACCTGGCCAGCCTGTTCATGGTGGCGTCCTCGGGCGTCATGTTCAGCGAGCCGGTCAAGCAGGCGCTCCTCGAGCAGCTGCCCTCGCTGCTCATCGTCGATGCGTTCTCGTCGACCGAGGCGCTGGGGATGGGTCAGTCGATCTCCTCGGCCGCCAGCGCCGCCGGCACCGCGCAGTTCACGCTCGGCGAGAACACCATCGTGGTCACCGAGGACGGGCGCCGGGTGGAGCCGGGGTCCGGCGAGATCGGCCGGGTCGCCGTCGGTGGCTACCAGCCGATCGGCTACTACAAGGACGAGGCCAAGACCGCGGCCACGTTCCTCGAGTTCGAGGGCAAGCGGTACTCGTGCCCCGGCGACTACGCCATGGTCGAGGCCGACGGGAGCCTGACCCTGCTCGGCCGCGGCTCGGTGGTCATCAACACAGGCGGCGAGAAGGTCTTCCCCGAGGAGGTCGAGGAGGCCCTCAAGACCCACCCTGGCGTCCGGGACGCGGTGGCCGTGGGCGTGCCCGACGAGAAGTTCGGCGAGGTGGTGGCGGCGGTGGTCGAGCCCTCGGGCGAGGCGCCGGCGGCGGCCGATGCGCTGATCGCCCACGTGCGGGCCCGGCTCGCCGCCTACAAGGCCCCCAAGCACGTCTTCACCATCGACACCATCGGCCGGGCCCCCAACGGCAAGGTCGACTACAAGCGCCTGAAGGCCTACGCGGCCGACGCGCGCACCGGTTGAAGTCGGAGGTTGACGTCCCGTGGCAACCATATGACCCGGGCGTGAACGGCGGGTAGGTTTCCGCCGTGTCCGACCCGCCCCTGGAGCTCCGCCGCCGCTTCCACAAGCAGCTGGAGACCATCCACGGCAAGGTGGTCATGCTCTTCGCCCTGGTCACCGAGGGGGTCGCGGCGGCGACCGACGCCCTGCTGGCCGGCGACACCGACGCCGCGCGGGCTCTGACCAACCAGGACGCCCAGATCGACGAGCTCGAGGTGGACCTCGAACAGGTCGCCGAGCACGAGCTGCTCACCCAGACGCCAATGGCGGGCGACATGCGGTTCCTCGTGTCGGTCCTGCGGATCGTCCCCGAGCTGGAACGCAGCGGCGACCTGGCCGAGCACATCGCCCAGCGGGCCGCCACGGGCCTGGCCATGCGGCTGACGCCGGCGGTGCGCGGCGACCTGGAGCAGATGGGCGGCATCTGCTCGTCACTGTGGCGCCGGGCCGCCGACGCCTGGGCCGAGCGCGACGGCGAGGCGTTCGCCGACCTCGACGCCGCCGACGACCAGCTCGACGACCTCCACGACCACCTCATCGAGGAGCTGGGCCGATCCGACATCGCCCTGCCCGACGCGCTGCAGACCGCGCTGGTGGCGCGGTTCTACGAGCGCCTCGGCGACCACGCGGTGCACATCGCGGAGCGCATCCGCTACATCGTCGGAGGCAGCTGACCCGGTGCGCTTCCGTCTCGTCCCCACTGACGACGCCTTCTTCGAGCTCTTCAACGACTCGGCCGCCAATGTGGCCGAGTGCGCGCACCGCCTGCGCGACCTGCTGACGGACCCGACCGATCCCGAGGCGCACGAGAACATAGCGGCGTGCGAGCACCGGGGCGACGATCTGGTCCGCACCATCCTCCAGCGGCTCAACACGACCTTCGTGACGCCGTTCGACCGCGAGGACATCCACGCCCTCGCCGAGGAGCTCGACGACGTCGTCGACGACATGCTCGAGGTCTCGCACCGCATCCAGCTCACCGGCATCACGACCTCCCTGCCCGAGCTGAAGGAGCAAGCCGACCTGGTGGTGCAGTGCGCCGACGAGACGAAGGAGCTCATCGGCCGCCTGGAATCGATGAAGGGCGTCCAGCCCCACCTCGACGCGATCGACCGCTTGGAGAGCGAGGGCGACGCCGTCCACCGCCGGATCCTGGCCCGCCTGTTCGGCGGCGAGTTCGAGGCGATGGAGGTCCTGCGCTGGAAGGACGTCATCGAGTCGATGGAGGCAGCGCTCAACACGCTCGAGGACATCTCCGACATCGTGGAGTCGATCGTGCTGAAGCACGCCTGACGCGCGCCCCTCCACTCCATGGGAAACCTCGCCCTCGTTTTGGTGATCGCGGTCGCGCTCGGCTTCGACTACGTCAACGGCTTCCATGACGCCGCCAACTCGATCGCCACCGTCGTCTCCACCCGGGTGCTCACGCCGCGCAAGGCCGTGGTGTGGGCGGCCTTCTTCAACTTCGCCGCGTTCGTCGTGTTCGGCGACGAGGTGGCGTCGACGATCGCCAACGACGTGGTCGTGCAGAGCGTGCTGTCGATCGGGGTGATCTTCGCGGGTCTGGTCGGTGCGATCCTGTGGGACCTAGTCACGTTCTGGCTGGGGCTCCCGACCAGCTCGTCGCACGCCCTCGTCGGCGGAATCGCGGGGGCGGCAGTGGCCAAGGCCGGTTTCGACGCCCTGATCTCCAGCGGCCTGCGCACGATCGGTGTGTTCATCGTGCTGTCACCGCTGATCGGCCTGGCCACGGGCCTCATCTTCACGTTGGTGATCTTCTGGGTGTTCCACCGCAACCGGGACGTCGAGCGGCTGAACCGGGGGTTCCGGCACGGTCAGCTCGTGTCCGCCGCCGCCTTCAGCCTGGGCCACGGCGCCAACGACGCCCAGAAGACGATGGGCATCATCCTGGCCCTGCTGATCGCCAGCGGCCACGCGGCATCGGACGCCTCGACCCCGCTGTGGGTCGTGCTATCGGCCCACACGGCCATCGCGCTGGGGACGCTGACGGGCGGCTGGCGGATCGTCAAGACCATGGGGTCGCGGATCACCCGGCTCACGCCGGTGGGAGGCGTGGCCGCCGAGTCGGCCGCGGCCGCCACGCTGTTCGCCACCTCGGCCGGCGGCATCCCGGTGTCGACCACCCACACGATCACCGGGGCCATCGTCGGCGTCGGCGCCGCGCGGCGGCTGTCCGCCGTGCGCTGGGGCGTGGCCGGGAGGGTGGTGTGGGCGTGGGTGCTCACCATCCCGGGCGCGTTCGCCGTCGCGTTCCTGACGTTCCTGGTGGTCGACGTGCTGTCATGAGCACCTGATGGACCGTCGCGCCGCCTTCTTCCTCGCCGCCGCCGTGGTGTGCGCGCTGCTGACGCCCGTGGCCGACGGCTACGCCTGGGTGGCCGCCACCGTGGCCGGCGTGTACCTGGTGCTGGCCGTCGGGTCGTGGCTCGATGCCCGCTCACACCGCCGCCTCTGACGGATCTGTACCGAATTCGGAGCGCCCTGCGGCGCGCCTCTAGTCTGCGCGGCATGGCTGATCTCTCCTTCGACGGCAAGGTCGCGATCATCACCGGCGCGGGCGGTGGCCTCGGCCGGGCCCACGCGCTGGAGCTGGCGCGGCGCGGCGCCCTGGTCGTCGTGAACGACCTCGGCGGCTCCGTCGACGGCACCGGCAGCGGCACCACCGCGGCCCAGGCCGTCGTGGACGAGATCGCGGCCGCGGGCGGCGAGGCCGTCGCCAACTACGACTCGGTGGCCACGCCCGAGGGCGGCCGGGCCATCGTCCAGACGGCGCTCGACGCCTGGGGCCGCGTCGACGTCATCGTCAACAATGCCGGCATCCTGCGGGACGCGTCGTTCAAGAACATGGACGCCGACAGGGTCGGCGCGGTGCTCGACGTCCACCTGCGGGGCGCCTTCAACGTGACCCGGCCGGCGTGGGAGACCATGCGGGAGCAGGGCTACGGCCGCGTCGTCAACACCAGCTCCGGCGCGGGCGTGTTCGGCAACTTCGGCCAGACCAACTACGGCGCGGCCAAGATGGGCCTCGTCGGCCTGACCCGGGTGCTGGCGGTCGAGGGCGCCAAGAGCAACATCAAGGTCAACGCCATCGCGCCGGTGGCCAAGACGCGCATGACCGAGGACATCCTCGGCCCGGTCGCCGACCGCCTGCTGCCCGAGCTGGTCACGCCGGTGGTGGCCTTCCTGGCCCACGAGTCGTGCCCGGTGTCGGGCGAGGTGTACTCGGTGGGCGGCGGCCGGGTGGCCCGGGTGTTCGTCGGCGTGACGAAGGGCGTCGTCGACCCCGAGCTCACGCCCGAGATCGTGCGGGACCGCTTCGACGAGATCCGCGACGAGGAGGGCTACGAGGTGCCGGCCAACCTCAACGAGGAGCTCATGCTGGCGCTCAAGTCGTTGGGTTGACCGGGAGCGGCCCGACGAACACCTCCTCGCGGGCCACCTCCTCCCCGTCCGCGTCACGGGCGACCACGGTGACCTGGCCGATAGGGCGATCTCGGCGATCGGCAGGTCCTCGAGGTAGTGGAGGGCGACGGCCCGGGCCTGGCGATCGGGCAGCTTGCGGACCTCTGCCCAGAACCGGTCGTCGGCCGGCTCCAACGCGACGTCCGGCGGCCGACGGCCGACCCAGCGGCCGTAGGCCCGCTGCTCCCGGCCCGACCGTCGGCCCCGGCCCGCGGCCTGGTTGGCCACGACGCGGCGGGCCCACGCGCCCGGCCGCTCGTAGCCGCCTGGGCCAGGTCCTCCGCCGCGGCCCGGTCGCCGGTCAGCGACCAGCCGAAGGCGACGAGCGGTCCCCGCTCGCGCCGGGCGAAGGCGTCGAAAGCCGCGCCGCCGGTCCCGTCGGCGCCCGGTCCACGGCCGCCGGCCCCGCTGCATCCATGCCCACCACTCGCCGCAGGGGCCGGCCGGGTTTACCCGGGTGCCGGGACCTCGGCCAGCAGGGCCCGCAGCATGCGCCGCAGCACCGCCTCGGCCGCCGTGGGGCCGCCGTCGTCGGCGGTCCCGGTGCCCCGCCGTAGGCTGTCCCACGTGCCCCACGAGGCGCACGCGGCGAGGGCGTCGAGCAGCTCCCTCGACTCGCCGGGTGGCAGGGCCGCCAGCTCGGGCGCGAACGTCGCCGCCACCTGGTCGCGCAGGAACACGTTGCCCTCGGCCACCGCGTCGGCGATGCGCGGCGCGAACGGCGCGTGCACCGCCGCCGCCCGCCGGAACGGGGTGATCGCCTCCAGCAGCGAGGCCCGGTAGCGGGCGAACGCCTCGATCCGGTACGCCCGCGACAGCCCGGGGTCGACGGCGACGACCAGCATCGACAGCCGCTCGAACACCCGGCTCACGACGGCGGTGTGCAGCGACGGGAGGTCGTCGAAGTGCTGGAAGACCGAGCGCACCGACACCCCGGCCCGCGCCGCGATGCGGGGCGCGGTCGGGCGCACGTCGCCGGCCTCGACCAGGCCGATGCTGGCGTCGACGATGGCGTCGCGGGTCCGGGCGGCCCGGGCCGCCCGTCCGTCGGTGGGGAGGGTGGTCTCCGTCACGGGACCAGCAGGCTACCCCCGCCGTGGGGTAACGGGCTCAGTGGGCCGGGGCCACGGGCGAGCCGTGGTGGAGCACCATCCGCCACCGGCCCCCGATGCGCCGGAACATGTTCACCGCCGCCACGGTGGCGCCCACGTCCTCGCCGATGAGGTTCTCGTCGACGGTGACCCATGCCACGTCGCCGGAGGCGTGGATGCGCTCGTCGGTGAGGATGAACTGCAGGTGCTGGGGCCCGCCGAACAGCGCGAACCACGATCCGGCCACCGCCCCCCAGCCGTGCAGGGTCTTCCACCCCGGGTGGGTGCAGACGACCTCGTCGTCGTGATGCCAGATGTCGGACATGGCGTCGAGGTCGCGGGCCTCGAACGCGTCGTAGTAGGCGCGGTTGGCGGCGCGCACGGCGTCGACGTCGGTCTCCTGCATCCGGCGCCGACCCTACCGTTTGGGTGGCCCGACGCCGCCGCTGCCAGCATGGACCGATGGCCTCGGTCTCCCCCGCCCCCGTCCCCGGGGACGGCGCCCGCCCGGTCGCGTCCAGCGACGGTGTCACGTTGGCGCTGCACGACCTCGGCGGCGACGGCGCCACCGTGCTCTTCGCCCACCCCACCGGGTTCCTGGGCCTCACCTGGGCACCGATGGCGGCGGCGATGGCCGACGTCGCCCACGGCTGGGCGCTCGACTTCCGGGGCCACGGCGACAGCACCTCGCCCCGCGCCATGGACTTCGTCTGGCGGGGCATGGGCGACGACGTGGAGGCGGTGGTCGCCGAGCTGGGCGGCGGCCCGCTGTGGGGCGTCGGCCACTCGATGGGCGGCACCGCGCTGCTCATGGCCGAGGCCCGCCGGCCCGGCACGTTCTCGGGCCTGTGGCTGTACGAGCCGATCGTGTCGCCGTTCCGGGCCGGCGAGGGTCCCCGGGTGAACTTCATGGCCGAGGCGGCCCGCCGCCGGCGGCCGTGGTTCCCCGACCGGGCGACGGCGTACGACAACTTCTCGGCCAAGCCGCCGCTGAACTCGCTCGACCCCGCGGCGCTGCGGGCCTACGTCGACCACGGGCTGGCGGACCGGCCGGACGACGGTGTCGTGGCGCTCAAGTGCGCACCCGAGGTCGAGGCCCGGGTGTTCGAGGGCGGCTTCGGGCAGGACACGTTCGCCGTGCTCGACCGGGTCCGGTGCCCGGTGACGCTGGTCGTCGGCGCCGACGGGGCGGGCCCCGCCGGCTTCGGGCCGCCGGTGTCCGAGGCGCTGCCGGCCGGCCGGCTGGAGCGCCACCCCGAGCTGACCCACTTCGGCCCGATGCAGGACCCGGCCGCGATGGCCGCCTCGGTCAGGGCCGCGTTCTGGCCCTGAGCTCGGCCGCCCGGAGGTCGTCCGAGTGACCGATCCCGCGGCGGCTGTGCCATCGTGAGCCCGTGACCGAGGCACCCCGGGCGGGGACGGACGACTGGCTGGCCCTGGGCGACGAGCCGATCGTCGATCCCGACCAGCGGATCGTCGACGCTCACCACCACCTGTGGCCTCCGGGGGAGGGCATGAGCTACGGGCTGGCCGAGCTGCTGGCCGATGTCGGCAGCGGGCACGACGTCGTGCGGACCGTGTTCGTCGAGTGCCGGGCCTCCTACCGCAGCGATGGGCCGCCGGAGCTGGCCCCGGTGGGCGAGACCGAGTTCGTGGCGAGCGCAGCCGCCGACAGCGGCGGCCTGATCGGCGGCATCGTCGCCCACGCCGACCTGCGCCTCCCGCAGCTCGACGACGTCCTCGACGCGCACCTCGACGCCGGCCGGGGGCTCCTGCGGGGCGTCCGCCACTCGCTGGCGCGGGGCGACCGGGCCGACGGGCTGACGATCCCCGGCCGGGCCCCTGTCGGCCTGTCCGAGGACCCGGCGTTCCTCACGGGCGTGCGCAAGCTGGGTGCCCGGGGCCTCACCTACGACACCTGGCTGTACCACTACCAGGCCGGCGAGTTCCTCGACCTCGCCCGAGCGGTGCCCGACACCCTCATGGTGCTCGACCACTTCTGCACACCCCTCGGTGTCGGCCGCTTCGCGGGACGGCGCGACGAGCTCTTCGACCGCTGGCGGGACGACATCACCGAGATCGCCCGCTGCGACAACGTCGTGGCCAAGCTCGGCGGCCTCGCCATGCCCGACAACGGCTTCGGGTGGCATACCGGCGCCCGGCCGCCCTCCTCCGACGAGTTCGTCGCGGCCCAGGGCCGCTACTACCTCCACGCGCTGGACCGGTTCGGCCCGGACCGCTGCCTGTTCGAGTCGAACTTCCCCGTCGACCGCCTCTCGCTCTCCTACCGCACGCTGGGCAACGCGGTGAAGAAGATCCTGCACGCCGCGACGGCCGGCGAGCGCGATGCCGTCTTCCACGGCACCGCCACCCGGGTCTACCGCCTCGACTCCTGAGCACCTGGGCGTGGCGGGCCGCGCTGGCACCGAGCAGAGCGGAGGGTCCCGGCCGGCGTCATACCCCGGGCGTACGCTCATCGCATGGCGTACGAGGTGCCCCTGTCGCTCAGCCCGTCGAAGGTGTCGTCCTTCACCGACTGCGCGCTGGCGTTCCGGTTCTCGGTCATCGACCGCCTGCCGGAGCCGCCGTCGATCGCGGCCACCAAGGGCACGCTCGTCCACGCCGCGCTGGAGCGGCTCTTCGTGCTGCCGGAGGCCGAGCGGTCGCCGGCGGCGGCCGCCGCGGGCCTGGCCGGGGCCGTCGAGGCGCTGCGCGACGATCCCGACTATGCGGGCCTCGGCCTCACCGGCGACGACGAGGCCGCGTTCCACGCCGACGCCGCCGAGCTGGTCGCCAACTACTTCCGGCTCGAGGACCCGCGCCGGGTCCGGGCGATCGGGCTCGAGCTGCGGGTCGAGGCCGAGGTCGACGGCATCCGGCTGCGGGGCATCATCGACCGGCTCGAGCTCGACGACGACGGCGAGCTCGTGGTGACGGACTACAAGACCGGCGCCGCCCCGACCACCGAGCACGAGCGCAAGCGGCTGGCCGGCGTCCACATCTACTCGCTGCTGTGCGAGCAACTGCTCGGACGCCGGCCCCGGCGCATCCAGCTGCTGTACCTGCGGTCACCCCTCGCCATCGCCACCGAGCCCACCGACCGCACGACCCGCGGCACCCGCCGCACGCTCGGCGCCCTGTGGCAGGCGGTCGAGCGGGCCTGCGAGCGCGAGGACTTCCGGCCCCAGCGGTCACGGCTCTGCGACTACTGCGCCTTCCACGCCTACTGCCCGGCGTTCGGGGGCGACCCCAACGCCGCCCGGGCCCTGGCCGAGCAGCTGGCGGCCGAGCGGGCCGCCGCACGCGAGGCCGCCGCGGCCGCGGCGGTCGAGGTCCCGGTCGGCCTGCGCGTGGCCGTCCCGGCCTGAGGCTCCGCCGCCGATGCCGTCGGGCGCCATCCACGAGCTGACGCGGGCGATCGCCCGCTTCGACACCGCCATCGACACCCGGGTCGACGACCTCCGCAACCACCCCTGGCTCGACCGGGTCATGTACGCGGCCTCCGAGCTGGGCGACTTCAGCCTGATCTGGCACCTAGTCAGCACGACCCGGGCGCTGGGGCCCGACCGCACGCTGGCCCACGCGGCGCGGATGGCCGCGGTCCTCGGCGCCGAGTCGGCGCTGATCAACGGCCCGGTCAAGAGCCTGTTCCGCCGCCACCGGCCCGTCTGGGAGCAGGAGCGGCCCCGCCGGCTGCGCCGGCCCCGCACGTCCAGCTTCCCGTCGGGGCACGCGTCGTCCGCGTTCACGGCGGCCGGCGTGCTGTCCCAGGGCGATCCGCTGTGGCCGCTGTACTACGCCATCGCGGGGGTCGTGGCGTCGAGCCGCGTGTACGTCAAGATCCACCACCCCTCCGACGTGGTGGCCGGGGCGCTGGTGGGCGTGGTGCTGGCCGCGATGGTGCGGCGGGCATGGCCGATGCCGTCGGTGCCGGGAATGCGCGGGGTGTGACGCGGGGTTCGCACTGGCGATGACCGACTTCTCCGTCAACTGGGATTACCGCTGCCCCTTCGCCCGCAACGCCCACGAGCACATCATCACGGGCCTCCGGGCCGGCGCTGACTGGAACGTGCGGTTCGTGCCGTTCTCGTTGGGCCAGGTCCACGTCGCCGAGGGCGACCCCGATGTGTGGGACCGCCCCGAGGTCGACACGGGTTTCGTCGCGCTTCGGGCCGGCGTCGTCGTGCGGGACAAGTTCCCCGACCGCTTCCTGGACGTCCACGAGGCGCTCTTCGCCCTGCGCCACGACGAGGGCAAGCACCTGGAGGACGAGGCCGAGGTGCGCCGCGTGCTCACCGAGCACGGCGTCGACGCCGACATGGTGTTCGCCGAGATCGCCAGCGGCGCCGCGCTCGACACGGTGCGGGAGGAGCACGAGGCCTCGGCCAAGGACTTCACTGCCTGGGGCGTGCCGACGTTCATGCGCGGCGACCAGGCGGTCTTCGTCCGGCTGATGCACCGGCCCCGGGGCGACGCCGACGTGGCTCGCACGACCATCGACCGGGTGCTGAGCCTGCTCGACGGGTTCCCCGAGCTCAACGAGTTCAAGCACACGTCGATCAAGCGCTAGGACGCTCGATCAAGCGCTAGGACGCACCCCGGCATCGGTTCGCGCGTTGTGGTCGCCGGGCCGCGAGGCCCGGCGGGGGGCAGGTCAGCCGACGACAGCGACGTCCTCGCGCTCGTCGTCGGGCGCCGGCTGGGCCAGCAGCATCCGGACGTCGAGCAGGAGGTCGGCGACCTCGTTGGACGACACCAGCTCACGGTGCCCCAGCTCGCCAAGGCCCTTGTCGATGACGGCCAAGGCCTCGCTGATCATCTCATCGAGCGCACGGGTCTCGGTCACGCCACCCACCATACCGGCCCCTGGGGAGGCAACGTCGACATGACGCCACATCTACCCAGCGCGGCCGTGTCGCTACTCATCCACCCCCCGGGGCGTCGGGGCCGAGGGTCGCAGGCGTCGTAGCCTTGCCCCGGTGCGCGAGCGCGACCAGCCGCAGACGGGCACGACCCGAGCTCCCACCGCCGGCGGCGCGCGCCCCAACGGCGAGGACGACACCGAGCCCGTCGGGGTCGGCGCCGACCGCTACGAGCTGATCGCCCGCCTGGGGCGAGGCGGCATGGGCGTCGTCGATCTCGCCCGCGACCCCGACGGCCGCAAGCTGGCGCTCAAGCGCTTGACCCTGCAGGGCTCCGCCTCCGAGATCGCCCGCTCGCGCCAGCGGCTGCTGCGGGAGGCCGACGTGCTGCGGCGCCTCGACCACCCCCACATCGTCCGGCTCGTCGACGTGGTGGACGCTGGCGACGAGATCGTGCTGGTCATGCCCTACCTGTCCGGGGGCAGCCTGGCCGAGCGGGTGGCCCAGCACGGCCCCGCCCCGGCCGACGAGGTCGAGCGCCAGTCCGTCGGCCTGCTGGCGGCCCTGGCCAGCGCCCACCGCGAGGGCGTCGTTCACCGGGACATCAAGCCGGCCAACATCCTCTTCGACGACCGGGGCCAGCCGTGCCTGGCCGACTTCGGCGTCGCGCTCAGCCGCGACCAGACCCACGGCCTCACGGTCGCCGGGATGGTGGTCGGCACGCCCGGGTTCATGGCGCCCGAGCAGGCCCGGGGCGAGCCGGTGTCGCCGGCCACCGACGTGTTCTCGCTCGGGGCGACGCTGCTCTTCGCCGCCACCGGCGACGGTCCCTACGGCCAGGGCGATCCCGGGCTGCTCATGGTCCGGGCCGCGTCCGGCAAGGTCGAGCGGGTCCCGAGGACCCTGCCGCCGGTCCTGCGCAAGCTGCTGACGGCCATGCTCGACCCCAAGCCGGAGCGCCGTCCCAGCGCCGCGGCCCTGGTGGGCGGGCCCGACGGCACCTCGCCGCGCACCCTCACCCTGCCTGCGCCCCGCGTCCCGCGCGGGGCGTGGGCCGCGGCCGCCGGGCTGGCCGCGGCGGCGCTGCTGGGCGCCGGGGCCTGGATGGTCCTGGCCGGCGACGACGGCACCGCCGCCACCCAGGAGGACACGCTCGCGGAGGGCGAGCTCGACTGCGAGACGGCGCCGTACCAGCCCTGCGGCCAGGAGGAGCCGGCGCCGTTCACCGACGGCCGCCAGTGCGTCGACGACCACGCGGACTACGACGGCGACCTCGCCAACGGCTGCGAGGCCGCGCCGCTCGACGAGGACGACCAGGTGCTGGTGGACGTCGTCGAGGGCAACATTGTCCCCGCTGGGGACGTCGACAGCTTCAGCGTCGACGTCGAGGACAATCTCCAGATCCTGTGCGACGGCGTGCTGGAGTTCCAGCTGGACGCGCCGCCCGGCATTGTCCTCGGCCTCGAGGTGCGCGACTCGAGCGGGATCATCGACCAGGCCACCGCCGTCCACGGCACCCCGGCGGTGATCCGCCTGGACGAGCAGCGCTGCGGCGGCAACGACGCCACCACCCTCGACGTGGTCGTCCGCCCGATCGGCACCGACCGCGTCGCAGACCCCTACCGCCTGACCCGCGACGGCGACTTCTAGCGCGACTAGCGCAGCGCGCCCAGCTCGGCCTCGATGCGGGCGAGCCGGCGCTCGATGTCCATGACCCGGTCGACCAGCTCGCTCAGCTCGTCGAGCGTGGCCGCCGGCCGCGACCGGGTGAACCGGCGCTCATCGGGGAACGACAGCTGGGGCGTCAGCCGTTGCCGCATCTCGACGGGCGGCGGGGGCGGCGGCGGCGGCTCGGGCGCCGGGCGATCCAGCGCCGCGGCCAGGCGCCGCTCCAGCTCGGCCACCCGGGCCACCAACTCGGCGTAGGACGGCCCCGCGATCGCGGCCGGCGCGGCCGGCACCACGGCGGACCCGTTGGCCTCCGCGGCGGCCGCCGCCCGCCGCTCGGCGCCCTCGGGGGTCAGGACCTCGACCCACCGGGTCTCGTGGTCGCCGGGCCGGCGGTCGACCCGGGCGGCGAACGGGCTCGGCGTGCGGGCGGCCAGCGCGTCGAGGACGGCGTCGACCTCGTCCGGCTCGGTCTGGGGCCGCAACCGCCGGACCTGGGCCCGCACCTCGCCCACCGTCTGAACGCCCCGCAGCAGAAGGACGGCCAGCGTGGCCAGATCGGTCGAGCCCATGCGCCAGCGCTCGTCGGCCCGCTGGCGGTAGCGGGTGGTGCGGGCCTCGGCGCTGGGCGGCACGAACCGGGCCAGCCCGCGGGACTTGAGCGACAGCAGCGTGTCCTCGACCGTGCGGTCGTCGTAGGCCACCACCGGGTCGCGGCCGGTCGGCCGGTTGCAGGCCAGCCGCAGGTCGTTGAGCGTGAGAGGGACCGACCCCGGAGCCGCCGCCTCCAGCTCGATCAGTGCCCCGAGCACGCGACCCTCGGCCGCCGTCAACTCCATGGGTGGCGATGCTATGTGGCGGCGGTGCCACGGGTGGGGACTAACTTGCGCCGCCATGGGGATGGACCGTGCCGGCGTCACCTTCGCCTCGCTCATGACCCTGGGGCCGGACGTGGCGGTGTCCACCGCCCGTCTGGCCGAAGACCTCGGCTACGCCAGCTTCTGGACAGCCGAGACGACGGGGCCCGAGGCGTTCACGATCCTGGCGGCCGCGGGCGCCGCCGCTCCGGGGCTCGACCTGGGCACCGGCGTGATAGCCCTCCAGCTGCGCACGCCCATGGTGGTGGCCATGGCCGGTGCCACGCTTCAGGCCCTGCACCCCGACCGTGAGGTGCTGCTCGGCGTCGGCATCTCGTCCCCCGTCGTCACCGAGCGCTGGCACGGGGTGCGCTACGGCGAGCGGCCGCTCGACCGAGTGCGCGAGTACGTCACGCTGCTGCGCCTCTGCCTGTCCGGAGAGAAGGTCGACTTCGCGGGCGACTTCTACCAGGTGAAGGGCTTCCGCCTCGGGCTCCGCCTGGGCGAGCGCCGGCCGAGGATCCTGGTCGGCGCGCTCAACCCCGCGATGCTGCGCCTGGCCGGCGAGCTGGCCGACGGCGTCCTGCTCAACTACCTGCCGGCCAGCCACGTGCCGTGGTCGGTCGAGCAGGTGCGCAAGGGCGGCGACGCCACCGTCTACGCCTACGTGCACGCCGGTCTGTGCGAGCGGGAGGAGGGCGCCGAGCTGGCCCGCCGCGACCTGTTCTCGTACGCGGTGGTCGACAGCTACGCCCGCAACTTCGAGCGCGCCGGCTACGGCGACGAGGTGGCCGAGATCCGGGCCCGCTTCGCCGAGGGCGACCGGGCCGGGGCGGTGGGCGCGGTGTCCGACCGGATGGTCGACGGCATCGACGTCATGGGCGACGCCGACACGGTGCACGCCACCATGCGGGCCTACGTGGACGGCGGCGTCGAGGTGCCCGTGCTGATGCCGCTGCCCTGGGGCTCCGACCGGCGGGCCTCCGCCGAGGCCACGATCCGGGCCGCCGTCGGCAAGGACTGAACGCGTTCTGGCGTCTCTCGGTCGGAATGTGGGCTCAGGGACGCCAGAACGACAGTTGATCGGTCCGGGCGGCCCGCTCGGCGACGGGCTCCCACACGTGCCCGCCGCGCGGGCCCCGGGCCCGCACCTCCAGGCGGTCGGGCACCAGCGCCCGGCTGGCGCCGTTGCCGTCCCGGACCCCGACGGCTGCCGTCGCGCTCGCGCCCCACGACCTTCCCCTCGGACCAGCGCGCCGCCGGCCGCTCCCGCCACCGGACGCGATCGCCCGGCGCCAACCCCAGCTCGACCAGATCCCTCACGGCAGTGGCACGTCCCCGTCCTCGAGGGATGCGGTGAGGCGGCGCATCCCGGCCAGCCAGCGGTCCCGATCGCCGGCCCGGCGCCGCTCGAACGTGGCGACCTCGGGGTGGGGCAGGATCAGGAACCGCCCGTCCCGCAGGCCCTCGACGACCGCCTCGGCCACCCGCTCGGCACTGAGCACGCCCTGGACGGCGGCGGCGCCTGTGCCGCTGGTCGGCGGCGGAGCACTGCCCGGCGGCAGCCCGCCCCGCAGCATCGCGGTGTCGACCGCCATCGGGCACAGGCAGGACACGCCGATCCCCTGGTCGCCGTAGGTGATCGCCAGCCACTCGGCCAGGCCCACGGCCGCGTGCTTGGTCGCCGTGTAGGCGGCGTCGCCCGGCTGGCTCAGGAGGCCCGCGGCCGACGCGGTGGACAGCAGATGGCCGCCGCCCCGGGTCAGCATGCGGGGCAGCAGGGCCCGGGCCGCGTGCACGTGGGCCATGACGTTGACCGCCCACACCCGCTCCCAGGTGGCGTCCGGCACCTCGACCCCGCCCGGCGCGGTGATCCCGGCGTTGGAGGCGAACAGGTCGATGGGCCCGATCTCGTCCTCGACCCCGGCCACCAGCGCCTCGATGTCGTCCCCCACGCTGACGTCCACGCCGCGGGCCGAGGCCCGCTCCCCCAGCGCCCCGGCGACCGCCCGGGCGCCCTCCCCGTCGAGGTCCGCGACGACCACGTGACGGGCGCCGGCGTCCACGAACGCCCGGGCCAGCGCGGCCCCGATGCCCCCCGCCCCGCCGGTCACGACGCAGACGCGGTCACGGAGCTCCACGCCCGCATCGTAGGACTCGGCTAGGTTCCCGGAGTGGTTCGAGAAGGGGCGAACCGCGCCGAGGGGGACAGAGACATGCTCGTGGGGCTCCGAAGCCACCGCCGACCCGACCGCCGCCGGACGACGGCCCGTCGTGCCGTTGGCGCCGCACTGGCGCTCACCGGCCTGGCCACCGCCTGCACGATCACGACGCCCGGCGCCGCGGTCCCCGGCCAGGCGGGAGGCAACAAGTTCACGATCGCCGTTCTGTCCGGCCAGCCGGACCAGGTGAGCGGCGGGGATGCCCTCGTGTCGATCGACCTGCCCGACCTCGTGGCCCCTGCCCAGACGAGGGTCACGCTCGACGGGGCCGACATCAGCGCGGCGTTCGCCGACCAGGGCGACGGCACGGTCCAGGGCCTGGTCACCGGGCTCGACGACGGCGACAACGTGCTGGCCGTGGAGGCCACCAGCGGTGGTCGCCGGCCCCGGCCCGCCCAGCTGACACTGGTCAACCACCCCATCGGCGGGCCGATCTTCTCGGGGCCGCAGCAGCAGCCCTTCGTGTGCACGACCGCGCGGGGCCGCTTCGACGGTCGGCCGATCCTCGGCCAGCCCCTCGTGGACAACCAGGACAGCTTCGGCATCCCGGTCGCCGCCGAGGCGCCCGACGGCAGCTACCCGGCCGACGATCGCGGCTACCCCACGGCCGACGCCACGATCGTGGGCTGGAGCGGCAACTGTGCGGCCGAGACCCGCTACGGCTACGTCTACCGCTCCGCCACCGACGGCCGCTTCCACTGGCTCGACGACCCGGCGGCGCCCCCCGCCGACGCGGCCACCACCACGACCATGGACGGCCACGCCGTGCCGTTCGTCGTCCGCTGGGAGCGGGGCACGATCAACCGCTTCGTCTACAGCGTCGCCATGCTCGCCCCCGTGGGCGAGGCCGACCCTACGGTCCCCGACGACTCGCTGTGGAACCGGCGCCTGGTGTTCAGCTTCCAGGGCGGGGTCGGCATCGGCCACTTCCAGGGCACGACCAGCGAGGGCGCGATGCTGCCGGCCGAGCTGCTCGGCGCCGGCTACGGCGTCATGTGGTCGAGCGGCACCCGGACCAGCACCCACTACAACCTGCAGGTCGGCGGCGAGACCGCGCTCATGCTCAAGGAGCACGCGGTCGAGTCCCACGGCGTCCCCGACTACACGGTGGCCGTCGGCGGGTCGGGCGGGGCCATCCAGCAGTACGTCTACGCCCAGAACCACCCGGGCCTGATCGACGCCGCCATCGCGCAGTACTCGTACCCCGACATGGTCACCCAGACGATCCACGTGGGCGACTGCGAGCTGCTGGAGCACTTCTTCGACGCCACCGACCGGGACAACCCCACGTGGAAGGACCCGGAGGTCCGCCAGGCGGTGATCGGCCTGAACGGCAGCAACTTCCCGCAGAACCTGTCCCCGGGCGAGATCACCCAGTGGAACGGCCTCTACCAGCTGTACGCGGCGTTCGGCTATCAGGTCATGGACCGCGACCCGGCGTCGCCGGCGCCTGCGCTGATGGAGTGCAAGCCCGGCTGGTTCGGGCTGACGCCGCTGGCCCTCAACCCGACGTTCACCGACGTCGACGATCTCGACAAGCTGGCCCAGGGCGCCGAGGGCGTGGAGTGGACCCACTGGGACGACACCCGCAACATCTACGGCGTCGGCGACGACGGCTTCGCCCGGGTGCCGTGGGACAACGTCGGGGTCCAGTACGGGCTCGAGGCGCTGAAGGCCGGAATAATCACGCCGGCCGAGTTCCTCGACCTCAACGCTCAGGTCGGCTCGTGGAAGGAGACCGGCGAGATGGTGCCCGAAGGCTTCCCGTTCCAGGGCGCGCTGACGCCGGAGAACTTCGACCCGTGGAGCTCCCGGAACATGAACCTGAGCCCGGACGGCGGCGTCACGCCAGCCGCTCGGCGGGAGGGCGACCCGGACGCGATGGCGGCCGCCTACACCTCGGGCATGGAGTTCGTGGGGGACATCGACATCCCGGTGATCGACTGGCGCCACTACCTGGAGGACGAGCTGGACATGCACAACAGCACCCAGTCGTTCGCCGCCCGCCAGCGCATGCTCAACGCCGACGGCGACGCGTCCAACCAGGTCGTCTGGTTCACCGACGCCCGGCCGGCGGTGACGTTCGACCAGACGCCGATGGCGTTCGCCGTGATCGACGAGTGGCTGGGCAACATCGCCGCCAACCCCGCGGGCGGCGTGGCCGGCAACAAGCCGGGCGCCGCCGTCGACTCGTGCTTCGACACGAGCGGGGGGCTGATCGCCTCGGGCGAGGACGTGTGGGCCGGCGTGCTCGACGACGGGCCGGCCGGGGCCTGCACCGATCGGTTCCCGATCTACTCGTCGTCCCGCCGCCAGGCCGGCGGCCCCTACGAGGGCGGCGTCTGGAAGTGCCAGCTCCAGCCGGTCAACCGGGCCATCCGGGCCGGCGTGTACGGCGACTGGGCCCCGACCGCGGACGAGCGGGCCCGGCTCGAGCAGGTCTTCCCGGACGGCGTCTGCGACTGGGACAAGCCCGACGCCGGTCGGCCCCGGGGCCGCTGACGCACCCGCTACGGTCGCCCGGGTGGACCGGGCGACCGTGGCGATCTACCAGCGCTCGGCCGCCGAGTACGCCGCCCGGCGCCGGGCACAGCATCCCGAGCGAGCTAGCGGCTTCACGGCCCGGGTTCCGGCGGGCGGGGTCCGGGTCGACCTGGGCTGCGGGCCCGGGCTCTACCTGCCCTACCTGGGCACTCCGGTGGTCGCGACCGACGCCGCGCCGGCGATGCTGGCCGAGGCGCGGCGCCGGCATCCCGGGACACCGGCCGTGGCCTGCGACCTCGGCGCCCTCCCGCTGCGTGGGGGGTCCGTGGACGGGGTGTGGGCGAGCAAGTGCCTCCAGCACGTCGACCGCGGTCGGCTGCCCGGGGTGCTCGGCGGGTTGCACCGGACGCTGGCGGTCGGCGGAGTCCTGGACCTGACCGTGTTCCGGGGCGAGGGCGCCGACTCGTCCGGACCCGACGACGACTTCCCCGGCCGCCGGTTCACGTGGTGGGAGCCGGGCCCGCTGACCGACGTGCTGGTCGGCGCCGGGTTCACCGTCGAGGACGTGACGGCGGGCGACGGCGACCACGCTCGGCTCACGGTCCGGGCGGTGCGGGCCCGCACCCTGGCCGACACGGTGGCGCCCGGCATGCGGCTGCTGATGTGCGGGCTGAACCCGAGCCTGTACGCGGCCGACGCCGGCATCGGCTTCGCCCGGCCCGGCAACCGGTACTGGCCGGCGATGCTGGCCGCCGGCCTCGTCACGGTCGACCGGTCGCCCGAGCGGGCCCTGGCCGACCACGGCGTCGGCATGACCGACATCGTCAAGCGGGCCACGGTCGCCGCCGCGGAGCTGACCCGCGACGAGTACGTCGCCGGGCTGGGCCGGGTCGAGCGCCTGGTCGGCTGGCTCCGGCCCCGGGCGGTGTGCTTCGTCGGCCTGGCCGGCTGGCGGGCGGCCGTCGACCGCCGCGCCGTGGGGGGCGTCCAGCCGGCGGGCCTGGGCGGCGCGCCGGTCTACGTGATGCCGTCCACCAGCGGCCTGAACGCGGCCACGGGCCTCGCGGTGCTCACGGACCACCTCCGGGCGGCGGCGACCCTGGCCGGCTGAACCGGCGTGGCGCCAGCTAGTCGCCCATCTCGCCTAGCCGAGCCTGGGACTCGTCGGCCGCCCACGAGAACACGCCCTTGGACATCGTCGACAGCTCCTCGCCCGCGCGCTGGGCGAACACCGCGGCCCGGACCTTGTGGACTCCTGGGTCGTCGGGCGCGGCCTGGCCCGCCAGCTCGGCCAGGTGGCCGGCGAGCCGCAGGTCGCCGGCCGAGGCCAGGGCCTCGGCCCGGTCGGCCAGGGCGCCGGCGCTCCCGGCCAGGGACGCGAGCTCGGCCGCCAACGCGGCGTCGGGCGCCGGCTTGAGGTGGGCGGGGTTGCCGTCGTACCAGCCCCCGTACAGGCGCCACACCGTGCGGACCACGAACTCGGGCTCGTCGTACACCGGGCGCAGGTAGGGCCGCTCGAGCAGGGCCTCGGGGGCCTTGACCGTGTGGACGATGTCGTCGAGGCGGAAACCTGCGTTCATCATCGCCAGCGTCTCGTCCACCAGGTGGTCGAGCAGGTCGGCGGTGTCGCCCAGCGCCTGCTGAATCCGCTCCGCGCCGGCGATCGGCCAGCCGTGGCCGGGCAGCAGCAGCTCCGGGCCCAGCGCCGCCATCTCCCGCAGCGCGATCGCCCACTCCCGCGGGTAGCGCTGGACCTTCTGCGGGTTGCCGCAGTTCGGCGAGGCCCAGATGAACAGGTCGCCGGTGCACAGCACCTTGCGGTCGGGCAGCCAGATCCAGGTGTGGTCGTCGGTTTCGCCCTTGCCATGGTGCAGCTCGAAGCGGACGCCGCCCACCGCGACGTCGTGGCGCAGTCGGTACGTCTCGTCGGGGTAGCGGTACTCGGTCGGCCAGCGGAAGCGCGGCATCTTGAACTGCCGGGCGTTGATCACGCCGTTGTAGCCGGCGGTCAGCTTGTAGCGGTCGAACCGGGCCGGGACCAGCTCGTGGGCGAGCACATGCGGCCGGGGGTGACCGGACCGCTCGGCCTCTGCCTCCCAGGGGCCGAGCCCGAAGACGTGATCGATGTGCCCGTGGGTGTAGACGACCGTGTCGAGCGGCAGGTCCGTCCACCCCCGGACCTGGCGGAAGTTGTTGTCCGCCAGCGGCTGGTTGCCGGTGTCGACGAGCACCAGCGCGTCGCCTGTGGCGAACGCGCTGACGTTGCCGAAGGCGGGGATGAATCCGATCCCGGGTGCCACCTCCTCCAGGTCCCGGGTGCTCGTGACGGGGTGGACCTCGCCGACGGTCAGCTCGCCGCGCCACAGCTTGTCGGTCAGGTCGAGGACGGAGCCACTCATGGTGGCGACCCTAGGCGAGTCCCCGCAGCGACCGCGGGCCCGTGGCCGGCCGGTACGGTCCCGTGGATGGCAGGGGTGGGCGTGGCCGTCGCCGTGCAGCTGATGCTGTCGGCGCTCGTCGCCGGGCGCTGGGGCTACCACCGCGACGAGCCGTACTACCTGGCGTGCGCGGCCCGCCGGGCCTGGGGATACGTCGACCACCCGCCCGGCGTGCCCGCGCTGGCCGGCCTGTCGGCCCGGTGGCTCGGTGGCTCGGTGTCGCTCCCGCCCGGTTGAGGGTCCTGCCGGCGATCGCCGCGGGCGCGGTGATCGTGGTGGCGGCGCTGACCGCCGGCGAGCTCGGCGGGTCGTCCCGGGCCACGCTCGTGGCCGCGCTCGCGACCCTGGCCTGCCCACTCCTCGTCGCCACGGCCCACTGGTTCCAGACCGTGCCGTTCGACGTCCTCGCCGGCTCGCTGGCACTGCTGGTGTGGGCGCATCTGCTCGACGGCGGCCACCCGGCGTGGTGGCTGGTCCCGGGCTGGTGATCGGCGTGGGGCTGGAGCTCAAGTGGACGATGCTGGTCGTGGCGGCGGCGGTGGCTGCCGGGACCCTGGCCGCCCCGGACCTGCGGGGCGCGCTTGCGAGCGGCTGGCCGGCGGCCGGCGCCGCGCTGGCCCTGGCTCTGTGGCTGCCCAACCTCGCCCGGCAGGCCCGGCACGGCTGGCCGACGCTGGCCTTCATCCAGGGCAATCGCCGGGCCGACGGTCCCTGGGGCCCGCGGGTCGCCGAGTTCGCCGTCGTGCAACTGGCGGTGGTCGGCGTGCCGCTGCTGTTCCTGGCGGCCGTGGGGCTGGCGGCCGCCTGGCCGGACCCGGTGGGTCGGCCGGTCGCCGTCGCCGCTGGCGCGGCGATCGTGGCCCTGGCCGCGATCGGCGCCAAGCCCTACTACCACGGTGCGTTCCTACCGCTGCTATTCGCCCTCGGCGCCGTCGCCACCGACGGCTGGCGACCGGCCGATCGCACCGCGCTGGTCGTGGCGGTCCTGGCGTGTGGCGCGGCCACCGTGCCGCTGACGCTGCCCGTCCTCTCCCCCGCCACGGCCGGCACGGTGGTCGCGCTCGGCTACCCGCCCGCCGAGCTGGCGCGGTACTT